>TARA_R100001594_G_scaffold47747_1_pt1 | contig 34275 bp, 51 predicted proteins | sample TARA_R100001594 | Tara Oceans TARA_R100001594 (sample SAMEA2622752) | marine metagenome | biome: marine biome (ENVO:00000447); feature: marine epipelagic mixed layer (ENVO:xxxxxxxxx); material: "saline water (ENVO:00002010), including plankton (ENVO:xxxxxxxx)" | depth 150 m | reverse complement strand
TCATAACCTGACGGTGTTCCTATAAATAAACATTCTCCTTGCGTAGTTGCTAGCATAGGCATTATAATTTCTTCCCATACATGAGGTTTGATGTAAGCCATTTCGTCCATCACCGCTTTAGTCAGCTCTACGCCTCTCAAGTTATGTTCATTGTCTGCACCTTTCACAGATAACTCTGCTCCATTATTAAACACTACACTCATTTCGCTCTCATTTAGCTTAGCGTTATTGAACCCAGCGAACATCTGCCTGAGGACTGGAAAAACAATCATCTTACCTTGCCTGTAGGTTGGTGTAATAAACCAGCGTCTTTCATTAGGTTTAAATTCGTCCTTTAATAAATACATAAGGCTCAACACAGTCTTGCCCCATCTCCTACCCGCTACGATTACTTTAAATCTCGCAGGGTTATTCAATATTTCTTTTCTAGTTTTATTTACTGTCCAATTAATCATCTATTACCATTACCTGTATAGGCTCTGATTTCGTTGTACGCTCTTGGCGTTCTAATGCTTTACCTTCAAGTCTTTCTACAATAAATTGAATAGCTCTCAAGTCTCCACGTTCTGCTAATTGAAATAATTTACTCACAACAACTTCTCTTCTTTCTTTCTCACCTTGTTTGGTAAAGCTGTATTCTTTTATTAAATCTGTATAAGCATTTCGCCTACCATTAGGGTTTCCAGATTCGCCTTTCTTCCACCTATTGCCAAGCGTGTTGCCTTTAGCGAATTGACCGTTCTTCTGTTTGTTTTCCGTTTGTTTATCAGTCATATTCTACTAATCCCATGACGAAAGCTTTGTTGAGTTTGTCTATTAGTTCTTTCACCTTATCGGTATCAATTTCATAAACGTCAAATTCCAGGCGGTAGTTGCCTGTTGTTTTAAGGTTTTTTATGCCTACTAGTTCAGTCGTAAGAGCTATTCCGTCGCTTTTATTTTTTCTTTTTCTTTCCAATTTTCTTTTTCTTTTTTGGACGACCTTTCTTTTTTCCGTAAGTTCCTTTACCCATCGGCATGATAAAACTCCTTATTAGTTATTGATTAAGTTTGTTATGAATTTAAAACGGATAAGCTTATTTTTAAAAATGTAAAATTAAATAAAAAAAATCCCCCGAAAAACGATGCGGTGTCAATCGGGGGATCTACTTGAGAGAAGAACGAAATACTACGCTTCAGCTACCTCATAGTTTTTATAGCCAGTAGCTTTAAAGCCTTCAGGAGTTTGAATCTTCTTAGGCATCCAACCTTGATTTTCAAAATCACCTGTTGTAAGGTAGTGGTGTAACTCACAGTGTGCTTTCATACGTGAGTAGTTTTCTACCTTCTTTAAACCCTCATTAGCACAGTTGTAAAGACTCCACATGTTCTTACCCTTGAACTCTTCGTGGCGAGGTTTGTTCCAATCGCCGAAAGCCACGTTGTTAGCGTTAGCTGTTAAAACGCCTTTGCCGTAGAGTTTTCCTAGGATTTCATAGCCTTGGTTTTGGCTTATTTCCATTGACTTCAACTCATCCCTATCTTTGTTGAACATGTCGGTTATTTGAGGAAGCATGTCAGCTACATTCATGCTGTAACCTATGATGTCATCCCAGATTTCGCTTGTGTGTTTTCTAGCGAAGAAAAAACCGCTTTGAGACATCATACCGTTCAAGCAAACTAACAATCTTCCAGTGGCACCTATGCTAACTGGTAGCCATTTGTTGTAAGAATTCCTGATAGTTAGGGTAGGGTTTACTTCATCTAACCATTTCCCGTGGTTAGCGACTTTTTTACCTAGAACCAAATTAGTTTCAAGAACTTGACCGTTAGTAGAAACTTGGTGAGTTTCTGTAACCACTTCTAACTCAGGTCTTTCAGCTAGCACTATCTCTTCAACCTTGTTAATCAACTGTAAGTGGCCAACTGGCTTATAGCTTTTAGTAGCCTCAGGTTTAGGTATCTGGTTTAGGGAACCCCTCTTAACAAAATGATGCCCTCTACCGTTGATAGCGTTAGAGATTGTAGTTGTTTCAACTGTCTGTATGATTGAATTTGTCATTTTATGACTCCTTTTATTCGTTGTTGTTGTTAAATCCATAGCTAATTTTACAACTGCTCTACGTAAAAGGCAAGTCTTTTTTTAAAAAAGAAGTTACGTCAATTTTTCAACGCTTGATATACGTACACGATTAGTGCTTTTCAGCCTAATCCACCACTACCTATCCACTACTCTGGTTTACCCAGCTCCCTCTGCATATCAAAGCGTCAAAATAATGAAGCCTGAGCAGGGTTAACTGCTCTATTGAATTCTCTATTTAAAATGTAATCTATATTAGCGTTCATTTCATTTAAATCATTGTTGTTTAAAACGTGGCACGGGAAAGCGTTTTTAATGTTATCTACAGTAGTTCGTTTAGCCTTTATCCATTCTTCGCTCTGACTATCACCTCTTTCTTTATGTCTTTTTTCTAAGATTTCTTTACCAGCTTCTAGAATGATTACTCTCAAATCTGTAGTGAGCATAGAGCAGGTTCTAATAAAACTGGGTTTAAATAACCTATCGCCCTCTATATACGCATTATTGAATTCGCCTTTCTGTAAAAATTCTATCGCATCAGGTTGCACAGCCATAGAAAGCCTATCAGTTCCAGAAAATATTTCACCGCTATCTATGTAAACACCTAAAATAACGTTTTCTATTTTATCATCATGGTGTCCCTTGACAAGCTTATACTCAAATTCATTCTTACAGTCAGTTCTTTTTTTGATTTCTTTCATCAAAGTAGATTTTCCAGAACAGGGAACTCCGCCTATTACTGTTATATACCCCACAGCGTCTCCTTTTTAATGTTTTCAAAAAAACTGTTTTCAAAACAATCAAATTCTTTATCCATCATTAAAACTTTTCCCGTTTCTCTAAAGTAATTTTGTTTAATAGGTTTCAATCCAGGATCACAGGGATTGTCTTCCAACCTTAAATACTTAGGTAAATGTTTTCTCCTGACGTTCCAAAAAAAATCGAAACACTTACCCCAGTTCTTTTCAGCTTTTATTATTCTTTGGCAAAACATGTCATTGTAGACATTGGGGTACCTTCTGTTTTTCCTATACCAAGACTTATATGTGCAAAGCGTAGATTCTAGAGTAAAATAATTTACGTCTTTTATAAAGCTTCTATTAGCAAATCTTGTAGACGCTCTATTAAGTAGCCATTCTCCTAAATCTTTGCAGCCTTCTATTACGTCAGGTGTGTGTAATTTGTCTTTCCCGTTCCACAATTCGTTACTTTTATGCTGGTCTAGGTCGTCTCTACCTATAACTTTTAATAACCCATTCCTATGGCTCATGCTACCAGAGTAATCGTCTAAGAATAAATGGTCAGGTTCTATATTCCTACCCATGATTCTTAAATATTCTAAATAACTAAACGTGCTTAACCTACCGTACATAAAAAAGTTATTATACACCTCGTCCCAAGTTTCTTTAAAAGTTTCAAACCTATTAAAATAATCAACTTGGCTTTCACCTACTAACCCTAGGTAGTTTTTAACCATCTTGACTAAATGCCCTTTCTGGTACCTCCTATCCGTATCGTAATCAAGCTTCCTCCAATTTTCAGAATGCCAATTTTCCATTTCAAGTAAATCTACGGTATTGTGGAAAGGAAAATTTTTCCATATTATATAAGTTGTGCACATGTTTTGAGTTACACCGTTTAAATAAGCTACCCAAAGCTTTTGTTCGTTATCCAATTCATATTCATCACAAAAATAAGGCATTAAATAGTAAACACACCCAGGATGACTTGCGTATTTCAAATGGAATTCATAGAATTTCATAAACACTTCTTCTCTGTAGTTCGGGTGTCTGAAATCTAAGTTCTTGTCAAGGTCTTTTACGGCTATTGAATTATTAAGTTCTCCATAAGTGTGTAAGGTTTTATAAGGCATTATATATCCTCGGCTCTGTTGTTATTTGTTTAAAAGCTTTTTCAGGTACTTTATCTAAATCAGGTTCACTACCAACAATCCAGAACATAGTGCTACGTTTTTCAAGGTGGGGCAGTTTATCCATTAGGTACGTCATCACCTTTCCTTCGTAGGTCGGGTGTAGTTTTATCCCGTGATAATTATACGGCATTCTTTGTGAGTATGTAACGTATTTAGTTGAATGTAAATCATAATAATAAAGCTTGATTCTAGGTTTATTAGGCATAGGGTAAAAAGGGTAGAAATGCGGTGTTTTTATATCTAAATTCAAGCAATTTAACTTAGTATAAGTAGACAACATTAAAAGCCTTTCATTGATGTATTGTATTTTTTTGGGGCCAATCCCTATCAGGTGAACGTTTAGTTTCTTAGCTTTGTTTTCAGGTTTATTCATGTACTGCTGTAGGCCGTAAAGTATGCTTATAGCTGAATTGCAAGAACCAGTAGGCACAACTAAATCTTCTATATCTTCAGGCATATTCATCGTCTGGTTACCGCTCAAAGAATGAAAGGTTTCTATTTTACTGTTATCATCATCGCTATCTACAGCTATACCGTATTTTAATTCACCAGATTTTGGCGTTGAATTTAATAAGGTTTTAACCCTCCTTTGCAAAACTGGGTTGTAGCCCACCTTTATAAAATCTAATTCTGCACCGAAATACGTAGCTAGCTTCATCATATCATTTTTTAAGACAACTTGAGGCTTGGTTGCCCCAACAACATTAATAGACTTAATTCCATAATGATAGCAGACCGCTGCAGACATCGGTATTTGCGGAGACAGAACAGAAGCACCGCTGTAAACAGTGTTTATTTTATTTTTATAATAATCATTAATAATGAATATACATTGCCTAAGCTTCCCTCCGTTTATAGCACCGTAACCAAGCGGGGCAAAATAATCGTCTCTTTTGAAATGCATACCGCCTATGTATTGGACTGGAGTCTCTACGTTTAAATAGTTTTCCCATTTAATTTTATTTCTGTCAATTTCTAAGGTTTTAAATATAGTCTCGTTTTTCATTTATATTATACCTGCGTATTTTCTTAGAACCGCTGTTTTATTTATTTTTATTCTTTCTAATTCTTCGCTTGGCGACTTACACCTAATCATATTTTCTCTGTAATACATTACAAAAGAAATCCTAAGGGGATTTGCACCTGATGGAATTATTTCAGTATTACCGTGCCATTGGTGTACATCTACAAGCAATAAATCACCAGTTCTTAATTTTACCCCTATTTTAAATTGAGGTAAAACGAATACCGCACCTTTTATATCTTTGGTGTAAGCGACTAAGTTGCCGAAACCTTTTTCGTAGTCTCCCCTGTCAGTATGGCAAGCGGTTCTAAAATCTTTATTTACGGTTATAGTGGTAAAAGCAGTGTCAAGTATTCTAAAATTAGGGTGCGTAGCTTCTGCCATCATTAATTGGTTTCTGTATCTTCCTGGAACCATATCCCTAAAACCTTGGTCTACTTTTTTTATTAGCTCTAGAGATTTTTCCCATTTTTCAACTTTCTGTTTAGTGAACGCTGTTGTCCTGCAGTAATCGAAATGTGCTGCTCGGTCAAAATAACCCATAATACCGCTTTGTACTGATAATTTAGTTTCAGTCCCAGGTATGTAAGTTTGGGTGCTTCTTGAAAGTGATCCATCTTTTAAAATCCTCCTTTTCAATTCTCCACCGCTTGCGGGACCTCTAGTGTTAGTTGGCTGTGCTGCGGTCTCACAATTCAATGCTGCTTTTTTTATTACGTCGTAATCTATGTAATTTTTCCTAAAAAATAATAACGGTTTTCCAAATGAAGTGTAAACATCTACATCTTCATCAATTAAAACGTCGTAATGGCTGTCGTCTAAAAAAGTATTAGAAAGCGATTCAGTTTCTTGTGTAGTCAGTTTATATTCTACTCGCATTTTATTCATTTTCTAGCTCTCTCAATATCTTTAATATTCCGTCTGAATAATTATTTATTGATTTTTTTTGACAGTATTTTTCTAATATATAAATTACTTCTTTTTTTTCTTCCGATGAGAATTCAAACTGTATGTATTCTATTTCAGTAGTTTCTTTTTGCTGGTTGTTTTTAGGGTAATCATATTTAAATAACTCTAGCATGCTTTCTCCTTTTGGCAGTTAGGGCAAATTTTCCTAGCTTTACCGTAAGTAGGTATGTTGCCTTTAGGGTACGCCCTCCACCTAATTTCATCTATAAAGTGAGGAACCTTACTCCAAACTTTTTTACAAATTACGCATAAAAATATCATTTTGTCAATTTCTATTTTTCTTTTTTCGTGGCTATATGCTCTTTTTTTCACTTTCCAATGTTCTCTTTCAGATTTCCTCTCGGTTTTTTTTAATATCCAATCTATGATATGCTCATCCGCCTTATCCATCACTTGGGCTTTTCGGGTAGATACTCAACCGCACAACATGAAGAACCGTTCTTGACCTGCCATTCATACGAAGGGTATTCTTTATTTCCACAGCTAGAACAATAAGCCCTGTAAAACCCTGTATCTAACAGCTTGAATTTTGCTATAAATTTATCTATACTTTTTTTACTACTACCGTTCCATTCAATATCATTTGATTTCCACTTTGCCAATCTCCTGCTGATGTCAAATGTTTGCTGCATTTCAAACTTCATCTTTTTACCGCCTTCATTTGATTCTGTCCAAAAATCTGTAAATTGTTTTAGCAACGTTTTTGACATATCATGTTTTTTACAAAGCTTTTCGCACTTTTCTATAAATTCAATTCCTCTTTCTTCTATTGTTTTTACTTTAACCTTATCTTCAACCTTATCTTTATATTTAAGGGTATCAGGTACACTATGTAAACCCTTATCATTAAGTCTTTTAATAACGCTCAAATGAGGTTTACTATTTTCTTTTAATTCACCGTATTGAAATTGAATAAATGAAGGTATGAAATATTGATTTTCTCCTTTGATGTATTCCATTTTGTCAGTTATTTCTTCGGGTAGCTCATCGTAAGTAACTTTTTCCCCTATAAAAAATTCAGCAGCTTCCCAATCTGAATCCCATATTCCAGCATGGTCACATTTTGTAAGTAAGTAAATCCATATCAATTTATTTTTTGGAGTAAGCCTACGGAACCACGCTTTGTCCCAAATTTTAGTATCAACAAATCTTTTAGCCATTTTCTAATTCCATTATTTTCTGTTCTAATTCATGTTTTATATCTTCATAAATCCATAAACTTTTATTTATAGTATTAGCCTGTTTTTTTAACCGCTCAAGCCTTTCGCTACCTAATGTTTTTTCTGCCCATTCTTTAGCTTCTATCGGGTGTTTATGCCACCAATATAAATGACACCCTAAGCATAAAACTTTAACGTTATCAGTGTCGAATTGCATTTTAGGGTATTTACCCCTAGGATAAATGTGAGAGGTGTGGAGGTTGTTCGCCTTGCCGCACCTCAAACAGCATTTATCTCTCAGGATTACGTATTTCCTCAGTAACTCGTGTAGTTTATTTTTATGAACTTTTTTCAATGGTTTTTAGCTCTATAACTTTCTAACTCTTTCAACCTGTTGTGGGCAGCACCGTTGCTTTTAATCTTACCCAAATTTAACAGGCTTCTGTAGTATTTAATCAAGGCTAATAAACCCTTTTTAGAACGGTAGGTCATCTTCGTTTACTTTTTCTGGCATTGAACAGGCAATAGCAAACATTTCTGGGGTTAGCTTTTTAATTAACCCAACCCTGTCTTCAATAGTTTCATCTGAATGCAATGGAACAGAGCTAACTAATCTAGTCGCATTGTTGAAAGCCATACCCCATTTAATTTCTAATGAAGTATTTTCAGAAGGTTTTGGAATGTTCTTCTGTTTTTCAAAATCAGCACCGCTAGACAAATCAACGTTCCAAAAAATGCCACCTTTAGGATTAGGAACCATTTCTATTTTTAAATTTGCCCCGCTTTCGTAAGTGTTCATTTTTTTATATAGAGCCTCAGAGCAAACCAAGTCGAATTCTTGACCTGTGTTTATTTTGTAAACGCTACCGTCTTTATTTGGAGAGGCTGAATATTCTGAACCTTTGTTTTTACACTTAACCTTATATTCTAAATCTCCAAAATCATTTGTCTCACAAATCACACCTGTCACGTCTACTAAGATTTCAACTAATAAAGGTTTATTAATATGTGAGGTTTGTTTTAATTGTAAAAATGCCATTATTTCTCCTTAATGCGTTATCATTTGAAAAACAACCCTGATCAATAATATTATCGCCCAAGGTATTATAATTACTGGTAGACAATTATCTATCCAATCTATAATTTTTTCTATTACATTTATCATCGCTTTATATCCTTTACAGTTTTGTTTATTATTGACAAAAGCATCATTAACCCAAACGCTACAATTACCCACAATAACGATGCGATTCCTAAAATGAATACATTAGCTATCCACTCAGCTATATCCATAACAATCATTCCTCCTCCTGTTTATAGACGCTTCGTAAACCTTTTATGTCCTCCTGGATTCTATGAACCCTTAATAGCATGCTTATGTTTAAAGCTAACATCATCAGCATTGTAAATTCCCAGTATGGAAAATACTCCGCACTAAATAATACTTCCCAATAATGCCTCATTTTTCCTCCTTTATCCAATTAGATATATATTCTCTAGCTTGTTTTTCGGTTATATTAAAACGCTCTACAATAAATTTATTGGCTTTCATCATGTTCGCCATTCCGTGTTTACGTAAAGAATTCAAATATTGAAAAACGTCTTGTCGTGTAACCGCTTTATCCCGCATTGTACCCGCCTCTTTCGTATTCATAAGGCGATTTTACCTCAGGTTTTTTAATTGCGTCGCTTTTAAATAACCCGTATTGTTTTTTAGACTCAGAACCTGAAGGATTATTGCAAGTGTAAACAGCGTATTTTTTTCCCGTATCTGGATTCTTTTTATTTTCTGTAACAATGTCCATTCCTTCGTCTCTAAGCGTATGTATTATGGCTGCCAACCTCGTTATATGCCACTCTGTAATCGCTTGCCATGACGTAAGTTTTAGACCAGCGTTCAAGTGTCTTTTTACTTTTTCCTTTTGACTCATTTTTCACTCCTTTTTAGGTTTTTAATGTCATCAGCAACTTGCTGAAATTCGTCTGCAACTTTACTATCTGGATACATATTAGCAAAGTGTTCTAGGGCTTCTATAATGTGCCCATACTCAACTTTATTCACCTTTATTAAGATTTCACTGAGAGGCTCGGTTTCCGAGGATGTAGTTGCGGAGTCCCCTTTGAACATGACATTCCGAACCTCTTCAGTGAAGCCTGCGTACTCTTCCACAGCTTGGTTAATTCTCATACATAACGCACCGAAATGTATTAATTTTTTTGAATCTGAATCTAGATCTTCTCCCTCGGTAATACTTAGGCATGACTGGATAAAGGTGTATAGGTTAAGGTAGTTCTTTTCCAGCTCTAGATATTGTTTCTCGCTATGTTTATTTAACATCGGGTATGGCATTATTTATTTCCCCTTGAGTAATATTTATCAACTGCAAATTTTGTACAATCCGTGTTCCAACCATTAGGATCTTTTAATACTTGAATTATCTCAGGGTGTCTTTGTTGATGTTCTGACATTTCTTTATCTATGTCCTTGAATAGGTCATATAAAGTGTCCCCAACAGCACAAGTAAACCTCATAGCAATCTCACCTTCATACATTATTTCAGCATGATATTTATAATCATGCGGTACTCTTTTTTCACTCATTTTTCTCCCCTTTGTCTGATATTAGAACCCCATTCAAGTGGTCTATTTCGTGTTGAATTATGATAGCATTCAACCCTTCAAATTTTTCGGTATGCTTATTGCCCTGCCTATCTTCATAATCTACTTCTACCCAATCATGCCTAAAAACTTTATATTGAGCATTGGGAATTGATAGGCAACCCTCAACCCCCTTAATGGTTTTATCTGAAACTCTCAAGATAGTGGGGTTCGCAAAGAAACCCCACCTGTCATCTATTTTAGCAATAAAAGCGTAATGGTTCATATTTAATTGGTTAGCGGCAAAACCTAAAGCGTTCTTTCTTTTAGTCATAGTTTTAAACCACATTCTAGAATAGACCTTACCGTGCTGCCCTTCTTCTACCCTATCCAGCACCCGCCTAAGGATGCTATCTGATTTAGTGTTTTTTACTATCCCCCTCACTACTCGCCTCCTACCCACTCTAAATATCGATTCATCATTTCTATCGCACTAGTGCTAACTTTTTCGATGCTTTTATTTCCTTCTACCCAATTATCCCAACTGTCACGCCATAAGCGAATAGTAACTATGTCGTCATTAAAGTTAGTACTCATTGCCCACCTGAAACCGTTAGACTTAGCAAATTCTACGAACTTTTTAAATTGCCTCACTTTACTTACCCCCTAATTGTTTAGGCTTTCCAGATGTAACACTACCAGTGGCTAACGAAACTCTACCTCCAGATTCCCTACCTGAAGAATAGCCATGTTCATTGTAAGAACTTGAACCTCCTAGGCTAGTAGCTGTTCCCGTGGTGTACTCGCCCATCCACTTATGCACCAACTCCATAGGCTCTACGGTAATTAAGGCAAACGTCTTTTCGTCTGTCGTTTTGCGTATATCTTCTCGTGCCTCTTCAAGCCTGTCCCTAACCGCACTTACGAACCCTGTTCTGAAACTGGCAGCGAAACCGTGAGCCTGTTCAGGGCAACCCATCGCATAAAAATGGTCGTAAGTTTTATTGTTTTCCTTGACGCAATCTATTAGCAGGGATTTATAGCAGTATGCAAACATGTGTATAGCAAATCTCCTATCTTGATCTCTTCCAACGAACCATATTTTATTACTGCCGTTCATCACGAGGTGTCTGCAGTTATTTGCCCTAGCTATAACCCTAGCTAAATCCCATATCCACTTGGAGGCTCTTTTCAAGACAGGTAAACCGTGTTCCGCCCTATCAACCTCTTCATAACCGATGCTTTCGTCTAAGTTGTCGGGATCGTGAGCCTGTATACTAGCTAACGATAACTTATGCTCTAAGCACAATGATTGAAGCTTCTTCATAAAAGCAGAGGCCTCAGCTTTATTACCTATCTTCTCAGCACTGGCTGCGTGGTTCAGCAGCTTCTGCATTTTACTTTTTATTTTGTCTATTTTCTCTAGTGACATGATACCTCCTTAAACTATTTGGTCAATGTATTTCTGTTTAGCAACGTGCTCCATCTTAAGATTCCATATTCTATTCTCTACAGCACTGGCAGTTCTTCCAGGAAGCATTTCCATCAACTGAGATATAGTGTGGGTTTGCACAAAGTCAAATATAACCATATCTTCTGTTTTGCTCCACCTCTTACGCTTGTAAACTGGAACTTCACTTTGCTTAGTTTTAAGCTTTTCAACTTCTACAGCTTGCTCATGTCGTATTTTGGTTACACCCAATGTAACGCATATCCCACATATGACCGCTGGGACTGAGCTAGGCACTTCAACTGTGTTAGCACAATCATAGGTATCACATATAAGTTTTTTCATTATTAGACTCCTGATGTTTTTGTTATTGTTGTTGTTTCCATACTTTTAATTTACAAATAATAATCGAGAAAAGCAACAGTTATTTTCCCTCGGTGATACTGTTGCAATAGGGTTACTTCTTTTGAAGTTGTAGAAATAAAATAGCCAGAGACGAGATCGGGTGTGCGTGGATATGGATAACAACAACGAACACAGAGCCATGTATAGGTCGCCTCTGGCTTGATTTAATTTAAAAATATGTATTGATAAATAAAAGCTTTATGTCTTTAAAAACGTAACAAAATAAATAAATGCAGGGGCAAAATGATTAGCGCATATGGAGTAAAACGCTATGCCCCTGCTAGGGAGAGAAATTTATGATAATTGCTCATTTAAAGTTATATCACAAGAATACCTATTATAAGAAACTTCTTTGAATTCTATCGGGCTGTCTAACCTTACATAGTGATGCGGTCCACTAGCCCCATTTTCTGAGTAAATAAATTTTTTATAGTCTTGAACGCTTTCCTGCATGCTTTGTAAACTGTCTTTAAACGTTGAACTTATGCTACTGAAATTCATAGCTATGACCGTCTTAGGGTTTCCAATTTTCACGGCATATTCTACACCGCCAATACTTTGATTTACGGACGTGTTGAAAGATTCTGATTCTCCCATTCCGATTTCTGGGTTAAGTTCAAATTCTAATTTTTGACCAATTATAAACTCTGTTAGGTTTAAAATGTCCCCACTCGTTGATGCCAAGTGCCAATTCATAGACGCAGCAGAACTAAATTCTTTAATACTCCAACCAGCTGAAAAGTTTGCAGTGATATCTATCGCAGAACTGAAAGTATTAGTTGCCACCGCCCTATACAGTGAAATATCATCTGTTTCTGCGGCACTAAAATATAAAGCGATGAAATCAAGAGATTTAGAACTGGGAAAAGTGATCTTCAAAGCATCCGCATTATTAAAGCCAGTAGCTGCCGTTGCAATAGATTGGTCAACTAATCTTTCTTCATTTATCATACTATCGCTGTCACTCCAACTTGTTCCAGAATACGTACCGTCATTTATAGTTGCTTCTAATAAACCTTCTGAATCATAATAAAATGTTTTTGCCATTATATCTCCCTAAATTTGCATTTTAATTTATCTACCTGCCTTGTAACTGAAATAACAATAAAGTTTTTTCCAGACCAGCTCTCCCCAAACGGATCAACTGGCATTGTGTTAAAATTTACAAAATCACCTACGTCAATACCGTAAAACAGCGGGCTGATTACAGTAGCTGAAACAATAATTTTCTGGCTTCCTATAATGTTATCATAATAGCTGTACCAATCATCGTTTACATTAGAAGTTGAAGCGGTTGGAATATCATTTTCGCTACTAGTGTCTCCTACATAAGCGTCAAGCCTGATTGTTTTTTTGTTTTCATTCGTGCCTATTTTTAAATCACTTATAGCTGTTGAATTCGTTGCTGAAACTTTACTCATGTGACCATTTAACGCAGGGTGCTTTCTGTATTCAATATCCATGCTCGTGATAACTTGACTCATAGAAGATAAAGATATTTCTACATTTGCCAAATCATCCGTATTTAGCGTATGGTCTGCACTTACACTATCTGGTATATAAATATACTCCCCAGCACCTTGGCCATTAAATCTAAAAATAAAACCGCCTTCATATTGTAATTTTTCTAACGCCCTAATCAAAGAAACTGGTTCATTTAGCCAGTACCTAATTCTCCAGTCTTTAGCTGCGTTTAAATTCCTACCGCTACTCCAATTTGTAGGTGTATTTGAATTTGTATAAGATGTAAACCTATGAAGTAAATCTCTATGAGCTTCGTGTATTTCTGTAATTGCCGAATCACTATTCCAACCGTTATCTTTAAGTCCGTTTGCACCACAGTAAACATAATCAAGGTCATCAAGAAATTTATACGCATCTGCCTTTGTACCGCCATTGGTAGTGTTATTAAAATCTAGTTGCGATACGGTTTCAATTCTCAAATCATATAACCTGAATTGTATTAACAGGTCTCCGTCTATACTTGAATGGTTTCTAGTTTGCTTTACTTGTAAATCAAAACTCGAACCCCAACCAGAACTGCTCGCTAAAAAAGCACTATCCCTATCTGACTGAGTTTTTATTGTAGCCACACTTGATATATCCGTATTTCCTGGAGAAGATGATAGGGTTGTAATAGTTTCATTAGCGTCAAGATTTATATGCCCTAAATCAACTCCAGAACCAAATGTGTTATCTATTAATTTTATTTGAATATCTCTTCCTGCCCCACTTCCTGAAATATTAGAAAGAGTAGCAGTTCCTGTAAGTGTGTAATGAAAAACCAGCAAAGAAGGAAATCCGTGTATTTGAGGTAATTTAAAACTGATTGTTCTTATTTCATTATTTAAAAAATCACCATCATAATTAAACTCTGTGTAATTACTTGTATCTGCTATTGTTCCATTAAACGCATTATCATTAGACTGCCACCCTGTACCGCTAGAGGTTCTTTCAGACGGTTTGAAAACAATTTTCCTAAGCATATTTTGATGGAATCTAATTGCGTACCCGTCTCCATAGCTTTCGTTTTGAGAATCCACCGTGTTATATGTAGAGGCATCGTTTGCTAGAGGAATAAATTTATCAATACTTTTTTCATAATAATGTGGCCAACAATTATTCGTTGTACTTCTTATCCCTGTAAGTGCGAATAGCGTATCACCTCTTCTTTCTTCAACTGGTATTGGGTAAAGTGTTTTTCTGTTTCTAAAATCATCATCATCAGATGGAGTGCTTGCTACGGATGAAGAGTTTGCCGTAAAATCGCCGTACGCAATAGGGTAATAATTATTTTTATCTGTTTTTACTTGGGGTATTTCTACACCGTCCCAAGGTTTTTTAGCTTCAATGCTCAACTTTATTTTATCAATATCGTGAGATATATTGCTTAGTTTTCCAGAGTAGATTAAAAGACAGTCGCTGATCCCAGTTGCATCCTCTGGTTGTATGTAAACCTTCACTGTTCTATTAATGTAATCTCTTGAACCCCCGAATATTTCAGCTGAAAAATCGTCAGCTAGGTATTTAAAATTTGCAATATTTATAGACACGTTACTAGTTTTAGAAGTGCTGCGTGTTAAATTAATTGATTCTCTTATACTTGGTTTATTTAATACAGAACCATGATATTGCACAGATTCTACAACCGTATCATAAAAGGCAACTCCAGTAAAATTTGATTCATTATCGTAATGCAGTTGAAACAACCAGTTCCTTTTATTAGAATGGTTATTAAATGATGCTGGTAAAGTAAGAGCCATTAAGCTAAATTATCTTGTATAGTTTTTTCTATCTCTGGAATGATAAAGTCTTTTACGTATTCGTCATTAGTGACTGGCCCATTAAAGTTTACCGTAACGCCACCCATATTTCCAGCTAGGTTATTTTGCTGGGCTTGATTTAAAATAAGTTCTCCTGGAGTAAGCATGGCTGGCACCGTATCACCTTGCCCTCTATCAACGCCCTGAACAATACCGCCAGATGCGAATTGCTGAGAATCTATCGCTTTTACATTTTCTAAACCTAAGGCTAAAGCAATACCAGCGGGAACGATACCAGCTGGCCAACCCCCGAATTGGCTAAAAGTTTTTGCAGATGCAGAATACGCATTTACCAAAGCTTCCCCTTTCGCTAAAAGTTTTGTCCTTTGCCCCCCCTTCTTTTCTAATGCAGATGCTTGTTTAGCCATTCCGAAAAAAGAGCCTAGTTGGTCTGCTTTTGCGGCTGATTCTTGAGCGTATAGTTTAGATTTACTTGCGGTTACAAATTTCTGAACATCTACTTCGTTTACACCCGCCTGTTGAAAAGCAAAAGCCTTTTGGTTTATTTGCTTAATCGCTTCATCTCTAAAGTGAGCAGATAAAGCTAAAGACCTTTGTTGTTGTTCTTCTTGGTTTATTAAATTATTTTCATTATTAACCGCATTAATTTCATTATCTAATTCTGTATTTTCCGCTTTCATTTCTGCAATATTAGAAAAATAATTTGCCCAAACCTCTTTACTTTTTTCTGTAAAATCTGTTAAATTATCTACTTGAGATTCTCCACCAAATAAATCAGCGAGGCCTGTTTCTCCAAACTGGGCAGAAATACTTTCTGTATCAATCAAATCCCCAAGCTCCATTTTACTCAAACCCATTTTTTCACCCGCCCAAGTGTCTGCGAGAGAATTGAATTGCTCTTTTATAGCGTTAAAAACAGAAGTAAATAAATTCTTTACCTTTGCCGCCATTAGTTCTGCGGCAATTGTAACAGGTTCCCATAATAAATTAGCTACATTTTTTACCCCGCTCAACAACCTTTCAAATATTCCCTGAGCGATAGGAACAATTTTCCCGAATGCAAAACTAAAAAACTCAGGCAACCCGTCAAATAACAACATAAAAGTATCACCTACTGCTGATAATAACGCATTTACATTACCCATTACATTAGAAGCTGTTTTGGAGAAATCTATTTTAGACATTACATCTACTACATTAGAAATATCATCTGAAAATGAAGCCATAACGTCAAGAGAAGCATTAAATGCGGGTGTAAGGGCTTGCCCTAATTCTCCCGCCATATTCGTTGCTGAGGACTTTAGTTTATTAATCCTATCTGCGGTTGTTAGGTTTTCTTCCCCTAAGTCATTGACAAGTTCTCTTGCCGCTTTCATCGTGGCGTTATTAAAAGCGGTTTTTTTCTGTTGGTCTGTTAATTGTTCAACCGTGATGCCTAAAGAATCTGCGTGGGCTTTGTTAGCCTTTTCAATGTCGACAATGATACCGAGGTTGTCAAGCATAAGTTTTGACTGCCTTCCCATACCAGTAACGAGAGACTCAACCCCAAATAAAGCGTCTTGACCTAGTGCCGCACCCAACCTTTGGGCTATATCAAAAGCTTCGGCCATCTGGTCGTTAGTTTCAAAAACCCCCAGCAACATCGCATTATTAGCTTGAGTCATTAAATCAATGCTGTTTACTGTCCCATCTGTTGCTTCTTGTAATTTTTTAAGCGTATCACCTGTCCCACCTATACCTTTAGTCAGGTTTTTAAACCCGCCCTCTACCGCAGTCAGCTTGCTTGAAATTTGAATCGTTTCTCTAATTCCATTTATTATACCCTTTGCTGCATAAAACGCAGCGGCAGCTTTTGCGGCAGAACTCGCTAACGCCCCAAAGGCAGCACCAACGCCTTTCACATCTTTTGTTGCTTTTTTACCTCCCTTAATCCCGAGTTTTATTAATAAGTTTTTAACAGCCATTATTTTTCTCTTTCATGTTTGTTTATATTATTTAATTCATTTTGTATAATAGCGAAGCAATCTAGAATGTATGGGTTTACATTATCTAAATTGTCAGCTAAAGGAACGTTATAATTTCTCACCGTAAAATAATCAGTTATCATATCCCAGCACCATTGAGAAATAACTTCAGAAGGATTGCAGAAGAAAGGTAGTTGATAGTAAAGGCTTTGCCCGATACTGTATTTTTTACCTTCAGTTTCCTTGAGCAATTTATCAATTTCATACCAAACGTCCTTAAAAGATTCAAAATCTTTTTTCTTACCAGTGACAGGCGACTGAGCCTTGTAAGGGTATTCTAGCCTCGGTTTAGGGACTCCATAATTAGAGAACCATACCGCTGTCCTCAATCGCCAGAAAGGTTTCCCAAATCTAAACCCATATACGCACCTATAATTGCCGTAAGAACTTCATCTTCCTGAACTGCGGTCAACCCTTTCAAAGATTCTTCTGCGTGTTTTTCGTCTTTAAACGCTAGTAAAGTAAAGTCGTCTCCTAGTTCATGTAGCTTACTCAGGTCTTGAGAAGTAAAAACCTGCTTAACTTTTTTATAGAATTTACGTCTTTCTTTTCTAGTTATGTTTTTTACTTCAAATTCACCATGCGGTGTGTCAACAACCATAGTACCTCCCTATTTATTACCAACTTGTTACTGCACTATTCTCAAATGTTTCTAGTTTGAAAGCTTCATTAGAACCATTCTGAACGCACTCAAATTCAAGAGTGTGGAATACACCTGATTCACTAAGGTCTTGACCTGGATCACCTGTGTATTGTATTTCTGCCGTTATTTCCATTTCCCCTGCGGCATCTGGAGCAGAATCACCGCAAATCAAGTTTAGAGTCATAGTGTTACCGTCAAGAAAATCCTGAATAACGTTATTTGCAGCACCGTAATCAAATTCATCATCGTATTTTATTACTAGGCTTCCAGTGACTACATATTCAGGAAATACATATAATTCCGCATCTCCGTTTGTATTAAAGCCGACTCTATTAACGCCATTAGAAATATTAAAAGTGAATGATTTCATAATAAACGTTTGATTAGCGTTGCCTTCGGCATCTAGGGTTCTTGTATCAAAGTCCATAACATTGAAATATGTAGTTTGAGCGTCTACCCAACTTCCATCAAATGTTTGTTCTAACGCACTTCCAGTAGAAACTGGGTTGCTGAACCCGCTAAAATAGTTTCCAGAGATACTTACAAGTCCGTTATTTGCACCTACATCGCCTGTAATTGTCATATCCGAAACTACTACCCCAGCAACTTTAATACCTTCACCTGCGGCGGGATAATAAGCTAGGTTGCAACTATGAGGTAATCCACTTGATATAGTTCCACCGATAGAATTTGAATTACTTGAACCGTCAATTTCCATTTCGTGTAACGTACTTCCAGATGTTGCATTTTCTTGACCAACTAATAATGCGTGTTGAGCCAATGTCCTAGGCGTAGCCACCATGTCAAAAGGCATCGTTACATTTCCACCTCTTAAATTGGTAATTGTGTCAGCAGCGTTTTTTACACTACCTCTACCGCTTAATAACCTAGATTCCCTAGAAACATTAAATATCGGTTTCTGTGCTTGAACAACTGGTTGCGTTAAGTATGCGGTTCCATCAGCACCGCTTGAATCTAATCCTACCCCGAAAGATGTCTCGGCTTTTAAACCGTATTTAATACTACTTACAGGGAGTACTCTTGTGTCAGCCATTATTTAGCCTCCTTACTTTGTTTTTTGTTTTTAGCCTTATCAACGAATCCCATATTTAATAATTCGCTTGCGGCATCTTCAGGTATTTCGACAACTTCACCATCCCTGAGTTTAATCAGTGAAGCCTTATCGCAGAGCAACCCATTTGAATTAGCCCTATGAATTTTGTTTAATCTTGCTTTTACTTTCATTATAGCACCTCTATATTGTTGCAATTAAAAATTCCTATCCCCCTTAAAAGAGACCTGTCATCTTCATCTCTTTCATACTCTATGCTTGTTAGGTTTGCGTCAAACCAAATAGCACCGCCTGAGTAAGATGAATTATTATGAATTAATCTTTTTAGCCTTTCCATTATATTACTGACTTGCTTCATATTATTTTTATTATATTGACCGCCTGATTTCAATTGATAATTGATTTGCACGGTGTACTCCCTTTGCGTTCCTGTAGATAAATTTGTAACCAATGCATCTGATTCTGGAATTAATAAAAAAGACTGAGGAGGTTTATGTTCGTCATATTGTACAGCTACGTTAAATTCACCATTGATTAACGTGGCTAACGTTTCCATTATATCATCATAAAGCGTATTTGAGTAAGTTATAGCCATTAAATTCTACTTGTCGCCACTGTTTTAATTGGAGTAAATTTTTGGTCTAGCATTCCGCTAACTTCCAGTTGCCACTCATCATTAGTCGTGTATAATCCAGGAGCAAACCTTATCCACATTTTATGACCTGCTGATTGCCAACCGCAATCTATCACCTCTTCATTCATATCCTGATTCAGTTTCAACCCTTGTTCATTTCTTACAAAAGTAGAATATTTCACTGTTGTATTAGCACTACCCGCTGTTATTGTCCCTCCGTTAGATATAATGATTTTAATTACATCCCATTCGGTACTAGCCTTGCCTTTTACATCAAGTATCCCCCCAGTTGTATTTGCGTTTATAGAAACAGGTGATATGATACCTTTATACTTTTGCTCTGATTCACTACTGTAAAGGTTTATAGAACCAGTTCTGAGCATATCTAACCAACCGCTATTTTGAGAATTAATAGCTTGAGATTTTATTTGGTCGGCTTTTTCTACGTCATACGGTCTTATTAAAGATTCTACAGCCATCATAGCAGTTGAGCGAACTATTATTTCAGGGTAATCTCTATTAGTTGCATCCCCAGAGCCAACTCCTTTGTTTGCGTATATCGGGAAGGGGAGGTAACTGCGTACAAAGTCGGAGGCTCTTTTAACCGCATTATTCTTAAGGGTATACCAATCTAGGGATGCTTCAAATATAGTAGAATTTAAACTGCTTACGCTAACCCCGCCCATATAATACTGTAACCTATCAGCATTAGCGTCATATTCATATTCATTATTTGCATTTGGGGTGTCCGTAACCTCAGATTGCTCCGCCCCGTCTTTATATAACTGAGAAACGTAGCCCGTATTAAACAGGTAGTAAAGGTTGCTTGTTCCAGATTCTACCCAGTTACTAGCCAAAACTTTTTTCTGGTCATATTCGCCTAAATTAGGCTCAATAAACAACAGGTCTGTGTTCGTATTGCAATACGATTCGTAGTATGTACTCATGCCCTCGCCTTTGGTATTAGATAAGGATCTTCAATTATTTCAAAATCAAGGCTCCTCATAGATTCTATGATTGTAATCAGCATTTCTTTTTCGTCAATGCTTGTATTGTCTAAAATAATATTTGTTAAATCTATCTGCATTGATAATTCTTTGCACTTCATAATTAATTCAAAAGCGTTAAAATTTACATTGTCAGTGTCTATTTCTTTGATCTTTTCCATGTTAAATATTCTGCCGCTTCATACGGATTGAAAATTGTGGTAACAAGCCTATTGTCATGATCTTCGTATTGTGGATCAATAATTGTAACTGGGGCGTTAAAAATATTCTTGTCATCTAAACCCATTTTATCTGCATAACTGTCCATTATTTTAAAACTTGCAACTTGCAACGCATGTGAAATTAAACCCGAAGCAGGGTCTTTTAAAACTTGATAACCAGAAATGTGAGTATGACCGCAAGTTAAAATATGGTCTTTCCAACCCATTTGAGCAGCTTTAGCTACACCGTGCGCAGTGTTCCACATAGAAAATCCTTTAAAATAATGCCTAGCATTGACTCTAATATTTCTTTTATTTGGAAACCTTAAATTCAGTCTAGCTCCCCATTTTTCATAAACCCCTTGATGGTCTCGCATTATAAAATCTAAGGGATCTCCGTCCCCGCTCCAGACGTCATGATTTCCAGCAACTAGATAAAGCCACTCAACGCTATTAACAAAATGTTCTGTTAATCTCCACGATTCTTTGGCACTTGTAGACTGTTGGCCGTATAGATAAGACAACCTACCTATCCAATTATTTTGAACGTCTCCCAAGTTTCCAGCAAACATTCCTTCCGTTTTATTTATCAAATTACATAAAGAATATATTTCAGAAATGTTAGTTCCGTCATCATCTATGTGTGGATCTCCAAAATGGCATATCCCAATAACGCCTTCAGTTTTTATGTCTATATTAATTAATTTTCTAGACTCTTTAGCTCTTACCTGTATTGCGTACTTCTTTTTCCTATGCTCAATTAGCTGGTCAATAGGCATAAATTCAGGCTCCATTTCTTCCGTGATGAAATTTGCTTTTTCTATAATTTTTGGTGCCACCGTTCTCCTACCACAGTTATTGCAAACCCACTGTTGCTTTTTGCTTTTTGCCCTATAAAGGAAACCGCTTTTATGTATTGCCCTGCTTCCACAATTAGGGCATGCGATAATATTTCCATCTACATCTTTTACTATTTCCTCAGCCATACTTCACGACTATTTCTTTAAAATGCTCTACTGTCCCAGCACCTTTTGAAGTGTTGTAAAAGCTTTTCCAATAAACCGCTTGGTCATCTAAAGATTCTGGAAGTCTTTTAGGAACCCTCCAGTAATGCAATCTACACACAACTATTTGAGCAATTAAATTCGTTGTAAGCACTTCACGCCATTCTTCTTCTTTAGGGTTCATAAAATATCGCCAGTCTAAATAACATATTTTCGCTACTCTTTTCATTAGCGGTTCTCTGTATTTTAAATAATCATTGCATAGGGACACAGCAACCCAAGGTTCGCATTGAAAAAAACCCCTAGCTATGTTATCACCGCCTTTCTGCATGATGTATTTATATTTAGACTCAACTAGCCCAGTCCTGTAAATTAACATCATAGCATCATGGCTGAAATATTTAGAACCCATTTTTTCAAGCGTGTTCTTGATAACAGAAAGCATTTGCATTGAGTCAATCATTACTTACCCTTAAAAACGCCTTCAAGAATGTCTGTCACCACGTCTACTATTTTTTCAAAAAAGATTTGCTCTTTATCTTCTGAGACGAAAGGAATGTCTATTCGCTTATTTATTGCGGTAGCAATTTTTTCTGCCATTTCATCAGAGCCTAAGTGATCCATCGCCTGTTCTTGCATTTTCTCAGCTTGCTCTTCAGCTAGTTTAATCAACATTGATTTTAAGTCCATTATTTTCTCCTTATTTTATGATTCCAAATAAAACTGTCAATAAAGCCATGCCGCCCAACATGTAACTACGCCAATTCTCTAATGCCCGTGTCCTACCGTTGGATATTTTTAATTGTTCTTTAATATCTGGTAACTCTCTATTTAAAATAGTTTCTATGCGGGCAAGCCTTTCCCTGATTTCGCCTCTATAATCATCTACATTATCGTGTTTTGAGTTACCAATATAATCCATCATTTTAATTTACCAATATAACCCATTAATGTTTTCCATTTATTCTTGATAAACTGCCTTCAACTCTACTAATTTGATTATCAAGGTCATTTATTTCTTTAGTAATAGCATCAAATTTTCTGTCTAGTTTGTCATCAGATTTATTCCACCTATCAATAAGTTTCACAATCATTCCTTCCATGTTTTCCAATGTTTCTGATTGTCCTCTATTTTCAGTTTTTAAATTCTCTAACGTTTCTTGCTGTTGGGCAGATTTATTTGATAATGATATTACCAAATACACAAACATCGCACCCACAACTCCTATCATACCAGCTTCGCCATATACCGCCATAAAATCCATTTTATTTTTTCTTCTTTTTATTAGTTAATTTTTGATACCATTTCAATTCTTCTTCCATTTCAATATACCTTTGCTGCTCTTCTATGATATGTTTTTCAACCAATTCTGTAATAGTTGTGTTCGCTTCATCAAAGTTTCTTTCAAGGTTTTTAATACGGGTTTCAATTTGCCAATAGCCGTAAACCAATAGCGAAATGAGAACACATATTTGCCCCAACCATTTAAGATTAATGCTAACAATGGCATTATCATCAAGAATGGTAGTGCGATAACTTCTGGCGGTATCAGGTTTTTCACTCACTTAATCTCCCAACCGCAAACAGACCAGCCCGCATCGCAGTTAATCAATATAAACATAATTAACAACAAAATCATAAGTTGTCGTAACTTCATAATTCACTTCATTTATTATTATCATAAAACCATCCACCAAGCTATCCCTGTTTCAACTACAATATCAGCCATAGTGTTGTATGCCCATTTTTCTTTGGTTACGTAAGGCTTGTAATTCTCTATATAATACTCAAATATTTCCCAAGCTACACCAATTATAAACACGCCTAAAACACACCATAAATCGCTAAAATTAAGCCATTGAAATATTTTACATAAAAACGCTCCCGCTGCGATATGGTACGCAGTCCAACCGTCTAATTGGCCTGTTCGCAGTTGCCATTGAACTAATTTACTTAAAGGACTTTTCACCTTTCCTCCACTTTATTATTTACTAATTTATGTTTTACAATATCGATACGCCCATGACCATCAGAGTCTTTTAATTTAGCACACTCTTTCACATAAGCTTCTTCAATGGTTTTAAATGAATCGCTTTTTTTAATTACAGCGTCACCATTTCTGAGAAAGTATTTTTTCGTACTTGGGTATGTTAATGTAGTAAAACTTCCATCAGCCAACCGAAGTTTTTTTGTCATCCCTTTTTTGTTATTTAAGTGGATTACTACATCATGGTCATAGGCACACCTGATAATCATTAGTCGTTTTCGTCTCCTGGATCGTGTGGAGAAGGATTATTTAATGATTCACGAAGCATATTTACAAATCCATCGTGACCAACTTGTAATTGATCCGCAATAAACCTGTTTGACGCTTGTTTGTTTTGTATGTCTCTTAGGTGAGCAACCATCATTTGCTGTTCACTAGACATAGAGTTAATCTCATACTCCTTTTCATCTAAGGTAAGTATGTCTGACTTTTCTTTTTCTTTTTTAGCCATTTATGACTCCTTGTTTAGTTAATCTTCTTTTTTAAAATCTTCATACGCTTTTTTGATTTCATCTGTCCATAGTGCATTTGCTAATGCTTTTAACTCATCAGACTCAGCACTTACATCTGCATCTGGCATAAATGCTTTTCTATGGTATGAAAATGATATTTCCTTACCATCTTCTTCAATAGAAGTTCTGCATCGTTCTTGAATACATTTATGCTTTCCACGAACCTCATAATCATATGTTTTTTTCTTTTCTAAAGCCATTTTAACTCCTTGTTAGTTCCAGTATAATATCCTTTATACAAAATATGTTACACTTATTGCAATACTTGTATCTGAATCAATCGCATTAGCTGAGTCGCTTTGCAATGAAGTTGCATCACCTAAATAAATTTTAACAAATGCATCTCCCTCAACTCCAAGTAAAACAAAATCTCTTACATTAGCAGTTGAACCATAAATAGTTACAGAACCACTACATCTTCCAGATAAATCAGTTTTATCCCCAATACTAAAAGGTAGGCTAATTTTTAAAAAACCAACTGGACTACTAATAGCACTTGGATAAACCAATCCATTAACTGTTACTTGACTTCCAATTCTTACATAAGACAACTCATTGTAACTACCATCAAGAGTTATGCTTCCACTTGTTCCAGGAACTGCCGTTGCTGTATAAGTGCCTTCTTCATATTCGTCTAATACATTTGCTCCACCATTAGCAACTTGACTTGCTGGGAATTGAATACCAGTACAATGGACTAATGCTCCACTATCTTCCCCCATATAAACAGCGGTTACAGATGAATTACCAAGCGTTACTGAGTTGTTTGCTTGTCCTACTGCTCCATTACCTATGACTGTTTGATTCGTAGCCGCACCAGTAGATACATCTGCACTTGTACCAATGACAGTATTCAGTCCTCCAGAGTTTGTAATTGTGTCTCCAGCCGCATAACCTACTGCGGTATTAGAATAACTATCACCACAAGCAGTAAGTGCATTATAGCCTACAGCGGTATTATTAGCAGATGTTGTAATTGCATCAAGAGCATATGTTCCGATTGCGGTATTATATGCTCCAGATGTCAATGCCGTAAGAGCATCTTTCCCGATGGCAACAGTGCCTGTCTGAGCATTTCCACCTGTGCTGTTCATAGCATTATAGCCTATTGCAACACAACTTATTAATTCTGCCGCTCCACCTGTTCCAGCATCATTTCCTATAATAACATTTCCATCTGTATCATCGTGATTGATTGCACTACCAGCATCTGCTCCAATGACGACACTATTTGTTTCTGAACCATCAGCCGCCCCAAATGCTCTTCCACCTACTACAGTATTGGAAGTGCCAGATGCAAGTAAGTCTGCCGCTTGATAGCCTATTACTGTATTCAAACTACCAGTAATTAATTCACCAGCCTCATATCCAACAGCCGTACAATAAGTACCAGTTGAAATAGTTTTTAATGATTGGTATCCGACTGCCACATTTCCAGCACCAGATGTCAATGCAGTAAGAGCATCTTGCCCTATTGCTATTGTGCCTGTTTGAGCATTTGCGGCAGTTGAGTTCATAGCACGAAAGCCTAAAACAATGTTGCCTGAAAAAGCCGCTCCTCCACCAGTACCAGACGCTGAACCAATAATGACATTATTATCAGAATCTACGTGGTCTATAGAATATCCAGCCTCTCTTCCAATTATGACATTATCACTTTCACCACCATTAGCAGTCCTAAACGCTCCACTACCCATAACGGTATTATTGTCACCAGTTGAAGCAAGACTTGACTCAAAACCAATACTAACATTTTTTTCTCCAGATACACATCCTGCAAGTGCAGATGCTCCAACCGCTACTGAACCATTTGCATTGTTGTGACTTATTGCACCACCAGCGTTCTTGCCGACTAAGGTTAAGCTATCTTGTGAAGTAACGGCATCTCCTGCAAAACACCCAATTACTGTATTCGCTCCGCCTGTAGTTACATCTTTTAATGTAAAGTATCCTACAGCCGTGTTTGTGCTATGGCTATTTCCAGATGCACCAAGACCACTTGCATATCCTACATAGGTGTTCTGGCTACCAGTCTGGTTGTATTCACCAGAAAGATAACCGAGGGCAGTATTTCCAGCTCCAGAGGTCAAGAATTTAAGAGACTGATGCCCAATCGCTATTGTACCAGTTTGAGCATTATCATCAGTAGAGTTCATAGCCTGCATACCAATCGCAATATTTCCTTGTAGTGCTCTATCGTTACTTGCAAAGTCTCCACCTTTCAAGGCATCATAACCGATTGCGATATTGTAATCAGCATCTCCACCACCAGTTCCCTCATCTACATTCCTCATAGCATAGAAACCAATAGCTACATTAGCACCAGAACCAGCATCAACGTCTCCAAGTGCCTCATATCCAATAGCTACATTCTCAGCCGCAGTCGTTGCACTTATCATTGCATCTCTTCCGATTGCAACATTTGAACCACCTGTTGTAATTCCTTCTAATGCTTTGTAACCAATTCCAGTATTATTGCTATGACTTGCCGTACCACCAGCTCCAGCACCTCCACTTCCATATCCCATATAGGTATTATATCTACCTGTAACATTATAAAATCCAGATATATAACCTACAGCAGTGTTGCCCATAACTTCATCATTGCCATTTTGACTATATAGTGTTTGATGACCAATAGCTACTGTTCTGTCCCCATCAGCATCTTCACTGTACAATGCTTGATACCCAATGGCAATGGTTCTATTTGCTGAAGTCATTGCTTGTCCAGCTTGTCTTCCAATTACGACATTTCGCTCACCACTTGTAATATTTAATAATGCACTTGAGCCGATTGCGACATTATTATCACCACTCGTTATATCTTGAAGTGCATCTGAGCCTACAGCGACATTGTGAGTGGCATCATTCATAGAGCCAGTTGCAATACTTCCACCAATAAGAACATTATAATTACTACCAGCATCCAATGATGTTGCTGTACTCTTTCCAAATATTGTATTACCAGTACCACTATCATTATTAGAAAGTGAGATTCTGGAGTTGCCATCAAGTATCATTGCAGTATTAGAATTAGTACCATTGCTTCTTCTTGACCTAAACTCTAAAACCCCATTAGTGCTTGTATCGTCACCCTCAACTGCAATACGACCAACACTTGATGAGTAATCTATAATTACAGCAGAACCAATATGTGCCGCTATTGCTCCAGTTGCCGCTATAGAACCAGCAACTTGCAATTTTCCAGAAGTAGGTGAGTCAACTCCTATACCAACATTAGCATTATGGTCAATTCTCATAGCTTCAGTAATTGCACCAGCACCATTTGTAGTAGTTTCAAATACTATATCACCATCACTACCAGATGTAACAAACTTAATCTTTCCTCTATTTGCTCCAGCAGACTGCTCACCTATAATAGATGTAGTTGAGCCTGTAAGAGTCATATCGCCACCAGATATAGTTACATCACCAGCAAAGGTAGCATTTTGACTTGAATCTATAGTGAGTGCAATAGCGTTGCTTGTATAAAGTTCTAATGAACCAGTAGTATCACTTGCACCTCTTTTAGATACTATATCTGTAATTGGAGTAGAACCTGAGTTGCTAAAAGACCTTATGTAACTACTAAAGTCACCATCACCAGTTCTTGTTCCTTTTAATTCAATTAGTGCATTTCTTGCTGATGCAGTAGCAGATATTGTTAGCACCTTAGTGCCAGATGAACCACTTGAAATATTAGGAGAATCTGTGCCTATGCCAACATTACCGCCACTCACAAGTGTCATTACTCTGGAATCATCAACTCCAAATGCCATTACTGATGAACCAACGCTATTGCCCTTGTCTGCATCAAAATATAAACCGCCATTAGAGCCATAAATTCTATGGTAATCATTAGTGTCGCTATCTGTTAATCGTATAATTGGTACTGATGCGGATAAATGCAATGTATCACTTGGCGATGTGCCTATACCAACACTACCAGCAAAAGTAGCATTATTAGAATTGTCAAGTTTTAAAATACTTGTTGTACCGCTACTCTTTGAAAAAATTAAACTACTGTTACTGTCAGATGCCCATCTTATGTATGAGTCACCAGTACCAGTGTTAGTCATATCAAAAAAAGTATTACCATTAGCGTGGGTACTGGTCAAAGATAAAACAGCATCTCCTGAGTTTTGTACAGTTACATCGCCATTAGTAGTATCTACTATAAATACATCACCACCATCAGAGTTCTTTCTGACAAGAAATGCTTCTGTGTCAGTTACATCTATTACCTGAGTACCTTCTATAATTTCATCAAAACTAAGTGAACCGCCTCCCGATACAGTTAAATCTCCTGATACTGTAAGGTCTCCATCTATGGTTCCTCCATTACCTAAATCTTCAGTAATATGTCTTAACATTGAACTCTGCATTATATCTCCACAGTTTTAACCGCACCAGTTGTTGTACTGGTAGAATTATAATTGAAATAAACTGTATTACCCAAGCCTCTCGGAACAGTTAGGAAGGTTAAAGTATTTTTAGGGATAACTAAATCATTTGCCGCTGTAACATCTGTTGTAGTTATAGAGAAATTAAAATAAATCTCTACCGCTGAATAAACTCCTAATGTAGAAGTCATCGTTGCTAAGGCTAGATGAGTCGTATTTGCCACATCCGCACTTGAACCTGCTGTACCTGCTGAATTGACTGTCCATTCGCCACCTACTGTGGCATTTAAGGCTTCTTGGACTGACCTTTTATGTAATTTACTCATTAGCTTGATTTCCTATAAACGATTGCAAAGTCCCCATTCGCTACTGTCACCGATGACCATTCACCGTATATAGTTTGACCTGCCAGTAAAGTAATCGATGAAAGTGAATCCCAAATATCAGTATCTACCGACGTTGCTGAAATAACGCAATCAACTGATAAAGCTTGAATTGCTACGTATACGTTTGAATTTACAGTGGCGTTTGTGACGTAATCGTACCCACCGCCACCTAAACGGTTCTGTGCTTCTTGGGTTGTGTAGTGATGTAAATTTGATGTTGCCATTGATTCTCCTAATCTCTAAGGTTAATGGTGAAACCGTGAACGAGCCATATTTTAAAAATTATTTTTTATTTTTTCTAAATAGCTTTTTCTTCGGTTTTTTCTTTGGTTTTATTTTGCCTAGTAAACTACTACCCTTTACAACTTCGTATCCGTCTTGGGCCATTTTAGAAGCCTTATCAACATCTTCAGTGTGTTCGTAGTGATTACCTTTCTTTAATACTATCATAAATTTTTCCTTTTAATAATGGGGAGCAGAATTAACCACTCCCCAAAATTAGCATCTTCAAGGTTTAAGGATTAAGAAACTCAATTCCCTTAACATGATTTGAAGTAGTGATAACTGCACCGTAGATAATGTCAGCAACCACTTTAGTTCCAAGATAACTTACGTCATAATCTGACTGAACTCTAATATCTTGCTGCACCGCTACCGCAATAGCAGATTTATGCACTAAGTATGCCGCTTCAATTCCTGTACTTGTTGTAGTGGGAATCAAAGAACTCGTCATTACAGGAATACCGAATAAGCTTCCAACTTGACCAGTCTGCATAACTGCATTATCATTGCCGAAACCGACTCCAGTACCTGAGTTATTAGTAACAAAGGCTTTAGAGTTGAGTAAATCAGCATAGATAAGCGGGTTTACAAAAAATGCACATTCATCCGCTGGGATGTCATTAGCCATCAAAGTCCCAAGTGCGGTTTCCACATCAGCATTACTCATTGAATTATCAGCAGCTAAAGTCTGAGTTGTCCCAAGCGTTTGAAGTAAGGCCTCAATCTTAGTATCAACCGCTTTAGCTAATGCGTAAGCCATTGATTGAGCGTATTTAGAAAATAATTGCTCATTAGATTGAACCATGGCAATATCTTCAAATAATTTAGCAGCATATTTATGCTGGTCAATCGCTAGGTCAATGTCAGTTTCAACATTCGCTGTGTATTCAACTGAGGTGTTAGCAGATTTATCCGCACTAGCCACCTCTTGAATTGTTGGAATGTGTAGGGTGTCCCCACGTCCTTGCACCAAGCTTGAGTAGTCATCAAAGAAAGGTTTTAAGACAAGGGATTTTTCAAAATATCGATAGACTCCATCAGCCCATAGCTCAGGAACAAATACATCGACATCAGATTTCTGGGTTACATCACCAGTAAATCCATAATAATTAGCCATTTAAGACTCCTTTATTTGCTCATAGCGTAACCCTTAACTATGTCTGCCCAGTTTTTTTGCCTTTCAGCTTTATCCATCTTTGTCCAATCTTTATTATTAGGATTGACTGCCCTTGCTGGTGTTCCACTTGTAGGAGGTACGCTATCATTAGTATTAATTAATTTAGAATGCAAGGCTCTTAATTGCGGCAAACTCAACCCGCCAAACTGCTCCCTGTCACTCTCTGTAAAATCACCAAGAATCTTTTCACGTTGCTCCGCCTCATCTTTCCTAAACTGTTCTACAATAGGTTCTATCTCTTGAAGTTTTAATGCTCTTTCCTCGGCAAGTTGTTGCCATTGATTTTGCTCTTCCATTTGTTTCTGCCTATCGGCTTCCAGTTTTTTATTCAATCTTTCTAGCTTAGCTTCAGATTCTTGAGCCCTTTTTCTGTACTTTTTACTTTCCTGTACTAACTGACCATAGTCGGGTAATTCCATGTCGTTATTCTGGCTATCAGGAGCCACCTCTGTTGATGTTGCTTTTTCGACCACTGGCTGCTCAACGTAAGCCTTCGGTTCGGTTTTCACTTCCTGTGATTTTGTTTCTTCAGACATCCTGTCCTCCTTAGTTAATTAAATTTAAAAACGAAAGTTAGTTTTTTAAAAAAGATATTTTAACTATCCTACATCTATTAGCGTTTCACTTAGTACATCATCGGCATTTACAACTACTTCACCTGCTCCTGACCTTGTAGGAATAATATCATCTCCATAGACATCGTACTCACTAATACTGTCAAGCCCCATTCTTTTTTGATAAGCAAAGGCTTGTTCTTTATTCATAAAAAAACTATTATACCCTTGTTGAGTGCCTCCAACTCTGTATATCTTATGGCGAGATTGCCTGAAGGTTTCGAGGCTCTGTATTTTATACCCTTGCCTCCTTAGGTCGATAATCAATTCCGACTGGGTATAATTTCTCACATCTTCAAAATCCCAAAAAGTCATAGCAGCAGAATCTCTTCCTTCTACATCGACTCCAAAAGTCCACTTTTTCATAGAGCTATCAAAACTGTCTAGTAGTCGAGGCGGTGTCTTTAAATACCTTTCAAGGTCATCTGGTATATTTTTTACATAATTCATTAGGTGATGAGCATCACTCCCAGTTATTCCATATTCTTCAGCCAAGCCTAAAAGCATACTATCTGGGGTATTACTGTGTCGAGCAAACGCCTTCATGTCGCCTAAGACTTTTTGCGCACCTACATTTGCATTTTGCAGAATTGTATTAATTTTTTCATCTTCTACAACCTGCTTTGAAGGCTTTGTTTTTTTTCTAAGTAAAGGCTCATCAAGGTTTTCTCCCTTATAAGTTTCTGGAACTAATTGGCAGTTACAGGCAAATCTACATAATGAGAAACCAGAGGCAGGTAACCCAACATTTTTCCAGAACTCCATAGACTCTACATCGCCATGCCTCCTTAAGCAATCAGGGCAAACACTGGCGTCACCTGAACTTACCCACCTGTATTCTTGCACACCCGCTTCTTCAAATGTACCCCTAGATGATTCACCAGCAGCTATATTCATGCCGTTTTTTACCGTGTTCTTAACGTTATTCCTAAATGCACCAAACAGCCTGCCGCCTGAGTTTAAATCATTCATCAGAACGTTTTTTATTTGAGATTTATCCATACCGCTTTCGCTCATACCAATGATTAGCTCTTCTAGTGATAATGTAGTTTCTGCTGAGTTTTTAGATAATTGACTTCCAATGCTTATTTCTAAACTCATTACAGTTTCCTCAATATTTTATCTATTTTATTTTCTATTAATTTAAGGCATTTATTTTCTGCCTGTTTAGTGATCCCGAACCATTCTCTTTTAGGCAGGTTACCGCCTCCCTCTTGATGATATGCTCCAATCTGTGCGTTGGTTTTACCATTTCTTTTACGCTCGTTTCCAGGAAAAATTGTTATTAGCTGATTTGCTTTAGTGGCGTCTTTTCTATTGAGGTGCCTCATTTTATCTTCATGCACTAATATCTGGTTAAAGCCTTTAGTTTCAATAGTTGAATCTGCTAAGTCCTGCATTGGCCCATTAACGCCTTGGCCTCTTTCTAGTCTATCCGTATGGTCTTTTACTATTATGTCTCCCGCAAAATTAAGTTCTTTATGTAAGTCTAAATTCAATTTACCTAAGTTGAACTTTTTATCTATATCAATTTCTAACATTAAGATTTATCTAAGACTTGGCGAGCAAATCTTTGCCCCTCTTTTACGGCCTGCTCTATTTCAATCATATGCTCTTTTAAAAAAGCATCGCTAAGAGCCATTAAATAACCTTCTGGGTCTACTAATAATTCATCTAAATCTATCGCTTTCAAAATATTGTCAGCATCTTCTTTGATTTTATCTTCTAATTTTTCCAGTTTCCTGAAATAATTACGAACTAACTGCGCCAAGCTTCCTTAATCCTTCAAATGCGGGTTGTTTAGGTTGGGTGGCTTCTACCTCTGCTTGCGTTTCTTCTATAACCTCACCTAGTTTATTTTCTATTTCTTCTTCCGTCATGTCTGGATTAAAATATAATAGTAAATCTTTTTTAGACATAATACCTTTGGATAGTTTCCAATCAAGCCAAGCCCTTTCTTCTTGAGGCGACATAGGGTAGGATACTTCTCCAAAATCTACTGCGTAATCTTCGCTTAAATTTATTACTGCGTGAACTTCTAATATCCTTTTATCTACCTCATACCTACTATGTTCCCATTCCCTAAATAAAGACTCATCACTCTTTCTCGCCTCAAGGTTTTCTATTTCAAGTATGCGTAATGATTCTCCGCTTGGTGCATTGCCTCCAGATTCACCCCACCTGATTCTTAATTGATTATTTTCTGCGGTTTGATTAGCCATGGCTTTAACAGATTCAATCATTTCATTTAAGCTTCCACTAGGAGATTGGTAGCTGAAAGTCGCACCCTCGGGAAGTATTAAAGCTTTATCTACTCCTGATTTCAGCCTACTTTGACCTTCTTCTATTCCAGTAAAAACTGGCTGACCTAACCTGAACCTTGTACTTAGTGCTATCTCAGTCATCGCTATTGCTATATGCAAAGCTGCCCTAGTAACGTCATAAGAATTTTTACTAAACATCGCTCTTGATATGGGATTGATTCCATAAGGGTTTATCATATCTTCGTTGCCTTGAACTGCGTACCTCTTCCCTTTTTCATCAAATTCAAAATGCATACCAGCAATTCCATCTCTGTCCTCTGACCAAAACACATATCTTTTATCAGTAGCGTTTCCTTCTATTTCATAGCTATATCCGTAAGGTTCTGATTCGCCGTAGAAATAATACTCTTTTACATTAGGTAGCACTTCATACTCCAACCTATTTTTACGCTCATTATACCTAGATTTAAACCAACAACAACCTAATAGCCACGCTAACTCAGCAAATTCTCTTGTATTAGAATTTAATTTATAAGCTAAGTCTGTGTATTCTTCACTTATCTCACCTGCGATAAACCTTTGCGGATTATCTTTATACAGCATCATCCTAGCTTTGGCGAACCTAGGGACACAAGATTGAAAGAAAGGAGGAACTTGTTGCAGGCTGTCACTAGCAAACCACTGCTCTAGGTGAACATCGAGGTTCTGATTATAATAAAAATCAAGTGACTCCATTATGCTCTTATCTTCTTTTTCTAGATAGCTTTTATATGCGTCTTTAACGCTGCTAAGAACAACAGCCTCAGACATTTCAGGGATAACAACTCTATTAACTGACTTACCAAAATTATACATCACTTGTTCCTCTTGTATCTTTGTATTTGTTTAGCTGTTCTCCCTTTACGTTTTAACTCCATATTCTTCTTTAATTTTTTTCTCTTACGGTCTTTAGCTTTTTTATTTGGCATTACCACTCCACGGATCTGCCAATCATTTTCCTGATGGGGAATTTATAACTTATTGCATAGCTACAAGCGTCTAGTGCGTGTGTTAGCTCTATATTATCTTTAGCTAGACCGCCTTTCTTGTCTCTTTGGCATTGCTCTAAATCTTTAATAAGATG
>TARA_R100001594_G_scaffold61103_4_pt1 | contig 34403 bp, 45 predicted proteins | sample TARA_R100001594 | Tara Oceans TARA_R100001594 (sample SAMEA2622752) | marine metagenome | biome: marine biome (ENVO:00000447); feature: marine epipelagic mixed layer (ENVO:xxxxxxxxx); material: "saline water (ENVO:00002010), including plankton (ENVO:xxxxxxxx)" | depth 150 m | reverse complement strand
GAATAAGTTTCTTCTATTGATTCTACCGTTGGTTTTAATCCATACTCAAAATGCCTTGCATTTTCCTTAAAATACTTCGTAAGAAATTCTTCTTTACCAGTCTCGCTATCTTTAAATTCTCCCATACCTGTAACTGGGAGTCTTTCACTTCCCCCTCCCGCGATGGGAGCATAAGGAGTAGCATCATCCCATAGTTTAGTTCCTTCAAAGAGCATTTTATCATAAGCGTCAGTTTGCTCCGCTAATAATTTATTAGTCATTTGATTATCTTTATTTAATCTTATAAGATTATAAGCGTTAACTGCAAAACCAGAGGCTAATAATGCATTCTGCAAAATAGATGATTCTAATATGCCAGCATGTGTTTTTAATTCAGTATTGTATGCCCCACTAGAGCCTTTTGCTCCAGTAATAGACCCAACAATATTACTCATTATTTTTATTTGATTTTTAGTTTTCTTTGCAAGTTTATCTAATGCTGCATCTGTACCATGCATTAATTCTAAACCAGTAAATAAATCGGACATATCTCTTAACTTTTGTAAAGATGCTTCATCCTCTTTATTTTGTGCTGTTCGTAATGCTTTTTCTATTTGTAGTAACTCATTTCTATCTTTAGCAATGTCTGCCATTCTTTTCATATTTTCTGCTTCTGCTAAAGAAGCCCTTTCTTGGATAGATGCTAACTGCACCATAGCAAGAATAGAAGCCTTGAATTTATTGAGGACTCTCCAAGCACCAGTTCCCGAAAGGAACCTGCTAAGAATTTCCCAATTCTTAGTTGATATTACTTTGTTAATACCAAGAAGTTCCTTTTTGAGCATAAAGGATTCTTTAGCCGAACTAGTTAACACCTTATCAATATTCTTAAGAGATTTCTCCATCTCTTCTACTGCTGGTGTTATTGCATCAGCCATATTATCTACCCTTCTTTATTTTTTGCATCTCTTCTGATTCTATCCGCTTGACTTCACCATGCACTTCTAGCATGTCTCTTACGATTGAAGCCGGAGTTAAGTAAACCTCTAATGGGTTCACATGAAAGGTAGTCCCAAAAGTATAGACCATAATCCGAGAAGCGATATTAGGCGGAACACTACCGCCTTTTAATGCTCTACGAATTAACTTTCGTTTCCCGTATCAGCCCCCATCATATCTGAAAAGGGGTTAGGAAGCACTTCTTTCAATTGCGCTCCCACATACGGACTTAGACGCAATAACTCTATTGCGTTTAGTTCAGGGTCAGTCTTCTCAATGAAGTTTTCTACCATGAACTTATACATCTTATTCAAATCCAAGTCAAATGATTGACTGGACGAATCAATGTTCATTACACTTGAGAGTGCTTGTTCCACTTGTAACCAAGTGGGTTCTTTTATCCAAACTCTCAGGTATTCATCACCATCGGGGCTTACCCTCAAATGGTGGCATTCTGTATTTACGGCTGCAAACAAACTGTTCTTATCACTTACTACTTTCTGTTCCATATTTTCCACCTTTACTAACTAACCAACATACATACGAGTGTTGGTGGAATTGAACTATCTTTGGGCTATTTTATCTACTTTATGCCCTCCGATAATGCGAGGGGAATTGCTCGATGCCCCCCATTGGGGTGGAGGGGGGAAAGATTGCAGCCGCCCCCTCCATAAAAAAACCTCTATTTATCTATAGATAATTCTTACTATCAGTCATCGTTGAGTATAACCCACTTACCAGTATACTTACATGATGTAAGGGTTCTAGCATTTATGGTAGCCTCAACCTCGATTGGACCTTTGTCATCAGGGAAAGGAATTGTAACTCCAGAAATCATATAATCATCTAATTCAATTTCTATGAAATCATCAGAACTCTTTTCATATCTTAATTTAATTGTGCCAGCATCAGTATCATATTCTTCCTGTTCTCGCAATTCTCTCCAAATTGCTGTATCTGTAATAAGTAAAGTTAAAGTTAAATCATATGTTCTTTGTGCTGGAACATGTGCAGACATAATATCACGGGTCGTATTACCAATAAATCTCTGTTGAGTTATATTATTATTAATAGTTAACGAACCACCCTTTACTCTTGCATAAGTTTGACCAAATAATGTAATTGCACCATCAGAAAACATATATGGTGAAGTTGTAGTTGCATCATAATTATATAATCCTGTTGCGCCTTCTAACTGTCTATGTGGTGCATAATCTACAGGAGCATCAAAGGCTCTTCTAGTTACTAAATCTAATGAAGTTTTCAATTCTTGTCCTTCCTCAAAATTCAAAGTCATAGTGTTAACTTGGCAACCAGTAAATATTCTTGAAAACATATCTGTTCCTGTTGTAGTATTTACATATCGGTTGGTATTAGATGCCTTATTATAACTTACATCTAAAGAGAATGAAGGTAAATCATGCCCATTTAATTCTTCAAATGTATACTGAATAGCATCTGTACCTATGTCTTTTAATGGGTCTGTATCTAAAATTGGAGGGTATTCATTTCCACCAATTACTCTTAAGAATCTAGTGCTATCATCACCTGCTGTAACTGTTGTACTATTACTGGATATAGCAGTATCAGTAGCATTATGTGTTACTTCCTTAATTTTGCCTAAAGCATAATACAACCAAGAACCATTGTTTAATGAAATATCTAATGAACCACCACTAACTGTTTCTGCTCCTTTGTATTGGTGTGCGAAATTTCTTGTTCCTGCAACTGCTAAATTAAGTTGTTTCATTTCTACTTCTACATTCGGTGGAGTAAGGGTATTGACTACACCCAACCAATTATCAGATAATAAAGTTGTGCATGCTTCACTATTAATAGTTTCAAGGGGGGCAGGGATTGGCGCACCAAACTTAGAAATTGTTGCTTTTACGCTACCAGATGATAAATTAGAATTTATTGCACTATCTACTGTAAATGTATCTCTAGCATTGTCTATTATAGTTTTATATTCTGTATCAGAACCCTCTTCTAATTTAACTTCGCACCCAATGTATAAATCTTCTACTAATTTAATTGTTGTATCATTCCATGTAACTGTTGTTCCACTATAGGTACAAGTCGTCCCTAACAACAAGTTCGACTCAGGAACCATTGTTGCAGACGCACCAGCACCAACATATATTTCATTACTCATCTTTCTTCACCTTTTTATGTATTTCTTCCAAATCTCTTTAGTTCTACGGACACTCTATATCCAAGTAGTTTCTTGCCTCTATCATTCGCTTCACTTCGACCTGTTACTTTAATCAATTCTGCACTCTCTTCATTAGCGGTTCCAGCATTAACTGTTGGTCTTAACGAGTTACTCTCTATGATGTAGCGAGCGATACGATATAAGGCTTGCAGTCTGTCGCGTGAAAATGTTAGTTCGCTAAAGTCTCTACGATGTAAAACGCGAATATGCAGAGTAAATGTAAATGTTTCATTTCGGACTGCATAATCAATAGTTGGGTATTCTGTGCTGCTACTGTCTTCAAAAACTACAATAACTGATTGAGAGTCAACATCTACCCTTCTTCCTTTCTGTGGTTCTATAGACCTTATATCAATAAATTGGGGTGTTTCCCCATGACTAGATGTAATGTCTCCGCGAGATTGTAATGTAGAAACAGCATTAGACCAGTTATCGCTTAGAAGTTCAATAACAAAAGTTACTTCATCCATGATTCTATCTCCTTAGCAATTTCTACTTCTAATGCGGCAAAAAAGGATTTCTTAGCATTTCTTATGGTTTCTTCCTCAGACATGCTAATATCGAACCCTAACTCATCTTCAATATCTTTAAGCATCTTCTCTCTTTGTATTTGTAAATCTAAGTAGCGTTCAAATTTAACCACTAGATTTTTCATAACATCACAGACTATATATTATCAGTTTCTTTCCACTAAGTAATTCTCCTGCTTCCTTAGTTAGAATATCATGTTTAGTTTTCAAGTCTATATTGGAGCCTGTTTCAGCAATAAGTATTGAGTTATCATCATGCATAATTACTTCCGCAGCAACCAGTTTAGTAGCCGCTTCATTTACCCATGCTGGAACCCTAGCATCTCCGCTTACATAAGTAACTCTACATGAATGGTGTTGTAAATAAGGATAGTTCTTCAAGAAAAATATCTTGCCTTCTGAATCAATAGTCCAGAAATCACCTAATCTTCTTTGGTCTTGATTATCTGTAAAAGAAGTAGTAGTTCCTGCTGATGAGGCTATTGTACACGATGACCCATCCTCTCCGGGTAATAATGAAGATATAATTACTTTAGAAGAATCTTCCTTATCAGTTGTAGCATAAAAGAAATCTGATATATTTCTAGTTAGAGAATTACTAACAGCAGTTTTACTTTTAGCAGTTCCTTCACCAGTAAATTGTGTAGTCTTAGTAGGATATACTTCATTTATTAGTGCAACTATTTCTTGGGCTGTAGTTTTCTTCCCATAAGAACCATAGAAATCAGTTCCTTCTGTTAATACAAATGTAAATCCACCAACCCCTAAAGTAAGAGTATAATTAGAACCCGATGCAGGAGGTGTATAAGTTGCTGTAGCAGAAGCCAAATCAACATATTTATTATCTTGCCATACTTCCAATCTTATTATTTTCATTATCTTTGGTCTTTCTAGTTGAATAAAACCAACATAATCTTTGTATGGGCGAACAGGGTACATTGCATGAGTAAAGAACTCAAAGTTATGAGTTTCATCTTTGTAAATAATTGGCCTAAAAGAATGACCAATTTTATCATCAATCTTTTCTTCTACTCTTTTAATTATCTTACCCACTTCTGCTTTAGTTGGTGTTGTACTATCAGAGAAATTAGATATTTGTAATAAATTAGAAATATCGGTGTGAGTTGTATAAAACCCATTACCATCAGTATATAGAACTTTACCATTATTAACATTAGCGCGATAATAATCGCTTGGTGAGGATGCTTTAACCATAATTCTCAACTCTCCTTGAAAGACTCACATAGGCTGCTTTTAATCTGTTTAGGTCTTTATTATCATCTACTTGTTTAGATTGCAAATCTCTTTCTTCTCCTTCGCCAGTTTCCATGCTTATTTCTCCTTTGGGTTTCTTACCTAATCTAAGTTTAGATTGTTTAAAATCTAATGAATATTCTTTGTCTAAATAAACTTCATCTAGATATATTAAAGGAATGTCAGCAGCAACTTCTATTTCTACTTCTTCATCAGGAACTAAATCATCTTGCCACTCTTGATATTCTTCCATTGTTGCATCACTAACAAATCTAATCCATTCTTTATCATATTCATCTTCTAATCTATTTAATATAATTCTTGCATTAGTATCATTTGGATTATTCTCTAAGTCTTTGAAGGCTCTTTGGGCTAAATTATAATCTTCAATTTCTTGATGAAATTCTTCTACATTTCTATCTATTTGCTTATCCCTTTCTGCATCAGGATTTCTAATCTCTTCTATCTTTTTAGTAAAGGATTCCAACTTTTGATAATTCTTTTGATATTCATAATTAATATGTAGTTTACCCACAAGCAAACTACCTTTAGTATTTGCTCCTAAATCTTGACCAACAGTTAAAACATTCAATACTATTTCTTTAATTCTATTACTTTTATTTCTATCTAATAAATCTAACATAGCATTTTTGAAATCTAAATTTATGAAATGTTCATGAGCATCTTCTATTTGATTTTCTCCAGTAAATTTCATGTCACCTAAAAAGCCATTAATTTCTAGACTATCATCGTTAACTCTAAGATAGACTAAACGCTTAGACTGTTGAGTACCTGATGTAATATTTACCTTATCACTTTCTTTAACTGCTCTAAACTTAAAATTTCTTTTGATACTACCTAACCCGGCTCCTTGAGTTAACTTATCAATATAAGAAGTAGTATCAATAATTATTGAATCTTCTTCTTCCTTAACATAGTCTTCTAAAATGTCATAGACTAAAGGAACACCATCTTCTATTTTATCCATTAGAGTGCTATCTTCAATATCAGATTCTTGAATGTAATTTTTAATCTCATTCATCTTTCTGTTATTCATTAAGTCTTTCACTCTAAATCCAGTTATTCTTTTCCTTGTATTATCAGTTAAGAATTCTTCCGCTAAATACTCATCTGTAGTTAATTCTTTAATCAAAGTCAATATACTTTGTTTTTCTAAAATATCTAGAAACTGATTAATGTATTCACTAAAGTCATCATCATCCCACCTAGGTAGGTACTTATCTGCCAAATCAATATCAGCAGAAGAAATCTCAACATTCCTATATGAATTCTTGTTCAATATCTTAGGAATATTTCTGATTGAATCAGTTAACTTTTTAGATGGTCTATTCTGAACATCTTTGAAAATATACGCAACCATTAATTGATATAGATTACTATTGTTATAGAGTCTTTTATGGGAATATCCCATCCATTCTGGCTGCAAATTAATTTCTACAGCCAACGGTTTATCTGCTTCAAGATAAATCCTTTCGACCATTCACTCACCGTATCACGCCAACCACTTTGCCCATGCTACGCCTTTACTTATTGCTGCACCTAGCCCTAATCCACTAGTAGGTGGATTATAGGTCATTTGACCCGTTGCAGGGTCTATCCAATATGGGTTGTTATATTGGTCATATCCATGTGGTGGTATTGGATAACCACTTTGATTATTCATTGCTTGTTGTTGCATCATCATTTGTTGATTCATTCCACCCATTGCAGGTGCGCCTTGAATGTTATTTGGCACTTGAGCATTAGGCATTTGACCAGTAGTTAATTGAGGAATAGAAGAAGCACCAGTAGCAAATCCTTGAGATTCTAAATATTGTTCTTTAGCCATCTTTCTTTGTTGTATAACTTCTGTATTCAAAGCAGTTGCTAATAAATTCTGTAAATCTAAAGTAATGTTTTCAGCAGTAATTGATTCATATTCTCTAAGGGAATCAGGATGAACTTCTAATATTCCCGAATCTCCAGTCACAAACTTTAATTTAGGCAGCATTTGCCCCACAACTCTTTCTAAAACATCTTCTAATAATTTTTCAAACGCTACTAAGAAATTTTCACCATGATAGTAAAAGAATTCTTCTACATGATTTTCTTGTAATGTTAATAAATTATTCATAGACTTAAACTGCGTTTGAGTCTGCTGCGTCATTTGATTCGCTAACGATGTATTACTAGTACCTAACCAACCCATTCATTTTCCTCCTTATCTTCTATTTGTGTTCCTGCCACCAATAATGTTTGCACTCTTTCATTGATTGCATTCGACTCTATAAGTAACCTAAATAGTTCCTCTTCATTTGTTTCTACTTCCATTTGTGGTGGTTTTATTGTCCATCCTAAACTAGCGAGACTTTGTATATCTCCTTGTTTTAATGAAGTTAATGGGCCTGTTGCTAATGGGTTCAATGATTTCATACTAGGAACATAAGCACTAAAAGAAAGTCCATTTGCTTCTGCAAGAATCTGTTGTTCTAGCATTTCATATTGCATATGTATTGAAGCATGTTTTTCACAATAAGTGCCTCTCATTGGATAACCTTTTCTTACTTTGTGTAAAGGTAATGGTGGACGCATAGCATCACCTGCTTCCCAATGTTTCTGTGTACCACAAACAACACATCTATCTTTCAAATTATACTTAAATCCATATGGAATTTTCAAGAATCTTTTCTTTTCAGGCTTAAGAATTGCAACTATTTCTTTAAGTTGTTTCTTTGGTTTCAAACTTTTGAACTCATATTTTATAATTGAACCAGCAGCGCGAGCCATCTCTTTAGGAGGCAAAAATGGATTTGCTTCCACATATGCATTAGAAGCACCAATTAAACTAGGGGGTTGAAATTGCATACTCATACTTCACACTCCTTACACTTACAAAATAAACTCATAGAGCAATTTTCTGTTATTTCCATTTTTTCACCTAGTAATCTTTTATCATAGTAATCATTCCACGATATACCATTTCTGAATCTGATTTTGCACTTACTATATATTTATAACAAGGAATTCCTTTGTCGTTTAATTTTTGCATACCATTTTTAAATGCATCAAATATTGGGTGGTGTCCTATCTCTCCGTCATGTGGATATTTATCTTTCCATAAGTCATATTTGTTTGCCCATAAACCTACTGCTACTGGATAATCATGTGCTTTCTTTTTCTTCTTTTTATTTATTGCATCCCAATAAGGAGAACATATTGTATCTGTTAAAAAAGTCCAGCATAGTTGTTGTTCTATATCGTAGTGCTTATCCATATGCCTATCATCAATCATAAAGATAATATATTTTGTTTTACGGGTTTTCATGTCTTTTATCCATTCTGCCCAATATACTGTTTCGCCTCCCACATCTGCTGTTCTAACTGTATGAACATCACCATCTATTTTCAGAACTTTTCTAGTTGCTCTCTCTCGCCCCACCGTTCTATCATGTATGTCAGGAACTTCCCCTCTTGTTCTTAATTGATGATGCAATGTTGTCTTTCCTACTTGACTTGCCCCATAAACACCAAATGGGACTGCATGAACTCTTCTCCAAAACCTCCCTATCTTTTCAGCAACGACTATTATAAATCCAGCCATTACTGACATTATTAATCACCATAAGCCATACCACATATTCCAAAATCCATTCCATGCGGAATCGTATAAATCTACTCCAAATCTAGATAATGCGTGACCAAGCATAAAACTAACAGTACAGGAAACACCTGCCCAAAAGTAAAATCTGGCCCTTAAAAACCAAATATCAGCAGAATGCGCTCTTTGTAAATCATACGCAAGCGTAGATTCATCAAAGCCCATTAATAGTTCTGATACCATTTACTCCCGCCTTATTCATTCGTAAGGAATGTTGGGCTAAGAGCATCAGAAGGTTGTTGAGGGTATTGAGGAACCACTTGGGGAACATTCATAGAATACTGCTGTTCATATTGACGCATTGTATCTCTAACCCTCTTTCTGTTATCTTCTTCCTTCTGCTTTCTAATCCAATAAGCCTCTATCTTCCTTTGTAATAACATATCTTCTATACGCTCAAACACAATTAAATCGAATATGGCCTTTAAGACCATTATTCCACCTATAGTTAATATTCCAAATAACGCTGCATGTGTATATCCAGCGTAAGGGAACATATAACCATACTGCGTATAGAAATATACATTCACTCCACTTACTGCTCCAACGAACAGTATAGTCATCACTAATCTTGTATCATCTTCCAAACTCGGCATCTTTCTTTCACCTATGCATAATTTACTGTGCAACTTCCGGCTCCCGCATCAAACTCAACATAACATCCTTGCGCTAAAAGCGCACCATGCATGTCTTGCTCGATAGTATGAGCAGTTCCACCAGCATGAAGATGTAATCTCAACACTTCTTTCTTACCGGAAATAGTGCTATTAGCACTATCCCATATCTTCACAGTAAATAATGCATTGGTTGTTGATGTTGCATGAACACTAACTAACTTGCATCTTGCAGACGAAACTAAAGTTGATGCTGTTAAAACACCACTAGTTGCTACTCCTACTATTGACATATTATCCTCATCCCTGCCTACGAGGACTCCCCTTATCAATCTTGGGTTGATTCTTCTTCTGTAACCTTTTCCTCAACAGGTTCTTTAACAGAAGTTTCTTCCTTAGCCGCCGCAACTAAATCTTCTAGTTTTGTTGGCTTAGGTTTCTCTTTTTTTGCGGCTTTCTTCTTTGTAGGAAATAAATGTTCAGCAGCGTCTTTTGAAGACCCACTCAAATTAAATTCTCTGTTTAATAACTCCAAATCTGGAGCATTAAATTCTGCTATTACTTCTTTATCTTCCTTTACAAATTCTACAACTAAACCATCATCTCCTAACATTCCTACAGCAATATTTGCTGGAACACTACAAGAAGTATGGTGGCTTAATTCATATACAATTCCACCCCTTCTTAATAGAAGTGGGCCATCATGTTTTTGATTCTTTAATTTAACATTTGACATAATATCTTTCTCCTTCTATGGTGTGACCCATACCCCCCAATTAAGGGGGATATGAGCCACGACTTTACGAATTAGTGCTATCACGCACTCTTTATGTTGGACAACTTACCTTGTCCCTTAAAGAAGGAACAGCATGTTTCGCCCATTGTGCGATACATACCTTGGTTACCCAACTTACCGACACCAAACGGATTACCGTTTGTGATACCATCCTCAAAGTATTGAGTAGGCTTCATTACAGATAGCCAAAGATGGTCTGTATCTAAGAACAGCATATCACTTAAGGTATTGGTTGTATTCAATCCTGTAGATGGCATATCCTTTGCTGGAATCAAGGGTATGTCAAAGTAAGTTGCAACTCTGAAACCTACTTCTTGACCCTTAACACCACGAACACCATTATGGGTAGGAACTACTTCCTTTCTATCCATAAATCGTTCTTGGCTCTGCAATAGGTCAGCAATAGCCTGAATAGTATCATATCCTGTTAAGATACACTTCGGATTACCGCCATTTTGCCTGATTCTACGAATCATGTTATTAATCAATGATAGAGTTAGAACTCTAGCATCACCTGATGCATAACTGTCACCAAAGTCAACTTCTGCATCTAAGTACGAAGCAGTCCCTGAATAGGTGTTTGAACTCACCGAAACAGTTCTTGATGTACCAAACAGATTCACTACATCAGCAACTACAGCCTCATTGTTTGCACCATCGGAACCAGTATCTAATATGTTCCTTTGTGCTAATTCAGCAATCTCAGCCGCAGAAGAGATAATCTTGTAGAGAGAAGTATAGTTTCTCTCAATATCTGTTGCAGTACCGTCATCATACGACTCAAACGGCATTACCAACATTTTACTCTGTGTTTCTGCATGGTGCTTACCCATGTCCTCACGGATAATAGCACGAATATCGCCTACTCCGTCATCAATGGCTGCTAATTCCATTCCAAGTTCTGAGAACTCAAACAGATGCGCAACCGTCTTAGGGCTAACATATAGTTTAGCATACTGAGGCGCAATAGGAGGAATGTTATTTCCAGTTCCTAATGTTGCATTCTCAGGTACACCACCAATTCTGTCAGGTCTTGGAGTTGCAGAACCTTCTGCACCAGTTCCTGTAGCAAACGCAGAAGCAGACCCACCTTGCGGTCTATCTACTAATACGCGCCAACCGCTACTTGTGTAAGGTCGCTTGGCTAGAATCGAAAGAGGGTTAACCTCTTGATTCAGCATTGACCATACTTTCTGTCCATAAAGAACATTGTATAGGTCACCTAGACCAGTTGCAGCAGTAAACGGGTTACTTGCTGCATCGTGCGGCGTTCCAAATCCACCAACAACTCCGGCACTCTTCAATAGAGCATTACCAGCAGGGCCAGTTAATCCGTAAGATGCGGCTTCTAAATCTTGCATTGTGTTAATATATCCACTCATTCATAATCACCTCAATTAAACTCCTTCGCTATGTTGTGAATGTCTCCCCAAGTCATCTCAGAAATATCTTCTGTATTCGTTGGGAAACCATCTGGCAACTCAAACGCAATTTCTTGCGTCTTGCGAATCTCATCACTTTCAGTTGTTAAAGACTTGCGTAGTTCAGCAAACTGCTCTTTTAACTCCGCAACCTCAGAACGCGCATCATACTCAGCCTTCTCAACATCAGCCTTTCTTACAGATTGTTCCTCTGTAAATCGTGCTTCAAATTGCTTAGATAGATTATCATAAGCAATCTTTTCCAATTGTTCTGCCTTATACTGTGCATACGCCTTCTCAACATTTTCTACTGATAAATCAAGTGAAGTAAACTCATCAGAATTCCACTCTTTTGAAACCTTTAGAGGGGCTGGAGTTGCAGTTGGAGTTCCACCACTTACAACTTCTTCACCTGCTTCATAATCGCGGGTGCTATCCTCATCTAAAGCCTTCTCAGCAGAATCATCCGATAATTGTACATCACTATCATCAGCACCTTCATCACCCTCAGAAGCCATGTATTCCATATCTTCTTTTGGTGGTAAAGGCTCGCTTTCTCCTTCTTCTTCCTTTACTACAGTCTCATTAACCTCTTTAACAAGGGCATTCAACTCTTCAAGGGCTTTTTCCAATTTTTCAGTCATTGTTTTTTCACCTTTTTCTTGTTTTAATATATCAAATTTTGCTTCCGGGTTTATTCCTTTTTCGCAAATTGTGACTTCGTGCAGTTCTAGTTCATCAATTTCATTATATTCACCAAAATCATCTGATTTACGGCTTTTCTTAGAAATTGCCTGACCTCCTATACTAAATGAGCGCAATGTTCCTTTTCTAATTCCCCTAGAAATTTCCTTTGCTTTTTCTATGTCATCTCTTAATTTGATAACAACATAAAATCCTACATCATCTACTTGAGTTTTATGTAAGTTGCCGTTTTTGTCTCGGTATTTATCTACTACTTCTCCAACTTGAACATTAGAATGATTAGACATTACATTTCTGTATTTCTTTTCCTCCATAAATTTTGTTACTGCTGTTTCAAGTGCTTCAAGTGTAATCAAATCATTTTGCTTATCTATAATTTCAAGGGAAGCATAACCACCAATAATCAAATCATCCGACTTTAATATGTCAAATTGTCCTTTGTCTTGTTTAACAAGTCGGGTTGGTTCGACTAACACGCCATACACTTCCTACTTTACTATATCAACTAAGCGGAATCTCCATCAGGCAAGGCTAAATTTTTATGCCTGTCTTCTGTAATATCCCAAATGCCTTTGTCTTCATTCTCATTTAACATAGTTTGTTTCTTTCCAGTCCAAGTAATCCAAGTGTCTTTTTCATCTATTGGGACTACTCGTAAATGTAATCTAGTTTCAAATTTATCTCCTTCCAATTTATATTCATGATAACCATGCTTTTGAACACCCAATATCAATTTACCTTCATCTATTTTCTTTCCGGGCTTTACATTACTAGTTATTACTTTAGCAGGGAATTTACCGGACTTACCAAATAAATTGTAAATATCTTGAGTATCTTCTATATCAAACATCCAAGCCATTAATTTATCACCTGCATGAATAATGAAATCTAAATTCCCATCTTTCCTTTCTTGAATTGTAAAGTTACCTTCCTTTGGATTTTGTTTAGTTTCTTTTTCTATAATATCATCCTTGGCTTCAAACTTATCCATTGCAGAATGATAAGTAATATCTTCTTGTTTAATTAACCATCTCTTTAAGGCTCGCAAATCAGAATTAAATGCTGCACTTTCAAATATATCTAAATGATGTTCTATAACATAATCCTTTATTTCTTCAAACTCTACTGCTTCTCCCCACTCAGTCAACTTATTTTTAATAGCAATTCTTAATTCAGAACGGACACTTTTAATGGTATATTCTAATTCATCTTTCCACACATCTATATTATAGAGAGCATTCTTAGCCATCAACTCATTGCCTTCAAATCCATAGACAGTAAATCCATCTAAATCTTCTTTGAATATTATTTCTGCCTCACCGTGTATCTCGTCTGTAATTATAGCCTTCTTAGTTTTTTTCATTGGTCTTAGTTGAAATGGCTTATCTAAATCAGCCCAAATAGATTTCTTAGTTTTAGTTGCCAATAATTCTAAGGTTGATAACTTATCTGTCTGAGTCACTTCAGGAATCTCAATTACTTTAGCAGAATATAAACTAAATCCTTCCTTAGTCTTTTTAACCTCATCAACCTTTACTCTAACAATATCTCCTATGTCAACAGATTCCTTAGTATTAAGTGCTTTACCCACAGGAATATATGCTTTATCATCTAAATCAAATGTATTGTATTCTCTTGCTTGTTCAGCCGTTACTGGCCCAACACCAATCGTATATGAATTTAAGTTGCTCTTAGTGGTTCTCTTCTTTAATACAATTACATCTAGGTCAACAAATTTCTTCCACTTAACCCACTTAGCATTTTGCTTCGTAGATATGTGATATGTAGATTCTATATCTTTGATTACTACTCCCTCAGAAGCGGGTAATTTCATAATAGATTCAGAGTAACTCTCTACTTCTTTTATTGAATCTGCTATTCTAGTGTCCTTCTTAGAAGGGAACACTAACTCTTCAGAAGAGTGTTGACTATATTGATACATCAATATATTAATTCTTTCTCTTAGTGGGTCGTCATGTAAATCCTTTTCATCATGTCGCATAATATCAAAGACATGAATCCTAACCTTTAGATTTTCATTTTCCTTCTTAAATATATGAGATACTGCTGCTGCTCTATGTAATGGTTCATCACCATCAAACAACATTAGTTCAGCATCTAGTATGCAATCTCCAAAATGTTTCTTTCGTAATTGCTCTACTTGGTCGCCGCACTTATCTGTTATGTCTTTTTGATTATATGAAAATATCTTTATTCTATTATTTATTTTATGTAATTGAACTCTCATTCCATCATATTTTTCTTGAACAACCCATTCTCCACTAAATCCTTTAAGTTGCTCTAAATCTTCTATTTGGAATATACGATACATTGGTTTATTTGGAATAATAAAACTAATTGCAGATTTTTCTTCTTCACTTTTTTCCGCCTTTTTAATGTCAATAGCAACTAACTTTTCCCATTGGGTTGGAGTATATTCTTCTAAATATACTTTTTTAAGTTCTCTTAATGCACCCTTAAACTTAGTCTTTATTCTACGAGTATCTTTGCCTTCACCATAATGCTCAGAAATATACAAAGGAATATCCTCTAATTCTAAATCAAGACCCATAGAGCCTTGAGTTATTTCATCAGACTTTAATCCATGTTTTTCCCATGCTTTACTAGGTAAAGGAATACTATGCGCTCTAAGTGCATAATGAATAAATGCAGCAAAGACACTAGTATTTTCTAATAATGTATCTACTACTTCATCACCTAATTGGTCAATGAATGGGTCATTTATTTCCTTTGAATCAAACCTCAATGATTTTACTGCTTCATATAAATTCTTAGCAGAAGTTGATTCAGGGTTTTCTACTTTATCATCAAAGAGGTCTTTTTCATTAACAAATTTCTTTAATTCGCGTGTAAAGTTATCTATAGTATCAAATTGAGTTCTGATACTTTTAACAGTCTTTTTCCATTCAGACCCGTATTCTTTAGGGTCTTCTAACGCAGATAAATAAGAATAGCGTACCCTCTCAAAGAAGTCAAGAACACGCTTTGTTAGCGCATCCTTTTTCTTTTCAAAGACTATCCCTGATAGTGGCATTTTTCCACTTATTTCTTGCGAAGGTGATTTAAGAATTTATCAGCATCCTTAGCAATCTGGTCTGCCAAACTCTCTACTTTCCTTTCTAGAGTTGCTATCTTCTTATTATAACTTTGATATTCATCAAGTTTATCGGGACTCAAATTTGTTTGCTTTTCTCTTAATTCTTCTAAATCATCCATAGCATCTTTCAAGTCTGCTTGTGCAAAATTTAATTGTTCGCCACCAACAACATCGTTCCAATCATCATCATTTCTATCGCGCATGGCCTCTAATTTGCTAACATAACCATATCCTTCTTCTTTTCCAACTGGATTATCAACTTTCTCTTCGGCAGGGTTTTTCTTTGGTTTCTTAAGTTTAACTTCTTCACCTTGTAAATCCCCCTCCATTTCAACAGTTGTCCCATCTTGGAAAGCCTGAATTACTTCCTTTGCTTTCTCTATGGCTAAACTTACCTTTCTTTCTTCCTTCGTTATTTTTTCTACCATTTAATTTTCCTCCTTTTCTTCTTGTTCTCTAATACTGACTAAAATCTCTAGGCCCATCAGAGTAATCTCCGGTGTGTCCTTCAGCAAATTCACCCATACCATGTTCCATTCTAAATGATTCAGTATTAATTGGGCCATCTTCCTCTTCTAGAATTTCTTCTGTCCATTCCATTATATCAAGTAAAGTCCATCTATTACCAACAACCTTCCAACCCTGTTTCTTTAATGCAGCGGGGTCTGTAGATAGTTCTACATCACCAGCATTAATTGCCGCATAAATATATGTGTCTTGTAAATTAATTTTTAATATGTCTTGCCAATTCATTTCAATCAATCCATTGGAGGAATCCCTTGTTCCTTATCTTCTTTTCTTCTTTCTTCCATTTCCCTTTCTATGTCTTTGGATGTGATTTTAGTTCCGTATCTACCTTCGGCAGTAGCAGGTTCTTTTCCTCTGTAATTACCTTCGGTTTCTTTAGGGATGGGAATCTTCTTCAATATGTCTTGCCAATTCATTTTACTCACACCCCATAATGATAGCCAAACGCCTCTGCTAGAGTATCTCCTCCATACATGTCATTTGACCCCCTGATTAACGCTACAATGCGTTTCGTAATTGCACTTGAATTATCTAACTTCTGTATTTCCTGTAAGTCATGAATCAGTTCTGTTATCATCTCTTGATATTCCTCTACTAACTGCTCTTCATAACCTTCTGAAATAGTTTGTATTCGATTTAATTGTGCCTTTCCATGTGGGTCACGATAATCTTTTATTATTTCTTGCCAATTCATATCTAACCCTCTACATTCTCAATTATTTTATGGATTTCTGACCAGTCCATTTTAGCAATCATATCACCAGTTGGCGATACATTATTACTCATAGTTGGTCTAGGTGTTTCACTTACAACAAATCCTGACTTCATCAGAACATTGTCTTGGTTATAAACAGTTTCTTCCAATCTTTTTACTTTATCTACTAACTCCTTTAGGAGCATAATCATTTCTTTTTCTTCACTCATAATCTTCTTCCTCCATTAAGGAATCTTCATATTCACTTAATCCTATTCTATAGGCTGTAGGGTCTAATTCCCTAAGCACTCTAGATGGAGAAAAGGTAAGTGTACCTATCTTAATTTCTCCATAAATTTCATCTAACATTTCATCATACTGTTCTCTTAAGTCATCATCTGATAACTTCTCTTTAATTATATTTTTCCAATTCATTCTAAATCACCTAACCCACTAAATTCTACTGCTTCACGCATTATATCTCTATTATCCCATTTTTTCTTTGCAGCCTTATAGCCTGAATCATCATATTCTCCGGTTCGTAAGAAATGTTCTATTTCCTCTTTTGTCGGCATTAAATCCTTATCCCTTTCTGCTGAAAGTTCATATAATTTATCCGTGAATTTTCTTGTTTCTTTAGTCTTTGGCTCATAATGGTCATATGTATCAGACATAGCATCAGCGTGTTCTGCACGATGAGGATTACTAGGCTCATATCTATCAAACTGTTTATTCTTCAATATCTTTTTCCAATTCATTTATCTTCCCTCCATATATTTATCAAGCACTTCATCAATAAATGTATCATTATTGCCCCACATATCTTTTACTAAATGAACAATGTGTTCTCTGATATTATCATCGGTTAAGCCTTCTTGAGCCTCTTTCGGTGCTTTTTTCATAATAGCAACAGGCAATTTATTTTCAAGCATTTCTTCTAAATCATCAAACATTTTCTTTAGTTCTTTAAATTCAGGAACATCTTGTATGCTTAAATATTCAAGGTATTCTTCTGCTGCTTTAGTTTCAGCATCAATAGTCTTTGAAGTAGAATATTCTCTTCCAAAACCAAGTACAGCGTAAATACTATTTTTTATATTTCGCCTCCTTTCAGGATTTTTAGAAGCCTGTTGCATTAGTTGTTCTACAAATGTTTTCGCATCATCAGGTAATGAATCATATCTTTCTATTATATCTTCATCCTGACTGAACATTTCCTTAAGTTCACTTCTAGTATCTTTTAGTATATCTTGCCAACTCATTCTAAATCACCTTTCTTCTTTGGGTATATTACCCCTCGTAATTGATTGTAAAGTGTTTCGTAATCCTTCCTTAATTCTGCGGCAGATGCAACAATATCTAAGTTCTTCTCTTCAAACGCAGACAACTTCTTAGACATACCCTTATCAGTTTTAATCATATCTAAATCCTGCATTTCCTTTATCAAATCAGACAGTTTAGTTAAATCCTGTCCAAAGTATTCTGATGGTTGAGTTGACTGCAATAACTTCTTCATCTTTTTCTTTTCCTTTGGGTCTAATTTAGACAGCAAAGGACTATGTTCTTTAATCACATCTCGCCACATTATTCTTCCTCTTGTAGTGCATTGTAAGTGTCTGTTATTATTGGGAATTTCTCAGGTAAACTATCTGCCTCAACTTCATGTCCTTCCCAATTAAGCATTTTACTATTGAGAGACTTTCCTCTTAAGTCAGCCACATAATATAGTAGAGAATAAAATCTAACTAGTTTACTCATTTCAGTATTTAGAATGTCTTCGTCTATTTCTTCATCTTCATAAGAATATACCGTATCTTCACCTTCATCCAAATCATACATTCTATCTTCTAATTCATCTGCAATATCTTCTATCTTAGTTAATGGATATTTCGCATCATTAAATAATTGTCTAGTAGTATCTATATTAGCATCATCATCTGTAATTTCAGTTAATTTTTCTATTTCATTTTTCAAATCCATAGATAGATATTCTTTCGCTCTATCAAATTTAGTATCTTTCACATAAGATGTTGAAAATTTAAGTTTCTTTGCTAATTCTTTAAGAAGGTCAATGCCTTTAGCACCATTATACTCATCATTTAATACAGCGAACATATTAGGATTTAATTTTCCTTCTTCATATTTTTCCCAAATATTACTTAATGTTCGTTGATTGAAAAACTTATAATCTTTATCTAATGTAGTAATATTTGTATCTATATATTCTAGTCTCTTATCTTTAGAAAATTCTGTTAGTAAATCCGACAATCTTTTAGTTAATGGCACAGTCTCTTTTCTTCTTTCTCTTGCAGCCTGTCCTCTTTTAGTGTCTTTTTTCCCTCGTAATCTTTCACTTTGTCCAGTAGCCTCTCTTTGTAACTTTGGGATTAATTTTTCCATTGCATTTCTAGTGGTTTGTATTCTTCCAAATATCTTCTTATTCTGTTTATATCCTTCAACTAATTCTTTATCTATTCCTGAAGCCTGAAGTAACTCATCAAGTTGCTCAGGCTCCATGTCTTGAGTATTTGATAAAAGATTTTTAATTGTGTCTTCTTGGTCTAACAATTCATCTAAGACTTCTATATAATTATTAAGAGAAATGATTAATTTACTCCAATCTTTTTTCTCGGTAGATGTTCTAGGTATATCTTCTTCTAAGTTGGCAAACTTCTTATTAGATAACTTTTCTTGCCATTTCTCTCCAATAGGAAGTTCATCTATATTTCCAATATTAAGATTTTCCCTACGAAATAAATTCATAATTTCTTTGGATAGCCCTTTCTTCAAATCTTCCATTACAAATGCAACCTGTGCCATAGGCTCTTTATGCCCACGCAATTCTGCTTTGAATAGAAGACTCATATTTACCACTTATTTTCACTTCTACGCTGCTTTTTAGGGAGAAGAATGGCATCAGGTATATCACTAGAACCGGGAATTTCTTTTGCTACTGTCCTTTCTGGGTCAATCCCTACAGCATCCAAATCCCTGTTCTTAGTTACATTCTTTTGCAAATCATTGTGAACCTTTGCTCTTGCATCGGCCAATTCTCTTTCTAACTCTCTTATTCCTTTTTCTTCACTCATTTTTCACCAACTCATATTTTTTTAATAACTCTTGGAATTCATTTTTCATATCTTTAAAAAGATTAGAAGGTAAATTTGCTAGTAAGTTATCTAATGTTGCTATATCATTATCAAATTCTTTATTCAAGTATTCTACCCTAAAATCCTTTTGTGCGCCTCCGCCTCTAAAGACCTTTTTCTCTTTAATTATATCTTCCCAACTCATTTTAATCACTTCTCGTCAATCACTTCAATTGCATCTCCTGATTCTTCCATAATCATTTGAAATAGTCTTTTGGCTCTTTCTAAATTATCTTTGTCGAGATATCTTTTAATTTTACGGGTTCTGATTTCTATGTCTTCTATATAATCGAGTAAATCTTCCTTTTTCCTTTCATCAGGTGTTTCACTAAATTCCCCTCTTTCGTCAGCATCTCTACCAAATTCATCAAACATTACATAACCAAGTTTTTTCTTTTGTTCGCTTGGCGTTCCCATAGGCCAATTACCTTTTTTAATTATATTTTCCCAACTCATATTAACCTACTCTCCTTTCAGTCCTTTTATCCACATTCTGATTACCTGCTTCTTCTGGCAATCCGGTAAACCTCTTGTCCGGCCCTACACTCATTGATGGTTTATTCCTTGTGGTCGCAGGGTTCTCTTGGGGTTTACTTTTTCCACCTTCCATCATTTCTTCTTGCATTTGCCCCATTTGACTTGCATCTATATTTGTTCCTGCATAGGGGTCAATTTCCACTTCTCCTTGCTTTGTTTCTTGTGGAGCCTCTACCTCTTTCTTGTATGAAAATCTTCCTTCATCATCCATATCTATAGTAAACCCAAGATTTTTAATTGAAGCAGCAATGTTAACTTCCATCTCTCTCAGCCTTAATTTAGCAATTTCATCTTCCTCTTCTGATGGTGGTAATTTTAATACCCAATCAGTAATTCCAAACTCCTTTGTAACGAATGGGAAAACATAGTTATTCCATATTGTTTGAGCCATTTCTACTGCTCGATTAGTAACTAGTATTTGCATACCTTCATTATTCAATCCACCACTAGCAGAGTTATCTGCCATGAAGATTTTACTAACTCCATAGAAACCAGAAACTCTATCTCTCAAGTCATCCTTAACAGATACATAATCCATTTCTTTCAGACTATCCATGAACTTAATCCATTCTATAGAACCCTTACCTCCTTCAGCCTCTATACCCATTACTGGAATAAAGTGAGGGTCTTGTTCCATCTTCTCTTTAACGCCCTTCCAAAAGGACTTCATTGAATCAATATTTCTTGTTTGAACAGCAAGTAATCCTCTTGGCATTCTAGCCTTAGTATATGATGAATTGATATAATTATCCATTGCAATTAATGTAGTCACACTATTCCAAAGTGTAATTATAGGAGATAAACCATAAAGCCTACTAGGAGTGTATTTGCTGAAATGTAAGACTTCACCTTCTAAGAAATATTGTTCTTCTCCACCAACTCTATTTACATAATGAACTGGGTATAATTCAGCACCACCACATTTGTCACAATTACCTGCTGGTTCTTCTTGAATGAAATCTCTATGGCGTAAACAAGTGAATCCCTTAACTCCACGCTCTCCTAATTCATCAGCATAAATATGCATAGTTACTGGGTCACCCCTATAAACTTCCTTGATTCTGTGCATCATAACTTGTGAATCATTATCTAAATAATATTCTTTAACTAATACTAAGTAAGCATCATCCATAACATTGAGGTCATCCTCTAGTTCTTTCAATACATCTATGAATAATTGTTCCGATTTATTAACATAAGAATCCATAAACTTATGTGCATAATTTAATTGTTTAGGGTCAGGCTTACTTAATTCAGGTGAACCGCATTCTACACACACTTCTACTGGAGCCTTATGTTCCTTACAACACTTATCACATTTCAATACGAATTTCTCTTCCCAAGTATAACCTCTTCTAAAAATCTCATTCTTTAATTGAGTTACACAAGTTCTTACTATTACTGACTGATTAGCCACATGATAAATGATTGGGCCAGTTAGCATATAAGAATGGTCTTTTTCTTGAATACCCGGATTAAATACAGTTCTATCTGCTGGCCTAGGAGTTGTTCTCCTAAACAAATTTCGTATGCTAAATCTACGCTTTTCTTCTACCATATAAATTGCCACCTACCCTATACTAGCCGCTAGACGCTATTGCCTATGAACATTCCCATCCTGTTTTATTAGCGATTCTATCTTATCCATCCTAGACATTTTGTTATTCCCTTCCAGTTTCTTAACTGAATCTAAATCAAAACCATGTTGAGTAAAGTCATAATTAGTATCATCTTTATGATTGTGGTACTTCATCAACTTAAACAACTCATCTAACCTTGTTTCTGCCCAAGGCTCCTTCTTATGTCCCTTCTTGATTCTTATTAATTCTAGAAGTATATCCGCATTTGGCCCCTTCATTCTAAAGTGGGGTCTGCACTTTGTTAGCAACGCTTTCACATCATCTTGAGAATAGAAGTTTAATCTATTTACTGGTCTTGTATCTTGTGGTGATTTTTGGTCAAGATGTAATCTTCCACAACCAAGAGATTTATGCATCTCTAACATAAATGCCTTCCCTCTATCTCCAGTTGCAACTAAGCCAACTCTAGGGTTCTTATTTTTATCCATAGTAATATAACCATCTGAGTCAATGAATGCTGCTGTGTATGCATAAATGTCCTTTTTAATTTCATCATTCAACTTAAAGAATGCACCATTGACATTAGTTAGATTCTGCGATTTAGCCAGATGTGCAACTACACTAGGAGAACTCTTATTCTTCAAACGGTCTGGTAATGACTCATGTATTTCCCTAGAAGAAATTCCCGGATTATCACATACTGAATCTACTATGAACTTCTTTATCTTATCTTTAGTTGCTAACTTAGTGTATTGCTTTCTAAGTAAGCCCTTAAATTCTTTCTTAGAACTGGTCATCTTTTTACTCAATGAAACATATTCTTTATTCAAAGGCATATCTTTCCTTTCTAACTTAACTTCCCAATATTTACATAGTTTATCAATGAGTTCTCTTCTAGTCTCTACATCATCAATATTGCTTAATTTAACTAAGTCAGATTCAGAACACACCATATCCTTTATCAATGGTTTATATTTATTTATCCAATATATTCTGTCTATACTCTTATCTAAGTGGTCAGAGTAGGCTTTGATTAAATTATCTATAGATTCTGTTAATCTAATCTTTTCTTCTCCCTTGAGAGTTCTCCTATAGATTCTCATGTCCTTTATTAAGTAAGGTATATCCTTACCTTCTATTTGATATTGCTTAAGTTGAACATTTAAGTCTTTCTTGGCTGATGTTAGAGATAAATTATTCTTTTCTGCAAACAACTTAACTAAATTATCGTGATTATCTAAAGGCTGCTGTTCAAGCCACTTTTTAGGGTTAAGTTCTTCTTCTATCTGTCTCTGCTCTTCTTCTACTCTTTCAACTTCATCTACCTTATCTGCTAACTCTCTGAGTTTCTGTCCTTTTTCCCCTACCATGATAAATCACCTACAGTATTAAAAATTTAGTCCCATTAGACCCGGATTTACCCCATTTGAAGCAATCTGAGGCTCTTCAAAGAGTCCGAGGTCATCAAGTAGTAAGAATGACTCAGAAGGCGTCTGTGTGGCTGCATTTGCTAATGCAAGGCCCATAACTAAGTCGTCATGCGCCCCAACTCCTTCAAATCTACCTGAGTCAGTAATTGTGAACATTGATAATTCCTCTATTAATGTGGTTGTCATCCTTTTACTGTTATTATCTCCATATGGGAAATTTAACTTGCCATTTTCTATGTTCATCTGTAAATTAAGTATAATTTCTTGCTTCTTCTTTCTAGTAGTGTTGAAATCCTTGATATTTAAATCAGTCATGCTCCTTAACTCTTGAGTAAATGCCTTTGCAAAAGTGTTTGTTTCATATAAGACGATTTCCGGCTGAAATATCTTACCTATGAGTCTAATTTTATCAATATTCTCTCTAAACTCTACATTTTTTGCTCTATCAACATGAACAATGGTCTTATTTTTCTCATCATCCACTTCTAAGACAATAATTACATTATAATCACCATCTGTAGAGATTGCGGGGTCAACACCAACATAATATTTATATCCCTTATCTATTCTATTGCCCAATTTAAGCACATAGTCCTTATTTTTGCAATTTTCAATATAATCTGGGTCAAACAAAGCAGTTCCAGTAGAAACTGGGATGCACATATACTCTCTGGTGAACTTAAGAGAGCCTATTTCAGCCTTTCTTTGCATTAAAGCCTCATAATTCCACCTTTCTGGCCAAAGTGGTTCATTCATAGCATTCAAACAGGGATATTTTCTTACTGTATATGCATCATTCTCTTCTAATTGCGAGAAAATATCAGTATATGTAAATGGAGTACCTATCATCCTAAGATTTGCTGTATGGTGGAGTGTAGGAATCATATCTCCAAAGAACCAATCTGTAACTTTCTGTATAGCAGACAAACTAAACTCTTTCAAAGGGTCGTCAATAATAATCTCTTGAGGGTGAAGTCCACGAATCTGAGAACCTACTGACCTCTCTAGAATTGCGTTACCATTAGTAAGTTGAATATTACCAATAGCCCATCCTCTTGACGGTTTGAATTGTTTAAGGGCAGGTAAATTAAAGATTCTATCAATCTCTCTCATATGCACTAAAGTCTGCTTTTGGTTAGAAGAAATATATAGCATTTGGAATGGGGGTTCTTGGAATATTAAATTCCAAACAACCCATGAATGCATGAAAACAGATTTTCCGTGGTCACGACTACATACAATAACAGTTCTATCTGTTGATTGCATAGATTCAAACCATTCTTGCATATACTCAGGGTACTTTAGTCCTAATACATTTTGGAAGAAATATGGGAATGAAGTTTTAGATAACTCCATATCCATATTAGATACAAAATCAAGTTGTTCTACTTCCATTCTAAAACCCCTTTATTGTCATCCACCACTTAGAACCAATATATTTCTGTAAAGTCCCTACTGCTCCATTTGCTTGTGCTATTGATAATTCATCTAGTATATCTTCTGGGACTTCTTCTTCTCGTATTGGGCTGAATCCCATACTCTCATAATATCCCATTGCCTTTCTATTAGCAAAGGAAGCCAATAATGTTTTACTTCCCTTTTCACTAATTAATTTTCTAAACAATAATGGCATCAATCCACGCTTTTGATATTTATCTCTAACATGTATTCCTGCCCCTAACAAAAACCCTTTATGTTCAGTAAAACCAACAACACCAACTGGAGTGTCTCCTTCTTTCAAAAACATAACCCAATGCTTAGAGGGGGTTTTAGCAAATAAACCATTTTTAGGTAACTGATTATATCTTACATTCCTAGACTGCCAACCATTATACCCATCATCTGTAAATTCCCGTATAGATTCTCCTTCTGACATAACTTTAAAATATACATCATCCCTAGAATAGTTATTCTTTGGGGGTAGAGGATATTCTTCTTGTTCTGGCATATAATCACCTAAAGTTTGCTTTCAAGAAATATACTGTCTCTTGAGTAATACCATGCTTACTTGCTATTTCACTCATTGAATCAAATTCTTTAACTATTGCTTCAACTTCTGCTACATTCAAGTCTACCTTGTAATCTTCTTTTGCTACTTCAATAGCATAATTAACATGGTCAAAGTTATCCAATTTAGAAGTATTATAATAGACTGGCTTATTCATCATCTTACGGATATTATCGTGGGCAATTAAAATATCTGCCTCTAAATCTTCCTTAACAATATCAAATGAATCTAAAGCAATAAAGAATTTTCTAATAAGCCTATCCTTCTTAAATCTCTTATCAGACTTATAGGTAGTTTCATGTCGTCTAATATGGCTTTCTAAGGCATCTAATGGATAGGTTTTCTTAGGGTCATATTTCTTAGCCCATTCTTCACTTGACTTGCCATTGAATATAATATCCTCTTTGATATTATTCTTCTCCTTAACTTCATCTAGTATTGCACCAAAGTGTATATAAATATCTTTATTATGTTCAAAGTTAAAAATTTCTTCTAGTGCTTCTGCTGCATTTTCCATTTCATCTACTAAAGTAGCAACTCTTCTTTGGAGAGCAGGTTTAGATATTGTTTCCATTAGAGCAGTTAATCTTTTTAATCCTGTAACAGATACTGTTGCTGATTCTAAATCATGATACCTCATTAATAATGTAGCAAATGCATCTGGATTCTTTAACTCATCCCTTAGTATTCTCATTTGATGTTCTTCAATGAATTCTGCTTCATCATCAAATGGCATGTTTTTACTAGACAAAGGAATAACGAATGCTTCAACAAGTGCTTCCATATAATCTTCATATTCGTTAGTAAATTCATTCATTATATCTAACACATTCTTTCCTTTTTTATCTCTGCCCGGAAATACTTCATAAAGTTGTTCTGCTGCTCTAGAATCTTTTCTAGGTATTAAAGTTTTTTGCCTAGTAGTTGCACTAGTAGGCCAAGCCTTATCTTTCATTCCTCCAAGAGCCATCATTTTCTTAAGTGCATCAAAATGTTCTTTCAACTTTTTGAATCTTTCATCTACATCATCCCTTTCAGCCAAGTCTGCTACCTTTGGAGTTAATGGTAAATAGAATTTATCTGAATCCTTAAAGTCAGTTGCTGTTTCATATAACTCATCAAAGTAATCATCCAATCTATCTAATTCACTAGGCTCTACGAAAATATCCATTCTCTTGGCTAATTTCTTGGCCTTTCTTTTAATAGACTCTACATCTTTTTTGAATAGAGGAACTTTACCAAATGCACCTTTATGCCATGCATAATAGAATAGCGGGTCAACCCTCTTAAGTGACCTAATAGATTTAATATCTCCAAAGATAGAAGTTACACTATCTTTATCAATTACCCTTGTCTTAGATTCAACATCCATTGAAGCCTGTTCTGCTAATGTTCTTTCATCTTTATCAGGAGAAAATACATCTCTTTCTACAGTTATTTCAGGATTCCAGTCTGCTCTATCATATCTTTCTTCGCCTCCAACAGCAGTTTGTGGTTTTTCGCCTTCTGCAACTTCAAACTGCTCTGTTAATTTTGGGTCTGCTTGCATCATATATAGTTTAAGGAATTCGCTGAGTAATATCATTGCCTGAACATTCTTATCATCAGATTTAATATCTTTACTAGGAACCTCAATAATATAATTGTCTGACTTCTCTAGTTTACTTGCAAAGAATTCATCAAAGGCAGCATTTATTTCAGACATTACTTTTTCATCATTTGCTTGTTCACCTATTATTTTAAGGTGTCCTTTTAATGCCTTATGGAATGCATCTTGAACCTCAATATAGTTATTAAAGTCATCATGTGCTTCTTTCCAGTATTTGTATATTATTTTTCTACCTTCAAGTCGCTTAAGACTTAACCTACCAATTAACATATCAGGGTGCAAGGTCTTAATCTCATCTTTACCGGAAGTCTGTAATGACTTTAACTTTCTAATGAAGGGTGTTAATCTAGAATCTAAGTTAGGCCATCTTGAACTTATGTCTTCTAATTCTCTCATATGAGTAACAATTAAATTTGAATCATCAAAGTAATGTGACTCTTCTTTATTAATACCTAAGTCTGATACTGCAAATGGTCTGTTCTTCCTAAGCATAGTCATTGTAACCTTTTTATTCTTATATGTGAAATTAATTAATATGCCATCTAAGGCATCCTTTTGGGCAACTTTAGGTGATGTTTCAAATGCTCCACCAATATCTGCAAATGCATACAGTTTTTCCCTAGTCCCATCTATTAAATGATTCCACCGTTGTACAGAAAAATACTTATCTACTAAGTGATTAATTTTTAGTCTTGTGCCTTCTCCTACATCACCCTCAATATCTCCAATAAAAGAAGGCTTATATGAGAACTTCCAATTGCCCTTATCTTCTGCTAACTCAGGAGTTAGTTTCTTAATCACATCAGCCAGTTCTTTTGTTGTTGCTCTACCTGCTAAGGCATCTAAGTATTCTTTCTTCTGTAGGCGACTAATAGTATCTTCATGGCCTAAATCTCCCCTTATACTAGAATTAAATTGTTCCTTATCAGTTAACGAGGCAAGAATTAATTCTCTCCTATTTGTGCCACCTGCCCAACTTTCTATGCTCATACATTCACCGCCTGTAATAATCCTAATTCTCTAAGTATATTCAATGGTTCTTTTTGTCCCGCTATATCTTCATCTTCATCTTCTGCAAGCAAGATAGATTTACTAGCGATTCCTTCCATTCGTTGAATAGTTGCATTTAAGAAAGCCATTCTAATTCTTTGATAGTCTCCCTTTTCTAAATCATCTATAATTTCTTCAACTAACTCTTTCAAATTAGTTTCATCTTTTTCTTGTAATAATTGCATGACTGAGAAATCAAAATCTGTCGCCTCAAATACTTCTGCAAGATTAGCCAGCATTTCTATAACATCTGCAATTTTTAAATGGTGATTATCAAATTTATTATCATTAAGCGATGCTTTAAGTTGACCTACTCCAGATGCTTCTGAAATACTCCCTTTAACATCAATGTCTGCCTCGGTAAACATATTACTAAGTAATTTAACATCTGATAGTTTCTTACTTTCAATGACCATTCTATTATTTTTTTCTACCATTGCATCCCACGCAACATTTCTACCTGCTTTACTATCCATCCAATTATCCCAATCATTGAAGTCCTCAAAACCATATTCCCTTGCTACATCATCACTTTCATTTTCTAATGCATCATAGTCTTCTTTGGGGATAGACCTAGAAATAGATTTTTGACTAAGCCCTATGTGATTAACATATTTATCAAACGCCTCTACATACTTTTCATCACTTTCAATTAATTTTAAGGCTTCTTTTTCAGTAAGTCCTGTTGCTTCTTCAGATAAAGAAGGTAAATTACTTATTTGCAAGTCAGGAATATTACCACCTGTTAAATTAATCAGAGCCTTCTTTTTAGATATAGACTGCTTAGTTTTTTGCTTTCTAAATAAATCTAATAATTCATCGTCTAATATGAAAGTATCTTCTAAAATAATATGCTCCAATACAGGATATAGTGTATTCATTTTAGACCCGAAAATATTAGCCGCCCCAACTTTTGGAATCATTTTACTTCTATTCGCGCTACTCAAGTTACTCTTATTACTAAAAACTAAAGTGTAGTATTCTACTATCTTTTGTGGTGATGGTTTCCCAGTCAACTTGTATTCCTTAGTCCCTTCTTTGAATTCCCAATCTATAGCCTCTAGTCTTTTTATTGTAGATGCTCTAAGTTCATCATCCTGTATCTTCTTTGCGATGGATAAAAGTTCATCCTTAAACTTGGTTAGAATTTTCTTTCTCTTAGTTTTAATGTGTTTAGATTTGGCATCATTTATATAATCAAATAGGGGGTCATAATTACCTGCTTTGAATTCGGCAATTAATTCTTCTATTTTAGGGGCAAAACCACCTTCTTTTCCTTTATCAGATTTAACACCCTTAATCTCTTCTAGAACTCTCTCTGCTCTTTCTTTAGTGCCGGGAATTTCTTCATGGTGTTCTAATCCTTCTTTACCTTCTAGAAAAGCACTCAAGGCATTTCTAACTTGTAATACTTTACGCTTGCCAGATTTAACATCTTCTATTAATTCATCAGCCAAGGCATCATGATATAGTTTCACTAATATCTCTCTATATCTATCTGCGGTAGTGGCTTTCATCAGCATTAAATCACCTCAAAGTAGCCTTCCATTTCTTCTCTTCGTAATAGCCGCACATTCCATCGGCCTTAATCATGATAGTATCTAATTTACAATTCAAATCTTGATTATGTTTGCACTTAGTTGCAGCGCAAACCTTTACTTTACATTCACCCATTAACCTTCACCCCCAACATAACTACCTTCGTTTTCCCAATACATGTCTATTGTTCCATCTGCCCAATCATAGGGTGTAATATCAAAACCTGTGTACCACCCTTGTAGCAATGGAATAGCCTTATCTCTTGACATTCCTAACACTTCTTTTGACTTGAATCTAATATGTTTCAATCCTTCCTTCCTTGCTTCAATAAGCAACGGGTCTATTTTATCCTTGAATAGTTTTTCTGCATCATACCAATTAATTTTCTTATTAGGTTCATCTAACGGAACTATTTCATGAAACTCATCCAAACTAAATGGAGGGGCTTTGAGAATATCAAACCAAGTCATATTAATCACTCTTCAAATTCATCTAGAGATGTTTGAGTTGTTCCTTCTGTATTATCTGCGGGTTTAGTTTTCTTACCTTTTCCCTTAAACCATTCTTCTACTGGTTTTGTGGCAACAGTTGCTCCTTCAACCAACTCTTTGGGTAACTTGCCCTGTTTGGTCTTATCTGTTTTAATTGTGTCAAACCAACTCATTCTTCTGGCCTCCAGTTTTTATCCGTGTATGGTACTATGTCTTCCTCAAATTTTTCCATAAACATTTTCTTCATGTATCTATTTTGAGTATCAACCCATACATGACCACCTACTTTTGGTGATATAGATGCTGGAACAACAACGATATTACCAGTTATAGTGCTTTGAATATTCAACATCATATTACTTCCTCCTTGTGGGGCATCTATTAGTTTCAATCTTTTATGGTACTTTTTCTTTAATAGTTTTTTAAGTCCCTTAAGAAGTTTCCCTACACTCTCTCCCTTTAATATATCAAACCAATCCATCTTTTTCACCATTCGCTATCCAATTTTTTATCTAGTATTTCTTTCATTAAAGTAGAAAGTTTGTGTGGAGTACCTACATCATGATTAGAAATTTGCTCTCTTAATTCTTCTTCTATATCGAGTTTAAGCAGTTCTTTAGTCATTTTACTATCTTGCATAATTCCACTTGTATAAGTCTTTATTGGGCCGTCCCAAACACCAACTATTTCTTTATTATTCATAGAACTATCATAATGCCAATAGTCTTCAGGTATTGGAGCAGCAGTTATCATGTTCCTATATCCGTTTGCTTGTTCTAATCCTATATCGTACCAATTCTTAGATAAGTCTTTTCTCCAAGTTGAAACAGGTGCAATATAGATAAAACCTATTCTATGTTTAGCCACTTTTTCCATGAAGTCATCTACATCTTTACTTGCTAACATTTTTTCCTTCATTTCTTTTGACAACTGTTTTCCTAGTTTTTTCTCCATAGCAATTATGTGGGCTTCTATTGAAGGTGAATCAAAAATACCTCTAACACCCCTAACTTTTATTGGAACCCATACTTTATTGAGTCTAAAAATGTGCGCTGATACACGACCCGCCAATTGTTCAGCATTATTCTGTCTAGGGTCATAAAGTAAAATCGTACCATTATTAACAATATTTTTCAATACATCAAACCAATTCATTGTAATTTCTCCTCTAACTTCTTTCTTGCCGCAGGTGGTAGTTGTTCCTTTAATCCATCAATATCCTTATTTTGTTCAACTCGCCAATTAGGTTTAATTCCCCATTGTCTTGCTATTGAAAGTGTTTTTTGCCATTCACTCTCTTTCTTTCTTTTCTCTTCTTCTTCTCTCAATGTCTTTATGTTATCTTTAATCTCTTTTGACCTATTCTCATATTCCTCTGCTAAATCCTCAAATTGGTCCATGATTTCGCTGTTGTGCGTTCCTAATTCACCACACATCTTCAAAAAAGAAACAATATCTGTATAATACATAGAGCCTGATGTTAATTCCAATGCCTTCCCATAATCGAAACTAATTGTCTCACTCAACAAATCAACAAACCAATGACCAAAAATCTTTTTCATTTCACCAGTATTAGTATCTATCCATACATCTAGAGGTAAATCTTCTTTGAAATAATCTACTACTTCATTCGCTATTTTATTTTGTAAATCCCAAAACGCGCCTCTATCTCGCTGAAAATTAACTATTATCTTCTTTTGTTCAGGAGTAGGTTTACTCCAACTATCAGGAATAACTTGCTTTAATATATCAAACCAATTCATTGCATTTTCTCCTCTAATTTACTCTTAACATCTAACCATACCTGTGGATGATTCTGTGCTAACACTTCTTGAACGATTTGCATTTGGGCTACAATAATAGTATCTTGCCTCTTATGCACCAACTTACCTTTGAATTCCATGAGATACCTAAGACTCTCTCGTATCTCTTTAGCCAATTTAGTGAGGCTATCAATATATTTAGGGTTCATTTCATCTTGGTCAAACAACTCATCAATCTTAGTTTCCAACCTAGTTATGTTATTTGAGAGAGTATCTACTTCATCCACTTCTTTAACTGCAATCAGATTAGCCGCAGCCTTTTGAACTAATGGTTGTAAATGATTCTTAACATGCCTTACTACTTGGTCTTCACTAGAACCAACTATTTCTGCTGCTAATGTTGGGGTCATATTCCCATCATGTAGTTGCGTTTCTAGTTCTTTTCGTATAGGGCTAGTGCATAACGCGCATCTAGGGTTAGAAGAATTGACATAATTGCCCATGTGGTTGCGTTGATGCCTTGAAGTCGTACCACTAGGCCAATCATAATTATTATCTATAGTATCTGCGGGAACTTCCATTTCTTCTAGCCTTCGCTCTATTTCATCTCTATCTTCATGATTGCACAGAGCGCATCTCTTTCTTGTTACCATTAACACACCACCTTAATAATTGTTCTCCAGTCTGTTACTTCTATATCAGAACTGGTTTTAACTTCTTCTTTTTCAGGAGGTTTCCACCCTGCTAATTTAGCCATATGATTTACCTGCCTTCTTGAAATGTATATGTAGAAATCGTCTATTCTTCCGGGTTGCCCTATTGCTCCCAATAATGCTTTAACTGTCTTACTTTCTGCATTAGTATGTGTAGATATTGGAACACTCATTAATCTAGTTCTAGCCCTAGTTGTTGCGAAATTACCTTTAGCCGTAGTGAATTCATCATCTTTAACCATAGCATTCATCATTGCTCTTATTTCCCCAAGACCATTATATGCTTTTTCTGCTGCTCCCTTCTGCTCAATTTTAACTGGCCCTTCTTTGGTAATGCTATGTTTTGCCTCACTTAGCATTTTAACTCCTTTAGCGAGAATGTGGGCTAATCCCTTAACACCACTAAAAGGTTCTTTGCTACCATCACCATAAATTGCTTGCCACATGGGAGGTTGTGCTTCACCTTTATTTGCACTAAACCATGTACTATCTACAGCATCTTGTTCATCTTTCCCCCTAACTACTCTACGATACATTACATATTTAGGAGTTCTATAATGACCAAACACATCCTTTTTAGTGGCAGTTCCTTGCGCTCTCTTTATTCTGTCTATCCCATCAAATTTAATATTTCTAGGATTTAAGTCTCCTTGAGTGTCACCGTGTTTATTTATGATATTGATTACATTTTGTAAAGAAGCCATTTGTTGTTCACTAAAATCTGGCTCCTTAAATAATGTATCTAGTTCCTCTAATTCCTTACCTAAACCGGGAGTCTCCTTTGGGCCTGAATTACCCATTATTCTACCTGTTATTCCATGTTGTGCTAACATCTCATAAAGGCTACCAGTAAATCGTTGAACTCCCATTGAATCACCTGATATACTCTGGGCTTTTTCAACCCATTCTATCCAAGCAGTAAGAACATCATCTCCTTTGAAACTAACTTCGGAGATACCATCTCCTAGTTTATATTGGACTTTATCTTTCTTGACTTTCTTTCTTTTTCTTGCCACGCTTCTTCCTCCCGCGTATAGCCTTATTATTGAATAGTGCTGATGTTCCTGATGAAGTAGAGGTTACTGCTCCAGTCATTTTTAATGTATCGAACCAACTCATACTACTTCCTCATTATATTCTTCCAACTCATTGATTTGAATTCTCTCATTTTATCTTGCCATTCAGGAGCATCTAATATTTCAAAGTCTCCTGTAACATCTTGCATTGGTTCTGGGTCTTCTGCCATAGCATCTTCTATTCCACCCATATCTTCTAGTTGTTCTTTAGCCAACACCGCTAAAGTAGACATAATACAATGACCCACATAATTTTCAAACTCTGGACTATTACCTAATTTATTTACCATCTCATTGATTTCTTGCTTTAGTTCTAACTGTTCAGTATTACTCATGCCTTCTTCTATCCAACCTTCTGTCAAGTATTCTTTTAGGTTTTGGGCCATATCCATTTTTATAGAACCATACACACCTAAATCCTCCAAGAACTTTTTAATTTCATAATTTAAATCTTCACTATTTTTATCATAGTCTGGCATTTCTACAACAACATCTTCTACATCTTCCATTGCTGTTACACTAGACATAACCATAGTAATTGGAGTACCAACCATAGGTTCTACTGCATTTGCTTGTTCATCAGCACTTAACTGCTTATTTTCTATATTATCTATTTCTTCTATGGCTTTAGAGACAAATGACTGTGCTGCTGCCATTAGCCCTCTGCCCCCATCCATTCTATCAAAGATAGTAGCATAACGGCTACCTTCGATAACACTTCTATAATCAACCATTAGACCACCAACATAAAACAAACCAATTTAGGTTTGAAAGGAGTATGTATAGGATTCTCTACATTAGGCGTAGGAGAGACTCCCCCATATAAGGCTTGCTCGTAAATAACTTTCTCCGGTAATATCATTTAACTCACCTAAATTATTTCCATTCAATATCTACTGCTGTAAACCCTTTATCTAAATAATGTGGGTCAACCTCTACATTGTGTC
>TARA_R100001594_G_scaffold31453_4_pt1 | contig 34630 bp, 31 predicted proteins | sample TARA_R100001594 | Tara Oceans TARA_R100001594 (sample SAMEA2622752) | marine metagenome | biome: marine biome (ENVO:00000447); feature: marine epipelagic mixed layer (ENVO:xxxxxxxxx); material: "saline water (ENVO:00002010), including plankton (ENVO:xxxxxxxx)" | depth 150 m | reverse complement strand
TCAGCAGATTTTGATGGACGTTCTTTACCTTTAGCTGAAATGTTAGGTATAAGTGAATCGGATACAGAAATATATCCAGGAGAGTTAGTAACTATATTTGGACCTACAGGTTCAAGTAAAACTACACTAGCTCAGTGCATAGCATTAGGAGTTGATTTTCTTAATGATGATGTAAATCCAGATTGGCAAATACCTACATTGTATTTATCTTTAGAGTTATCAGCTTGGTATATGCATAGAAGAAACATGCAAATAGTATCAGGCTTAACTAAAGAACAGATAAACGATAATCCTAAACAAGTTTATACTGAACATAAAGATAAGTTAAATCATATGGCCATTCAAACAATACCTCCTAATCTAGAACAAATACAAGCAAAAGTCAAAGAATTAAGACCAGCATTAGTAGTAGTTGATTATATTGATTTAGTAGAAACTCCACCTCACGTTAGAGGAGAGTATGAACAAATTAAATATATATCACATTCACTATCAAGTATGGCTGTAAATAATGATTTGATTATAATTCAGGTATCCCAAGTTTCAAGAGAATATTCTAGAAACGAAGTTCTTGACTTATATGCTGGTAAAGGTTCTGGAGCAATAGAAAACGCATCTCGTAAAGTGATAGGCTTAAATGGCCAAGCTAATTCATCAGATAAAACACTTGAAGTATTAAAGAATACTGACGGAGAATTATTTAAAACTGATTTAGAATGGCAGCCAAGCTTTAGATTAAGGAGAAAAGTATGATTTCATTTAATTCAAATAAAGGTATGCTTATAGATACCGTATCTATGATAATAAAGATATGGAAATTTCAGTTTGCTATTTATTTGGGAAAGGAAAAAAGTAATGCCGAGAAGACCAAACAGAAACTCAAAGAGTCAAAAAGTTATGATGCATTTGCTTAAAGGTAAAACTTTAAATCAAGCACAAGCAGCTAAACTATTTGGAGCTTGGAGACTATCAGCTATTATATTTAACCTTAGAAAGAAAGGTTTTGACATTGTCACAACCCAGAATACTAGAGGTATACATAAAGGCTTTGGTAGATACCAAATGGTTAAAACTCCGACTGGACAAAAAGTAGGTAAATAACAACCTAGTTATGAATACCAAAAATTCCATTCGGAAGTCGCGTAGTCCAAGAGTATGGGAGGAGAAATTCATGAAGAAACTTCTCCCTGCTCACGGAACGCATGCAAAGAGAATGTTTCACAGATTAATGAAGAAATCATCTACTTTAAAATCTTCACTAAAAAAACGAAGTAAAGAATATGAAGTAGAGTTTAACATATCTTTAACTGAAATACGTCAAATGTTATACTTTGCATACAGTAAACCTTGCAGATACTGCAAAAAGAAACTAGATGTTACTAATATGGTATGTGACCATAAACTTCCATTATCTAGTGGAGGAGGCTCGTTCAAGAGAAACCTTCAAATGATATGTGCATCTTGCAATACTAAGAAAGGTCCACTTACAGATAAACAATATAAAATATTTCTTAAGTGGATAGGTAAACAAGATGAACAAGTAAAAAATTACATACTTAGAAAATTAGCAAAATCAGATGTTTTTAATTAGGAGATAAAATGAAGAGACCAAGTCAGAAGGAATATATGCGTAAACTAAACGCAAAAAGAAAGAAAAAAATACTAGAAGCAACCAATGATGGTCGATGTTGGTGGCTATATCAAATGCTAATACATAATTCTAGACAATGTAGGACTAGTAAATGAAGAAATTAAACAAGTTAGATACAATGGTTATAAATTTCCTTTGGTTTTTTGGATATAAACCTGCTAAATTAGCTAATCTATTCAAAGTATCAATAAGGACAATTTATAGGCATTTATGGAAATAACTGACTGTTTACAATGTGGAAATATCGTTTCAGGTGGCGACTGTGGTTACACATGTTCGACATGTGGTTATAGCGAAACTTGAAGCGATATTACACCAAGATTGAGTTCAATCAAAACAAATGGTGTTAGCAAACAATGGGTCAGGAGACTTAATGAGAAAACTATTAATAGACGAATACCTACAAAAGACGAAGATTAAAAGACACGAAGGAGAAGGGCGTTGGTATTCACAAGGACAAAGCAATAACTGGAAGCCTTCAGTAACAACAATCATAGGAGAAACCTGTTCTAAAGGTAAATTCTTTGATGAATGGTTAATGAAGAATGGTTTGAACGCTATCAAACTAAGAGATGATGCAGCTGCACGAGGTACATCCGTACACGAAAACATAGAACTTTTACTAGACAGAGAAGAAATAATCATTAATGATGAATTTATTCAGAAGTCATTAATGTCTTTCGAAAGATGGTATGAAGAAATTAAGCCTACAGTGATAACGAAAGAACTATTCCTATATCACAAAGACTTACCTTGGGCAGGTACTCCAGATATAATAGCGACAATCAATGGACGTTTATCTATAATAGATATTAAAACAGGAGACTATCGTAAGACACATGAGATACAGCAACTAATGTACATGGACTTATGGAACTTAATATTCCCTGAATGTCAAATAGAAGAGATATACGGACTTTACTTAAAAGGTAAATGGATAAAAGAACCTAACTATGGGTTTAGAAAGTTTGATAAAAAGAATAAAATACATCATAAAGTATATGATTTATGGTGCTTTTTAAACTTCCCTTATGGTAAACCTAAGCCTAAACAAAAAGCTAAGCTTAAGGAGGTGTTTAAACTTGGAGATACAAATAGTAGAAAAAGCATTGAACAAATGCTGTAGAAAAGTAAGAGAGCTGGCAAAACAAGTTAGCTCTCTTGAAAAAGAACTAAAAGGTGAAAAACAACTTCGCAAAAAAGCCGAAGAGTATACAAAAGAACTCGAAGGCTTTTTGGCGAAAGAACAAGGAGAGTAAATGTTACTAGACATATTTTTAATAACAGCAGTAACTTCAATCTCTGGTTTTATATTATGGACACTAATTTTAAAACCAGTATTAGAAGAAAAACAATTATGGAAGAAGGAGAAGTCAAATGGCAAGAAAAGGAAGTAAAGGCAAACCAACTAGAAAAGATATAGATACAGCTATTCAAAAAATCTTTGAAACTATAAATTATATAGGTTCTAAAATAGATTACTTAGATACATTTGCTAAGTCTACAGATTTAGCACTTGAATTATATGTTAAATATAATAATGATTCAGATAAGTTTAAAGACTATATAGAACAATGGAATAAAGAGCAAGAAGAAAAAGCTCAAAAAGAACTAGGTGAATCAGCTAAAAAAGAAGCAAATAAAAAATTAAGTATTCAAGAACCTAAAGAAAATTTAGACCATACAGAAGCAATAGGTAATCCTGTAGAAAAAAATGTAGCAAAAAAATAATTTTATACTTATATTAAATTATGGAATTTTGTGATAAATGTGGTGAAGAAATAAATAATTTAGAACCTTGTTTTAAATTGACTTATGGATTTTGTCACGATGAAACTTTTATGGAAGACAGTTTCTTAGTAATACATTTAGATTGTATATCAGACGATATGCTTGTAGCTAAAACATTAGAGCATATAAGAAAAAATTAACTTTCAAATACACTTTAATATCTAGGATGATAGGCATCACCCTCTTTTATTTTCTTTGCCATACCTTGTAAATCCCCTAACGGAAATCCCATTGATTTCTCTAGTATTCTACTAGGGTTTTCTATCAAATTACCTTTAGCAAGTGGAGATACATCTCTTACCATTCTTCCAAATGGTAACATAGTATACACATGATAATGAGCTAATTTTTCATAGTCATTATCTAAAAATGCTCTTAATCCCGCAACAGGAAGTCTCATTATAGGAGGAGTAACAATTTGTAAGGGAGCTATAGCACTAGGCCAAGTTCCAAAAAAGGCTTTGTTTCTCTCTTTTTCATCACCGAATATCCATTCAGAAGTATCCTTTAACCAGTTGTAAGGAGCTGGTAAAGCACTATCAAATAAAGAATAAGCAAATGCATTAGCAAGAGCTAAAACAAACAAGTCTGTTTGCATTGTTCTCTTAAACCTCTCAAATTCAGCAGTACCTCTTCTATATCCCCTTACTTTAGCTTCTCTTATAACATCATTTCTAAACCTTACAGCATTCCAAGACCACAATTGGAAACGAGTCATCACCTTACCAAGAGCTGTTCTGGCAAAAGCTGGTCTATATGGAGCACTATATAAGAACTGTGTAGCTTTAACACCTTTCTTAGCCATTTCAATTAAGAATGGATGGTCTGGATTTTTTATAGCTCCACCAAATCTTTCCCAAGCTTTAATATAATGAGCCATAAACGCATCTCTACGAAGAGCTCTTTCAGGAACAGACATAAATTTAGCTGCTTTATTCATTATACTTTCACTAACTTTATGTTTACGATTTATATCTCTTAAAGTTTCCTTATCAACTTCACCAGTTTTAGTTATTTTAGCAGATAAATCTTTAATAAATGCTTTTACATTAGTAGCTTGAGCTTCTCTAGACAAACCTAGTTCAGCAATAATGAATTCTGGTAATACACCATGCTTTACAACAAACTTATCAACATCAGTTAAAGATTCCCAATTAGGATTTATTTTTTGTAAATCACTTATACTTCTTGCTTTTCTTAAATATTCTAAACCCGTTGATTGTACAGTATGTAAAGAACCACCAAATATATTAGCTACAGCAGACTTTGGATGAGCAAGTAAAGACATTAATTCGAATTTAGCTTCAAGATTAGACCAATGTCGTATATCATTATAGTCAATTCTTTCAAGGTCTTCTTTAACAGTAAGTAAATTTTTACCTCTTAATCCTAGCTTTTTAGCTATTTTATTAGCTTTTTCTTTAACTTTATTATCAGCCCACCAAGCATAAGGAGTACCTTTTACTTTCATTTTAGGGTCATTTAATATAAAGTCAGGTATAATACTAGGACTTCCCATAGATTCAGATATATAAAGTTTTAACCAATTTTGCCATCTGGTTAATAAAGATGTATTATCGCCATAATCTTTAATTTTATGCCATTCATGAGGCTTAGACATAGCCTTTTCAGTAAATTTATTTAATAAATCACGAGACATAATTTGAGAGAATTGTTTATAGTAAGTGTTTATTTGATTACGAGTATATGATTCAGCAGCAGCCGCATCAATAGACCATCCTCCAACATGAGACATTCTATGATGCATAGAACCTGTCATTTGATTAGCATTATCAAATGCACTAATAGGGTCAGTACTTTTTTTCTCTTTTATATTTTGGACAGCTTTATCAAAAGCATCCCAATTTTCTATCCCTTCCATCCAATCACCAGTAAGAGTCTTGTGTTTAGTAAGTAGCTTTTGTATTTGAACAATCTTATCTTCTTTTGACATAACATTTTCAGGTAAATTCTTTATATAGTCATGAGCCCTTTTCAAAGCATCCATAGCTTTAGATTTGCTAAAGAACATATGAGGATAATAACCTTCTCTAATTCTACGAACAGTAGGTATTTCAAATTTTAATAGCTTAGTTAAAAGCTTTTGATTGCCTAAGATTTTAGCTTGTTCAATCATCATAGACCTAGAAATATGTCTTAATGGAGTTAGACCATATTTAAGAGAGATACCTTTACCTGCATTAAAGTCTTTTAACACATCCTTTATAAAAGCTTTATGGTCAATTATAGGCTTTTCTTTTATATTTTTATCATAATAACCTAAGGTATATTTATCAAGAACACCTGATTCACCTTCAATTGTTTTAAACATTTCCTTAAAATGAGCATCATAGACTTCTTCAACTCTTTTAACTATATCACTTCCCTTTAAAGTTTCTCTTTCACCTTTAGTATTAGTTACGATATACTTCTTATCTTTTTTATTTATATAATCAGATTTTTTTAATTCTTCCTTGTATCTTAATCTATACTCATCAGCTTGAATACCTTTTAGTTCATTTGGTATATGTTCACTATTGAATATTCTTTCTATTTCAGCTGTTTCAGCTTTAGCTACAGCAAGTCTTCTTAATGCTTCACCATCTGATAGTCCTTCTAAAAATCCAAGTTTTTTTCTTAAGTCACCAACAAGTCTTTCACCTTCTTGAACACCTTGTTCTGACATTCTTCCAAGAATTTTTTGAGCTGCTGATATTACATTGGTAGGCTTCATTATTACACCACCTTTTTCAGGCACTAATCCTTTTTGTGTTTTAAATATACCTTTACTCTTTAAGAACATTATCTCATACTTCATCATTTCTCTTCCAACAGTAGCTGGAAATTGCCACCAATATCTTTTTCTCATATCAGGAGTTTTCTCATTAAATAACTTTTGCCATATAGTTCCACCTCTAACTTCTTTAAAGTAAGCATTCATATCAGCAAAATCAGCTAAGTTCATAGCATTTAAATCTTTTTCGAACATTCCTCTAGTTAAAGCATTTAAGTCTTTCCCCATTTTATTATTATAAAACTTTAGATTCTCTGCAAGTTCTGTAATTATTTGCCTTTTTTCAGGAGTTAATACAGATAAATCAGCTTTTTCTAAACCTTCAAAACCTGAATATATTTCATCAACTTCAGTTCCTTCTACTTTCTTATCAATAAACTCTTCATTAACAGTTCCTTCTTTACGTTTATTCGCATCCTTTACTTCAGCATCAAGTTCAGTTGGTTTATCCCAAGATTTACGCATAACTTTAGAAAACTCTCCAAAAAATTCTCTTAAAACTTTACCATCAACTTCCTGAGAAGATAGTCCTAGTTTAGAAACACCAGTCTTTGAACCTTTCATTTTTAAACTATGCAATAAATCTTCATATAAAGGGTCTTTTCTAAGTTTCTTACCCCATTCTTTATCTAGCTTATTTATTTCACTAAGCTTTCCTCTTCTTAAAGAACCTAACATAAGTATATCTGTAAGTCTTTTCCCTTCAGGACTTAACTTTTGTTTAAAGGTTTTAAGTTCAGCATCTATTTCAAGCTGGTCTTTTAATGCAGATATATCTTCAACAGGAGTTTCAAATTGTTTTCTTCCCCCAGGAAAAACTTTCTTTGTTTCTTCTTTCCCATAAAGTTTCTCATGAGCATTATACATTTCTCTAAAAAATTCTCTATGCTCAGGGTCCATTTTATCTAATCGATTAAAGGAGTCCATAAAATTACGTCTATTTTTAGCCATTAAATAACTTTGTTTCTTTAATTTATCTGTGAATCTATGTATCTCTTTAAATTCATTTTTAGAAACTTTACCAGCATCTTTAGCTAATAGTTTAACTGTAACCATATCTGTTATATCATTTACTAAAAAGTCTTCTGAAAGGTCTCTTAATTTCTCTAGAACAAATTTTCTTTTTTGAATATTCTTCCAAGTATTATCTTTAAGTTCACCTGCTTTAAGCTTATGAGAAAAATGAGTCCCCTTTAATGCTTTAACAAAAGTTGTATAATTCTTTGAAACAATATCAATAGCATTGTCATTGTATAAATAAAATTCTTTAACATTTTTTACGTAGTTATTTAATGGAACATCTATAGTACTTCTTCCTAATAATTTAACCAAATCAGGATATTTTTTAATTAATTCAGTATGTTCTTTATACATATTTTCTAATGATGTAAGGTGAGCTCTACGATAAACCGAATCAGAATAGTCTATCTTATTAGCGATACTAGCTAATTTAGGTAACATTGTATTTCTAAAAGACTCATTACCAAATGTAGTTTTATCTGTTACACCTGCTGTCATCATATTAATTTCATGCATATTGAAATTTCTATCAGCAGACCAATTTCTACTGAACATACCTTGGTTCATTTTTCTTAACTGATTATACATACCATTATAAGATAAAGAATTAAAATCTTTTTCAGTTAATCTAACTTTTTTACCATCTTTAGTTACGTTAAAATAGGAATCATATAATTTAACATACCAATTTTTATAGTTTCTTAATCCTGCTTCATCTAAAGGGTCAGATGCAAAAGCTATCATAGAAGAGGCTAGCTTTCTTGCTTTGGTTATATCCTTTTTAGGTGTTACAATAATCTCTTTTTTATTTTTCCCTTTACCTATAAAGTATCTATCTTGCCCTTTTTCTAATAAAGAATTATGAAATGCTTTTAATAATTGAACATTATTAGAAGCTGAACCCAATTGATTCCTTCCATCTCTAGCTCTTTCTGAAATCATAACTCTCCAACCAGGCATGTATTTCCAAGCAGCACTATCTCTTACTTTAGGGTCTATACCAGTTTCTGATATACTATCTTGAAGCGTTAATTCTTTTCTTACTTTTTCATTTTTATTATCGTAAGTATATTCAGCTTGACCTCGGCTAGATTTTAGTTCATTCAGTTTCTTTTGTAAATAAGCCCAAGTTTTAGGCGCTTTAGTTTTTAATTGAGCTCTACCAGTACCAAGCCCATCTTTTGGAAGAACTACAGTTTTATCCTTAGGCACAGAATTAAAAGCTTTATCTATAGCTTTTATATTAGCATCATATTCTTTGTCAGTCATAAATACTCGTGGACTTTTTTTAGTCGGAATACCATAAGCATTAGGCTCATCTCTTATAATAGCTTGACCAGCCCCAGGTCCTCTTCCAACTTTTGCTAAATTATCTCCAAACAAATACACTTTATCTGGATTTGCTTTTAATAATGAAGGAGAAAATCGTGAGATAGTTTCTAATTCTCCACCTTCATAAAACTCTTCTTTATTAGCTCTAAATGCATCTTTCCAAGACTTTTTAAATCCATCACCTTTTCCGCCTTTTCTACCACCAAAGAAGATAAACGCTTCATCTCCATCAAGGTCAGCACCACCTTCAGCTTTCATAGCTCTTGAATGCATCATTATACCATGACCTTTTCTTCCAGTAAATCCTCCAAAATGCATTACTTGAGCACCACTAGTAGAATCCATAGGAACACGAACAGTAGCAGCTCTTAATATTTCTTTAGCATCAGCTCTATGAACCCATTTTTTACCCTTACTAACATATGCTTCCCATAATTTACCTAAAGTATTAAATTCCTTTCCTAAATGAGTATCTAGTTTTAAATCTCTATAAGACTCATCTAAAAAGAATATATCATCTCTTGTTTCAAGTTCTTTAAATTCTTTTTTAGATTGAAAAAACTTATCATAACCTCTCATACGAGCTACAGCTGAATTTTTTATCTTAGGTTTTGATAAATTTTCCATTATATAATTTCTAATAACCTGAACTCTAAAAGGTCTGACATATTTATGTAAAAATATAGGAGTAATATCTCCATCACGACCTGCAGCCTTCTCTTTTGTAGACCATATATCAGATTCTTTAATTAATCTATCTGTTGCAGTATTAAATTCAAGTAAATTATTTTCTACTTCTTGCATTCTTTCAGCAGACATTTCTCCAGAAGCTACCATTTCACGTAAAGCTTCTCTATTAAATTTCATTAGCTTAGCATAAGCCAAATCAGTAAAATCATTATGACCATGTTTAATAGCATGTAACAAATTATCTATTCCTACTTTGTCAATATTGTCTAGTAATTCATTTAACTTTTCTTTCCTAGGATTATTTATATAGTTGTCTAACATATTATTATAAGCATCTTCTCCCCTAAATCTTTTATAAACTGTTTCAGTAAAGAAATCATTTATTAAATCATTAGAGAACTCTGAGAAAGCATTCTTACCCATAGCCATAAATAGCTGCTTAGGAATACGTTTAGGGTCTAACATATGAGCATCTTGTTTAACTGAGTAGTTATATTTTATATGCTCTATAGGAAGGGAATACTCAGGAGAGCTATATTTTAAAGACTTTCCATCATAACTATATGAACCTATTTTTCTATCACCAGCTTGTTTAACTGCTGATTCTTGCATTATAAAATGTAATCCCTTCTTTTGCATAGCTCTAGTTGCTTCTCGGCCAGCAGAATGCATCATATATTTACCAAGCAATGCTCCATTATTACTATCAGGACTAACAATAAATGATTTATTTTGCCCAGAAGGTGGTTGTCCAGCATCTGCATTTATAGCATCAACAATATCATCTCTAACTATAATCATACCATCTACACTTGTAGGGTCGTCACTATTTTTATCAGTTAGCTTTATTCTTCTCCCTAATTCTTTATCAACATCTTTAACTATAATATATTTAAATGAATCTTGTTTACCTTGAACAACATCTAAAGCAACTTTATTAGCATGATTTTCTCTTTCAGGACCTTTAGGTAAAGCTTGATTTTCTTTAGTAAAATGAGCTCTTTCATGAGCGATTACAAAGTTTTCCCATTGCTTATAAGTTTTAAAAGCATCTTCAGGTAAAGGGTCAACACCTTTCATCCTAGGTTTTGTCCAAGCTTTTTCCTTGAATTTCTTTTTCATTAAATCTTTATCTATATATATTTCACGAGTTTTACGGTTTGTTCTTGCTGCGGTATATACATCAGGCTGAAGGGCTGAAGTAATTTTAGTCTTATAAATAACAGGTATATTTAATTCGTCTAATTTTGTTATCAAATCATTTATAAAACCTTTTTTACCTGACCTAGTTTTCATAAAGTCTTTAACAAATTCACGGTCTGCTTTCCATCCAGGAGTAAACCATATTTGATTTCTTTTGTTTAAAGCAGTTGCATTAGGAATAAACGTTTTATTGTCTCTAAAAAATTTAGAAACTGTATCATTCCATATCTTTGCTTTTTCTAATCTAGTACCAACTTGTAAGTCAGGTCTAAATCCATTCATTTGAATATCATAAAGAAGGTTAGAATAATACATATCCTGAACTTTATTACTTAATCCATATGTCTTTTTAAATAAAGCCATTCCATCTTTTATTTGTTTTATCCCTTTTTGTCCTAAAGATTTTTCAACAGCTCTTTTAAATAATCTCATTTCAGATTTATTAGTTAGCATAGGATTCATTTTAACAAATGTTATAGCATCAGCATCTCCTCTACCTCCAAAAGGATAGTAACCTTTACCTAACATCTTCTTAAAAACTTTCTTTATATAAGAATAATAAGGAGTACCAGTAAAGTCATCTCTTTCTTCCATTTGTCTATATCTAGATAGGCTTAAGTCTTTATAAGCGCCATCCTTACCAGAGGTTATAGTATCAAAAATAACAATAGGAGGTTCTTTATCTGTTTCCTTGCCTCCTAATTCTAAAAATACTTCCTCTAATCGTTTAGTAGGTTCATTAACTAATTTTTTATTACCAGCCCTTGTAATAACTCTATCTAAGGGGGCAATATATATACCTCTATCATCTGCTCTTAAATATCTAACTTGTTTACCAAAGCTTTTTAAAGTTAACCATTGTCTTAAATTTCTTTTTCCTTCAGCTCTTATAGATATATCTTCGCCTTGTTTTTTTATTGTTGACTCAAATTCATTAATTATTTCTTCAACTTTAACCCTTGAACCTTTTTTAGAATATTTAGGTTTATTTACTATATCTTGTAAAATACTCGCAAATTGGGCCTTTTTAGTGAGTTTCATTACAGGTGTGTACCCTGCATCGTCCCAAAGTTTTTTTGCGTATTTATCTATAAAATAAACAGATTTCTTTTCTAATTCCCTACCAGATATCATTCCAATATCATTGCCATCTTGAGTTTCAGAAGATTGTAATTCTTCTTCCTTTACTGTTGAATAGGCTTCATCTTTCATTTCTTTTCTAATTTCATTAAGTTGTGCTGCAACTTTTTGCGCTTCTTTTTTAGCAGAAATTCTTTGAGAATTAGATAAATCTGGATTCTTAGAATCTTGAATATGAATATCTAACTCTTTATCTAAAATAACTTCTTGTTCTGATAATTCGTTTAGTCTTTTTAAACGTTCTGCAGGTATAACTGATATATCTTTTTCAGAAATTGCTTCAGCTTTTCTAGTAACTAAAGGTTTTTTCTTTCCAAAAGTAACCGCATATATATCTTCTATTGCTTTTCTACCTTCGTTACTTAATTTTCTTGTACCTATACCAGCAAAACGCTTTACAAGTTTAGGTGTCCTATCAAGCATTCTAAACTTTTTAAGTTTATAATCATATCTATGCCATTTCTTTGAAGCTGTGTCCCAAGCATAAACATGTTTTTTTCTTGCATCGATAGCCATTTGAGTAGCCCAACCACTACCGCCTTGTAGTTCAGTTCCTCCTTTAATAATTTTACCTAAAGCATAAATTCCTCTAGATGTCTTTACTTGCCACCAATTTCTTTGTAAAAGTTTTTGTGTAAACCCTTTAGCTTGTTTCCCTTTTAATCTATTTAAACTTTCATCTGCCTTTTTAATTTTTATATTAGCTTCTGCAAGTTCAGCTTGATTTAATTCTCTTATTTTTCCAGCGCCTCTACTAGTTTTTTGCCCTTTAAAAGAGTAGTGAACAAATGGAACTTGATAATTTTTTCCAACTATAGCCCAATAAGCATCAGAACCTCTTGATGCTCCAGATATACCATGATGAAGAACTTGGTTAGGGTCGGTTAATCTAATAAGTTCTTGACCGCCAACAACTTTCTTTAATTCGGTAAATCCTTGTGGAGTAGGTAGTTTAGTATTCTTATCTAATATACCCATTTCTTTCATTAATAAATGAGCAGCAGCACTTCTTTCATCAGCATTTCCATATGCTTTTTCTGCTAGTTCTTTAACTTCTTTTTGAACTTCAGGCTCTAAACTTTTCCATTCCTTTAAAAGACGTGGGTCTCTAGTAATAGCTAGTTCTGGATTCTTCTGAGCTTGTTTTTCTAAGGATGCCATAGTTTTAGCTCCCTTAGCTTTATACCAAGGCATTTCTTTACCACCAAAATAAGCACCTAATAAATATTCATATACTTGCTCAGCAGTAGTTGCTCCTCTTGCAGTAGCAGGTAAACCCATAAATAAAGAACCTGCTAAACCTCTTACTATTTTATCAGCATCTTTACTTCCTGTGTTTACAAAATTACCCATAGCTCTGAATGCACCACCAGCAACAGCTCCACCAAAAGCCGAATGCATCATAGCATCAACTCCTTGTGTCCAAGAACTAATAGCACTAGCAGCTCCAAGATGAAATGCACCTTCAGCCATATGCTTTGCTTTAGGACCTAATAAGAATTTGGTGATTGTTTTTGTAGCATCTCCCTTACCTTTTATAGCTGTTTCTAAAGCAGGTTTAACAATCTTTTTAGCTTTTTTAGTTAACCAATTAGCACCCATCATAGGAACTGACCTATTATTTAAAGCCATAGCAGCTTGAGCTAAAGCAGGAACTCTTAACGCTTTTAAAGGTCCAGCAGCTATACCTGGAGCAAACCCTGCTAAATGCCCTATATTCCTAATGATTGCTTCATATTCATTATCAGGAGGGTCTCCTATATCCATAGTTGTAAAACCAGATAAGAAACCTTTACCAAATTCAGACAAAGCTCCCATTATACTAAAATCTCCCTTATGAAAAGGGACATTATATAATACAGCATGCTTCTGCATATTGTCTACTTGTTGTGGGGGTATTAATGTAGGATTTTTTTTGTATAAACTAATTAAATCCTTTAGATTTTTTTCACTTAAATTAGGTTGAAATCCTTCTTCAGTTGCAGCATTATCACCTATAGGAGTATACGTATTAGGTTGTGAAGAAAAGTTTGGATATTGATACCCAAGATTTATAGGCATAAGAACCTCTTAATAAACTGTTGGAGTTTGGGATTCTGGAACTTCAGCATCTGGTTCATCTCCTGAGAATAATCCTGTCGCGTACTCCTTACCTGCTCCGTATAATTGCTGTGCTCCACCTGCAGTTTGCATCCAAGCAGCTGGACTTAGACCTTTGCTTCTAATAAGACCAAGAATACCTCTTGTAAGTAAGTAGCCTCCAGTACCAACTCCAGTAACATCACCAGCTATCTCTGCTTCTTTATCTTTAACACCTACCTTCTTTAAGGCTGTTTCAACAATTCCAGGAGCAACATAAGCTGCTATATCACCATAGCCACCCATTTTACCACCACCTGGTTTAAACCATTTTCTAGCACTCCATCTAGTAGGAGGTTCTTTTATTTTAGATATTTGATTTGTGTATTTTGTGACAGCTTTCTTATGAGTTGCTATATCTTTAGTGTGTTTCTTTTTTGATTTGTCCGTTCTAGCTCTTTTTTGTTTTTTTTCAGAATCAGCTAATTTTTTCTTTGCATCATCAAGAAGTTTCTGTGATTTAGATTTAGAAGCTTCATAAATATCTTTAGCCTCTTTTGTTGGAGACATAGCAAAGTCATAAGCGGCTTTACCACCAAACAATAAAGGAGCTGCTAACCAACTTTTTTCTCCTATCATATCACTTATACTAGTTTCTCTTTCAGGATTATAATGAGATATAAATTGATTACCTTCAGGAGAACCATCGCCAGCAGCAGTTATAAGTTTATTCCTTAGTTTAGGATTTTCTTGTAATGCATCATGAATTTTATCTAAAGGGATACCTCTTAGCTCAGCATTTTGTAAGTGACCTAAATACTGATTATCTTGAACCTTTTTCATCATATCATAGTTATTTTTAAAAGTTAAATAATTAGCTTTTAATCCTCTCGATTGAGCTCCCCTTTGAAATTTTGACCATAATTCGTTTAATGAAGGAAGTTCATTGCCTCTTCCAGTATAAACAACTTTACCTGCATCGTTTTCTATAAATTTTCCACTGTTACCACCGTATAAAGCTTGCTGTTGACCCCAGTAATTTTCCATATATCTTTGAGCTTGTTGCTCTTTTAATTGATTTATTTGTTGAAAGTATGACATTATTTTCTATCTCCATATGGACCTGGCCATTTATTTTCTGTTGCTAAACCGTAAGCACTTTCGTACCATTTAGGAGTATAATTTCCACTTAATGTAGGGTCAGTTTCATTTGCTAAATCATCACTAGCTAAAGTTCCTGATTGGTCACTGCCTTCTTTTGAAGAAGGAGCAGTTAGTCTTAGTTTATATCCTACAGGAAGTTTATATGCATCTTCTTCAGTTAAATTATTCCATTCAAGAATCTTTGGCCAATGAACACCCCATTTTCTACCGATTGCATCTAGAGTATCTCCTGGTTGTAACACGTATGTATCAGGTTTATTCGTAGCTATAACTGTACCATCATCGCTAAAACTATAATTAGCAACCTCATCTTGTTTAGTTCGATTACTTAGTAAATCTCCAATAGCTCCTTTTAATTGAGAGCCTGCCCCTTTTAGTTCATCGCCTACTCCAGTTACTAATCCAGCCCCTTTTTGATAAACATTACTTGCAACATTTGATACTCCTTTTCCTACTTGTTGAAATATATTTTGTCCTGGAAGTTTTCTTGAAACAGTACCTTTATCTGTTTGATAAGTTCCACCTGTAGGTCTATAAGTATCTCTATGAAATAAAGCACCTAACATACTTTTTGGAGCTTTATATTGCAACCCTTCTGGACCTTTTATACCAAGTCTCCAAGCGTTATCTAAATCTGTCTCAAAAATTGAAGCATCTCCTGTTCCTGAAACTCCTGTATCAGTTTTTATCCCAAAAGGTGAAAATATTTCTTCTCCTGTTCCGCCTCCATATGCCTGGTCTGATTGTCCTCCAGTTATAGCAGATAAATCTGAACTCCATTTATCACCTTCTTTATATTCTAGTTTACCACTAGAATCATACCTCATTTGAGTTCCTGTTTCAGCTAGTTGTAAAAGAGGATTATCAGCTACAAAATCTTCATAAGTATCATAAGTACCTTTACCTTCGTCTTTATACCAACTTCTACCATAACCTCTAATAAATTCATCAGCATCTTTTGTTGATATATCTGGCCTACGAGTAATTTCATGCAATCCTAATGCTGCCATTTCAGTCATCATTGCATTCATATCATATGTATTCTGAGCTCTTTGAAGAGCAGGAGTTTGTAAAGGTGTCCAATCTAACGCCATTAACCTAATCCTCTCATATTTTTATTTTGCATATAATTCTTCATCATCAATTCTTGTAAAAGACCACCTCTTTGTGGAGGAGATAAAAAATCTGTACGAGTATTTATAGGATTTGCCTTCTGAACTTGTCTTTGAGCTGCAGAAGGAGATGGAAAACGATAGTTACTTAAAGCTTCACTAACACCTGTCATTACTTTATCCCAATTAGTACCATCATCAGTAGATGGATTAATGCCAGGCATAGAAAAATTAGATGTAGGCATTATTCTCTGACTAAATTCATCAACACCTCTTGAAATTAAATTAGGAGAATTTCCTATAGAAAATGGGTTGTTAGCTGGTGTATTGTTCATTCCTGCGTTAGTTCCTACAGAGAATGGATTATCAGTTTGTGATATTCCGAATGTTCCTGCTGGAACATTTTGACTATTTGCTATTGAAAAATTATTATCATTATATGCCATTTTTTATGCTGCGCCTCCACCACCAAAAATATTCAATCCAGCATTTAAAAGGCCCATAGCCATTCCTGAACCAGATTGTTGCTGTTGTTGTGCTAACATAGCATCATTTTGAATTTGTCCTTGAGCCATTGTTTCTCCGTAAGCTCTTAAGTTTTGGATGTAACTATCCATTAAAGATGTTCCGAATTTTTTATTTTGCAAAAATTGGTCTTGAAATGCTTGCTCTGATTGAACAGAAGCAGCTTGTGTTGCAGAGGCTAAATTCTGATTTGCAACACCACTAAATCCACCTAATCCACCACTAGCCAAATTACGCCTATTCATTACATCTTGCATACCTACAAAATCCATAGCTTGATTTCTTATATCTTGACGCTGGGATTGATTTGCAACACTAAAAGGGTCTATATATTCTTTAGACATATTTTGGTATTCACTTATAGAACTTTTCCATGGTTCCAAATGTTCTTCAACTCTACCTGAAACTCCAGCCATAGTATCTGCAGCTTTATCACTAGCAGAATCATTTAAAAGATAGGAACCAACTGCTATAGCAGCTTGTATCCAAGGGAATCTTTCTGTATATCCAGTATGAGGATTAGTAGTTCCAGAACCAGATGCTTTAGTAGCTAATTGTCCTAATAAACCATAGTTATCTATCCAATGAGCTTCAACTTCGTTTACGTGATTTGGTTCACCATCAATATTACGAATCTCAGTATCACCAAATCTTCCATAATCTTTTAATTGCATACAGTTCCTTTTTGAATATAATTCATCATTTTAATATAAGTAATTTTTAATAATTTTCCAAGAATTATCTTGTTATAAATTTCAATGTTAAACTTCCTTGGAATGTTCTAGTCCCACCACTATCTGCATGATAAATAGTTGGAACTATTATATCTCCTGCATCTAAATTAACACTATATGTATCATTAAATTTATAAGGAACTCTTAGAGTGCTTATTGTTACTGTTTTAGCAGCTCCGCCAGCTCCAGCAGCTAAGGCAAGTGTAGTATCACCTGTTCCTTCTGTAACTGTTCCATGGTAAATCCCTATAGTAGGATTATTTGTTGAAGACTGATTTGAGATAACTCCGTGCATACCTTTTAATGTACAGTTTTCTGGAACAACAAATTGTCCTGCTACATCTCTATAATTAAATCCTGTTGGGTCAACATCATAATCATCCCATCTTCTAAGAGAATTTGCAGTATCATCTACATCTATATAATAATACCTACTATGTGTAAGAGTTAAAGCATAAAATGGAAATGATTGCCAAATTACTGAACCAGTTATAGTTCCTCCACTAATTGTTCCTGTGGTAGTTATATTTGAGCTTCCATTATCTATTGCTCCAAACCCACTAGTAATACTACCAGCATCTAATGCTCCTGTAGTAACTATACTAGAACTACCTGCTACAGCACCTGCTCCTATATCACTTAATACTTCAGCACCTGTTCTATATTTAACAGTTCCACTATCAGAAACTAAAAATTTATCTGTATCACTACCTACGCTAGAAATACTTGCTTTTATTGTTCCAGCTAACTCTAAATTACCACTATTATCTAATTCAAATTCACTAGGGTCAGCTAGTGTACTTCCTGTCCCATTATCTATTTTAAATTTATTAATAGTATCATCTGTATCAAATCCAATTTTCCAACGAGGAGTTGCTCCAGACATAAATCTTATTATAGGAGATTTTAAAGCTGTAACCACATCAACTAGTGTGTTATTATCTTCATCATCAGGATTAAATTTAAATGTATTAGAAGTAGAAGTATTTAATTTATCATCTCCAGTAAACGAAGGATTAGTAAACATAGTAGCTTTAGACTCATTAGTTACTTTATCTAATTCTAAATCTTCTTTTAATTTACCTTGTACTATTGTTTTTATAGAGCTAGAATTAGAACTAAATCTAATTGTATTAGAAACATCAACAAGCTCTCCTCGCCCTTCTCTTAAAATAAGTTCTCTAGTTCCATCTTGTTTAGGTCTAAAAGTAATTTCATCAGCACTATCTGCTATTCTGCTAAGATGTTTATAAATGTCTATAATTATATCATTTAACAAAGATAAATCTAAATCTCTTAAATATGGAGGTATAATTTTATTTTTCATTATTTAAGTGTTTTTAGGCGATAAATAAATGATACTGAATCTACAGTACCTCTTTGATTTTTTAATACAACTTGTAATTTTTTACCTTTAGTTCTTCCAGGTAATTTAAGAGAAGGTCCAACATATCTTATTGGAGCATGAACCCAATCAGTTGAAATAAATTGAGTAAAATCTACAGCAGTTGTTCCTAATTGTCCTCTATCACAAGCAATATCTACTTTACTAATTTCATCTGTAGAAAAATCCCATGTAAGTTTAATTTCTTTAACCTTAACTATTTCATGAAATGATTGATTAGAAACTTCATTGTAAACTTCAAAATATAAATATTGACCTTTAGAAATATACTTTAAAGGGTTATTTGGTAGCATATCACCTTTTTGTACGTAATCTTTTTGAAATGTATCTGTACCTGTATTAAACTCTGGCATAGTTGAAGTATATAAAGTAAATGCATCTGGTAAAGTTTGGTTAATATTACCTATTGAACCAGGAGATGGCAAGGGATATTTAATACCATAAACTGTTCCTTCATCACGTCCTGCCCCTTTAGCCATTTTAACATTTGAACTTGCTATCGGTTTTGATATACTATAATTTTTATTATCAATAGTAAGCTTTTTTTGATGTCCATCTATAAAAACTTGGACATCATCAGTAATGCTGGAAAAATGTGTAGTTGACCAATTTGAAAAAGAAGGAGCACCAGTTAATTTTACAGATTTCCAAACTTTATCTACGTTTAAAGTTCCCATATCAAATTCTTTACTAGTCCAATCCCAAGCTTTAGAATTTAAGTTACTTCTTCTTAAAGAAAAAAGTTGGTATTGTGTAGATAATAAAGTATCTCCATCTCTTCCTAATACAGCAAATTTAGCTGGGTAATCTAGAAGTAAATAATCAAACCTACCTGTTTTAGGATAATAAGTATACATCGCAGTTTTTGTTTTTGTATAATCATTAGAATTAACTTCTTTAACACCTTGGACCATAAAATAAACACACTTATTTCTTCCGTCATATGCAACTATTGGGTCAATACCTTCTAATATACACTTGTCTAAGGCAGCTCTATAACCAACTGTTGTTTCTGGATTATCATTATTAAATAAAACTGTTCCACCTATATCTACAGGTTTTGTTCCATCATGTTGATACATACTATTTTTATCACAAAAGAACATACCAAAATCAGTAACTACTAATGAGTTTTGATTAAGAATTCCTACACCTTCTTGAATTGATTCAATATAAAATTGTTCAGGATTTATTCTATATATCTTTTCTCTACCAAATGCCCATAATTTACCAGCAAAACTAGCTAAAGCTATAGGTTTTGATGGAAGAGCTAAAAAGTCTTCTGCCCAATTAAATTGACTAAATCTACCAGGCATAGACCTAAATATCATATTAGTAGTATCTGTAAAGTTTCTATTCCAAACATCTGCCACAAATAAAAAGTCTGCTAATTGAGCTGAAGTTGCAAAATTCATTTCTGATGACTTTAGTGTTTCACTTAATCCAGTTGTAGCTTGATAACTTTGCATAGCAACTCTATCTTTAAAAGTAGCAACATATGTTTCATTGGTAGTTTCAGGCCCATTTCCTAATTCTTCTAAATTTACTTGATGTACATATCTGAATTCATCAGTTTCGTTATTTCTTCTCCATACAACAACATCAGTTACTCTAGGGCTTAAGCCTAATAATTCAGCTCTAGCTAATTCTAAAGTACAAATTAAGTGGTCCAAATCTCCAGTTAAAGCAGTTCCATTATCATATTGATAAACCCAATCAGATAATGGACCATCTTGATATCCATCATATAAATAAGATAATTTATATTCAACCACATCACCTGTATGAAAATCTGTAGTTCCAGAAGCAGCTCCGCCTGTTGCTGCTGAAAATCCCATTTGTATAGAAGTTTTCAAATGACAACCATCATCATCATTATCTCCTGATACAGTGCTACTAGTACCTGTTCCTGTTCCTTGATAAGAACCTAATTGTTCAAGAGGAAATCTAGTACTTAAAGCTCCATCAGCATTATCAAATCCTCCGAAACAATTAGCAACATCTTCATAATCATAAAATTTATCGAATAAATAATGTAAATCAGTTGGACCTGCCAACTATGTCAACTAGTGCAGCCATTGACTTCTTCTATAATGTAAAACCATTTGATTATCATTATCCTTACTACTTCCCCACATAATAGGACAATAAACATCATAAGTATTCCCTTTATGTAATAATCCATGACAAAGATTTTTACCTGTAAGTTTTTCATTATAAAACATTCTTCTAGCTTGCTCAGTAGAACCAAGCCTAAGAGGTCTAATGCCTTGATTCCATTTATATGCTAACCTAATTTTAAAATTACTACTATCTTCATTATCACCATTTCCATGAACAGGAATAACAACTAATATCATAGTTCTTTTAGTACCTGACAAATCAGGAGCTGTTGCGTATATCATAGTACAACTTGAGTAAGTATTTAAACTATTCAAATCATAATAAGTTGCATAATTATCTAAAGCATGTACTTTTATATCATAAGTTCTTTCATCAGTTCCAGATTCAGTATATGTAAAATAAGCATTTATTGGTCTTTGTGTAACTCTTGGAGCTTTTAAAAAAACATATGGACTAGCAGATGAATTTTTAGTTCCTCCTGTTATAAAGGGCATAACACTCCAACACCAGACAATCCTTCTGTTTTGCCACTGTTTTCCACCAGGAACTTCATCTTCTCCACCATCAACAACTGAATTCATTACAACGTTTCCAGATATATTTTTTTGAAAAGCAATATCAGAAGCATAATATCCTCTATCCATACCATTCCAATAATATCTACCCCATTGAATAATTTCTGGGTCATCTATTTCATAGTTACCACCTGCATTATCTCCAACTGGTCTATCACCAAATTCTGTAGCATATAAAGACGCAATAGAAGTTTGGGTGTTATCCATATTAGTATACCATGTAAAATATCCTGTCCCTTCACCACGTGAACCAGAAAATGTTCCCGCTCCTTTAGAGTAATCATTTGGTCCACCGTGGTCTACATTAAAATGTCTACAACGCAATTGACCATAAGTCCATTTATTATTTCCATCAAGATAATCTTTATCTTCGTTTTCAAATCCAGAAGAAGAACTATATGCATTAGAACACCATGTTGTTGTAATCATATTATAATGACCATAACCATCTTGACCTTTATAACTATCCCAAGTATTCCATGGATTAGTAGTCGTATAATCATCAACATGTAAGTCATGAGTTCCATTAAAATCATGTCCCCAACGATATTGATTATATTTTGAATAACCTAAAGTAGCTCTTACACCATTTTGCGTATCACGACCAGCTTCTACATCTATAACTCCTGCATCATTAGCCGCTTTTGTTGGTCTTCCTTGAACTTCTGGTATACCCTTACTAAATGTTAAAGTGCCATCAGTAACAGCTCCGCCTGTTGTAGATAATGCAGTACCATTTAAATTTCTTAATTCAAATGAAGTAACTGCTCCAGGAGTATCAACACTATCAACATATGCTCCAGTTGGTATGCCTGTACCACTTACTGACATATCAGGCATTATCTGAGAATTAGCATTACAAGTTACTGTTGGGTCATTGTCATAATCGCATGTACTATCTGTGAAAGTATTTCCATTACCACTCCAATCTGTAACTGAATCTAAATCGCTAACTGAATCAGTTTCAAAACCTATATTACCATAAGCATCTGATGAAGTAAATGCAACTGGAGAATCATGCATAGTACATAAAACCTGTTTTTTATCATAATTTTGAATACCTAAAGTTGCACCTGATGCACTTTCGCCAGGATTTCCCTGCCAATGCAAAACTTTATTAAATGCATTATAATTTGCTACTATATATCCACCATCTTGTACAAATTTTCCACTTACTTCTGAAGAAAAAGTTACTATATGAGCTACATCTTCATCATTATCGCCAGGTATATCTTCTACTTCTAATGCTTTAACACTCCACCATTGTGAATAATAAGGAATTAAACAATGTCTAGTAGGGGCATGAGACCTTGCGTTATCTTCTGTAATATTGTCTCTATACCATCCAATATTATATCCCATACGTAAACTATACTGAGCACGATGTGTATCGTCTCCATAAGTAGCATTATTAAATCCTGATGAATCTCCTCTATAGAAAGGAAGTTCTATCATATGCCACATTCCACTAGGGTCTTTATAACAGAGCCCACCTTGAACAGCATCTATATGTCCATGTTCTCTAGTATGGTCTACATGACCTTGAACACCGCTACTTATAGGCCGACCAAGAGTAGTGCCCTGGTCCCAATAAGTGTGTAAAATATCTCTTATTATAAGATGTCCACCATTTCTTCTTAGTTTAGCATTACTAGGAGTTGTATTAGTTCCACCAGTTTTTGTATCATATATTTCACCAGCGTTAAGAACAAAATCACCTGGAATATTAGTCATATTACTATCACTAAATAAATCTGTAGTATCGTTCCAAAATTGTCTTGCAGAGTCTGTATATGTAATACCTGAGCCACTATTAATAGCCTCATCTGTTCCATTACCTAAATATTTTTCATTATTTCCCCCTCCATGAGGTATTCCTCTTGTTATCATAAATTTGTCTTTAGGAGCATAAGCAGTATCTAGAATCTTACCGCATTCTTGAAACGGAGGAGTTTTATCATACATCCATAATTTATTATCATCATTCCCTGTATCTGTGGGCCTAAAATTAAATAAAAATAAATCCCAATTATTAAAAGTCGCTTCGCTATCTTGAGAGTACATAACCCATACTCTCCATCTACCAAGACCGCTTGCATTATAAGCTCCATCATCTAGATGAGGTCTATGAGAGTGAGTTTCACAAATAGAAGAAGGAAAACCTTTTGGATTTGGAGTCCAATATGGGTCAGTCCATGGCTGACCACCATTTTCTGTTCTATCCCACCATGGTATTTCTAACAAACCTTCTCCTGAATCGCTACTTGTTAATGAAGAATGAATTCTATCAAAATCCATTTTAAATTCTTGTGCAGTTATTCTTTTAGAATCATTATCTTGACCATGCCAATTCACTACATCAACAAGCCAAAGTTTATCATAATGTTCAGGATTAGAAGAAGTTACCCATAATTTACCATGACCAGCATAATAATTTCTACTAATTCCTATAACATTACAACTATTATCTGAATCAGTATAAACATTATTTAAAATAACAAATTCATCAGCATCAGCCCAAACAATTTGATGGGTTCCATTATGGTGGTCACTATTTGTAATTCTAACCCAATCACCAACTATATAGCTATGATTAGCAGTAGTATGAAATTTTACATATTTATCTATAGTATCATCTGTTCCTCCAGTAGTACCTACTGAATTACACCTAGTAACTGTATCAACAGTTAATAAATTTTGTGTAGATGTTCTTCCTCCTATACCTCCTAAACCATCAGTACTCATACATTCTGCAATTGTACCTATTTTAAAATCTGAAACACCACTTATATAATGAGCTAAATCATATGATGTAATTCTTTTTGTAAATTCTGTAGAAGAAGTAGTGTTACCAGTAGCACCTTCTTTTGAAAATGTATATTGAGTTTCAGCACTAGATATGTTATCATCATTACATTCAGATAAAGCTATTCTATATAGCATAGAAGAATCATTAAACATTCCATAAGACCAGGCTGGAGCAGGAAAATCTGCTGTAGTACTATCATGATGTGTACTAGTTCCAGATAAAGACCCTACATATAATAATCTTGGATATGTATTAACATTACCATTAGATTGAGCTAAGGAGTCAGTTCCAGTTTTAGGAGCTGCGACTACTTGAAATAAATCTCCATCATGAAGTTCTACACCTTCTGCAGAAGCTGTTACAGCTGAGGTATCTCCAAATCCTATTTCTTTTATTTTTCTTAATTCAAAAATAGCTTCTCCTGCAGCAGGCGCTCCTAAGGTACTATCTTGTATAACTGAAAATGCTTGAGCATTAGCTTCATTACCTATAGACACTCTAAATATCATACCTCTTTTGCAACTTAAGGTCCAATCAAAATGTCCATCATCTGTAGCAGCTGTATAATCATCTTGAAACGCATGCCCAGCATTTGCTAAACATTTCATTACCCAACCATTTAAACTTCTATAGTCATTAATGGAAGCATCAGCTTCTACGTCTGCTCCACCAAAGTCTGTACCAACTGTTCCTCCGCAATACAAACTAGCTGCACCAGCTATCATACTATTATCACTATTCATATCTCTATTTAAAGTAGGAACTACTACTTTATCAAACTCATAAAATCTATCTAATTTTGGAGGAGACTGTAAACGTAGTTCATCAAGATAACTTCCGCTTAAAGTTCTTTCTAGTTGCCTTCTATTTATTTTTCCATACCATCTTGAAGGAGTTGTAGATAAACCTCCTACACCTATATATAAATCATTATTTCTTTGTTCTGCAGTAATCTTATTTCTACCAGCATTTTCTACACCTGATGCTACAGTAGTAGAACTAGAAGTTTCTGTATAAAAATTTTCATATGCACCGAATTGTCCAGCATTATTTATAAATGCTAATGTATGCCCTTCATTATCCTCTAAAACTTTTATCCAATTTAGTTGAAAGAAATTACCGATTTGCCCAACTCCATGCGTAGCATTTGCAGGGTAGTGTTTTATATAAGTTGAACTTATATTACTATCATGATAAACATTTATATTAGGTATTGGTCCATAAAAATTATTTGTAAATCTTACTGCAAATATACCATTAGTCCAATCCATTTCATTTTGGTCTAAACCTTCCCATGTTAGGGTCATATAATTTGTATTTATTTCTTTGTATTCGAAAGTATCTTCACGAGGTTTCATAGAATTTTCAACAAAAGCTTTTAAACTAACCCAAAAAAATGCAAGAGTAGCGTATGAAGATATTCTATATTCTCGTAAATCAGGAGATTCTTCATTCCAGTAGTCATATGCATCAGAATCAATTAAATTGTAAGAGGTTTTAGTAGAGTCTTCACTAAAATATACAAGCCAATGAGATTTATAAGTAGGAATTATAAAATATTTATTTGTTAGTTGAGGATATACTACTGAAGTCCAATCTGCTTCTGAATAATTAAATGCTATATAACTTGATGTTGTTCTTTTATTTTTCCACCCACCATCACTTAATATTAAATCGTCTTGAACACCTATTAAAGAACCTTGTTGAAGAGTTGCGTCTACATTAGAAGAGTAGACTGCTGCTTCTTTAGGCACATCAACTCCAGAAGGAGAGCCTATTATCCCAGTATGAAAGGCTTTTATTTCTTCAAATTCTTTTGCCATACTAAGTGGTCGCTATATAAAATTCTATATCACAAGAAGCTGTATCAGCTTCAACTGTTATTTCTGATAAATCACCAAATCCAGCTTTGTATGTACTTGTACCATTTGTATCAGAACTTCCTGATGTATGGTCAGCTATATTAGCTGTAGTTTCCGCTCCTGTTGTTGCGTTTCTAGTAACAAGAGTATGCGCTGTTGCTCTATATCCATCAGTAGAATCTCCACCTGTTACTGCCCCTACACTACTACCTGATACTGGATTTGCGTTATCATGCGAAAATCGTAATCCTGGAATTATTTTATTTGTAGCTGTAATATTAGTTATATCATCGCTACCATCAGCTGTATCTCCAGTAGCTTCAGTAAATCCTAATGGAACTTGGTTTGCTAACATTGTATCAATAACTCCAGATGATGAATCGGCATTATAAATAAATGATTGCCCTTTATCTAATTTAAAACATACTTCATTACTATATTCATTTTTAAATACTAAGTAACAAAAGTTTGTATCATCAAGATTTGTTATTCTTAAATATCTTACATTAGCAGCAATATACTGACCTGAAGCTTCTGTCGTAGAAAATTTAACAATATCAGCTTCTGTAGTTGTGGCTGTCATTAAACGCTTTACAACATTCTTTATTCCTGTGATAGAAAATGAGTTTACAGCTCCCATATTCATTCCACCAAGTACTATACCTTCTTGTATTTTAACAGTTAATGTGCTAGTTGAAAAAGACCTAGCCATATTTTATCTCCTTTTTTTCTTTATACTTACATTCAAAATCTTTAGGTGGATGAGCAATTTGCTCTATTAAATCCAACCTTTTTTCTAGTTGTTTAACTTTCTCATCTAATTCATTATCATCAAAAACATACGACATCATTTTATCTAATTTAAAATGCTTAGTTAAATAACTTGCCATTTGATTGATTAACATTTTAGATAGTATCATTATCTCTTTCCATCATTCTCATAAATTTATCCTTTAATCCATTTCCGCTTAATCTAGCTATTATTTCCACTTGAGCTCTAAATATTCCATTTAATTTTTTCTGTTCCATTTGCACTAATTTCTGTTGGTCAATCAACTTAATAATAATACCTTCCAACCTCTTGAAGTCTTGGTCTAGTTCTGTCATAAGAGTAGATTGGATGAACCTGTTTTGTTTCCAAATGAAAAATCCGAATGCCATTGCTACCGCTACTGGTATTCCAAATTGTTCCAATATTGTAAGTACGTCCATTAACCATCTATCCAATCCAACAATCTAGAAATAGGACTTGGTTTATTTAATATATATCTATGTGAAGCACCAGCTGTTTTAGGTCCCCATAAACTATCAAGTTCTGATTGATTATCGAGATATCCAATATCACCTAAAAATTGCTGTATTTGATATACTTCTTTTTTATCTCTGGGATTTTCTCCTTTACCTCCCATTAAAAGAGACAGTATAGATGGATTATTATAATACACTTCATCCATCTTTTTTGCCATATCATAATTATAATTACTAGGGTCTAAAGCGCCTTCGCCTTTTGGTTTGGTATCAGAATACCATACTCTTCTATTGCTACTATATCCAGCCATTATTTATTCCCATCTATTAGTTCCCCCCATAATGAGGTTTTACCATTTATTATTTGTACTATATGCACAGTAAACAAACCTCCTCTAAAGTAATCTACTACTGCAAAGGCATGAGACCAATTTGTTAAATTACCTTTTAACCATTTGTTTTTTTCAGGGCTCATATCTTTTAAACATCCAACACTCCAAGCTGATATTGGTCCACCTATTATAGTAGACGAAGCTTGTTGTAATCCGTGATGATGACCATACATAACACTTTTTCCATATGCTAAATGTGCTTTTGCATGATGCATACCCTTTTTCTTATCTCCGTGATAGAACCTTAATTTACCTATTTTTAGCCACTTTTCTGCAAAAAGAGTATTTGAGTAATACTTATAACCTCTTTCTTCTAGGTTAGTGCAATTTTCAAATTTATATTGTGGTAAATACGGATGTTCTTCAACAAACATATTACACCATTCATCATGATTACCTGCTGTAATATATTTTTCTTTACAATTTACTTTATCTAAAGATTCATCAATACTGTCAAAAAGCTCATTAACACCTATAATATCCTTATCAATCCTTGGTATAATGTACTCTAGTGGTGGTTTTTTCTTTCTTTTCCACTGCCAGTGTGATACACTGTGCCATTCTCCAAAGTCACCTAAATCTACATAAATATCAGGTTTTATTATTTCTATTGCTTTCTTAACGACATTTATTGCCGCTTTATCATGTATCGGTGCATGTTTGTCTGGTGTGACAATTGCACGTTTTAACACGCCCTTATCTTTTGCCATAACTCTCCTAATTCATTAGTTTGTCTACTTCCCCCCAATCATTTGGGTTAGTCCAAGCGGAGGTCGCGTTCTCCAAAAGTTCTAAGGTCTCTATTCTACTTAATTTCAAAAATCTACTACCACATTTTAAACATTGCCATAATAGTTCACTATCATAAGCTCCTATTATTTCCAGACCTGCAATAGATTTTTTACTGCAAGAAGGACATTTTTTAGGCCTTGTTTTATACGATTTATCATTTTCAATACCGATTCTCTCAACTATATCTCCCTTTTTTTTATCAGTTATATCATTAAGTAGAACAAATAGTTTATTTATCATTATTTTAAGATAGCTTTTTTAATCACATCTTCAACAGAATCATAAACAGCATCTAATATTTTACCTTCTGTTTTCTCAGAAATAAAAGGTATATCAACATTATCATTTAATTCTTTGACAATTTTAGCTTTCATTTCATCATTAAATATATAACCTACTATCATTTGTTTTATATCCACTTTGTTCTCCTATAGTTTAAATCCAAATAACCAAGTTATAAACCCAGCTATTATTGTTACCATTAATGAAGCTATAACATTTAATCTTGCTATAGCACTTTCGTTTGTTCTAACTCTACCATTCTGCTCTTTTAATAAAGACTTTATTTCTTTTACATCTTCTAATGTTCTTTCTTGAACAGCAGTAATATGAGTTAATTTTTCTATAACTTGTTTTTCCATTAAAAGTCCTGTGCTTTAATAAATCCACTTGCTTGTTTAGTCCTTGTCCACTTTCTTATTCTTTTTATACCTTGTAAAAAATCATCCATAAAAACTTGATGTATTTTCATATCTATTTTAGGAGGAAATTTATAAGCATAAGCTATTGCTCCCATAACTAAAATTTCATGAAATTGTTCTGGAATAGCTGATAAAGGACCATGATAATCTAACATAGCATCAGTTTGGTCTGTACCAGCTGCAGATTGAGTAAATCGTTCTGGAATCCATGAACCATATACTCTTATATTATATGTTCCAGTAATAGAGCAAGTTTGATAATCGCTAGTTCTTCCATCTCTAGAAACTGCATTTTTTACTTTTTCTACAATACCAATTCTAGAGAATACTTTTTCTGCTGAAGTACTTGCTGCTGTATATTTTTTATAAGGACTAAGAAACCAAAATCTTTCATTTTCAGCATTCGCAGAAGGAGTTGCTAATGCTGTATCAGCTGTATCTTCTGAATTTGTTCCAAACTCATCATCATCTATTAATACTTCTCCAACTAGTCTTGGAATAAAAACATCATTAAATGATACTTTATCTATTTGTAAAAGATGTCTTGGAAAATTATAAAATCTTTGCCCAGCTATACTGCTTATTATTTCTGTTCTTTTATAAATATTAGTTTCTTCTGCTATTCTGTCTGCTGCCATTTCAATAAATAACTCATATTGCCTTCCTGATAAATCAGGATGATGCAGTTTCATTATTTCTGTTAATTGTACTTTATTCATTAGTTTTGACTTCTTTCTGCAGGAATGCCATATTTACTTCTAACATTATTTATAAGAATAGCTTTTATTCCAACTAATGTGTTAGATTGTTTTGTTAATAATTCAACCAATTCTAAATCTTCATCGTCATGAATAAAGTCACTTAAATATCCTTCTACTAAATTTAAAGCCATTGATACATATACAGCTTTTCTACAATCATCAGGAATACCATAAAATAATTCTTTTTCATCACTTGCTCCAATTAAAACAAAATTTTGTAATCCAGAAGCTTCATCTAAATTGTGTGTTTGATATGAATCTATATTTACTCCTACTCCAAACTTTGGAAAAGACATATAATAAATTTTTCCAGTAGGTTCAGAAGATGAATTTTTAGGAAGAATATTTATACCTCCTGATGAGTTAACATACCATGCAGGATTAAATGGGTCATTTTCAAAATATAAACTATTTGGATTTACAGCTTGGCCATCATAGTTAAAAACTTTTCTACAGTTATAATAATATTGATTATCATTTACGGTATCTTCAGCTGTAGTATTTTGTCTTACTACTTTTAAAATTCTTTTTTTATGCGTTTTAGTAAAAGCTCCATCATTATATGTTGAATTAGCTGTTATTGAATATCTTTCATATAAGTTATCTAATATTATATCATCTAATATTAAGTCTGAAATCTCTATAAATGCTTCTTCAAAAGCGTTATTTACTACAAAATCTCCAAACATATCAAAAACTGCATCACTTAAAATAAATTTTAAATAATCTATTGGAGCTTTACCTCCACCAACAGACATTGACATTGTGCCAACATCATCTCCATATGGAGATAATCCAATATTAGAACCTATGTCATCAATATTTAAGTTGCCACCATTATTACCAGCCATTATTTACCCTTTTTATTTTTTTTACTATGCTTTCTTCTAGTACTTGGTTTAACACTAGAATTATATTTATTTCCTATACTACCACTATAAACTTTTTTTGCCATTTTATCTCCTTATAAGGGGCCCGAAGGCCCCCTATAATTTAGTATATTAAATACTATTATTAGTTTGTTTGACCGTGAGATGGGTCTGGACCTACACCACCAATCATAGAATTGGTAGTTGCATTAACATCCATACCAACATAATATGTAGGGTCAATACCTGAACAATAAAATTGATACTTAATATTTACTGCATTATGAGTATCATCATTCATTGTTAGTCTATACCAAGGTAATGTATAGTCAGATAAATCAACTGTATAGAGTTGTACGCCAGTAGCATCAGGTGTTATATCAGCATCTAATTCAGAGCCAATCATAACCCAATTTTTACCGTCATGTGAACCATCAATACTAAAGCCAGATGCAACATCTGCACCTGCTGTAGTAATATTAAATCCAACAATTATCTTTCTACCGTTAACCCAAGTCCCTCTTAAAGCTGGACTGATAAATTCAGCATCAGTATCAGAAGGGTCAGTTTCACTAGTATAAAGATAACCTATACCATTTTCATTATCAAACTTCCATTTCCCATACTCAGAATCTGTAGCATGAGTTGTACCATCAGTTATCTCAGCTCCAGTGGAGCCAGATGCACTTATACCTAATAAAGCCATAATCTACCTCCTACTTAAGAAAACTTAAGAACTGCATGGGTTTCAGGTAACTGAATTTCCAAGCCAGCTTCAGTAATGATTTGGTCTTGTCGACCATCAACACCGTTGTCTTGAACATTAGTTTCTATATAGGTATCTCGACTAATACCATTACCCATTAATGGACGATAAGCAACATTCTTTAAATCAACTGCAACACAGTAATTTTCCCAAACACCTCTTAATAAAGGTTCTGCTACAAAATGTAAATTACCAAATATAGTATTTACTTTTGTTACTGTATGTCCAAATTGACCAGGAACGTTATCCACATTTAATCTGTATTGTGAACTTCCAACTGTATTATTCATAAAGCCACCAGAACCTAATTTATTTAGATATGTGATAACTTTTCTTGAAGCTAATACAAGTTTATTTCCACTATTTCCACCTTCAGGAGCGAAGTAATCTTCCATCGCATCTAAGAAAGCATCATAACCAGATGAATCATATGTCATATTATAGACTTTTCCGTATGTCTCAGCATAAGGTAGGATACCATGAGTTCTCCTTAAAGGAGCACTACTACTAGCTTCGTTACTTGAAGTACCGTTACCGAACAACATTGCTTGCTCAATATCCATTTTGTGTTCCATTAGTTTTTCTGTCCAAACTCTTTGAAACTCATTTTTAATACCTCTATACTCAGTAGCTAAAGCTGTACCAGAGAATATGCTCATACCAGTTTTAAATATCTGGCAATAGCCTTCTCTATCGTACATTTTATCTTGCCATCCATCAGGAGTATCAGTTCCCTCTGCATAAGCACTACCTATAACCTGACCTCTAGCTTGGTCTGCAATAGCAAAAGTCGCATCAGCTGTATCGTAGAATTTAAGTTTTGTATCTACTACACCAGCGCCTGAAGTTACAGACGGAGTTGCATCTACAAGAAATCTACGAGGAGTTCCAGTTGTGTCCTCAATTGCTACTATCAAACCTTGAACTAAAAAGTTAGGTTTTTGTTCTGCTGATTGAATACTACCGTATTCATCATAATAACAAGCTAGTTCTACCAAATCATCACCTGAATCATTTATATACTCAGTTCCAGCTGTATAAGCATTACTTGCTACAGCTTCACTAACTACAAAATTTCTTCTTTGCCATTGGTGACGTTGTTCTAGCCATTTAAAAACAGGGTCGTTTGTCGCTTTTTTGGCAACTTTCGATAAGTAAACGAAAAATGGACTTTGTTGAGGAGCAAGTTCTGCAACTCTTTCCCCAAAGTTAAATAATCTACGAGTACTATCGATTGAAACACCTTGAGGCGCATTACTACCCTGACCACTATAAAAGTTAGCCATTTCAATCTCCAATTATATTCTTCTCTCAGCTGTCGCGTAGACCTTCGAGTAAGAATTAGTTTAATTTACCAAGGATTACTTTTCTTGTAATCATTTATCATTGAATCCATAATTGATTCTTCGGAAGATTTTTGAACAGGTTGCTGTGAAGGCAATACACCCATAGGTGAAGCTACTTGCTGTGCTCTAGCTTGCTGATTAAAAGTTTCACTAGGTTGGGCAGGAGCTTGATTCATTGCTGCACCACTACCGTTTTTAATTCTCCAAAGTTCAACTAGGTTATCTATATTTAAAGAATCTGGTTTTGACATATCTGATATAAAAGACTGAGCTTCTTGTTCAGAAAGACCATGATGTCCTTGGACTTCTTCGTATATTCCACGAAGCTGTTGATTTGCTTGTTGTTGAGCTTGAGCTCTTTTTATGTTCTCAACTCTAACCTGCTCCTCTTTATCAAGTCTTTCTTGTAATACTGCATTGTTATATTCGCTTTTCATTGCTGAATATTCAGTCATTTTATCACGCCAAGTTTCAACTTCATCAAGATATCTTGCACTAGGACTACTTGGGTCTTCCAAAGCATCGGCTCTGGTAAACCCTGATGGTTTTTCAGGTCTATCTGGAGGTGGAGGGAATTCTTCTGCAGGTTGTTCTTGCACAGGAGCTTGAGCTTGCTGTACATTATTAATCTGAGATTGCATAGTATTTAACTGCTGTTTCAAAGCGCTGTTTTCATTTTTAACTTTATCTGCCTGAGATTGCCAATACTGGTATCTTCTCTCATCATTATCGTTAGAAGTCACAGGGTTTGAAACAGGTTTACTACCATCCTCACTTACCGCTTCTTGAACTACATTAGTTTCTTCAGTGGTTGTACCTTCAATACTATCTGAAAAAAACGCATCTTCAATTGATAAACTGGAGCCCTCTTGGTGTCCACTAGGGGTATCCACATTTGTTTCGTCTATTTGTGCCATTATTTCTTTCCTTTTGTTTTAGTTGCTCCTTCGCTACCAGGAGGTGAACTAGGATTTTTAGTTGCCTCAGAAATCTGACGCTTAACTGTAGCTAAGCTATCATCCAATCTTTTCTCATACAAGGTCCCAGAAGATTGAGCTTTATTTTGGATTTTATCAAGGTCGGCTTTAAATTTCTCAACCTCAACTCTTTTCCTAAGGTTAACTGCTTCTCTATCTCTAGTTTGCAAGTCACCTTGAAGCTTTTTAATATTTTCTTGAGCTGCTTGTAATTGTTGTTGTAATTGGGTAATAGCATCGGTCCTTTGCATGACCCCTTCCATATCGAACACTTCTGTTTTCTTAAGAACTTCAACCTTATCAACAAGTCCTTTAGCATAAGCATCCATATAAAATTCTAATTCTGCATATCTATTAGTTGGTAATGTACCTCCGCTTACAACTGTAATATCGTATTTACCAACTGTAATATCATTAATAATTTTTATTTCACCAGTTTTATCATCAACTAGTTTTTTATTAATAACATATTCGTTTATAGAGTTATTTGGTTGAATGACTCTAAACACTTTTTGAGTGCTATATAATTGTTGCATTAATGGGATTGCTACTTGTCCTACTCTAACTAATGCGGCTTCTACATCTGCTAATTTAGATTTTATTTTTCTTTGACCAAATTCATCTAAAGCAATAGTTGCTTTATATGTTTCTGGAGCTGCAGCAGTATTTCCTTGCATTAATTCATATAATCCTAATTGATGGTCAATATCGTTTTTAGCAGTCTGTTCATTTGAGTATAGCTCATTAGGTAACGGACTAGGTTGAACT
>TARA_R100001594_G_scaffold141343_1_pt1 | contig 34747 bp, 40 predicted proteins | sample TARA_R100001594 | Tara Oceans TARA_R100001594 (sample SAMEA2622752) | marine metagenome | biome: marine biome (ENVO:00000447); feature: marine epipelagic mixed layer (ENVO:xxxxxxxxx); material: "saline water (ENVO:00002010), including plankton (ENVO:xxxxxxxx)" | depth 150 m | reverse complement strand
CTAGCTGCCGATGTAGCACTAGCTGCTGCCTTAGTAGCATAATGTTTGGCGCTATATTCAGAACCGTCTACTTGGTCATCTTCAGCAGCAGTGGCCCACTCTTTCGCAGCACCACGACTAGCAGTATCGGTTACTCCTGTACCACCTACAGCCCATGCTTTAGATGAATAGTCTGTGCCAGTAACAGCACCATCTACCTTCACCGCATAATTGCTAGAGGTAGTGGAACTTGACGAACTAGATGACGCAGATGAACTCGCAGATGACGCAGATGAACTCGCATTTGATTCACTGGTCGAGGCATTTGAGGCCGATGTCGCGGCAGAATTTTTATGGGTTTCTGCTGTATTGCGATAGCTTAACGCTAAATCACGGGCAGCTTCACTCGCAGCTTGAGCAGTTTCGGCTCCAGTTTTTGCAGTCGTTGCAGAAGCAGCATCTACTAACAAACGCCACTTAGCTGCATCCGTATTCGTGCTGATAGGTACTGAGCCGCTACTAGAATGTGCCTGAATGCACAGGTACTGATTGTTGTTATTTGTGTCTTTTACTATATCCCTTAACACATACGCAGTAGAAGCCGCCCAATTCCCTTTATGTTCGCCTAACTCTTGGTTCGCCGTTAAGTTTCCAGAAGAGTCAAACGCCAATACCTTGCTTGCTCTTGTGCTTGCGTCATCAGCAATGGTTTGTGTCCCAGCGTCCGTTACTACGTCACTAAAGCGAAATGCCCCATCCACATCCGTCTGGATCTCTTGACTAATCATAGTCAGTTTATCCAAAGCTGATTCATGTGTCTCAGCAGGGAAGGGGTCATTTGCTACATAATCCGTTGCTTGAGTTTTTGGCACATTACGAATCAAGACAACTGCCTTAGTATCAGGGGGAGTGTTGCCACCTGTAAATGTGACTGATCCACCACTAGCATCACCTGCACCGCTTACGGTGTAATGCGTATCTAAAGTTTTTAGCGTTTCGTCAACATAGACCTGCAAATCGCTGTTAGATAATATTCTAAAGTCATAGGCAAAAACGGTAGTCGATCCGTTTCCAGTATATGATTTTTTATTTGTAGTTGTAGAGACTGTCATTTTCCTACCCCTGTTAAAAGTTCCTCAATATTTTGTTTACTACCTTCATCTTTCTTTAATTCTTTTAGTTTTTTTATAAAATATGGGAGATCATTTATAGAAACAATTTTTAACTGTCTTCTAAGATCATCATATTTTTCCTGCTCTTTTTTAGATAGTTTTTTCCATGTTTTATAGTATTCTTCAGCTTTTGTTTCTGGACTGCTAATATCCCTCAATTCATACCAAAACGATCTGTTAGGTATTTTACCAATACGTTCAGTCGCATCCAGAAATTCATCGAATCGCTCTAATCGTTCAAATTCTTTCATCCCACCTAGCCCCTTCTTTTTCTTCATAATAGTTTTCATGTAAGAAAATACTTCTTTGCGTCTTTCTTTTATTTTATCTTTCTGACCTTTATACTTTTGATAGATAGCAATTATTTTGTCATTATGTGTTTTCTTTTGCGTGTTCTCTGAAATCTCTGCCTTTTTAATATCTTTTAATGCCCCTGGTGAATATGGCTTTGTCCATTTAACCAATCGTCTAACTACTGGGATAGAACTCCAGTAATCAAATATCTCACGTTTTTGGGCTTGAGGAAGTTCTTTCATCGTTGCCCTAAAAAGCTCCCCTGATAATGGTGCTAAAAAATGACTCTGGGCAATAACACTTCCAATAGCTACTTCTGCACGTTTAGGAGAAATACCGATACCCGGAATTGATTTTCTTTCTCCTGTTTCATCGTCTATATAAGATGTCATCTTACCTAACTTAACACTCATTGGATTTGTCCTACTATCAAACTCATTCCACTTTTCAACTGGTTTTTTCTTATATATATTATCTTTAAAAAATAAAGAATAGTTATGCCAAGAACTCACAAAACTGGCTGCTGGCCCGAATACAGATTGATCTGTTACGGGAAGTCCACCAAGAAAAGCCTCTGTAAGTTGCTCATAATCAAAATCTCTTCCCAGATAGTTTGCCATCATAGCGTCAAATCCAGGTGTGAACATTTCCTGTCCCTGATCTTTTGCAACACGCAAATATGGAGTTCTTTTGTTTCCATCTTCATCTTCTTCCGTAAACCAAGGAAGCATGATTATGAAAAACTTTGCCTTGTCATTTGCATGAATAGCATCATAAGCACCTTCCGCTCCCCCATATTGTTGGGACATAATTGTGTTCCAGTAATACAATCCCATTGAAAAAGCACCTAGTTGTGCCATTTTAATTCCAAACTGTGCAGGATTATCTTTCGCATAACGAATTGTTGCCCTAGTACCTGCTACAGCAGCCTTAATATAAGGAGAGACAACCTCTGCCATCATTACTGCATGACCTGACTGTGAATAATCTAAAACATTTCTAGCCTCAAAAGCTGCTTCCTCTTTTGTTAATCCATTCCTTAAAGCTCTTTCTCTGACTGCCATTCTTGTCAACGCTTCACTAAACTCACCCGGAAAAGATAGAGCTTCCCCGAAAGATTTCCATCTCCCTTTTAATTTTGTGGGTCTGCCTTGAGTGGTCAACATATCTTGAAGCATACCCTCTTCTGCCGCCTCCAAATACTTTCCTTCTTTTTTTAATAGATCAGGGGCAACTTTCACCATATCTTTTACCATTTGTCCAAAAGCTAATGGGGCAAATTTACTATATTGATTTGTCGCTCCCCACATTAGCATCATGTCTCTGGGCAGATTTGTTACAAAAAACTCTGGATTCCAACCAGTCGCAGTCAGCTTCAATGGTTTGCTCAAAGTAAACACCCAATCCAAAACCCTTATAACTTGCTGTCGATTAACTAAAGGTTCATCTATATATTCTTTCGCTATATCCTCACGCATCCACATGGGTTTACGTTCACCATCTATCATGGCAAAAAGTTCCATATATCCAGGTGGTACTTCAGTCGTGTCAGGAATTTGAAGAGCATCAGAAAATAATTCATTTTGCTTATCGTCTAATCGTTCTGCGAGTTCATATAATTTAACAGCAGCCCTATTATTAAATATCCTACGTTGTGTTCTTTGGACTACCTCTTCTAACAATACGTTATGATCGTTTTCCATTGCCTCTAGCGATCCCTCATCAAGTCTATGCAGACCAGACCCCATCACCTTCTTTTCTGTTCCCCTCGTTGTCAGCTTATCTTCTGGATCAATTTCTTCAAGATACTGTCTTAATGAATAGTATTTCCCTTTTTCGGCAATCGCCTCATAAGCCTCTTTAGATAATAACCCCTCACTATAAAGAGCGTCTAACTGCTCTCTCATCGCTTCTGCATAAGCGTCTGCTCTTGGCATTAACTTTTGCTTAACCCATGATGGCAATTGATCGAGAAAACTTTGATGCTCCCTCATCGTCAATCCTTCTGGATGCTTCATTTGTTGAATGTCATTGTACTGTTCTGCCAAATCCTTAATCTCTTTACTTATAGGATCAATTCGTTTTTTACGGTTTTTATTCAACTCACGATTTTGTTTTTTAATCTGCTTCTCATACCCTTCAATCTCTTTTTTTATGTTTGATAACTTTCTTAAAAACTCCCTGGAGGGAGAAGTTAATTCTTTCTTAACTTTTTCTAAACGTGCTTGCTCTGGCTTTAAATCTTCAATCTTTTCTTCTAAAGGTTTTGATTTCGCTTCTATAATCTTTTCATAACGTCTGTTAATATCTCCTTGTTCTTTTTTTGCATCATTAATTGCTTCTTGAAGCCGTACCTTTTGGTCATTTCTGTTTTTGTCGATTTCAATCGTTCTTCTTGAAGCGATTATCTTATCCAAATCAAGAACTTCTTCCTCAGTCAACCCTTCATCAATCGCTTTCTTGTATCTATCCAACATAGGTTTTGCGTGACCATGCCATCCTTGAGCCAGAACATACTTTCTAATAAAAGGAGCAGCCCCTTCTTTCCCAAAAACTTTAATTAACTCGTCCTTCATATTTTTTGTTCTATCTATCACTAGTCGATTAAAAGCCCTCTTGAAATCCTTGACTCTATCTTTTAATTCCTTTTTCTTCTTTTCTTCTGCCCTAAAATACATATCATTCACTTTTCTTGAATCATCAAGATTTGGATCATCTTTTCTCTCTTGGAAATACTTATCTATTGGCGTTGGCTTTTCTGGCTTACCTAATCTTATTGCCCCTTCTTCCCCCGATATAGGAGCTATCAGTTTCTCTAACCCCTTGAACTCTACAGGCTCATGAATTAATTTCGGACTATCTATGTTTTCCGGTAAGAAGGAATCGTAAGCAGATCGGATTTGTTCTGGTTCAAAGACTACGACAACATCTGTCATTTCATCATAGTAACTTGACCCCGGATCATAAGTATCTTTTAGTATAAGTGCATCGTGGTCATTTTCTAACGCTTTATCTATTAGATCAGAATAACTTTCCTCTCTATATCTTTCTCCTCCATATTCGTAATACATTGGGTTTTCAAACTTCAATCTAACGGGGTAAACTACCGCATCTTCCATACTGGCAATAGCAAATTCAGAATTTATATCTTTTAAATTTGACCAATATTGCTCAAATTCACTAAGATAAACATTCAGACTTTTACTATCTTTAAATCTTTCTTTTATTTTTTTTATGCCAGTTTCATATAAATTTAAATAACTCTCAGGTTTAAAGACCCACACTCCATACTTGCTTCGGATATTACTTATCTCAAGCCAATTCATTACCTCATTTTCTTCAAGAAATCTCTCCATATTTTTCACATTACTATCGAAATCTTCTTGATATTTTGCACTCTGCGTATCTCTTTCTATTTGAACAGCACTCATCTCACTTTCAAGATCCAACTTTTTATCTTCATATAATCTTTTTATAGTTTCTCGTAATTGATTAATTGTAGAATCTTCTTTTCTACCAAAAGGAAGACCACTTTTCCCTTCTATTATTTTACGGTTTACAATATCAATAGTTTCTTTTAGTATATAAACATCTTTTAGCTTTGGTTCACCAGAAGCATCTTTTACGATTTTAATTCCTCTCACAGTATCAGCAGGTATAGTCTCAAAAGCTGTACCAATTTTTATAAATCCACTTTTAACCATTTCATCTTTGATTGATGGAAAATGTTCTTCAGCAAGTCTTTTCTCTATTTCCTTTATGTCCTTTTCGTTTGGTTTTTCTTTTAATCCTTTAATTAAATCTTGTTTTTTCTTTTGATATTTGTCTGGCTTTATTTCTCTATTTAAAATTTTTAGCGATTCATTAATATAAAGCAGGTTTGAAACCGATTTTGTACTTTCTTTATCTAAACGGTTCACTTCTCGCCCTAAATTCATATATTTTCTTGATCTGCCCATAGTGCCAGCAGCATATCCTGTAGCAACCTTAGAAGATGTAGTAAAGAAAAAACCTTTCTTTGAACTAGGCGCACCAGTTAAAGTACCTTTTGCCTCTCCTTCAAACGCTTTTATGTCACCAGTTGACCCATGATAAAACTGTCCTTCAACGAATCCCTGTTCACTTGCTCTTTCTAATCTTGCTCCGTTGTCAAGAAGATCGTTGAGGGTAACATTAGCAGGATGAGTTTTTGTTCTCGCATAAATCCCCTTTAACTGTTTGGTTATACTAGCAAGTTCTCCCACCCCCTTAGTGCCTCCCTTCATAACACCAAGTGCTGCTCCAGCTACTGCATAATCTCTTGGCGTAGGAATATGACCTTCTAGGGTTGATGCTGTTTGAGTCATTGCTACAACTTCAGTTAAAAAGGCTCCTACTTCTTTTGTTATTTTGGATGCTTCTGCAAGTTCTGCCCCTGTTTTAAATGTTTTTCCTGCTGCTCCTGTTACTGCTCCTGTTACATATCCCTTACCTGCTTCTTCAAAAGTTTCCTTAAAACGCTCCCACCATTGCAATGGATCTGTTATTTCACCTTTTTGAATATCATCTCTCAATACTTTCTTTACTGCTTCGTTTAAAGCAAACCCACCTGCCATAGATGTCACAGGACTTAATGGCCCACCTCCAGCAAAGAAACCGGCAATAAATGGTGGAAAATCCCCAATCATTTCACCTAGTGAAGAAACAACATCCTCACCAAAAGACTGTTCTTTAAATTCAGGAACTTCCTCATACATCGCCATTCCAGTAGCAGACTTTCCAAAGCCATATTTAAAGGCTTTTGCATAATCCGTTTCTGGTTCTGTCCTTTTTATAATGATAGGAGTACCATCATGACCAACAATCTCCATCTTGTCATGCTTCTCACCCTGAAAATGGAACAAGTCAATGTCATCCTCTATTATTCCTGCATTTGGGGATTCACTAAAAACACCAGCATCATCAACTATATTTTTGAAATCAATACTTTCTATTCTTTCCTCTTCTATCTCAGATACAGAAGGTCCTGGAGAAGGTGCGCCAAAATAATCTGTTTCAATAGGCTGATCTGTAAATGATCGAGAATCAGAAGGCGGTTCAATTATTTCTTGCTCTTTCTCTTCACCACCTATCGTGATGTCAACATAAGCCCCGGCTTTTCTGTATCTATCAGCTTCGCTCTCTATCTCTCTTTGTGTTTTGACTTGTTCAGCCATTTAATCCTCAAAGGTATAGGAAGTATTGTTATCTAATAATTTCTTTAGTTTTCCTAAAATCTCTTTAAACTTTCCAAGTTTATATAAACCCTCTATTTCATTTTTTAATTCCGTGTTCATAAGTTCATCTATAGCTTCTTTGTTTTTTATCACCCATTTTTTTAATTTCTTTTCGTCTTGATCCACTTTTCTTGACTTTCTTGGATATGCCTTATTAATATCTTTTGGAATATTTGTGACATTGTAATTTTCAATACGCCCCTCATTGATTTCTTGTTTCATAATTTGAGCCATTCGATTTATGTCATTAGGGTCATCCCAATTGACATTATCTTTATAGTCTTTGCTTTTTAAAAGTTCATCAAAGGTTATAGTTATCGGTTCTTCGCTAGGCCGTAGTTTTTCGGTTTCATCCTCTATAAAAGTTACATCGTGTTCTGGGTCATACACCTCTTTCGTTTTTTGTTTATCCTGCAAGCTATCTGATCGAGCTTTGGCTTTCTCAATAGCTTCCTCTTTAGTTTTATAAAACTTTAATTTCTCATTATTTTCTGGATCAATAAATTTATTTTTCTTGATAATACCAAAAGCAATGTCTTCGCCTTCTGCACCTATATACTGGGTTCCATTATAAATTGTTGGAAAATTAACCCATCCTTTTCCCTCAACGAAACGCGTGGCTGATACTTCAGATATATTCTCACCTGTCTTTTCGTTGTAATATATCGGTCTACCCACTCTCGTCTTTTTATTAGTTTTCTCAAAACCCAAGAGCCCACCTTTTTCCAAAGAATGGGAGGTTATTCTTAGCGTCCTCCCTTCACGTTTCATATGTTCATTAATATCTTCAAGTTCTTTTAATTGTTCTGGGGTTGGATCTTTCGGGCCAAACAATTCAGATCCCATTTCGTTTTCTGTACCTGGTGTTGGAAGCGGTTCACCGACAGTCTTCTTCTTAATCTCTCTATCTACATCCTCTTCTTTTTTGCTTTCATCAGATCCCATAAAAAGCGTTCTCCCTAATTCCTCCAACTCTCTTTCTGCTATATCAAGCGTGTTTAAAATATGTCTTGGCCCAGTTTTTATAGAACCATCTTTTACTGGAGGGTTTAGTAAAGCGTTTAATCCTCTTCTCATTTCTGTTTCATTTAGTCCTTGGCTCTTTCCTTTTTTTAACTCTTGACTATTAATAATTTTTGCCCCTCGCTTTAGCCTAGAAAGATAATCCCTAAAAAAATTATGCAACGTATCTATTTTTTGAAAATACACCTCTTTTAACTTTTCTCTTTGTTCTTTGTTATCTTCATACATCCAATTGACTTGAGCCTCTACTAATTCAAGATCCTTTATCTTGGGAACAGCAGCTATTACCATTCTTTTTAATTCTTCGTCTTCTTCTGCTCCTAACTCACCTAACTTTCTAAAACGCTCCATGTCTTGATATTTAAATTCCTTAATTTTCTTAACTGCATAAAGACCATCTACTAGCCATTTGTTTCTTATGATTAGATCTGAAGATTTGTTCTCTCCTAATATAGCTCTCGTATATAGATCGGTTATATAATCATTGCTTATTTCATCTCTCTTTCTTTTAAGGAATTTCTTCTTCTGTTTATATGCTTCTATCTCACTCCTTCTCTCTTCTCTCTTTTGCTCTCTTATGTCATCTATCCGATCCCTCATTTCCTTCTTATCTAACCACTTATATTGTTCGCTTTTAATTAATCTTTCAGCATCATCAACATTATCTATTTCTTCAAGTTCATCCATTAAAAATCTTTTGGAAAAATCGTTGACAAATTTGTTTAGTGTTTTTCTATCTTTAATCACACCTGTTTTTAATAAGGCCTCCCCTTCGTCATACATCTTATTTAAGGCCTGATCTAATACTGATGGATCAAAACGTCCATTTTTATAACTATCAAAAGTTCTCTCTATGTTTTTTAGCCACTCACCTTGAGCCTCTATCTGTTCTAATTGGATAGCCTTAGATAAAATATTTGGAAGTTTCTTAATCCGATACTGGTCTATAGATTTTTGAATACCTACAGCAATAGTGGGGTCAGTCCATTCACCTCTTTCATTCTTTAATCCTGATAATGCTTGGTTCCCGTATTCTTTTATCCCTTCCGTATATAACCTCTCATAATCTTTAACTTTAATTTTTCCCGACACCAAATCTCGTTCTAGCCTAGATCCTAGTTCTTCTGAGTTTAATAAAAAATCCGTTGTTTGTTTACTAATCTCTGTAACTCTCCTAGTGGCAATTCTTTGCTTCTGCAACGCTTCGCCTGTTCTTCCTAAATTGGAAGCGAATTGACTCATCTGACCATAAGCCCTTTGAGCTTCTACATTCTCAGGAGCTTGAAACAATCCCTGAACCCTGGGTTCTTTTACTTCTTGTCCTGCCTGTAAACTTGGAGTTTTTGGAGACAAAAGACTAGTAAAATCTCTTCTTGTTAGTTGTACTCGTTCTTTATTACCACTTCGTCTACCCATATTCTATCGTGTCCTTCCACTATATACGTTTCCCAGTCCAAAGATTTGTTTTTCACCTTTTCCTAAAAGATATCTGTCATAAGCAGCTCCCGCATCAAATAGATTACTAGCGACAGATAACCCTGTTTGAGTATCAATCCATGATCCTTGTCTTCCATAATATCCAGCTTTTCTCATTTCTTTTTGTTGTTGAAGTCTTGCAACTTTTCTTTCACGTTTTGCCTGATCCCTTGCAACCCTCATTGCTTGCTCTTTCTCAAATCCTGCGATCTGGACAGCCCGCTCTTGTCGATGCTTATACATATCAGCAAAATATTGATTCCATTGTTGATTATAATCACTAATGTATTTATCGTATTCCTGAACTAATGCAGGACTTCCCTCATCCACTTTCACTCCTGACGCTCCATAATTTGCCCTCATTTGTGAAAGCAGTCTTTCCTCATCCCTGCGTTGTCTATCGGCTTGAAACTTGTAATAGTCGTATCCAGCTTTCCCCTGTTCTTCAAGCTGCTGTTTCTGAAGCTCATAGATAGATGCCTTGTATTGTCCCTCTTTTAAATACTTATCAACATTGACCTCTGCAACACGACCTATATAATCCGCTTCTGCTCTTGCTGCTTGTTGCTTTTCCCGATAATCAGATTTTCGCTGCTGACCTGATTTGATGTCAGAAAACAAATCAAGACCAAACTTTGTCATCATCAATAAATCACCTAACGCCATAGTAACCTCGCATATCTAATATAATCCTCTCGTTTAGACCCGTACTGTCTCATATAGCCTTCATAATCAAATCCTAGTAATTTGATCCACTTATTCGCTGTTTCCCAATCAGCCCTGACGGTTGCTTGTATTCTATAAAATTCTTTTCTAACCTCCTGATGCTCTAATAATAATAAGGCTATTGATTTTGTTACGAACAGACGATGACGATTTAAAAGTTTTGACCCTACCATCCATGCTTCTGCCACACCTTCCCTGATCTCTCGCAACCCACAAACAGCAATAGGTTGTGATTTTTTGCCATTAGATATTTTGAAAGACCAACAATACTTAGTACTATATATCAAATCGTTAAAATGACTTAAACTCAACTCTTGTTCTTCTTCTCTATATTCCTTGATCTGAATCAAGTCCACCAGACCACCACTCCCAACCCATTTATATATCGTTGGAGTTGAGCGTCCCGGTGATGGCGAGAACATTGAGCGGTAAAGGCTGTTCTTGCTTGATTTCGATGTATCCATCTCGATCCCATCCTAGGTTGGAAACAAGTTTATCTCCTGTAAACAATCCAACACCTTGATCCATTTCGTCTGCTGATGACCGAAAAGGAACTTGATCACCATTGATTCTGACACCCGTTGAGTTAAGCAATCTCACAGCAATCTTGTTCCATCGCTTATGATGCGTCATTGACGTTCCACCTTGCGTTGCAACTTCAGGCCTAACTGGTTTAATTGTCGTTGTATAACCCAAACCAAAACTCGCTGTCGTAACCGCCTGAGAAAGCGTAATAGTCCCATCACCTGTTCCATCATCCACCACCGTTTGATTTGGAAAGACAGCATCGTTACCCACTATCTGTATACTTTCTCCTATCAAATGCTTTAACCCAGTAAAAGTTGTAGCTGCTGTACCAGAATAAGTTCTGCCTGAATCCAGATAAATATCAGGGTCAAGATATTCGATGAATCTCTTTACTGACCCATTAATTGTTCTTTTGACTACTACCCATACTTCGTCCCTGTTTGCATCTGTTCTAGGAATTGTGGTAATACTTTCAAACAAACCGGATGTTATATGCCGATGCCATGCGATTACATTCTGTCCACGCAGATAGGTCATTCCACATAAGACACCATCTGACCTAACTGCCCAGACAATCGAATCCTCTTCCTGCTGATATGTCGTATCGACAAATCCACCTGATGATAAATGCTCGGCGAGTATCGTTAAATCAGGAGCCACATAATTATCTTGATCGAAATCAAAAACAAACTCCCTCAATTTCCTTCCAGCCCGTTGTAGGAAAAGAATCACGTTCTCTACCTGAATGGGTTCTATCTTCTTACTTCCATAATTTGTTTCTTGAACTACTCTTACATTTGATGGAGTCAATGCTGACCCACCACCATCCATCTTGAACTCACCACCCATTGTCCCGATCAACAAACTTTTTGAAGGTGCTAACCATTGAATGACATTCACAGCGTTTCCTGCTAACGTATACTCAACCGAATCAGCAGCAGCACCCGACCCTTGGGCCATGTCAAAGTATGACCCTGTGGAACTACCCCATATCGTTTGATTATTATCGTTGCTACCAGCCCACATCAATCTCTCCTCAAAAAATGTGACTACACCAGGATTCTTGTCATTCCCATCTGAACCTGCACCTGCTGAACCAGCACAAAAGTTTGATGGAAAGTTAGATGACCCAGTAAAAGAGATTGTACTTAATGTCCAATTCGTATGACCTGATCTTGTCAGTTGTCGTGGGGCGTAGCTACGATGTGCTAAGAATAAATAATCCGCTGATTGACAATATGAAATCTCAAATAAATCGTCCTCTATATAAGGAGTTGCGATCTCGTAAGGAATAGATTCTTTACAAGAAACTGTATCTAATTGAATGGTTGCGTTTGTCTGATGGTAAAATCCAATATATGTCGTTGTTGACTCGGCTGTAAAAATTATCGAATGAGTTCCTGTAGCGTAACTGGTTGCTGTTAATATCTGAGTTCCTCCCGTTGCTGTCCCTATGATGAGAGTTAAAGACCCACCTGTAACCGTAAAATCAAGCTGATATTTTTTATCATCCGTAGTTGTAAAAGAATCCTCTGCCCACCCATAATTAGATGAGTTGGTTGAAACAATATTCATATGGTCGGTAGCATGGGCAATCGAACCTGTTCCTACAGATTTATCTGTCCAGCCAGTAATATTAGAAGCAAAGGTTCCATTGCTTATCAACTCTGATCCGGTTGTCGTTGTGATCTGACCTTGATTTTTATGAAATCTTGCTGTCTGATCTCCTAACTCAATGACATAAGCCTGAGTCGTAGAAAACTCAAAGTTAATCAAACGTACTTTCTTGCTGGAATCTTTCGCTTCTGCGACAAAATGAAAACCACCCCTTCTTGAAGCTGCCCCTTGTGGAAGAACAATGGCGTTCTCTAAAGTAGTACAAGCATTAGGATACTTCGCTAAATCAACTCGCCCATCCAAACGTGGTGAGATTTCGCCTGTCTGAAAATTTGTAATTAATGGACTGACTTTAGGCATTAGCGTCTTGACACCGTATATCCTGTATCCGTTGATCTTGTGTTTACTAAATCCTCAGACCATAACTCTAAAGGAGTTCCTTCAGAGATTGCATCAATGTAACCTGCTTCACTTAACTTCTTATCTGCTAATTGATTCCACATCGCTTGAAGATTAACGTCACCCGTTATGGGATACGCCAACTCTGCTGCTAATCTTGCTTCTAAAGCAGAAATGAAAAGAGGGGAGTATTGATTAGGATCAGTCTCTTTTTTTAAATAAATGAGATTAAGAGTTTCAGCGTCCGTCAATACCTTATCCCCCTCGATTACATAATCTTCTTCTACTTCACTCATCTTAATTGGACGAATATGATCTGATGGAAGTTGAAACTGATATGTCCAGGTAAATGCAGGGGCATCCGATAACCTTGCCAACTCCGCTCTCGCTATCGCAAAGTTCCAGTTCCTTAAAGCAAGCAACTCATTCCTTACTTCTGGATAAATGTTATTACACAATCTCGCCCGGTCTGAATTGTCCGTTAAAGATGTGATTGACTCATCACCTAATTTTCTTAAAGCGTTTGAACAAATCCCAACTTCACTAGCCATAGTTTGTCCCTGAAAAAAGGAGAGGGGCAAAAGCCCCCCTCACAGAGTTATTCACCACCAACTGTGTAAAAAACATGCAAGTCAAACGTATCTGCTGAAACTGAAGTTCCTGCACCAAGAGCAATAGTAATATCACCCGTTCCAGTAAACGTGAACCCATCGTCATGAGTTGTCGCTTCTGTCAGGAAAGTTTCAGTCCTAGCTGAGTCAGCAGCAATCGCTGAACAAAAAGCGTCTGCGTCAGCAGCTACAGCCGCACCTGAACTTGCGTTGGTATGCGCCCCGAACCCCACATTTACAGTTGCTGAGGACTCCAGGTCTGAAATAATAATTTTGCTTATAGGAAGCACTTTAGCTCCCTGTGGCAAAGTTACCATTGATACCGAATCAGAAGAACTCAACGCCTGTCCCGTGAATTGGGCATATTGATACTGTACACCACCTCCCGTATTAGGGGAGTTCCTTGTCTTATTATTAAGGTTGGTGTACTCGGTAGAGTAATAAGTAGCCATCGTACACCTCCTTATTCGTTACAAGCGATCTCAACTACCTTCTCGTCCTCGATCCTTACGCAGCCAAAACTGGCTTCAACGTACACCTGGGTCGAGTAGTTGCGATCTGCTCTGGTTGATATTTCAGTCTTCATGTCTTCTTCTGCACCAATTGACAATCCGACACCATCACTCACCCATGCTAGGCATTGGCGTGATGTTCCATCATCCGTCAATCGTTCACTTCTGATGACATGAAAACCCATGAATGTATCTATGGTTCCGTCTACCAAGGCTTTCACGTTCATGTAATCTGCACTTGTCACTTGCGTGATTTGCATCAGATCCATGATCTGCCTAGCCGTTACAGCCAAACAACGTGGAAGTTCTGGGTCAACGTCAGCAGCATCCAAAATCTTTTTAGCTTCAGCAATCTTGGCTACTGTCATTCCAGCCGAACCGTGAGCAATTTTCTGCCCTGCTGGAAGTGCGACCGATGATTCTGCATCAGCAGATGAAACGCTTGTGGCGTTTCCCAACATGGCACTTATTACGACATCATCAACCTTTCTACCCATTGCCCACAACATCGCATCCATATACGGGCCTTCTAAATCAAGCAACATCTTAGAGCGGTCCACAGAATCAATAAGGTCCGCAATGTTATAGTCACCCATAGCCGCTCTACGGCGAGAATGTGGCGTTGAGATAAGGGGGGTCGCTGCGTGCCGTGAAGTTATCTGCTGTGCTGTACTACTCCCGATTCTCTCCCAATTATCCGCTTTCCCTTTTATTCCTGTTTGGGTGCGAACATAGTTTCTGAATCGAGATCCTTTCTGCTGGCTTAGAGCGATATAATCGTCTCGCCATTTCTGCACAAAAGCAGTAGGGACTTCTACAGACATGACAATCCTCCTAGTTACGAGGATTAACTATTTTCCAGAAGATTGTCCGTACTTACGGGTCTTCCCGGCTTTCTTTAAGCCTGAACTGGTGTGACAGCTTTCCTGTCAGCACCGGGTCTGCTTTGAGATTGTCCGGTTCGTACCACTAACTTCTTTCTCTTGTTTATCCTTTTTACAGGGACAGGAGAAGTAGGTTTTACCTCACCCCCTGCACAATAACCCCAATACTTATTAGAATCAGCAGGAAGGTTGTAGTAATCACATAATTTATCGCTGTAATGTAAACATTCTCCACAGCGTATATTTTCTTTAGGCATCATCAGGGTACATCTCTGCGTATAGTTTATTCATTTTTGCATTTACTTCTCGATGTTTGGGATGATTACGATCCCTCCAAGCCTCATGGTCTTTATGATTTGGATCATTGCGTATCGCATCTATCTCATTTCTACCATGTGGAACTGGTGTTGTATCCGCTCCCGATGACTCTACCCCTTCTTTTGGCCTATTATCTTTCGCAATCTTTGCAAACATTTTCATAACACCATAATTATTTCCTGCAATATCTCTAATATAATTAGCTGTGTCCTTATCTGCGTAATGATTTAATGACCAAGAAGAGTCAGCTAAAAACTTCTTATAACCGCCACCTAAATCCTGCTTGATCTGATCGAGTGTTGTTTCCATTTCTTCTACACGATTTGAGGTGTTTGCTTCTTGTGCTTTCTCCCATACTTCAACCGCGCTCGCCTCAACCTCTTTCATGAACTTGCTTGTTTGTTTTTTTGTGAGTCCAATTCTATGACAAACTTTTAACATTTCAGAGGCTTTCGATTCATCCCAGGGAACATCTTCAGGCATATCCTCTGATCGCTTGTATTCATAATCTTCTGGTTTATCTGGTCTACCTAGTTTCTTATAGTGTTCACTCCATTCTTCATCACTTGCATTTTCATCAGGAACTTTCAAACGATCTCCAAAGCCCCTTTGCATATCATTATAGGATTTAGCAAATCCATTGATGTCCTTGAACTTATCAAAGCTCTTCTTATACTCGTCCTTTAGTCCTTCTTTCCATGATTCATTGATGGGTTCATTGCTCTCTTCTACAGAGCTTTCACTATCAACCTCAAGTAATGAATCAGATGAAGTTTCTACTGTCTCTTCTACTACTGTTTCTTCTTCACTCATAAAATTCCTCATATTGAGTTGGAGATTTGGCTTGTTCTACTTTCTCGTAGATAGCCCTGACAATATCCCTCTGGCCCTCATGAAACGCTGTACTATAAGGATCATTAGGGACAAAACTTGTTCTATTCAAATATCCCTTGACTAAGTAATCCAAGACCACTTGACCTTGACTCGTTGAAAATGTTTCATAGAAAGCAGTTTGAATACCTTCTATTTCTTTTGCTGTCATCATGCGACTTCACCTATATTTGGGGCTGTCATCTTATCTGCTTCCCTCATAAAAGGAGCCAGTTTTCCTAATGTTTCTGCTTCCTCTTTGTTCTGACTCACTTTCATTTGTTGCGTCTGCATCGCCGCTCTTCCTTCACCTATTTGTTTTTCTTCATCTTCTGATCTTATGACTGATGCAGGGACACCTATTAGCTCTGCTTTTAAACGAACCAGCTTTTTCATGTCAACTACATCCATGACAGAAGGATCAACTTGTGTTAATGGCATGACTGAAGCTAGCCATGCGTCTATCGCTTGAGCTTCTTCCATCTTTTGTGCCATCGCTAATGGAGATGTATACCCAATTTTAAGATCAGTCATGTCAGATAAGATCGCAGGACGATCAGGGAACATATTGGTACGCTCCATCTTTGAGAACATTCGCTCAATCAATGGATCAAGACACTCTGAAACAATGCGTCCAAAAGTTGAACCCAACAAAGACTGCATCAACTCATAACGAACCATGACTTCCCTTGCTGTCATATCTCCTGCTTCCTGTTCAGGAAACTGTAACTGGTCTGAATAAAAGATGCGTTTAATCGAGGATACCAATTCTTCTTTCTTGAGCTGTCCTATATCCCATCGTGATCCTATCTCAAAAGGAACAGGTCTGCGGTTAATGTCCCTGACGTAGATGATTGAGTTAGGAGTGATCCTTAATTGTCCTAGAACTGCGTCATGCTCAACCATCAAAGCAGGATCAATCACTTTTGTCCACGCCCTTAACTCCAGCTTCTTTGACATATTCAAAACCTTTATGTCATCAATAGCCGTTCTACCTGGTCCTCTGCCGTACTTCTCACCGCTCGCTTTACTCCAGCGAGTCACCATATATGGGAACTCATCGTATCCAGCTTCCTCTATAAGAACATGGTTGTCGTAATCAATAACGATACTTCCATATGGCTTGTCTGTTTTGATCTTTGTGTTAGGATCAAAGTCCTCTTTCACAAAAACCGCATGAATAAACTGAAACTCTTTTTCTGGTTCTTTTTCAATAGCTTCTAATACTGTATGATGCAGCTTCTTCTTATCCCATCGTTGTAATGCTTGCCGTGCTGTTTTCTTGACCTTACGAATCACAACATCAACCTGCCCATCCGTATTCTCACTAAAAACGTAATCCTCTATGGGAATTGATTGAAACTTGAACCCATCAAAAGATCCACGATTATTTACGATTCCTTCCATACTCATATTGGAAGTCCCAAAGCAACCTAGATCCAAAAACATTTCATGGACTACAGTTGCAAAGTTACTGGAATTAATCATCGCAAACATCTCATCTGAACATTCATCGAACCATTTTTTGACTTCGTTATCGTCATTCAAATCTTTTCCATACATCTCTTGATATTGTTTGGGAAACTTACCACGCAATTGGAACCATTTATTACTCGATGGAGTCAATGACGCTTGCATCCTTGCAGCCAGTAAATCGTTAGCATGAATCGCAGTTGAGTCATATACCAAATCATTTAAGTCGGCTCCCTTCTGTTTATTTGTTCTCACAGTCGCTTTTCTTGGAAGAATATAATCAGCTAGTCTTTGCATATGATTTGACCAGTATGCACTCCACTCTGTATTGAGTTTATCGTAACGCTTGATCCAGTAATCAGTTGTCTTGTCGTTCATTTATTAATTCCTTACAGTAGACTTAATGGAATTGACCCACCAATCGAGGGAATATAAATCATAGGTTCTTCCTCAATTCCCATTGGACTTGTCATAATCGTTGATGTTTTTTGTCTTTTAGATTTCGCTTTTGGTTTCGTTGGTTCTGGTTGTGCCATTGCCATAGGTTGAGTTGGCATCTGTGGAGGTTGTGGCGCAGGAGCAGGTTCAGGAATCTTGATCTCGCTGTCCGGTTTTGCAACTGGTGTAGGACGTGGAGGTTCTTTGATTGCTTCAACATCTTTCCTGAATAATTCCAAGTCCATCTGTATACCTGATAGTATCTCTTCTTTTGTCACATACCCTTCTTTAATCAACTGTTTGAATCCTTCAATCGTTTGACTATCTACATCCCCCTCATTAATGACACGATCACCCATTCCCCTTAAAGCATCGCTGATTGAATCCGCACCTGCATTTGGATTCGCTAATCGAGCTAATGCCATGTTCTTTGCAAAATCAGCAAACCGATCACCAGTAAATTGACCCGTTCTAGCTTCTAACGCATAGAACGTACTTCCTACAGATTCTTCTCCACCATGAAGTTTTTCACCGCCCATCATGGTTCCTGCGGTACCACCGAGGGCAGCGCCTAAAAACGCTCCTAATATTGGGCTTCCAAGTGCTGTTCCTATTACAAATCCTGCCGTTCCACCCGCAGCAGCACCAGCTTCACCTGCATAATCTTGCTCGTAGTAACCCATTTCTCCTGTAATTATTTCAGATAGTGTGTAGCCCATATATCCTGCTGAAGCACCTGATAATAGAGTCCCCCCAGTTATTTCCCCACCTGTTGGCATTGTGGTTGTTTGCCCAGGTACTCCTGCCATTGATTCTCCATATGTCCCAACTGGATAGGTGGTAGTAGCAACCCCACCTGTAGATACATTTGCTAAAGGTACATTCATTGCTTGGCTTATTCCTAGACTACTAGCCACACTGGATTTCATGAGTTGTTGACCCAGTAAATAACTCCCTGCCTGACTTAATAAAGAGTTTAACTTTTCATCTGAGTAAGCATCTGCGTTCTGAACATACCCAACTCCATACGGAGTGTAGACCGGACTCCCTTGAACTGATCCACCAGGAGTAACTTCACCTTTGAAAGATTTTACCGCAGTAGATGGCTTTGGCCCCCCTGAAGGTTTTCCCTGTATAGCAGGTTCAATTGGAGATGTTAAAGATAATGGCTTTAACTTTGGAGCGCCTAACTCTCCTGATGCGTCAGGCTTTGAATAGACAGGAGCTTGAGTCACTTGCTGACCACTTGGAGTTACAACTGATGGATTATACTGAGCAACCACCTCTGCTGGCTGAGTCATTTGACCAGGAGCTACTGGCCCTGCACCCAGTAAACTTGTTGCTACAGGCTTATCCCTAGAAGCAGCATAGAAACCTGGATTAATAGGAACTGTATGACCTCCCTTCAATCTTTCTTGAGCATGAACATTTAAACGTCCAAACACTTCTGGTGGTATGTCCTTCATAGCGAATTGACCTCCACCAGAATCATAGAACTTTTTCCTAGCCTCATTGTCAGACTGTAATTGAATCGCCATTAATACAACGCCTCTTTGTCATCAAGTAGTAACCCCTTACCCTTTGTTGTATAAACTTTCCCTTGCCTTCTATTAAACTTCTTTTTTGAAGGAAGGGCAGGGGCCTGTATATTCGGTAGGGTATCCGAAACAGACCCCTGATTTTGGGATGGTGGCTGTGGTAGCAAAATAAATTGGTTTTCTAATGATTGTTGAGATTTTTTCTTAAACTCCATCGTATCTAGTAAAAAGCTCATTTGTAATCAAAGACCGAATAGTTACTATCTGCATATTGTGGAAGATCAGCGTTAAATGGCTTCCTGATCCCTATCGCCATATACAAGAAAGCGTCTGCTCCATGACTTGCCCAATTATGAACAGGTCGCATCTTGAATGTTCCATGCTTATCATCAAATTCTTTAGTGTAGTTCCTCAACGCTGACAACCCATCTCGACACTTCTGCTCATCGAACCAACATCTATTAATCAATCTTCGTCCTGCGTCTATCTGCTCATCCTTTGGAGTATTGGAAAGAACGTCAAAATTGATCCCCAGTTGTTGTGCAGTTGCCCTCCTTGAAACTCCACTTGTTAACTCCCTTACTTCAATATCATGGGGAGCAACGTGTCTCCCATAGACATAAGGCTTACTTTTAAGAAAGTTGACATAGTGACTCAATGCTTCCCCTGAGTTCTCATAGTAATCAATCACCCTCACTTCATTCGTTGATGGAACTTGTTGGCAAAACCAAATCGCTGTACTGTCACCAATTCCTAGATCAAAGTATGTTTCTACCTCTATAGATGGCTCCCAAGGAACATTCCCGATTCTTCCATCTTCCATCGCTCGTTTCATTTCCTTTCCGAAATACGCCCCAGGAACAGCAGCTTGAAAGCTGCAGAAATATTCCTGATCGATCAAAGCATCATCCATACCTTCTGATCTTTCTTCCTCGATTGCTTCTTGCGTAATCACAGGTGTTCCATCACCTCTTGAAGTATCATTGATCGTCAGCAATTGATTGAACCATTTTGGATTGTCAATTGTCTTTGTGTATAAATCATATCCATGATTCTCACCACGAGGGGTATAGATGAACAATGCCCATCCTCCATTCTCGTTCACCGCAGGGCGCAATAGATCCCAGGCTTTAGGACTCATGATCGAATATTCTGAGAAGACAAGTCCCACTGGATTTGTTCCTACAATGAAATCCAATGCTCTATCTGTACCAACCAACTGATAAGCTGATCCATTCTTTAGAACAATCCTCATCTCTGATTCGTTCTTCGATTGAATCAACTCCTTTGGAAAACGATTCATGAAGGGAACTCCATCACGATCAACTCCATCCCACATTGCTTTCTTCGCTTGTCGATAGGTAGGAAAAAGATGATAATAATTCCCTACACGCTCAAACATCTTTTGAACGATGATTGCTAAAGCTGTGGAATCCTTTCCAGCCCTTCGATGCCAAACCAAACACCCTCGTTTGATACCTTTCGTTAAAAAAGCATCAATGACAGGTTTCTGGTAATTTCTCGCCTGGAAGTGCAATGGTAGTGTTATCGTCAGAGTCACCATGACCTGTTAGTTTCACCTCAATAGTCACGCCTTGACCATCCTCAGCACCCATAGTATGAACCGCTTGGGATTTGAGGATGTCAAAGCCTGTCTTGATTTGATACTGCCTGAACAAAGCTAAATGTTCAGGTTTCTCCTGCACCCAATCCAAGAGGCCTTCCTTTCCTCTTGTCTTTAAAATCACATACATAACAGCATCAAGCTCATCCTGTGTAAACTTGAACACAGTATCTTTTAGATGAAGTTTCCCATCTCCCTGATCTATCTTTCGTGCCATCAATATCTCACAGGTTTTTTCTTTTTTTTCTTTGGCATTCCTTCAATCTCCTTTTGTATTCCCGATAAACTTCAATTAAATCAATATTTTTAATCAGGTCCATCTCGATCAGTAAATACCCAATCATAATCTCTTCACCATCTCTCCTAAGAATCTCCTGCTCAACCAGAGCATCTTCCAATTCCTCTTGGGAAATTAATCCCATACTGACTATAACTTCGCCTATTCTCTGATTTGTTTTTCTTATCTCTTCCTCGTTCTCTTCGTACTCGATGTTCATTCATAAATACCTACCATTAGTTAGTCTTCTTTTTGATTTCTCTCAATTCTTCTTTCGTCAACTGGTAGCTTGTGCTTAATTCTAAACATGGTATCAAGTCGTATAACATCAGTTTGTAATGCTCTGATCCGATCTATTAACTTAATTAGTATTCCCTTTGATTCATCTTCAGCTTCCTTATTCTCTAACTGAACTTGATCTAGTTTCCCAATAATCTGACCAACTACATTGGATGCCATCCAACGTATCAGCGAAAATAAAGCCCCAAGCAATCCAACTGTTATCGCTATCGGGAACCCAAGAGTTTCTATCAGCGTTGAGAAGTCGTCCATTCATATCGTCTTATTCGTTGAACGTCTTTGCCTGGTTGTTGCATTTGTCAAGCTGCCCAGTTAATCGAATCACATACTCAGTCAGGGTACTGAAATCACTACTTTCCATGATGATCCTTTGAGCCTCGTCCTGAGTCATGCTCATCAACTCAGGTTGAACTGGAGCAGGGTACACTTTAAGATTCCTTGCTGCTGTCCCTATTCCGCATCCAGAAACGAGGAGCCATAGCACCGCGAAAATTATTGACCTTTTTTTCGATTGCTTCATCTTGCTCTAAATCCTTTTTCATTACTTCGTTTGCCAACTTGTTTCCTGCTTCAAGATGATCGAGAGTAACGTCCTTTCTACCCTCACGTTTTGCATAAAAGTAGATCATAATTACTCCAATGACTGCTGCTCCTATCAGGTATACAGTCATGCGTCTTTATTTTTGTTATGACCGAAATTTCCTGAAATGAAGTTTAATATCTTTAAGACCCAGTTTAAGATATCGTCATCACTCTTAGTGGGAGTCATCGCCGTAATTGCGGTACACGCTGTCACCACACCACATAAGGCGTTCACCCATGATGGTAATTGAGACATTATTCCTGCTATCGAATCCATTGTTTTTTCTCCATAAAATTAATATACCCAAATAACATCTTGTGATTTGGTTTTAGAAACATCAACATGAATAAAAGTCTTGGCTATACCAACTCGATTGAACTCCCCCAGAAACAGATTAATCAACCTATGACGATCTACGCTGGTTTCACATGAAACGTCAGCAGCTTCACCTGTTAGATGCGCTGACGAATCTGAGCCACCCATTCCCTCGTTATGGAAACTGCACCGCAAACCTGACGTAATACGCATGGGTTTATCATAAAGCACCCGGATAGACTCCAGCTTACGAACTAGATCAGCATTAATTCCATTCGCTCCACAACCACATTTGCACTCAAATTCATTCAAACTAAAATGATCTGTCAATTGCATTGTCTATCCCATTCGATGCCCTCTCAATAAATCTATAACAAATGGGGGTGTCATAACTAGGGTGTCATACATCATGTGTCATATGACAGGGGTGTTTTGACACCTGCAATTTACATGTCAACTTATATATCAGTCTTACAATTTTTCAATAAGACTGATGGTTTTTTGTAGACTTAGGGTTTTTTAAGCTTATTTAAAGCATCGAAACAGGGTTCATCAGTTTACTGAATTTTGAGAAGACTGAGGGTTTATTAAGAAGACTGAGGGTTTCTATGGAGGAAAGAGTGGAAGATACTCATAAATACAATCTGAATATCCCTGATAAACGCACTCAGATTTAGCTGGACATTCGCATTGAGGAATTTCGTAGGGGAATCTGAACCTAGTGTCCTCTTCTCTTTCTATTTCGTTTCCGTCTGAGGTTGCGTCTTTTTTTTGAGCCAACTTTTCTTCTCCGCTTGTTTTTCTGTGCCATCAATCAAACGCTCCTTTTTTCTGTGCGGATTTAATTTTCTGAAGATGTCTTTTAGAAATATGCAGGTCTTCTCTTTCGATAAGTCCTTCTTGAATCGCTCTATCTCTTGCTAATCGAATTAAAGAACTATAGGCTGGCACATAAACATCTCTTCCTCCTTTATCGTGAGCAAGTTGCAGCAGGAACTTGATTGACTCAGGAAATCTTTCAAGCAGTTGATGCCAATAGGTATCCCCCAAGTCTTTAATATCATTCAGAGTGACCATTTCTTCGATTGACTCTCTTGCTAATGGATTTGTGATCTCACTTTTGTTCATCTTTAAAAATCTCCTTTTCGGCGAGTCTTAGATAGCCCTTAATATCTATCCACGAATCCTCGATTTTTGGATCAAATCCAATCCTAGTTAATTTAAGCAGGGCCATTCTAATCAATCCACAAAATGCACGGTTGCCCTTATTTGGGCTTTTTTGGTGATAATCAAGCCAAATCTTATTTAATCCCTCCCATGTATCAAATTGTTCTTTAGCATCCCCATAAATTTTCCCTCGTTCTTTTAAGACTTTCTCAATCTCGTCCATTCTTTGTCCTTTCGTCTTCCAACCTAATCTCAATGCGTTCAACTCTGTCTATCTGCTTATACATTTCCTTCAATCCGAAATATGCTGCAATACATCCAAACAATAGCAATACTCTAACTAACTCTTCCATTGTTCCCCCTTTCGTTAAAAAATTTTCCGATTTTTCCTTTCAACGAATTTTTCTCTAAAAAAACCTCAACCTCATTACGCACATCTTCTTTAAAAACTTTCCGTAAATCTTCTTTAAAAACTTTTAAATCATTCTTAAATACCATTACATTCAAATCATCAAAAATTTGTTCAAAGGCTTTATCATCCTCAAGGGACTTGGTAAATAAATTTCTTGTAAGGTTATTTAAATCTCTTTTTATTCTATTCTCTGACTTTTTGAATTGTGAAACATCTGTTTCAAATGCAGTTAATTTTTTATTCACATCATCCAAAAATTTGTTCCCTGTATATTTCTTCCCATTCCACTCTATCTCTGGACTATTAATTTCCTTAATTTTAGTTTCAATTCTTTCAATCCGATCTTCCCATGAGGTCAAACAATGATTCATGGTAACTATCTGTTCCTCCCATCGTCTTCTCAGGCTTTGAAACTTTCCAACTTTTTCATAAACTTTATTGATGATGTCGTTCTGATCCAGAAAGTCGTTAACACCTATAGCTTCTGCCCATTTACTCTCATTACCCGATGATGTCCCTGCATCCACTACTGAATTTGGAATCTTTCGATTATTGTCAAGATCATCAGCTAACATTCTTTCAAATTCTTTATCGTTCTTCAGACTTCTTGCGTCTTTTCGACTCATTCCTAACTTCAACTTATGTTTTTTCAATACTTCTTCAACTTGTCTAAGTGATCTGAACCTAAAGTTTCTTAATGCGAGCAACTCATGCGGTTTCATCTGTACTAATTGCAGAACTGTATAGATTTTATTTTTTTCTAAACAATTCGTCACTCTGGTTGAAAACTCATTGTCCCTTATTCTTTGGTAAATAAATTTCTTGTTTGGTTTCATAACCCTCCTAAATATTTTTTGATTAATTCAATCGCTTCATCTGCCCCGTAGCAAACTTTAGCAATACACCCTGTGTTTTCTAGTCCCTCGATCCATCTCTTTTGATTCTCTGTAGGCTTGTTTTTCCCTGACTTCAATTCGATGTAGAGATAAGGAGGAAGACAAATATCAGGGACTCCTGGTTTCAATCCAGCTTCTGGACGTTGACCCTTGCGATACTGCCCATTAGGGATTGCATACATCCACTCTAGCTGTGGGTGCTTTCCCTTCATCAACTCTGCCCATTCAAAGATAGCTTTTTGTTCTTGATACTCGCTCAATTTGTAATCAGCACTTTCTTTCGTTCATTGCTCCATGTCGTGATTGATATATGCGTTGCATCAGGATCTAGCTTTGCATATCTCAAATCAGTCCGATTGCATCGCGAACATCTGTAGGCGTAGGAGTATCCTCCTTCGATCTCGACTAATACCACTCCATTGTGACAACGATCATGTCCACACCCTTCTCCCAAATCATGCTGACTGAAAGAAACTCCATTCGCGTTCTTCGCTTTGTTTTTGTATACAACCCGTAAATCAGAGAACGTTGGGAACTTGTCTAAATACTTCAACTCATCAACTGTTTTTTTGAAAGCATCAAGATCATAATCCTTAACCTCTTGATACCATCCCTCTATCGCCTCTTTTCCTAAAGTTTTACTAAAAGAGGCCTGCAGCTTTTGAAGCTCCTTTTTTAACTCCATTCCCGTTATTGTCATTATTCCCTCCTAAATTTTCGTAAACTGAATCCACTCCATTTTTGGTGGGTTTCTCAATAAAGTCCTTCCAATTGTTGAACCACGTTTTCCCATGCTGATAATCCATTTCTGGTTTTGACTCCTTGTACTCGATGTAATTCCTTAAAGCTGTTTGAATCAACTCCCATTCTTTTGAAGCTAAAGAATCCTTATCAACCTGATCTCTCATTTTGTTGAACCACTCTTCATCACTCCAAGATAAATAATCATCGTTGTCATAATGTAATTTGACACTCGCTTTGAAATGAACTTCTGCTCCCTTTTTCCCTAATTTATGTGGATACTGTTCCCAGATTTCCTCAAACCTTTTTATATAAATCTGATCTATATATTTTTGTCTCTTTCTCTCTCTCTGTCTCTGTCTCTCTCTCTGTCTCTGGTCTAGCAAAGTGCTAGCATCTTGCTCACAATCTTCATCACTTTCTGTAGCTTTAATAAAATCAAAGCGTTCTAGCTCTTCTAAATCAACTCTGCTCTTTCCATTGATCCTGCCCTTGATCCACTCCTCAGAGTAGGGAATCTTGTTGTTGCTCCTGCTTGCTAACAGCCAAATCTTGAGTAAATTTAGCTGCGTGGACTCTTTCATTGAGTTAAATTCGTAGTCCTCAAGCAGCTCGTTATAGACCTTGATCCAGGGTGGATTCCGCTTATCGTAGTGCTGGAATCTGTCCCAATTCTTGATGCGAAAAAACTTCATTTTCCTTCTCCTGTTCGTATTCGCTTCTTAGTTTTAAAGTCATTCCATAATTATTGACCCCATTCGCTATATTCAAATCATTCTTCTTGATTAACTTGTTGTGCTTTTTGAAAAATGAATAATCGACCTGATGCTGATCCCTGTTCCATTTCTTTGTGATGCTTACTATGTCTGGATGTTGCTCTGCTAATGACTTTGCCATTTGTAATCTTCCATCGTCTTTGTAAAGCTCATCTGTGTTCCCACCATTCATTGTCAATGTTGCTGCTTTGTTGCAGAGAAAGGCTTGAAATAAAATCGTACACCAGCCGTCTTTTAAGATACGCAAAGATAGATCCGTGTCCTCGTTGTAACGGCCTCTCCATCTATAAGGAAGATCATTCTTAATTAATATGCAGGAGTAAATCCTCGTATTTAATCTATAAGGAAGCCGATCTTCCCTGTCAGGAACAAAAAATCTATATTCAAATCCAGATAGAGCTACATTTTTATAACGATCCACATAGTCCTCTGCCGCTAAGAAAATATTCCCACCCGAAACAACGGGGGTGCGTTGATTGCGATTTAATCTGATGAATCCCATGATGTTGTCATCTAATATCCAATGACGTTTAGCCCCTATGGATACTGCGTGATCCCATACCCAGTTCCTGGCAGGAATTGATCCTTTTCCTAAATTACTAAACGGAAGAACTAATATTTTTTCAGCATCAATAACTGACGCATAGCGATCATACTCTTGAGGCTCAACAACGATATGATAGGGAACTCTCATGCTCTCTAAACTTCTACTCGTTTGCCTGCTTTCCCATCTACCTTTAGAAATTATATAAATTGGGTATCTAGGATTCATGTGAACGTCAGCGACATAGACTTTTGAAATTTTTTTTTTAATAGGATAATAAATCCCTCTTGTCTGTGTTGTTATCGAGTGCCCTATCACCTCTGAAAACTTTTGCATATCTTCAATTGTTTCAAAATGAACATTAACTGAACTGACCGCAGTTAAATCTTCTTGATGATATTCAGGCATTCCATTCCACTCGGCCTTCCAATCCTCCTCTAAATCAAACAATGTTTGTTGTTTAGCCATCCCAAACTATTGCTCCTCTCCCTGAAGCGTTAGCCCTGCGATCACCCGTATCCCTGATGAGACCTAGCTTGTTCAACTCAGTCACTCGTGGACGAATCGCTAGAATAGACAGACCCAAACGATCAGCCACTTCATCAGCAGTCAGGCCATCACTTCTTTTAATGGTTTCTAATACGGATTTTTTCAGGTGAGATACAGCAGGAGCTATTTTCTCTGCTGCTTCAAACGATGTGTCTGTATCCCGGTAGCCGGGAAATAATGGATAGAAATCCATTCAAACCCCCTTTAGAATTAAAGAGGGGTAATTCGAGGGATCAAATTTTTGACGGTGATGTTAAGTGGTTGAAAAAGGACGGGTTGCTATGTTAGTATAGCCCTTCGTTTCCCGCCTCTCACGCCGGAAACAGGGGTTCGATTCCCCTTGGGGCTATTTGATTTCAACAACTTACAGACCGTCAAATAAAACTACACTAATTAACTCCCAGAATTACCCTCCATTAGGATTGATAATGACTCCGTTGCTCTTTGCTTGTCAGACTCAAGAGCGTGGAGATATTTCATTGTCGTACTTAATTTTTTGTGTCCTAAAATTTTACTGACAGTATTCACATTGGCTCCCACCTCAAGCATCGTACTCGCTGCAATGTGTCTAAATGACATGAATGAAGCATTGATGTTGAGCTGCTTGAACGCCCTACAAAAAGCGGTTGTGACAGCTTTGGCACTGGGAATATCAAACAACTTCTTGTCCCTGTCAAAAGCTCTTGGAATGCTCGTGAAAACTTTCCTCAATCCACTTGATATGGGAATGACTGTCTCAGAAATTATCGTGTTATCTCCTCTCGACCAAAGCATATTTTGGACCTTGCTTTGCCGAAACGTAATCGTCCAATTTTTACGATCAATCTTATTCTCCGTCAAATTACAAATGTCCTTGAGTCTCATACTCGTCATAATGGCAATCAATCCTATCTTTGAATACGTTGACCCATACTGCTTTGATTGATTTTGCACCGATTCAAAAACTTCCAAGACATCCTCTGTTCTCAAGCTCAATTCTGTACTCTTCCCTGGATTCTTCCCTATCCATTTAGGAAGCTCCCATGTTGCAGTTTCAACCCTGACGATCCGTTTCAAAGCCCTCAACTCTAATCTAATCGTCTGAATTGTCCTTCCTAGTTTCTCCCTCTCTAGGACATATCCTTGAATATATTCATGATCCAAAGAGTTGTAAGGAAGATCACCAAAATAAGATTTCAAATTCTTCCAATGTCCCTGAAATCCATTTCTATATCCCTCGCTCTTTGTCTTTCTGATCTTAGCTAAAGCGATAGGATATAAGTCCTTGATTGTTTTATCACCTCCCTTTTTTGGTCCCGGTTTCTTTCGCTCTACCAAACGCCATTGTCGTCCATCAGGACTGACAGCGAATTTTGGATTGCCCATATCATCAATCTCCATGATACGCAACCCGCCCAGACTATACCTTATCATTTTTTTTGTAAAATCTGTCACCAAACTTCTTCCTATTTTTTAAAATAGTTCCGTTCGGCCTATATGATGGGAGCGTGGACGGCTTCAAAATTTCTTCTTCTGTTTTGGAAGGAATAATCTTTTTTAAATTTCCTGCCCCATCATAAATTTTAATCTCGTATTTACTCAAAACGGGATGTCCGGTGCTATCTGATAGCCCATGAAAAAGTCCTGACTCTCTTCTATTTTAGAAATTTCAACGTAAGTGCCTTTTGGCACCAAACTCAATACTACTTCAACTCCTATAAGTGTTTGCGGGTCAGCTAAATCATAATTCCCTACATCATTTTTTTTCACTCCCAAAATCTTGAGCTTACCTCCTGCAATTCCTCGTGAGGATTTCCCAAATGTTAGATTGTCGAAAACCCACCGCCTGTCTTCTGTTTGGAATTTCAACCTAAGTTGATAGTCACCTGCTTGAGACTTACGTTCTGTCACCTCAATTACCTTGCAGGAATAGTGACCGGGAGAAAACTCCCGATCACCACTATTATTACTTTCCATTTCAAAAACCTGATCACCTATCACAAATGTTTCCGTCATTTTTACCTCTCAATTTAGAAATTAACCGTTTCAGCAAGTTCATTCGCCTTTTTATCGTAATGATCTCGCAAAGTTTTTATTTCATCTTCGCTGAGAAACTTACGATCCTTTTGATCTTTAATGACTAGAGCAACCTCTTTAAGAGAATCCTCAGTCTTTGCCTTAGTAATTTTGGTTTTCAAACTCTTAACAGTTTCCCTGTCCATTAGCTCAGAATCTTTGGCTGACACATCATCAAGGTCTTGTGACTGTGCTTGTTTGCCGTTAAGTAGAGGCATGATAGGTTTTAAAACATCAAAGGTTGGATTCTCAAAAGTTTTTCCCTGTATAGTTCCACTCCTATCTTTTTCAACGTGCATAAAGATTGTGAACTTTGTTGAGTCATTTTTGTCTTTCTGGTTTTCCATACGAAAACAAAAATCTGGCTCGTATTCAGTCTCTCCCTCTGCCCGCATCCCCACACCTGCTTTAACCAGTTGATCTGTATTTGCATCAGTCTCAAAGATATTCTTTTGTCGTCCCAAAATAAAAACATGAAACGGACATTCCATAAGAAATTTAATGAGAGCTTTATAAGGTTTTTTTATCTTGCTCCAAGCTTGCATGGGAATAGTATCAGCCCGAGTTTTGTAGCCATCATAAGCATTGATCGCTGCATCCCACACATGACTCACGCTGTCTATAATTATTACTCCATATATACTAGAATCCAGTACACTAATCTCATCAAAGATTTCTTTTAATGAAATTGTATGGAGAATATCAAAATCAAACGCTTCAGGATGCACTTGACGCTGTTCTATCTTCATAGAGTAAAAATCAGTCCCTTTTTCAGTATCGAAATAGGCGATACGCTTTCCTGAAACCTTTGCAAGATACTCTGCCACGAGAAGACCTGTTAATGTTTTTCCAGAACCAGTTGCTCCATAGATAGCTGCTTTTATAAACTCTTTGTATGACTCTGCTTTCATTAATGCCATGATCCATCCCTCCTTAAAATGTGGGTCTTGCCTCCATCCACAGCTGGCTGACCCAATTATTATTTTTACGATACTCTCTCAATTTATCCTCCATCTCTTGATGAAGGTCTTTCGCCCTTCTCTCCACATCACTCTGAACCTTCTCGCTCAATTTTAAATAAGTGTTCAGACCCTTCTTTACTCGATCCAGATCAAGTTTAGCTAAAGAGAACAACTCATTCCTTTGAGGATGCTCCCAATGCTCAACGATAACAACGCCATTAAAGTTTCCGTGCGTCATCATCTTGATTGCCTCTTCCGTCAGGTTCCCATCAGACCCTCGATAGTCCTTGTATAAACTCGCGGTATAGAAATCGACAACCTTTGCCAAGTCGTTTCTCGCACGATTGTCAGAGGCCACCCTTTGTAATGAGTAATCAGAGAACCCAGACGCTGATCCCACCCCATAAAATACATTGGGTTTTTCATCAGACTGAAAAGCACCATTTCCATTTAGTACCCAATCAGGTGGATCAGCTTCTTGCAGCAAGACCCGTGGCGGTTCTGGAATTGTGGTACAAGACGCAAACAAAAGTAATACGGGTAATAGTTTTTTCATAGCTCACCTCCCTCAGATGTAAAGTTTTTCATCTACCTTTTCTAATGCTTTTTTTGCGATCAAGTTAAATGATTGTGCATTGGTTTTTGAAAATTCTTCATGGTTGGCGATTGTCTCGAGTGCTTTAATCAACGTAATTTGCTCTTTCATCAGGATCGAAATAAATTGTTGTTTCTGCTCTTCATTTCTTTTGGTATAAATTCTTAACAATCTTTCTACTTTCATTAGTACCCAAGCTCCACTTCCAAATCATTGATTTGTCTATTAATCCGTTCCCACCGTTGTGGGTCTTTGTCATAGTCAAAGCTCTCCCAGTATGAGTACAATTGCTGCAGGCGATCCACCGTGTTTTTGTATTTTAAAAACGGGAGTGGATTTTGAACTGACCCTAAATGTGTTCTATAACCATCTACCATCTGTGGTAAGTCTTTTGCTAATGCAAGTTGAAATTCATAAAATCCGTTTTCCATAATTTCTCCTTTTGCTTGATATCATTACTAATTGCATCTAAGTGTTTTTGATAATTATCAAACTTCTGTTATCCCTCAAAAAATTCCCAAAAGCCGGGGTGAAACCCTAGTCCCACCCCGACCCTTGGAGAAGGCCCTCAAAGCTGGAGTGAGGCACCAGCCCCACCCCAACCTGGAGGGAGGATGAAAAACAACGCAAGGCCGCTTCTCACCGCGTGATTTACCCGTCACGCCCGGGTGTGAGTTTATAAACTCATAATCAGGATTATGTTTATAATTAAGATAATAAAAAATCCTATACCAATTGCTATATCACCCATTAATATGATCCTCTTCAACAGAAATGATTTTCACATTCTTTACTTCTTCGTTTTGCCACTCTTCGACTAGTTCCCAAAGATCTAATAGATTGGTTTGCATTTCCTTGATGCGATCAAATGCGGATTCTAAACACATCTCTACTTTTGATTGAATCCCTGCACTAGTTATAGGATCTATAAATTCACGATTCCTTATTCTTTTTAATCGGTCGAATTGAATAACTTCTTCATATTCCTTTACATCTCGTTTTAAAATTTTAAAATTTTCCTCAATCAATCCTAGAGCAATCGTAGATCCCCATTGACTTCTATACTTTTTTAAATCATCAATTTTGTTTACAACACCATCCTCGATGTAAGTCTCTTCATCTTCCAACATATAGTCAAAACCATGATTTTCCAAAACAGCCCTAGCGATTACGGGGGTCGTTGTTTCTTTTGTTTCGCTCATTTCGTTTTCGCTCCCTTTCAGCAATCCGAATAATGTTTTTAATAAATTCACGATTCCTTTTTTCCCTATCCATCAAATCCTGATGAGCTTTTATTTTTAAAATTTCAGCTAACTTGTGCATTTTGATGAATCCTGTCTTCAAGTTCATCTTTTGTCCATCCGTAGTAACCTCCAAGAAAAAAACCCCTAACGATAGAGGGCGCTTGAACCGGGGATGGTTTGGGCAAAGCCTATCGAGAGGGGTTGTGATTTTCGATTTTGTGTTATAATGATCATTACCATCCCCGGAACTTATTAAATTACTAATACGAATTTATCATACTTTTTCGGATTTTGTCAACTACAAAAGGAGGATATATGAAACAATATGATTATATATGAAAAAATATGGGTGTACTGTAGATAATATGATGATAATAGGTCGCTATGAAACCCTTAAGGAGCTTGGAAAAGCCTTAAAAATAGCACCTCAAACGATTAATAGTCACAAGAGGGCAGGGAGGATACCTGATAAAATTGCACTACGATTTGCTCGTATCCATAATATTCAGGTGAGCGCCGAGGGATTTTTTATTATTGAAGAAGAGCAGGAAAAGAGGGGAGATGATTATAAATCTATACATTATATAGAGGAAAATATTGATATGAACGACATTTTAAAAATGCTAACGGTGATACGGAGAAAGGATGAAGAGATGTTTGATTCTTTATATGGGAAAATAGTTCGAAAATTCAATGAGTTGAATCGAGAGAGCAAATTAATCAGACTTGAAAATACCAAGGAAAAAAGACCCAAAAGCTCCTAAACCTGCCATTAGTCCAGACCAACTAACTTTAGAAATGAGCTTGGATGTAGTCTCGATACGATCTACCCTTTTATCTAACCCAGGTGAGCCGTTGGTTCCATAAAGTGTTTTTGATTGTTGTACCACTTGACTCATTAGATTATTGTGATTGATCTCTGATATCTGGATATGCCTCTCAACGTAATGGGAAAGCTCGCTTAACTTATGTTTGATTTCGTCAAGATCAGATTTCATTTCACATCACCCATTACGATTAACCTCTTTTTCAGCACGGACCATCACAAGCAATTTTTCCATTGCTGTTTTTGTGGGTCCATCAGCGATGCCCGACAAGTCAATCGAATCGTTGGCAGTTTGATATTTGACTTCTTCCTCATTTTTTTTAATATTTTGCGGCGTGTGTTCCCTAGTCAGCATAATCTCTCCTTATTTATATTTAAGCCCGACTGAATAGATTCGATAGTCTTGACCCGTACCACTTTGCTCGATCTGAAGTAACGGGCTGGTTCCTGCGGTGGCTGTCATCGTTACATCGGCAAGCCTAACTACCGTGGAATCAGCCAGCGTATCTTCAATTTGCCACGAACTAATAGTCTGAAAATTTGATCCACCGTCCCGTGAAATTTTGTAGGTAGGCGTACCCGTGATTTGTTTATCAATAATCTCAACAACGATATTACTGGGACTACTAGCTGGTACAGGAGGCATATTAGTCCCGCCAAATACTCGTGTCTTAAATGTACCCTGTAAGTTAGCACCGGTTCCTGCAGCCTTAAAGCAGGTACTACCTGCGGTTCCAACCGCCCAATCATTAGCATCAGTATAGTCTTCGCTACTCGACAGTGCATCGGCTACATTCATATTATCTACGGAACTATTATTTGAGTCCCACCTGTAAAAGTTGCTATCGTCAGCCGATCCAGAACGGTGCATAACAATCGCATAGGACGTCCCAGATGTTAGTGTAGGCGGTGAAGAAAAGGTAAACGATACCCATGTATCACTGCCACTTGGAATGGTTGACCCACCTACATTTGCCGAGGTTGCCAAAGCTGACCCAGTAGGTACATAATCAGAACCAGAGGCTGATGTAGCATGAATTGTTAAATAGACGTTATCCGTTGATGAAGTATTATTTCTGTACATATAGCATTGCACTTGATTCAACGAATATGTACTAGCGGCTTGGAAAATTTGTGCAACTTTATAACTACTGGTAGTCCCGACTATAATGGATGAATTTTGTGTCGTTTGTTCCTGTTCAACCGCCGAGCCGCGGGCGTTCTGCCAGTATTTCGAACTATTGTCATGCGAGATATTGCTCGATCCAGAAATATCTATGGCAGTATTATTTTGAGTAGAACCATCTTGGAAATCATCTACAAAACCATCGACTGTATTCAGTACATTAGCTGAATGGTCTGATAATCTTCTTGAATTAAGCATGAATATATCGGCAGTATTAATGTCTACCTGTGAATCAGTAGCAGACCCACCTAATAGTAAGAATTGTGTACCGTCATAGATGATGGTGTAAACACCACCAGACTCAAGATCATTGGCAGCCAAATCAACCATACCAGCACCGCCATACTTCTTAATATTCTTAGCACCAACCGAATCTACATTAATAGTTGAAGCACCAGTATTACTAGCGTTCATCTTAATGTGATAAAACATATCGGCTGCGTATGAACTAATCGTAGGTGAAGTTGTTAACGTATATGTGTTAGCAGAGCCAGCCGTGGTATAACCCCAGTAGGTTCCATTTTTTATAGTAGCTGCTTCCATTCCAGCAGCAGAACTAGCTGCCGATGTAGCACTAGCTGC
>TARA_R100001594_G_scaffold149846_1_pt1 | contig 35217 bp, 59 predicted proteins | sample TARA_R100001594 | Tara Oceans TARA_R100001594 (sample SAMEA2622752) | marine metagenome | biome: marine biome (ENVO:00000447); feature: marine epipelagic mixed layer (ENVO:xxxxxxxxx); material: "saline water (ENVO:00002010), including plankton (ENVO:xxxxxxxx)" | depth 150 m | reverse complement strand
ATAAAAATTTACAGCACTTTCTACATTGAATCCACCACCACCACCAGTTGATGCTGTCGCCCATTTAATTCCTGTCGCCTCACTACTATCTGCCGTTAAAACTTGGTCGTTACTTCCAACTGCTAATGCTGACGGATTTCCTGAACCGTCTCCAATTAAAATTTTTCCTTTGGTAGATAAATCAACTGCTGTTACAGCCGATGTGCCGTTGCCCACTAAAACGCCGTTTGCCGTAAGTGATGTTGCACCTGTACCTCCACCAGCAACTGCTAAAGTTCCAAAAGATAATGTTCCACTACCATTTGTTGTCATAGTTTGGTTTGCAGAGCCGTCGCCTGTTGGTAAAACCCAAATTTGGTCTCCTGTTAAAGCAGGTGATTCAAAACCAACATAATTAGTTCCCTCATAAAATCTTAACTCATTGTTGCTACCTCCAATAGATAGATTTCCCGATGTAGTAATTGCGCCACCGTCTGCAATTGTAATTGCATCATCTCCGTCTGAATATTCGATTAGTGCTGTTCTTATAGAGTCAGATTTATAATATTCAACTGCATCATTACTTTGGTCTAATTCACATAACAAAATATTCGCATCATTATCTTCATTTCTAATATAAAGTTTATTGTTTGCTGTGTCATACCATAACTGATTAGCAAATGTTGTACTTGGTGCTGATGTTCCTGATGATGTACTGGCCAATGCAGATAGAGCATTATTAATGTCTGTCCTCGTATTTGGAAATGTTTGATTTGCAATATTATAATCGTGTTGCGACATTGTGTACCTCTTAAATTTGTTTCAATATATAATAACCCATAAATTAACTACTTTCCACATATCCATAGCCTTTAGCAACATAGCCAAATGTTTTATCTATGACAGTTCCACTGGAATTTTTAAATTTAATAGTAAAGCCTGTTGCTGATTTACTTGAAATCTCGTAAAAATCTCCTGTTGTTAAATTATCAGCAGATACTCCCAATCCCTCTAATGCTTTAAAAGCTGGGCTGAATGTTATGGCTTTTCCACCTGATGCTGTTGTTGATGCAATGTCATCAACGGCTACAGTTCTATCAGGCATATCAACTGTTGCTGATAATGCATAAACGGCAGGTGTAGCTGTTGCACTTTCTGTTGTTAATTTTGCTCTTAATTTTATATATCTTGCTTTATAATCTCCCAAAATATAATTTGCATAATCAGTATAAGTTGAATCATCGTTGCTTAAAGAAATTAACATTTGAACATTAACATCATCGTTCTCAGTATAAGCACCGTCAAAATTTCCCTCTTTTGCATCAAAATTCCCACTTTGAGAATCAAAATAATTTAATGTGTCGTATCTATTAAACTGACAATTTAAAGTTACTCGGCTATCATAAATTGCACCTAAATCTATTTTAGTAAAATCATAAGTACCACTACTTTTGTAAGCTGTGTCTCCACCGTCGTCGAAAAGACCACCGTCATCATCGAATACACCAACACCGTCATCAAAAAATTCACCTAATGTTATTTGTAAATAGTTTGTTGAACTTCTAGTTGCAACTTCTAAATCTGACTTAGTTCCACCAAATGCCGTGCTTTCTGTTTGTGTAGCAACAACATTATAATTATAATCAATTTGATTTAAGATAACTTGACTCTTACCTGATGTTTCACTTTTTAATCCTAAAACATCAACAGCTTTAATCATATATGTCCCAGTTTTTGCAGGAACAACAACAGAAGATGCAGGTTTACTAACTCTCTCTGCCATAACAATTCCCTCTTCAAATTTCGGTGTGGAAGTTTCAGGTGTGTGTCTAACAATATAATGAGATAAATCTAAATCGGATACTGGTGTCCATGATAATTCACATACACTATTAATAACATTAGCAGAAAAATCTGAAACATTTGACGGTACTGCTGTTTTACCAACAACTTCATGTGCTACTGTTACATAATCTGAATATACATTAAAAGCATTAATCGCTCTTGCTCTAACATTATATATTGCACCGTCCTGCACATTGACAAATTCAAAAATATTATTTTTACTTTTCCCTAAACTAATATAAGAACCTGATGCTGTAACATTTTGAGCCTCTACTTCATACTCATTTGTTGTACCGTCGCTTGATGAACATGTAACTTTTAAAACTGTAATTGGACTTTCACTATATGTTCTTAGTTCGTCAGAAACAACAACACTAGGAACTGAAACTGTTTCAGGTGTAACTAAATTAGTATTATCTAATTGTAATTCCGTTTCCTCTGCACTCCAATCATAAACTGCTGATGAAGTTTCTTTTAATACTAAACCTACACCGAAGTTGTTACTGTTGCAAAAAAATTGCCAATCAGCAACTTCAAAAACTTTTGCCGAGAAACCTAATCTTGAATTTGTTACTGCTACAGTGTCTCCTACTTGTAATTTAAAACCAGTCATTTTAACATTTGCTTTTAAAACCATTTGTTGTCTATTTTTTAATAAAGTGATTTTAGCAAGTCTTTGAGCCATGCTAGATGACTTTGTAAATGGTAAATCTATATCTGCAAAAATAGTTTCTCCGTCGCTACTTATAGCAGATGTGCTACTAACAATTGGGTAATCTGTTGGTTGATAATCTGATTCATCGGAAGTAAAAATACCTTTAACAGAATTAAATAAGTTTCTTCTACTTTGTTTTGTAGTTAATCCAATGCTACTAATAAAATCATCTTCGGTTAAAGTTATCGACGGTGCAACATATTGCCCACCTTTTAAAATATATTTTCCATTAGAATAAGATAAGACTCCAATACAAGATGATAGTATGTCATCTAAAATTTCCATTGGTGCAATATCACTATAAACTATTCCATGACATTCATATTTTTTTTCTGTTCCTCCTGCTGATAAAGCAACAGTTGTATCACATAAATTGGCCATTGTTGTAAATGATGTTGTATCTATAGAATCTGTAGAAACTCCCAATCCAACAACATTGTCTGTTAAATAATCATAAATACATAAAGCAGGATTTGCTGAATATGCTGTTGAGCTATCTCTAAAATCTAAAACTTTTTTACCTTTAATCACTGCACTTACATTTGGTATTCCATTTGGAAATACTTCTGCATCGTATGATAATTTAATATATATGTAAGCGATTCCTTTTAAAGAATGTTCGCTTGTCCATTTCTCGCAGTGTTCAACTAAGTCTGCATCTGCCAATTGTGTGCTAGTTCCTTTATGTAATTTTATTCTACAAGTTTTTAAACCGTCAGTACCGTCGCTGAATTTTGAATCTGTTGCATATTTACTTGGGTCTGTTACATTATGTCGCATTATTCCATTAGCATCATTACCTGCATTTTCAAGTGTTAGTGCATCTTCATTAAAATAGATTGTTGTAAATTCTTCTATTTCATGGGATGCAACTTCAACAATTAAATGAATATATTTATTATTATCAGTTACTTCTACAAATAATATTCCACCTGATTTTTTAGTAGTACCATAAACTATTTCTCTATTAATAATAGGTTGTTTGACCATTAATGAACGGTTCGATGTTTCTTGTGCAAAACTTCTTTGTTGTAAAGATGAATTTCTTAATCTTGGTTTTGGCGATAAAGCAGAACCTACTGCAACTGTAGCAACTACATAACTAGTATAAAGCAATGCACTTGCATAATCTCCTGCTTTAATTGCAACGCCAATATTTCCAGTAAATGTTGCAACAACAGCAGTAACAATAATACTAACTAAACTATTAAAAAATCCCATTAGCTATCACCTTGTGGCATCTGAACACCTGCACCCCATGCTAATGATTTATTTTGTAGAGAAGTAACAAACGAGCAACCTTTATCTCCCTCATGCAGTTGCTTTTGGTCTACATCTGTATATCTTCTATCGGTAGCTTTTTCTAAGACTATTAATTTATGTTCACAAGTAAATATTAAATCTGATGAAGAGCCACCTTCATTTAAAACCATTGTATCTAGAAAACCCTCAAAAATTAAATAAGGTGTATCTACAATTGCATCTGCATTACTTGATGTTGTTAAAACACCAAAAAAAAGTTTTACTGTTGTTCCCTGAACATTATCATTTAATCCAGCAGATAATAAAGATGAATCTAACCCTGTTAGACCTATTGTTACACCCGTTGCTTTTGTATCACTGGTTTCATGTATTTGAGAAATTTGCAGTATATCGCCTGATGCAATATATGTTTCACTATCTATTGATGCATTAAAAAAACCTGTCCATAACCTTAAAACTCCCGTATCAAAAGCCATTCTAACAGCATAGAATGGCCTTACCTGTGTGCTAGATAACTGTGTTGAAAAGTTTGAACCTATTGACCTTGCCATTTATCATTTCTTTTTCTTAACTACTTTCTTTTTAGTTACTTTAACTTTGGGTTCTTTTTTAGTTTCTTTAGGTTCTGACACTTTTAATTCTTGTGCTTGTCCCTCGTCTACAAAAATTTTTCCTAAAACTTGTTTCCATGCAGTATCGCAATCTATAATTTCATCTTTTTTATATCTTCTAGTAGCATTACCTGATTCATTAGCACTACCAACAGCATCAACTATCATTTTTATTTTCATTTTCTAACTCCATAATTTTTTCCATTACATGTTCATAAGGAATGGGTACATAATCATTAATCCATTCGATACCACCATACATGTAATCATACCTTGTTTCAAGTTTACCTTTAATTTTGAAAGTAGCCTGTCTGTCAATATTAAAGATAGCTTTAATAAATTTCATCTCTTTGTCTGTGTAAGGTATTGGTCTACACATAATTCGTTTTTTAGTTCGGAGAGGTGAGATACAACGAGTAAAATCCCACCTCCCTGATGACATAAGTCATCTAACTATTTAAGCATCTGTCGAATCTTGTGGATTACCAAGAATAGCTTGAATAGAAATTGGTGTACCATTGGAATGAGTTCCAGTGGCATCAATTTTAACTCTTACATATCTTGAACCACCGATATATCCAATTTGTGATGTTTGTGGTGTTTCACCGTTTGCATCTAAGGTTAGGAATATACCTGATGAATCGACACTTGTCTCCGTTACACTAGTGCTTGAAGTAACAGCAGACCAAGAACTATCATCAGTAGACTCTTGAAGAATGAAATCAAACTTCACTGAACCTGATAATGTATCGCCCTCGATACCACTATTGACAACGAACATACAAGATTCAAAACCTTGTGTGTCTACTGTAGTGCCGTCTGTATCAGCCGTAAAAACTTTAGCATCTTGACAAGTTACAGCTTTTGTTCTATTTGAAATATCTCTAGCCATTTCTTTTCTCCTTATGAACTAATGTTTTGTAGTCTGATAGCCTCAGCTAAAACTACTGTACCACCAACTCTTCGTCTGGCGACATAACGAATATTACCTGATGTAGATTGAGAATATGGGTCTCTTAAAACACTCATACTTACTCTATCAACAATGGTATATGCTCTTGAAAAATCTCCAAATGCAACTGGTTTAGCAGAACCTGCAATATCAGGCATGTCTGTTGCTAGTACATATGGAAAACCAATAATTGTGCTTGGTGCGCCATTAACTAGATTTAAACCAACATGAAATATTTTTTGACCTTCACTATCTTCTAATTGAAGAAGTTTACCAAATGTAGTTCTGTTCATTACAAATCTTGAATTTCTTAAATATTCAGATTTAACTGCATATGCTAAATCCAATAAACCGTTAGCAGTAAGCGCTGAGCCACTGCCTGAGTTTGTTGAACTTACACCTGCTGTACTATCTGTAAAACCTAAAGGCCTACCGACACCGTTTCCAGATACAAATGCTGTACCCTCTGCTTTAGCAAATTGTTCTGCAAATTCTGAATTCATTTCTGATTCCATATTGAATGCAGTATCTTCAAGCATAGCCTGAGACATATCTACTAATGCATAACACTCATGAGCATCAATACTCATAAGGCCAGTAGTATAACCTGTAGTTTCACTTCTTGTTCCAGTTTCAGCAACCCAACTTGCAGAGAATTGTCCAGTTCTTTTTGGAACTTCAATTCCTCTCTTATCAGTTTGCCTAACTCTTGCTATTGACCTAATAGGCGAAATTTCTGTTACTGATTTAATTAAATCTGCAACATACTCTGTTGGTGCATAAAAACCACCGAGAGTATCATCACTTTCATAAAGTGCTTTCTTTTCTTCGGGGTCTACTTCACCTTTTCTTAACCAAGCACCGAATGCTTTCATTTGAACATCAGGTTCAATTTTTTTGCTTTCTGCATCTGGTCTATTCAAAACAGTTTCTAGTTTTTCAACTTTCGCCGTTACTTCATCGAGATTTTTTTTTGCTAATTCTGCTGATTGTTTTTCCTCAGCCAACTTAGCAACATCTTCCGACATTTTATCAACTTTCTCTTGAAGTATTGGGTCAGCATGTCCTTTCTTTTCTATCTCTTCTAAACGATTTTTATTTTCAACTTTAAAATCTTCAAAGCCTTTAGTTAAATCATCTACTAGAGATTTAATTTCTTCTGACATCTTATACCTCTACTTTAGTTTTGATTGTGTTTATACATCGCTTAATACTATCCACAACATCACATTGTTCTTTGTTAAAAGACTTGAACAGTATGTTCGCACTTTGTTTCGCAATTGAATTAGACATGCCACCTACATCTCGCAAGTAATCTTCTATTTCCCTTACATTCATTTCAGCTAATTTAACTCTTGTTATTTTAGCTTTTGGGTTCATTGGAAAAGTTACCAATGAAACTTCCATTAAATCTATTTCTTTTAATTCTCTTTTTTTATTTTTATCGTCGTAACTATATCCTTTTGGTGATAACTTATAACCAATTGACATTGAATCTAATGCACCCATTTTCATTAATTCAAATGTTTCTTTTCCTCTTTGTGTTTCAAGTGCAAGACGGCCTTTAATTTTTAAACCTTTATTATCTTCTTCTATTAAATCAATAACCCCAATAGGTTCATCTGTCTTATGTTGATAAAGTAATTTTATTTGTTTGGGTTTTTTATATTTAATTGACTTTGCAAATGCACCTTGCATCACAACATCATTGCCTAAATCTTTGTTTCCAAATATAGATGCATAACCCTCAAATGAGCCACTATCGTCAGTTGCCAATTCTTTGTATTCACATGAAAAATCTAAAATGTTGTCGGAAATATCTGCCATTTTCATCGCTCACCTATATTTTTTTTATAATACACCCTAATGTCAAGTAAAATCAAGGTGTTTAGAGAGTAAATAAATTTGCACTATATGACAAAATGTCCTATACTTATATACATAAGGATAGATTAACGAACACGAGGTTCAAAAAAACGAGGTAAATAAAATGAAACTATATAAACTGAAAAACAATATTTATAGAGTTAATAATAAAACTTTGGAATATTCAGGTTCTAGTATGGAAAATAAATTTACACCAGTAGAAGATTTTGAGAATTTTACAGTAGGTGAATTATTAGAATTAATTGATACTCTAGGCCAGTTTGAGATATGGAAAGAAGGAATATATGGGCATTCAGTTTCCTATTATCAAATTAGGCAAAAAAGTAAATCTTTTTGCATAAATGGATTTGATTGATAAATAACCATATATAAAAACGAGGAAAATAATATGAGTATGAATATGACAAGAAAAAGAAGGTTAAAAAGAATGGAAGAGTTAAAGAAAGAAGAACAATCTGAACAAAAGTACATAACAAAACTATTGAATAAGATTGAACTCAGTGCAGAAGATTGCACCGATACAGAAGAGGGACATTGGTGTTTGGAATCATTTGGTGATAAACCATTTGATAATTACTCTGCTGATGAAGATGACTATCAAATACTTGAAAGGTTTAGAAGAAAATACAAACTTCCAAGAGGTTGGCTGAACGATTTAACTCGTGAAGGTCTACTTGATAGACATTGCATAGATGACGGAACACTGCATCTGTATTTTAATAAAACTTGCAGACTTGGTAGGCTGTCTACTTTTTGGATACATTAAGTAAATAACAAAACGAGAGCAGAAATTAATCTGCTCTCATTAACAAGAGAGGAAATTTATGAATAGTGTTAAATTAAAAAAATGGAAAAAAGCAGTAAAGGATAGAAAACTAGAGTGGAACGATGTTGTTACTGGCGAATTGGTAGATAAAATAGAAAGCATGACTGAAGAAGAGTCTAGAGGTGCTTACAAAATCTTATGCTATTTGAAAAGGTTCGATTTCATGATACCTGTTGCTCAAACTCTTTTATCTGAACACATTGGTACGAAAAAAAGAACTAGAGCTTTAATTTCAACATACAAAGTTTAGTCTTACCACCAAAGAAGAGCAGGTTATTAATTTACCTGCTCTTTTTTATTTCTCCAACCAATAGAAAAATCTTCTCACAATACTAATATAATACACCTTACTTTTCTATAATATCTGACGAATCAAAATACAAAACAAAACAACGACAATTAATAGTGTTCGATGCACCACCATTCATATCACCTGCATATTGTAATTCTTTAGGAACTGGTGGATTACCTTTTGATGTTGGTGTCATAATTATAAAATTTTCATTTATACCTATTGGCTGTCCTTGATTTACAAATCTATGCCAACTTCTAGTTCTGTCATCTAAAGCACTTACCCACTTCTTCAAAGGTTTTGTCAATCCTAAGAGTTCAGCAGTTTTTTGATGCCCATGATTCATCGCACTATGAGTTTCTGTTCTTGCGATTAATGTTGCTCTGTAAGGTGCAAGTATAGGAAGTTTTTGCAACTTCTTACCAATTGCACTTAATGCTAACCCCTCTTCGATTCCAACTGCTATCGCTCTTTGTATTGCTAATCTAGTTGTTAGATTTATTCTAACTACATTGACAGCAGTATGTGAATAAACATAATTTTTAATGATTAAATCTAAATCACTTTCTTCTTGCTTTGCTCTTACTCTTTGTAGCCTTTCATAGCTTTGTCGTATTACTCTATCTGCACTAATCCTTAAAATCTTAAATAAATCCTCAAAAAAATTATCATAAACTTCATCAGTAATTTCTAAATTTCTAACATAATTATCTTCTAATATTCTTGAATAATTTTTGAATAGAGACCTGATTTCTTTTCTAACAGAATTACTTAATGTCATAAACATTCTAAACTGCTCTTTATATTCTTTTCTCTCACTGATACGGATTCTTGTCATAAAGCAACCTTAGTGTTTCTTCAAGTAAATTTTCTTGTGTTCCCCATTTCTCTGTAAATAATTTTGTATTGTAGTGGTAGGCCTCATTAGATGTTCGATGATGATATGGGCATAAAGGAATTACCTCAAAATTTGTTGCTCGTTTACCCATAATACCATTGTTGATATGATGCAGTTCTGCTGGTGTATCTTCATATCCTAATTTCCTACAAATAATACAACCAATTTGAGCAACTTGCCTCATATGTTTTTTTTCTTTTTTAGTCATCACTTGATATCCACAAAAAACATATTATAAATGCCCATGCAAAAAATTCCACGACTATCATTTGATATTAACTTGCCACATTTCTAGAATACAAACTTTTAAAATGACCTGAATGCCACCCAATCCTGATTCCCGTGAAATAGCATTGGCTACTTTTATGTTTTCGTCATCTTCTTTAATTAACCAACCTATGCTACGACAGACCTCAGCTTTACATTCACTAATTTCATCTACCCACCTTGCATCTGCTGTATGGTCTAACCAATCAACCATAATTAAAGGATATTTTTTTTCTTCGAGATTCAATTCTTTATAGCCTTTATGTTTCATGACTACAATCGTATCATACTTTATATTTCTTGCCTCTGAAATATGCCGTTCTAAAATGATTATTCACATAAACTAATTCAGGATGTATTGTTTTTTCTTTTGGGTCAATTTTAACAACAGCAAAACCATTGTGCCAATCATTCGCAACATTATGAATTTGATAACTATGATAAGGCTCGGATAAATGCCCAGTTGCTACTGCAAGATTAGTAGAATTATAATTGACCCATGTTCTCGCATTAAGTTGATGAGTATGGCCTGTAATAATATTAACTCCTGCTCTGTAGGCATTTTGATAAGTAGAATGTATTCCTCCCCTCATATTATGTTTTATCATCACTGTATCATCTACAAAATGAGACATTGCCCATTGCCAATCAGGAAAAATATTATGCATAGTAAATCCTTGAAAATCTTCAAATGCAATACCCATTCTAGAAACATACTTTGACAATCTTAATTCATGATTACCGTATGTTGCAATCTGATGAATAACCATGTGATGTTTTCTCTCTGCTTTGTCAATAATTCTTTGTATTTTACTTAATTGTTCTTGGCTATCATAAATTTCTTGTTGCACTGTTCTTAATTTGGGTTCTACTTCTAAAGTATACTTAGCAAATGTTGAAAGGATACTTAAATCCAACATATCTCCGTTAGCAACAACAGCTTTTAATTCTTTTGTTTTGGTCAAATCTTTTAATACTTCTAATAGAATTAAATAACTCGGTGTTTCATATCCCTCAAAATGAGCATCGGAAAATACAACCATAGTGTATGGTTCAGATTGAACTTTAACATGGTTAGTTAGTGGTGGTAAATTTTGTCGCTCTAATCTTGTCATTTGATTAAACTTATTATTGTGTGGAAGTAATTCAATGCCCGTAATCTCTTCTGCTTGTTTTCTATAAAACGACATTGTTCCTGAATCTGTATTCTTACCCAAATATTCAAAAACATCTTTTTGTGATGTCATGTTTGGTAAATTCCATGCTCTTACAATATCTTGTGCAAATTGAAAAGAGATAGAACTTTTTTTTGTGCTTGGCATATAAACCCCTTTATATTCCTTTGATTTTTATTTATTTTTATTTGTAACAGTTTATTTTTCTTTTGTCAAATCGTCGGATTTTTCTTCGCCATAAATATTTTCAAAATCTTTTTCTGTTTCTTCTACCGTAACTGGTTTCTCATTTGATTCTTCTGTTGAACCCATTGGAAATAAATTACTTGGAATATATAATTCATCTCCACCGTCTATTTCTTCCAATCCAAGTTTTTCTCTTGCCTCATTTCTTGTAATGATACCTGCATTAACTCCCTGCATAACATTCTCATAAATTTGTTTTCTTTTTTCTGCCATAGCAGGAATACTGTCAATATCGTAAGCTAGAGTTAAATCTCCACTGTATAATGGAATTAACCATTCATTTAAATCGCTCTCTACTCTTTTTAATAATGGAATAATTGTTTCTTCATATAAACCCAGCTTTGCAGTTTCCATATTTGAGTATGTATTAGCCTCAGGTATCCCAATTAATTGTGCAGGTACTCCAAAACATAATGCAATCTCTCTAGCACTTAAATTTAACAACTCTAAATAATCCATATCTTTTGGACTTAATCCTAATTGTTGATAAGAAAAGTTTCCTTCTAATAACATTGGTCTACCACTGTTATTACTACCTTGAAATCTAAATTCTAAATCTTCTAACAATCTTGTTCTTTGTTCGTCAGTTAAAGATGCACTTGCACCCGTTTCATCTGTAGGTTCAAACTTTAACATTCCACTTGGTGTACAACCGTTTTTTAACAAACTAACATTGTGCAGACCAGCCATATTATGTTGGTCAATATTATATGCACCAGCCATTAATGGACTTAACCCGTAATTATCATCTAACGGATTCCATAACTTAATATGTTTAACTTGGCCATTGGCTGTTACTGGGTCTACTGGATAAGAGCGAACAACTGTGCCGTCTAAAATATATTCATAAGCACTTGGTATAATTGTTTCTCCTGCTTTAACTCGCATTCTGTCAGGCCTTAATAAATATAATTCTGTAGGTGGTCTAAAAGTTTCTGTATCTCTTTGCAGATAAGCATTTCCACTAATCATTAAATACGAGTAAAGACTTACCCAAAATTCAACTCCACTTTGCAAAGGATTCGGTCTATTTAATAATGATATTAATTCATGTTGTTCTAATTTCTCTTCACCTTGATATAAACATAATTTAACAGCACTTGCACTATTAGCAATCAATTGAATACATCTATGTACAATTGCATTTTCTTGATACCCCTCCTTTGCATAATCCTTATATCTTCTATTCCCTTTATCTTGCACTGCTGTCAGTTTGTTAATAACAACTTTCGGTGCATCTTTTCTTGCTATTTTTTTACTTTTCCAAAAATCAAACATTCCCATTTTAACTTATCCTGAACACTGCATTTCCTGTACCCAACAAACTTGTTACTCCAAACACCATTGCATCTAGCCTATCAGGTGATTTTACACTATCCCCAGTATAAATGCACATTTGTTCTTCAAGACCTTTGAAACACCCAACATGATGAACTTTGTTTTGCTCATATAAACTGGAAACTGGTTCTGCTCTTAACATTTTTCCTTTAGAACTTCTTATGCTTTTATATGGAATTGTATCATCATTCAATCTTAACAACCGTTCTATTAAATCTCCACCGTTATTTACTTCTGCACAAATATAATTAGCTTGATAAGTGTAATATAACTCAATTGCTTTCTTAATCCAATTGTCAGGTGTATATTTTCCACTCTTGTCATTTAAGATATAGTAATGATTATCTAATCCTTTACCCACAACAATAATCCCAGTTTCGTCAGAATCCTTGTTGCTAGTAACAGCAGGGTCTATAGCGATACATACTTTTTTCAATTCAGGCTCTTCTTTTATTCTATTCTCGTCTATATTTTCTCTTGTAAATAAAGCACCGTCTATATCTTCTAAGATTTCTGCATATAACTCTTGTCGTCCAATCGATGTCCCCTCATACCTTTCTCGCATCATAGTTAATGCACTCTCTGCAAGATTGTCTGCATTCTCAAATGTATTTCCTTTAGTAATATAAACATCATCTCTATCGACTAAACTTTTTAATAAAGAAATTGGTTTTGGTGTTGTTGTAATAATGCACTGTGGTTTTTTACCCAATCTTAATCCAAACATAAGTTGGTCAAATGCATCAGGATATTGCCATGATGCTAACTCGTCGCACCATGCTCTATGGAACTGAGAACCTCTTAATCGCTCAGGATTAATACTGGCATAACCAACAATTCTACTTCCGTTTGCTAATCTAATTTCTGCGATACTTGAAGAGTAGCCACCAATCCCAAAACTTTTGTCATAACAATCTTTAGGAATAATAGAAACTAATCCACTATTACCACCGAAACAAACTCTTCTTAAATCTGCAAATGTTGGTGCTACTACTGCTGAGATAGTGTTTGGATTTCTTAAAGCATATAGAGCAATATCTTGTGCGCCAGTTCTAGTTTTACCCCAGCCTCTACCAGCTAAGATTAGCCATATAAAAAAATCTTCATGTGGTGCTATTTGCTTTGGCCGAGCAGTCTTAATCCAATTAGTGTATAGCTTTATCGCCGACTTCTCTTCTTTGCTCTGCAACTTCGTCAAGCAGTTCCATAGCCTCTCTGAATGCGCTTGTGTCTTGTACTCTTGCATTTAAACTCATGTTATCTGTTGATTCACCTAATGCTAACTTTGCAACTCTCTGAACTCGATATGTTGCCTCTGCTAACTTGTTAAGTAATTCAGGTGTATAATTATTATCCTCTGATGCTTGTTGTATTTTTCTACCAATCTGTTGCAACAATGCTTTAGATATATTTAAAGTGTTAGTGTCAAACTTTTTACTTTCTTTGATTAATATTGTTTGTCGCTCTTCATCCAATCGTGATAAATATTCTTTTTGAAATTGCTCTTGTTGCATTTTCCAATTTTCATTTTTTGCATGTCGATACAATGTGCTTTTACCAACAGAGTATTTTTCTGCCAATGCATCAAGTGTAAATAAGGCTCTTGACCCATTATCTTCTAGGCCTTGCACAAATTCATTCCGTATCGTTTCCTTTAGGCCACCTGCTAATTTTTCTGTAACCTTGCTTAAATTTTTGCTCATATTTTCTCACATTTTTCCAACTTACTATGGTCAGTATATAATCCTTTGTCTATATTCTTCAACAATTTTGAGTTATTTTTTTCCACCTTAGTATATTTAAGAAATGAGAATTTATTTTGTAAACATTCTCTCTTAAATTTTTTCCAATCTTTTTTAATGAATGGATGAAATCTTTTACCTTGCTCAATTGCTGATATATAAGTTTTCCATGCAATCGGGTTATGGTTTCTACAGTGAATCATCATATAACAGCAATAACATAAACTAAACTGCCCAATATGTTCGCCAAACGGTTCTGAATAATCTTCACTATGAAACATTAATATTCCCTGTTGCTGATTACAGACATCACACTTTTCAGGATATGTCGGCCTTAATCCTTTCTTTTGTTGCTCTCTTAACCAATTGACAGCATCATATATTTGATTAGCAGAAAAGCCGTTATAATTTTTCATCTTCTTTTAATACGGGATACCATGCTTTTGAATATTTGTAGCCTTTTATATTTTTCATTTTGAACACTGACTCTTGATATAATAAATCAATTTCTTTAACTGTTGCACCAATTTCTTTAGCAACATCTGCATTAGACCACTTATGCCTATCAATCAATTCTTTAATCATCTCTGACATTCTCAATGCTACATGACTGCCTTTAGCACGATTCATGCGCACTGTGAGAGTCATCGCCTTATCTCTAGGCAAATCAAAAACAATGCATGGTACTTTACCATTATATTTTTCTCTCAGTGGTGCAGATTGTTTACTCAACATAACTCTGTGAAATCCGTCTATGATTACATGTGCTTTTGAAACAATGATAGGCTGAACCCAACCAACTTGAAGTATATTAAATTCAAGTGCTTTTAACTCTGCATTCATAACAACATTTGGATTATAGTCATTAATCTCTAATGCATCAGCATCAATCCATTCTATCTGTTCAATTGGTTCTTTGTTCATATATATTTTTACTTACTGGATATATACCCCTTTTATATGCACCTGAAATAAATTGCTTTAAAACATGTTCCACTGGATATGCTGTTGGGTCATTATTATTTGCAACCACTGCTTTTTTAAACATTCTATATGCCAAATGTTTTTGTTTCTTATCTGAAATATATTCTTTAATATAACTTAAAACACCATGCATATCTTTATCATATTTTCTATAAAGAGCATTTAAATCAAACTCTCTATAATATTTATCTTGTAAAATCATTTCAGGAAATATGTCTACTATTTGCTGATACAATGTTGGGTCAAGTGTTCTAAGTTTATAAAACCTTTTACTAGCCTCTTGGTGAATAGGTGATGCTACTCTAAGATTTTCATTGTTCCACATTTGCATGTCATAGACTGGACAATATTTGATATTATTATCAAAAAAATATTTAAAAACATCGTTTTCTTCCCAATCAAATATTGGTTTACATAATCTTACTGAATTTTTGTTACATTCCGTCTTATTGATATAGTTTTCATTTACTTTATTCATGCATGATGCAAAACGAACCAGTGATTCTGTTGCTCTAATACCATTAACGAAAGCAATCTTGCCTTTATAAAATCCTGAAATATATGCATCCATTTGATGCTTATTAAATATCTTGTCGTGTTGTATTGCATGTTTTGGGATTTCCCTGACATGCTTTCTTTGTTTATCCCATTGAATAACATTTTTTGTACTACCTAAAACATATTTTGTAGACCATGTTGGAACACAAAAATATTTCATATCAATCCAATCTTTAATTCTATATTCATTGACAAAATTAATTATCGAACTTGAAATAAATTCTTCATCTCTAAAAACAACATTGACCGTATAAATGCCTTTTGAAAAAGCAACCTCTTTAACCAAATGCAATGTTGCTAAACTATCTTTGCCACCACTAAACAAAACAACAATAGTATCAAAGACATCAAATATATGATTAATCCGTTTTAAAGATTCTTCATAAACATTATTTTCAATATATTTTTTAATTTTCTTTGGTGTTTTCTTCATTATTTTTAATAAAGTTAGTGATACGAGCCGAATGAGTATCTATATCAGGATATTCTATTTTTAGTTTTTTTAAAAATTTATACCATTCATTTTGTTCTTCTACATCATTGAACACTAATGAATATTGTATTATAACATCGCTAACTTTCTCTTCGTCGTCTATAAATTCATCATCTGACAAGTCAAAATTAGATAAATCAACATCAATGCCCAATTCTTTTTCTGTAAAACCTATGTTTTTCAGTTCTTCTATTTCAAACATGTTGCTCAACTTATCAAAATCAAATGTACCTGCAGTGTTCTTATTTAATCTAACATTCAACTCATCAAATTCTTGTTGTGATAATTTTCTATCAGGAAAATAGCAGTCTACTTTTTGGATACCTAGTTTCTTTAAAACTTTCAATCTGCCATGACCACCACAAATAACATTATCAGTATTGATACATAATGGTTCTGCTAGACCAAACTTTTTAATACTATCTTCTAAATGCCTTAATTTATGAGCATCTAATCTTCTTGGATTATTTTCATACTCTTTTAAGTCAGATACAGCAACATCTTTGAGTTTCCAGTTTACCATGAATAAATAACTCCCATTATCAACACAATCAATCCAAAAACATTTATAAAAATCAATGGTTTATCATGACATGTAAAACCAACCATTACCCAGCCTACAATCCCAGCTATTTGAAAATATAAATTTATGGGATAAATATTAAAAGCAGTAAGTGTAATTCCTATAGCCAATATGACTGAACTTATCCACTTAATCATATCTAAAATATCAATCATCCAAATTCCTGCCCATAATGTCGTGGAAACATCTTGTTTTGTCATTCCATTTTAAAGTTACTTCTCCAATTCTACCTTGCACATCAATCTCTCTAACTTTTGCAATTCTTACATTAGTAACTTCTGCCTCAAAATCTCTCTCAACAATTATACCCACATCTGATTTATTATTCCAATGTGCAGAACCCGATACATCATATAAGGAATTAACAGTAAACTTTCCGTCAGGATTTCTTATTTGTTTTGTTGGATGAGCAATCATAAAAGAAAAAATTTCATTTTCTCTATTAAACCTTTTTATTTTAGATATCAGCAATGAAATATGTTCATCTTCTCTTATGTTCGTTCTTGCTGGGTCGATTTCGTTATATGGGTCTATAATCAAACCGTCTATGTTAAAAGTGTCAGCACAATATTGCGCTCTATCTAATATCCAATCAACATCAGGTGCATGTCCTTTTCTATCTACGAAAAAGAAATGCTCATTAATAAATTCAAATGCTCGTAACACTTCTGTTTCACTGGCTCTATCTTTAAAGATTATGTCAAATGGTTTCTTACATCTTTTTTCAATTAATCTTTTTAGGTTAGTGGCCAATGAATGCTCAGGACTAAATATCAGGAACTTAAATTTGTGCAACTCAGCAAGATTCATAATTATGTCATAAGTTAAACTAGACTTTCCACAATTTGGGACTCCAGTTATTAAGATAAAACTAGGTTTTATTATTTTAAAATAATGTTCCAAACACGGAAAACCAACATGATATTGTTTATGAGATTTACCTTTATACAAATCCCATAGTTGCTCGGTTAAGTCTGTTGCACGATAAATGCCGTCGATTTTTTTATTGGTCATATTTCTCTCTCTCCTTTAATTGCATTAAATATTCTTCTAAAGATATAACTTCTAACAATTGCAATGGCCATAAAAATCAAACCAATTTGAAAACTATGTGCAACGGTCACATTGTAATTAAACATCGGTAAGACAAAATAATTCGCTAAGACTGCAATGAAATACCCAACAACAACATTTGTTGTGCTTTCAATCATACTCATTGTTTTGCTTTGTGCCATTATCCTGCTATGAAATTTTTGTTTTTAGGTTTCTTTATAATTTTATTAAGTTTATTGATAGTATTCTGAGAAGATTTTTCTCTTTGGTATAGGCCGTTTTTCATATTAGGTTTTTGAGTAACAGACAAAACATATCTGTTCATAACTTTTAACCCACTACTGCATTTAACAATTCTAAAAAAACCTTTTTTTTCTAATTGCTTGATATGGGTATTAACACTTCTTCTAGAACAATGACATAACTTGGATATATGTTCTTGGCTTGGGTAACAAGTATTATTTTCATCGGCATAATTCGCTAATATAACTAATACTAGTTTGCTTGTTGGGTTTCCAGCATCTTGTTTAATCGCCCAAGATAAAGCATGAAAACTCATTCTTTAATACCATAAAAATCATTAGGAGAAACAGCGCCGTCAGTACATTTGAACAATGTCTGCATATTATGTTTATTGGGTATTCTAACCTTATAAATATATTTATGTAATGTATCTTCGGGGATGTCTGTTTTGTCGCTAAAATTTCTAACTGTTATTTTTTTTTCTGATAAATATTCTTTTAGTTCCATTTTTATATCCTCTATATTGTTAAGCAAGGTGTTTAATGCAGGAGGACTGTCTTGTAGGATAGTACATCACCAAACACCTTGCCGTAAGTATATAATAACTCGTAAAATAGAGTGGGTATGTTACCACTAACACAAATGAAGATAACACGATTGAGATGATAGGATAACTCATATTCAAAAATCCCTATTATCTGCAATAACTAGGACAAACTGTCCCTGTTATCCACTCTAATTTACTAGTACCATATGTCTAAGGACATATTGCACTATAGAAACTATACACAATATGTGAAATAAAAACAACTGGTATTTTCTATGAATAACGAGAAACCTAATGATAGCAAATTTCTAGAAGAATTTTCACATGCTAGGGATACATATTGGCTCATTGATTATATGAGTTATCCAGCATTGACTCATTTCTTAAATGAGTATATGGATAATCCTGAAACTAAAAGAAAATATAATTCTAGATATGAGAACCAATCAGAATATGGGATTAAGAATAGACTTGACTGGCTGATTAACCAATTCATGAATGAATTAATTGTGAAAAAGTTCAAGTTGAGGATAACGGGCAGGTCTAGTTATGAAAGGAAAATTATCAACCAATTAAAATTGAGGTTAAATTAATGACATCAACAACTAGTAAAAAATCTTTTAAGGAGTGTTTAATAGATGCACGACTTGAAATACAAAACACTAAATTAGTTAAAGATAGTAAAGGCCAATTCAATAATGCCTATGTTTCTTTAGAGGGCATACAGAGAATTGTTGAGCCAATACTTTTAAAGCATGGACTATGCTCTTCTTTTCAAGAAATATATATGGATTGTGAAGAGGGAGAAGAAAAACCTGAACTGGCTAGATTCGGTTTAAATATTGAACATGCCTATTCAGATGACAGTAAATTTGTAAGCATCTCCATATTGCCTGATGCCCAAACTGCTCAGAAGAAGAAATCAGCTTTAACATATGCATCGAGAACATTGTACTCAATGGCATTATGTTTCCCAGTTGATAGAGACGACGACGGTGCTACAGCATCTTATAATGATAAAGCACTTGCTTTAAAAATTATGAAAAATGCTAAATCAGAAAATCCTACTGAGTTTAATAATCTTGTTATTGCATATGTGAGTACCATTGCTCATGAAGATTGGGATAACTTTGTTAAAAAAGTGAATGAAATGAGACTGGCTCATGAAAAGGATGCTGGTTTTGAATTTTCAGAACCAGTAAGCACGGTCAAAATTGTAAATAAATAGTGAGGTAAATTATGCATGAAATAAGCGAAGAAGATAAAGCAAAAATGGACAATGCTTTATCAGAAAATGATGAGAGTGTTAAAGGAAGTTTAAATAATCCACTTGACACCCAAATCTTAAAACTACAAGGAAAAATAAAAGACGGTAGTGAGTATGGCAAACGGATAATCGTGCTAGAGGAAGTTTCTCAATCTACTGGAAAAACATTCTATTCTCTATATGAAAAGAAAGGTGTTTTTTTCCCTGCTAAAGAAAATGCGAATGGTGATAAACCAAGATATGCATTTTCAGGTAACTATAATCTAGACGGAAAAGATAAAGTCATATATGCTTATAATAATGAAAATTATTATGGCCTCGTACTACATGACAAGGAAGAAAAGTCTGAGGAACAAGTCTTATGATGTTTTCTCTGATGTTACAAACATATCTACCCCGTAATCATTTTGTAACATCAAAAACTTTAGAGGTATGTTTGAGTTTTCGCATACCTCTATTTTTTCCGAATTGGGTACTAGAATAATGTCTAAATCTGTTAAATATGGTTTTGCATCTGTCTCTTTAAAATCCATTGACAGTAAAAAAGCATTAAAAGAGGCTCAAGAAATTGGTGTCCCACAAGGTGCTAGAATTGCATTGGGTAAAAAAAACACTAAGATAAGAAGTGTTAAACTTTGGAGGATACCAATTAATATTGATTCTCATATTAATGATGTTTTGAGTAAACAAGGAATGCTCATGGCAGATGCATTTGGATATCATGCAACAGAACTGATAGATATTCAGTATTTGGAATATCATGTCGGTGATAATTATGACTGGCACATGGATATTGACAGTAATCATGATGCATCAAAAAGAAAAGTGAGTTTATCTTGGTTGTTAAATGATAGCTTTACTGGTGGCGACTTGGAAATACAAATTCATAATGAAATTTATAAGCCACTATATAAAAATACTTTAGTTGGGTTCACAAGTTTTTTAAATCATAGAGTTACAGAAGTTCAAATGGGAGTAAGAAGAGCAATTGTTGCTTGGATAACGGGTTCAACATGGAAATAAATTATGGAAAAAAGATTTAAATTTATAGATATTGGGTACAGTAAATTAAATTTACACGGTTCACCAACTAAAATTGGTAAACATAGATTTTATGAAGTACAAAATAAAATGTATCCGTCAGTTAGCACGGTGTTAAATGCAAAACCTAAAGAGTGGTTAATCCGTTGGAAAAAAAATGTCGGTGAAGATGTAGCAAAGCATATTCAAGAAACATCATCTGCTAGAGGAAGTGCAGTACATAAATTAATAGAAGATTATTTAAGAGGTGCAATGCAACAAGAAATTTTTGATACACTTCCCTGTTCGTTATTTTTACAAATGAAACCTGAATTAGATATGTATATAAATAATATTCATTTAATTGAAGAACATTTATTCGGAAATAAAATAGGTTTAGCTGGACGAGTAGATTGTATTGCAGAATATGACGGAACTTTATCTGTTATAGATTTTAAAACATCTACTAAACATAAAAAATATATGAGTAAAGAACATGGTATGCAGTGTGCAGGTTATGCATTGATGTATGAAGAAATGTTTAATACTAAAATTGAACAACTGGTTATTATAAATACAAGTGAAGAAAGTACAGTTGAAACTCATATTAAACCTGTTCAAAAATATATTGAGCCTTTGCAAGAAGAAATAGAATGGTTTAATAAAAACATAATGATTAATTTAACTAATGAGGAGATAATAATATGATAACGGATGAAGATAAACAACTTGATAAAGATATTATTAATAATGTAACTGTCAATGCAACAGAAGTTATTAACCGTTTAAGTGAAATAAAGAAAGTTTTAAAAGAAGATTTACAAACAAATCAAAAATTATTTAATGATGCAATACACTCTGATAAGTTTGACAGAGATGTTGGTGCTATTTACATTAAGACGATACACAATTTAATAGATACTATTAAGATGCTCGGTGAAATCAAAATCAGGCCTGAACAGACAAAATCAGGCCAAAATCCTAAAAATAAATAAAAATAATTTCAAATATCTCTATAAGCCTTATAAACAAAGGCCTATAGCCTATCAATAAATGTAAATAAACTTGCACAATTCGTCCCAATTTACTATAATTAAAGGGTAGGAAATGTTTAATAAATCGACAACACATAGGAGGATTGAAATGAACAACTACAAAGAAAATAAAGATAAATTAGCGAGAGCATTTGGTGTAGAACTTGAATTTGTATGTTCTAAATCAAGAGAAGAAATGATAGACATTATTAAAAGAGTAACTGGCATAACAGTTCGTACTGCTAGTTATTCTGATAAAGACATTACTCAATGGAGATTAAAACAGGATTGTTCTATAAATGTAGAAACAGGATTTTATAATGGTATGGAATTAGTAACACCTCGTTTAACTTCTTGGAGACATCTAGAGCAATTAAAAATGATTGCAGATATATTTAATGAATATGGAAAAGTAAACAAAAGTTGTGGTATGCATGTTCATGTTGAAATTAAAGATGCTGAAAATACACAAGTTAAAAAACTAATGAAATTTTTTGCTAAGTATGAAAAAGGTATTAATACAATTCTTCCGAGAAGTAGAAGAGGTGTATATCCTGACAACATATATTCTTATGACAGTTTTGCAGAAGTAACAAACTTAAAAAAAGTTTTCCGTTATCTTAACGGTAAATGTACAAACTCACTTTTAGGATATAGAAAGTTTGCAGGTAGAGGAAAATGGAACTTTAAAAATTTTATGAGACATGGAACTTTTGAGAACAGAGCGCATAGTGGAACATTGGACAGTAATAAAATTGAACAATGGGTTTTCTTAACACAAGCTATGGTAGCATGTGCTTTTGATTGTCGTGGCCAAGTTATAAGAACAGAAGATACAACTGAAACTTATGACATATTTCATATGTTAAAAAACTTGAAAGCAAAACAATTAATAGATGCTGACACTGTAAAATTTTATAAAAAGAGACATGCAAAATTAATGAATGACGATAATGTCGGTGCAGTGTAAACATGTTTTATAGTAAATTAAATCAAGAACGATTTACGGCTACATCTAATGTGGCTCTCGCAAAGGAACTCTACAGAACATCATTCTGTAGAGTTTCGAGTACAGATATTTATGATTGGTGCGATAAGTGTGCGCAAAGAATTTATGTGCAATACGATATTGAATTAGATTATAAATATAGAGACCTTGACGGGTTCGTTAAAGAGTTAATTAAAAACAACTTAATCGGGAGGTTAAATTAATAATATGAAAATTAACAACGAGAAAAGACAATTATATTTTGCTTACGGTGCTAACACTAACATAGATTCTATGAGTGTAAGATGTCCTAAAGCAGAGTTAGTAGGAAAATGGATACTACCTAATTGGCGACTAACTTTTAGAAATGTTGCTGATATTGAGTATGCTTATAAAGATAAAGTGCATGGTGTTCTTTGGAGAATTACTGATGATTGTGAAAAATCATTGGATAGATTCGAGGGATATCCGTACTTATATAGAAAAGAATATATCTCTGTTAGTATTGGAAACAATAAAAAACTAGTAGAAGATTTAATGTGGTACAAAATGAATCGTGGCGATGAATCTTTACCATGTTCAAATTACTATTACGGTATTCGAGAGGGATATGTGCAAAACGGGATTGACCCAGTGCATTTGGAAAGTGTTGTTGAAAAATTATCGAGAAAAATAGAGATTAGAAATGAAACATATAACATTACTAATGAACATGTTGATATCGATGATATACGAGACGACAATCAATTGAAGTTAATTAAATAAGGGAGAAATGTAATGGTAAATGAAAAATCTAACTTGATAATGTTTAAGTCGATAATAAAAATGTATAGAGTAGATGATGACTACATTAAAAAAAATACTCTAATACATAATCATTTTCTAGCAAGATTGATATGCAGAAAAACGAGTTATCCTCTTTTTAAAAGGCCTATCAAAAATACTAGAAATTATATTGATAGACTTTTATTGAGAGAAGAAAACATTATAAGGTAATTGACCAAACGAGAGCAGATTAATTTCTGCTCTCACTAACAAAAACAAATTATGATAAAAGATAATAGATACAAAATAAGCCAAGAAGATATTGATGTAATGAGAGCATTGAGAAGTGAGGGATATTCATATGCTAAAATTGCTACTCTTTTTCCTGTTACTGCACAGACTATTCAATATTGGTGTGATGATGTAGCTAGAAAAAAACAAAGACTAAAAAATGCATTGAGAGAACATAAACCATTGGATAAAAAAAGAATGGCTAGAGATTCTAAGAAAAGAAGAGAGTTAATAAAAGATGACAGATTTAAAACTAGAATGTCCTTTCAAAGTGCTAAAGACGAAACGAGAGCAAAAAGGAAAACTGCTAGAGATTATAGAACGGGTAAAATGTTGCCAATGAAAAAGGCGATAGAAATATTGAGTTCTGACGAATTGCATTTAGGTAATGCAAAGGTGGAGTAACAAATTGTTGCTCTGAGTTAAATTAAACAATGAGGAAAATTATATGTATAAGAAGATAAATTTAAAAGAAAATGATATAGTGTTAAATCGCCGTTTAACAAATAGTGGTGTAACAACTGGCCAAATTAATTCTTTTTTAAAAGGTTCGGGATACAAGTTAGAACTTAAATCTTGTGTTTGTTTAGTTGATGAATTTGATGAAATTCAAGTGCTAACAACTGAACCGTTAAGAACAATTGGATTAAAATGCATTGCTGAAATGATAAATGAAACCATTTATAAGAACTCAGCACAATATGACAAAGATAAATCATTAACAGATGAGGTAATAAAGACAGAAAAAATGGATAAAATAGATTATATTGCAATAATTGAAAGTCTTAATTTTAGAATTAATGCATATCGACAGATGAAATCTGTTAGAGGTAAATTTATTTCTAAAAAAGAATATGAGATTGATGTTAAAACATTGGAACATTTTAAAAACAATATGAGAACAATATATGAACAAGCGAGTAATTAATCCTAAGCATTATACTAGCAGTTCAATGGAATGCATAGATGCACTAAAAGCATCTATGCCTCTACAACAATACAAAGGTTTTCTTCGTGGAAATGTCTTTAAATATTTATGGAGACATAACTTGAAGAAAAACGACAACGGTGCTGAGGACTTAGGAAAGGCTCAGTGGTATTTAAACAAACTCATCAACGAGGTAGAAAATGAAAACAAAAAAGCAAAAAAACTTAAACAAAAAAGTAGATAAGGAGGATTTAATATGGAAGTTCTTCTTGAAAAATAAATCTGTTACTAATTGGCAGGTTCAAACTAAGTTTAGGCACATTCATGGATTTTCTGACATTGCTTTAAAGAAAAAAAAGCAAGGTTTTACAATTTTAGATGAATGGAAAAGAAATGCCGATACTGGTGCAAGGTATAAACTTTATATTTATGGAGGTAAATCATAATGACAATAAATATACCTAAACTCGATAATGAGTCTGACGAACTTACTAAAGAAGATGAAGAAATGTTATCAGACATTGTAAGTAAGGTAGAACAATATGGAGAGAAGTGTAAGTTAGGCAAAATATCTAGTAGAGATTATAAAAAACTTCTATTAATATTTACATTGACAGAAAAGTTATTACATAAAACTGGTTCTGCTCTTAACATAACCAACAGTGAGGTGAATCATGCTGGACAAACTAAATGATGTTTGGAATGAAATTCCTGAAACCGTGCAAGTTGTGATAATTATATCAGCAGTTGCATTGTTCTGGGATTGGATATTGTAAACAATAAAACATATACCCCTTAAATTTTCCATGATACTAAGTTCATGGAGGTGCAAAAAAAAGCGATTTAAGGGGTATATAGGCCTCGCAATTTTTAAAAACTCACCCGAAAAAGACCATTTTATACTGTAACGAGCAAATTCACCCCATATTGACCTTTTAATTTTTCATAGATAATTGGTATTAAATTAAAAACAAAATGGTCAAAAAGAATATTATAGAGCCTCTGTGCATGAAAAAGAAATGCCGTAAGTAGATAGTTGATTTGCTGTCCAACCCAATTCATTACTATCCATTCGCATTACTGCTTTAGGTGATGAAAATGTAATTGTAGCATCGTCAGCTAAAGCAGTTTTTAATTTGGGTTCGATTTGTAATGTTGCACCACCTGCACCATTTGAAGTAATATCTGCAACAACCATATGAAGTTTTGATGTTGCACCTGTTCCAAACTGAACATAATCTCCTTTTTTGAAAACTGTACTAGATACTTTCGCACCTTGAATTACAATGTCATATGCGCCAACAGAGTGAGCGCCGTTTACTGTTGGTGAACTATCTTCTGCACCTCTAATTGTTCTCTCGTCAGGTGGACTTAATAAAAATGTTCCGTATCTTCCGTGCAATTGCATAAAGAAAGTTTGCCATTCAGATGCCGTTGCTCTATTCATCGGTGGTAAACTGACAGTTGTTTGCCATAAAGAACCACCATAATCTGCAACTTGTTGCGAATATGAATATGGACTTTGGGTCATTGAAACTGCACTAATTATTTTCCATTCACTTTGTCTAAAGTTAGTTGGACTTGTTGGCATTGTTAATGGGTAACTAGGTGCTGACATAATTATGCACCGAATGTTCTTGCGAAAGTTCCACCTCTACTACGAGATTGCGCAACTGCATTAATTGTTTCTTCTTTTATTACTGGCATCATATTCATAACTTCTGCTCTAACTGTAGGAACAACCCCAGTTGAAAAATTTAATGATTGATTAACTACTATACCACCTGATGACATTTGATGATTAGGTATTATTGTACCTGATTGGTTAGGAACAAATAATTCAGCACCTTTTTCCCCAACAATATAAGGTGTGTTTGGCATCACTGCACCACCTGATGCTTTAAACATATCGCCAAATACTGCACCACCAACACTACTTAAAACACCACCTAATGTTACATTGCCTTTCTTTCTTATTTCTTTTAAAGAATTGCTCAACTGTTCTATCATTGGTTGAATAATTAATATATGTGTTATTGTTGAAATAATGTTAGACACTACATCTTGAAAAATACTTTTCATTGCATCCTTAAAATTTTCGCCTTTAGCAATACTATCACCAAATGCATCTGCTATTTCTTCACCTGCATCTTTGAATGTTTTTTCTAATTTTTGTGTTATTTCTTTCATTTGTTCTTCTGTTACAATAATGGTTTCAAATGCCTCTGTAACTTCTCTTGAAGTTGGAGGAATTGACTCCATTATTCTATAAAGTTTTGAAAATTGTTTAAAACTTTCTTGTAGTTCTTTACTGTTTAAATCTAATGCCTTATGAGTTTTTTCCCATTCCTTTTGTGCCTCTCTATCTGATTCAGCAACTTTGTCTAATACACTAGATAAATATTCATAAACGACAATAGTTGCTAATATAGATTTTTGTAATTTAGTCATACTTGTAATGAATCTTAGTATTGCAAGACCTGCAACAGATGCTAAAAATATACCTAATGCACTTAAAGCAACTATAATTTCTTCTATATTTTCTGCAATTGTTTTTGTTGCTCTTGCTAAGTCTCTACCTATAGCAGTACCAATTCTTTGTAATTCCTTAGCACTTTCATCTGCACTTTTATTTAATTCTTGAAATTGTCTTTTTAATTCTGTTGTAAATTCATCTGAGACTGCTTTTCTAAATGTAAATAATTTATCTTCTAACATTGATAAAGTACCAGTCATAGTCTCAGCTAAATCCTCAGTAACATTTCCCCATTTACCACCTTTACCAAAATTCTTTTCAAATGCTTTCATGGTTTCGCCGATGCTGACTTCTGCACCTCTTTGGAAACCCAACATTGCACCTACTCCTCTTTCTCTAAATACATCGGCTGATGCAATACCACTACTAAAAGACCTTTGCATTTGTTCTGCTGTTTGACGAAAATCTAAACCTGTTGCTGATGCAACATTACCAGTAAGGAATAACATCTTTTTTAATTCTTCTGCATTCTTTGATACGATTGCCAAGTTTCCTGCACCTTGTTGTATCTCCTCCAAAGTAAATGGAACTTTACTTGCATACTTCAACATTACTTGAAAAGATTTTGCACCCTCTTCTGCTGTACCAAATAATGCTTTTAATCTAACTTGTAAATCTTCAATTTGTCGGCCAACACCAACGACTTTAGTTAATTGATAAGCACCAAATGCACTTCCGATAACAGAGCCAAACTTTAGAACTTGCATTCCAACTCTGTCAATTGTTTTGCCTAGACCTCTAAATGAGTTGCCCATTCCTTTAGTAGAACCAGCAACTTGACTATTAGCTGATTTTAAACCTGATTTTAGGTTTTTTAAATCTGCCTCAATTTTTACGACTAATTTATCTAATTCCATAATGAGTTAAAAATCAGGATACATTTCTTGTAATTTTTTTAATTTATCTTTGTTCATCGGTTCTTGTGCTTTCTTTCCAGTATTATATTCTTTAAATCCATTGATTGCCATAGTGATTTCCTTTATTGACATATTCCAAAAATCACATGGGTTAATATTCATCATACCAACAATGATTTCATACCACCGTTCTATTGGAAGTTTTGCTTTTGGGTCTAATTTTTTTTTTCGTCTACAACAGTATCATCAACTTTTAAGGCATTTGTTAATAACTGGCCTGTAACTTTAATTGATTCTACATAACCTATTTCTGACACTAATTCTTTAATATCATTTTCTTTAACATCATTACCACCTGCTCTAATTGCATAAGTTAAAATAATAACTATCTCAGTGAGTAAAATTCCACCTTGCGATAATTTATTAGCAACCTGAATTAAAGATGTACCCAACTTTTCCTCAATCTTCATAATCGTATCTAAAGACATACGAGTTTTATATTCTACATTATTTGGAAAGTTTAGGATTTTTTCTGCTTTCAACGGATTTATGCTCATTGTTATCACTCCATAAAGTAATTAATATTGTTTCATGTCTAAAACCAACATCTAGACAATTCGTAACATCATATTTTTTGTTATCAATAGTTACCGACTTTGCAGACATGAGTTTTTTGTCATATCTGCATTCAACTTGAATAAACTTAGATTCCGTGAATTGAACTTCGGCATCTAATTTTTTTTCATCTACATTTATTTTTTTCTTAATCCACATGATTATACTGATGCTATTGTAATTGCACCTGCACTTTCCCATGTTAGCGAATAAGTTACTTCGCCTGTATAAGAACCAGCATATTCAACTGCTGTCAGTTGGAAAGCGCCTGTAAATGTTTTGAAATCAGGAACTAAAAATTGATAATTAGTAAATGAACTTGCATCCAATGTTCCAATAACTGTTGCCTCTGATGCACTGTCTGTAAATACACCACTACCTGAAATACTAAATGATTTAACTCCTGATTGTGCAAGTAAAGTTCTAACTCTTGCAGAATCTTTATTTGTTATATCTAACATTTCTTGATTGATAGAAATTGATGTATCTCTTAATCCACCTACAGTAGTAAATGATTCTGGACTACCACCATTACCAACTTTTACTAATAATTCTGAGCCTTTTTGACCAGCCATAAATACCTCTTCTGTTTGTTAATTCTAACCATTACTTAATCAACTGTCAAATGTTGTAAACTCAACATTAACAGAACCCTGTCTAGTGATTCCGTCCACTTCAACAAATGTACTCGTCGTTATTACTCTACTCATAACATTGGATGCACCACTAACACTTAGTGTAACATCATGCATTAAATTATAGATTCTTTCCATTATATTTTTAATTTCTTTTTGACCTCTGTATTGAGAATATACTTCTATATCAAAATTATAAATTCTACCGTCTACCGTTTTTGTCCCATTATCTCTAGTATTCTCAGTGCCAATAACAACATACGGATATGTTGTGTCTTGTGGAACATTATCAAATATTTTATTATTCCCGACTAGGCCGTCTAAAGTGCTATCACCATTTAATGTGCTATAGACAATTTTTTGAACATCAAATGAATGTATTCCCATTTTATCCTCTACTAATTTTTATTTTTCTATACTGACTTTTCATTTTTAATTTTGTGTTTTTCCATGCTTGGCTTTCTTTACCCATAAAATATCTTTTCATATCCTTTTCTAAAGGAACTGCATATTCAACTTTTGTATATACTTCGCCTTTTGGTGTAACACTTGGAAATGCCCGTTTAATAGAAATACTATTTGCTAATCTGCCAGTATCTATTGCAGGTGGATTACCTTTAACTGATGCAGTATGTACTCTTCTTGGATTATATAATTGCCTAGTTATTCCACCAGTGCTTTTATTCATTCCCATTAATATTTCATTTCTAAAACTATTACAAATGTTATTTAAAAATAATGCACTATTCATCATGAACTGTGTTTCAGCCATAGCTGTCTTTGCTTTTAACTTACTTTGGAATTTTACTTTTAATCCCATTATGTTGCTACTCCCTCTATAGCAGTAATCTCTTGGAATCTTCTTTTCCCCTCATATACATCTTTAACATGAGATATATTAAATGTTTTTGAATTATAAGAGACACGATATTTTTCAGTTAATGCAGAAATATATCGTATGGTAAATTTATATGTTGCTACCCCTCTAATTTGATTTCCAAAAATACTTTCACTACCTGACATATTTTCTGCTTTCGCCCATACTGTTGTCGATGTACTCCAACTATCACTTTGGCCACCTCCTAAATCAGTTGAAGTTGAATTAGTCTGTAATGCGATTCTATTTCTAAATGAACCAATGGTCATTATACTAAACCTCCATAATGTGCTGTTCCACGATATGCATTAGTGGATAATTGTTTAATGACATAAGGTTCTAGTAATTGTGTTGCTGAATTAGGTGCAGTAACATTTTTCCCATTTAATAAATCTCCACGATGTTCAAATAAATAAGATGCATATAATAAACATGAATATTGAATATCATATGGAACATCTGTCTGACCACCATAACCTGCAACATATTGAATCTCTAATGCATTTGCAACTCTTAACCCAGTAGGATAACTTTTACCATTTCTTAATACAAACCTATTAGGCGCTGATGTATTGTCTAAATAATAATTAGAACTCGCCCATGTTGTCGCACTATCTGCATCATCATAATATTTAACATGTGTTATTGATGCTACTGGTGATTGAGGTAAGATAATACTTCGTCTTGAAATATCTTGGTCTATACCAATATACATACCCTCTTCAATAGGTACATCTACATCGTAAACACTATCAATAAATAATTGTAAAGTTTGTGTAGTTAAACTTCTTTTTGTATATAATTTTGCCCAATTATGAACAACTTTTTGTAACTCACCAATAACAGTATCGTCATCTGTACCGTCTACTTTGAGCCAATTTTTAATTTGTGTTGTCGTAACAGCATAAGCTGTTTCTGCTGTTTGTACTTTTATACCTGCCATAAATACCTCTAATCTATAATACTATTTGCTATCATATAAGAAATTGAAATTATCAACAACATTTCTACTATTGATATTTCGGGTCTTAAATATTTTGTTCTAATAGGTCTTAATAAAAATTCAAAACATTCAGGTTTTATTACAAGTATGAGCGATAACCCGAATGCTATATATAATGCTAAGTCTATCATTGTATTAATGGGTTATCCGACCTTGCTTTCATCTCATTAATGCGACTTTCTAAAACTTGAATACGAGCATCATTAATTGACATCTGTTTAACATCAGGAAAAGATTGGGATTCTAATACCTCAATTCTATTCATAACACTCCCTATCTGAACCATTATTCCACCTAATGTAATCACTAGACCTACTAACCCTGCTATTGTTTTAATATCCATTTCAAATATTCCTCTGCATCTTTTGTTTTTTGTTTTGCAATATCAACTCTCTGCTGATATTGAGTCATTGGGTCATTATAACTTAGTTCGTTATATAAAACCCTAGTATCTATATATTGTTTATCATATCCATATAAAGTTCCTCCGTCCAATTTTGCTTGTATAAACATATCATTATTAATTTTTCCATAATCTTCAAGCGATATACTGCTGGTCATAGCTTTTGTGATAGCATCAGATGTCATTAATAATCTTTTATCTAAAGATTGTACTGTTCTTGCTATTTCTTCTGTAATGGAATCTATATTTATTTCTTCATTTGTGTTCATGTTTACATCTTCTGTTGCAACCTCTGTTTCAACAGACTCAGAGACCATTCCTCCTGTACTTTCTTCTGCCACTGTTCCATTCTCTGCTCTGTTATTTTCTTCTGTTTCAGTAGTTCCATTTTCAACGGCAACAGATTCTCTAGTTGTTTCTTCTTTGGGTTCATTATTAACCTCCTCTATAGGTTCTTCTATAGTTTCTTCTATGATTTCTTCCGATGCAATTTCCAATGGTTCTTCATAAGCCATTTCTATTACTTCCTCAGATATATTTAATTCTTCTTGATATTCTGTTAAAACTGCCAATGTTGTCAAAACAATTTCTTCTTCAATAAATGTTTCTTCTATTGCCTCTATAATTTCAGGCTCTATTTCTAATATTAATTCTTCTAATGTTATTTCTTCTACAAATAATTCTTCAAATGTTTCAGGTATTATTTCTTCTACAATTTCTATTAATTCTTCTATTTCTTGAAATGTTGTATTTAATTCTGTTGTTTGTGTCGCTGTTAGAACAGTATCATCATAGGTCATAGTAACTGAAATGTTATCTAAATTAGCACCACCTAAAGTTGCTGGTGCATTGGCATCTGTTCCTGATATTTTGATGTCCCCAATATTACTTCCTGTTCCTGTATAGGAAACTGAATTACTAAAGTATTCTCCATTAATTCCCGTCGTATCTGTGCGAGTTTGAGTTGTTGTTGATAATATATTATTTTCTGAATCTTGTATTTGTAATCTAATCGTAAAACTATCAGCACCACCTTGACCTCCCCAACAACCACTAACCGAGCATTCACCATTTTGAATTTGTATATTTGAGTTCAAGGAAATACCGTTATTGAGCATTTGTTGTGTTATGGTATCGCTTGTTAAATCAAAACTTTGTTCTATAAATCCTGAATTACCAAATTCATAATCATAATTTGACCCACAACAGTCTGAAATTACTTGGCCATTACCACCAGTTGTCCAGCCATTAGCATTCCCATTTTCAAATGTTCCATTAGTGATTAAATTTCCTGTAGTCCGTTCTTCTGCATTTAACATACTAGAAATCATGCCTAAGATTAAAGCAACAGCTAATGACAACCAAAAAATCTCTTTAAATTTATTCATTTTCTAACATATGATTCCAAGTCATACTGGGTTTTAAGTTTACTATTTTTTGTTTTCTTCTCTCTAAAATAATTTGTGTTGCCTCTTTACCAATAACACTTCTTCCGTCATCTGTTAAAACTGGACATGGAGTTCCACTGATAAGCATACTCTCAAATACAAGTGGGTCATCGCACATAACCGATACACTCGCTATCGTCATGCCAAGTTGCTTTAGAAGTTTTGCAGTTTTTCTTCTCTCGCAATTTTTATCTACATAGTAACTACCAAATGTCCCCGAGAATCCTATAATTGTGACCCCAGCAGATAAAGGAATAACACAACTATCTTGGGACATTAAGCTGGGTAAACTAGCACTAGCAGAATTGACTGCTGTCTTTTGATTAGTGCTGTTATTGGTTTCATTGTTTGTTGTTGTATTGGAAGATGAACCTGATTGATATGTCGTTGAAGATTCATATCCTCCAGTAATTGCTGTGTTACTTCCAGCATTATTGCTTTGTGTATTGGTGGTACTACCTGATGAGGTTACATCTGAATAAGTATTTTCTATATGTAACAGAAATCCAATAAATAAAATTGTAATCAGTGCTTTGATGATTAACTTCCAACTCATGATTACTCCTATTTTGCTTTCGCAATGCTACTCCCAACATACATAGAAACGATGCTTAGTATAATATTTTTATGCCAATCTAATATTGCAATACCATTAACCTCTTTCCATGTGTACGATGTATTTGTTGTGTCAAATATTAACCAATCTGCACCCGTTGTTACTTCTGTTTGAATATAAATTGGTGTGTCTGATAATAAAGGTGCTAATGTTGGTACTATTATAATTGCAAAGATGCAACTTAAAACAATGATTCTGCGTGTCATCATAAAGAATGAGTTGGTATTATTCCTAACTTTATCTCTGCTGATTTCTTCTAACTTATGGTTGGCTGTCAATTGTTTCATCATCTCAGCCTGTGCATTTGCTTTAGCACCAAATATTTGCATAACAGCACCTAAAGATGCCGACCCTAAAAGATTTATCATTTCTAGTCCCATTATGACATTCTCCAACCAATAATAACTATGATAATACTTCCCAACCAAGCTAACATTCTTACAGCACCCTTACCCATACTTATCACTTGTTTTAAATCAACAATATCTTTTGTGTTTAAGTCTACAGATTTTCTTAAATCTCTTATCTCTTTTAATAATTGTTCATTAGTGATTTTCATGATTTAGGATTATCGTCTTTAACTTTTTTGACATGAAGATACCACTCTCCTGTTTTGGCATCATCTCCTAATTTCCCTGCATGAATATCCCTATAAAGCATATCTAATTGTTCTGATAATTTTCCATAAGTAGTTTTTGTTTGCTCTTTCTTAGAATCATCATAAAGTCCTGATGTTCTAAATACTTTGTATTGTTTGAAATTAGCATTATGTTCTGTTTGTAAATCATTATAGGCAGTCTCTTCTGCACTTGACATTGTTGTTACTGAACCGTCTGCATTTAATTGTTTAGCCATATTTTAACTCCTCTTAATTCCATAAATTGTTATACAAACTTTTCTTAAATTTTGACTCGTACCAATTAACTGAAATCCATTACAAGTATTCCCAGCAATATTATCGTGATGTAGACTTCCAGCTATTACTTCGTGATAATTACTTGTATTTTTATATCCAATATGAAACTGCATATAAGGTGCAACATTACCCTCACTATCCGAACTATCACTATCCCAACGACCACCTCGACCTAATGGAAAGTAAAGCCACCCTGTCAATGGTTTTCCGTCTGTACCATTACAACCTAAAGAAGTTAAACTTGCAGAGGCAGTATCATTTTCATCTATAACTCTAGCAGTACCATTTGAATCATGTCCAACACCTGCGCATCTATATCCAGCATTGGTAACTGCTGAACCGTCATCTAAAAATCTAAAATCTAAATGTCCACCGTCAGCCTCAAATGAAAGTGCATGAATATATACCCAGTAATTATCATAATCACTATCGAATCCTGTATAACTATAGGTGGCTACTGATGAACCACCTGAGCCATAAAAATTTACAGCACTTTCTACATTGAATCCACCACCACCACC
>TARA_R100001594_G_scaffold51678_1_pt1 | contig 35852 bp, 47 predicted proteins | sample TARA_R100001594 | Tara Oceans TARA_R100001594 (sample SAMEA2622752) | marine metagenome | biome: marine biome (ENVO:00000447); feature: marine epipelagic mixed layer (ENVO:xxxxxxxxx); material: "saline water (ENVO:00002010), including plankton (ENVO:xxxxxxxx)" | depth 150 m | reverse complement strand
ATATATACTATAATTACTATATACTATATATATAATATATATATAATACTACTATAGTACTATATATATAATATATATATAATATATACTACTTACTATAAATACTATATACTATATATACTATAGTACTATTATAAAAAACCCAACCGAACTAACCAATCTTAATTAAATATATATTATATAAAACATTACTGTCAAGTTTTTATTAAATTTAAATATGGATATTTACAAAACATTATACCAAAGAGCCCTTAGCGGCGATTTTGAAATAAACGATGTCTACCACAACCTTGAACGCTGTAGGGAGATATCCAACGAGTTAAGCATTCTTGATATTATTGACCCCACATCTAAACAAATGGGTTTGTTGTCTGAGTTGTTATACCGCATGAAGCATATGCCAGAATTAGAAATACTTGACTTAGACGTTTTTGCAGACCAAGAGAAAAATTAAATTGGCTTTAACCCGCACAATTAAAGGAAAAAAGCATTACGCTTACGAGTCCAAAGAAGAGTTTCGTAGGGCGCATCCAGATACTCCACTGATTACAGATTGGAAAAAAGCAGAAGAGGGAGATTGGTGTCTTGCAGATGATGGCAAGGTAGTTCAGATATTAAAGAAAGGTTGTTTTGTAGATAAAAGGAAAAGAGATAACAATTATATCAGAACCGTAATTGGAATGTTTAATCATAGAGGTGGTAGTCCTTTTGTTGGTACGGTAAAAGATGAAATGTATAGGTTTACAAAGCGATCTGGATACGCTGTAATGACTGAAGGTTTTTTAACTTTGCCAAAAAAGCACTTTGCAAAGTATATTGCACATGGTATGGATCCGGTAGAGGCGTATCAAAAAGCCTTTCCAACTACAAAAAGTTTGGATTATGCAGAAAAAAAGTCAACACTACTACTTAAAAACAAAACAGTGAGGCAGGCAGTGGATAAAGAAATAGAAAATTTAATGTCAGAAGTGGGTATCACAAAACGATACCTCCTAGAAACCACAAAAGATGTCATTGACAAGACAGAGGTCAAAGATAATGACAAACTGAGGGCTATAGAAACCCTAATGAAGATATCTGGTTTGCTCTCCACTGAAAAGAAAGTAGACTCAGTGGCTCTTATACAAGAATTCAGTGGGTTTAGCAGAGAAAAGCTAAAAGCCTTTGAGCAGGGAATACTACCAGAGAAGCAAAAAGAATTAACCGATGGCTAAGAACTTATTACAAATGGCACAACCAGCATCAACTGATGTTCATAGCAATATAGATAATTTGATATTACAAGCAGAACTAGATAGACTTGACCAAACGGGTGTGATGTATGCTGACAAAACACCTCAGTACATTGGTGGGGCAGATGATGTGGTAGCTAATGTAGCATTAGGGCCATTGTTAACATTAAAAAGTCTTGGTGGCGTAGGTAAAAAACTTTTAGAAAAAACCGGTTTGCGAAACCCTGTAACGCACTACACAACTGGTAGTGGTGCTACTGAGATATTAAAATCAGGAACAATACGAGGTAGAAGCCAAGCATTTCCCGGTAAGCCATTTAAAAAAGACAGTAAGAAAGCAATAGACGCAAGACTTAAAGAGTTTAGGGAAAAAACATTAGCAAGTGCTGATGAGTTGGACTTTTATGCAAATGAATTAATACAGGGCTCACCAGCGGTTTCAGTGACAAGAGACCCTATGTTCTTATCTAGGCCCCATGCTCATGTGGGTTCGGACATTGGGTTAATTATGGATAGGGGCCAGTTAATAAAACAAGGTATGAAGATTCAACCATTTGCAGAAGCAGGTTATAGAAAGACTGTTCCTTTGTATGGGGGTAAAACTTTAGGAGACATTGCGGCAGGAAAGCTTTATAGGACTGGAAGCAAAGTGAATCCAAAATTTGAGTTCGAAGAGAGGATAAGAGGGTATGTTCCTACTGAAAATGTTAAACTTATAGATTTAACTAGGCTTCCTTCCGGGCAAAGCAATGACTTAGGCAAGATAGACGTAGAAAGATTTAAAACATTATTGGAACTGGCAAGGTCAAATAAACCAATAATAAAAAGCTTTGAGGCCAAAGAGGGACTGCAAAAAACATTGAATATATTAAAGAATCCATATTTTAAAGAACAAGGAATTAACACGCCAGACTATATACAAGCTACTGAACAGTTATTAAATACTCCAACATACAGGTTTCAACCCTTTTCAAAGGTTCGGTAAAGCCAATGAATGCTTTTAACATTACTCCTCCACCATCAGAGATGGAGAAAAAAGACGAGGTTCTTGCCAAGGCATATGCAAACCTTATTTACTTTGGCAGGGCTTTTCTTCCTAACGACTTCCTAAAGAAATCAGAATCAGCACCGTTTCACTACGAAATGGCAAAAAAGATGATAGACACTGCACCCGGAGCACGTATATGCAATATTATACCACGTGGTCACGGTAAGTCGGTTATAGCAAAAGCGGCTATTATGCACAAATTGTGCTTTGCGGAAGAAGGAGACCAGCATTTTATAGCTTGGGTGTCAGAAGAACAGTCTCAGGCTATTGACCACTTAAAGTATATCCGCTCTCATTTTGAAAACAACAAGATGATACGCTACTACTTTGGAAACATGGATGGTGGCAGTGTGGGGAAGAGGTGGACAGAAAAAGATTTAGTTACCCCTAAAGGAGATAGGGTCATATCCAAGGGTACATCGCAAAGGCTTAGGGGTAGGGCAGAAGTAGATGTGCGCTATACAGGTATCGTTCTTGATGATTTTGAATCGGAGCTTAACACAAAAACGCCAGAAAGGCGTGCTGACATCAAAAAGTGGATAGTATCCACAGTATACCCTGCCTTAGAGGAAACTCCGGGGAATGAGGGGTGGATATGGCTTTCTGGGACTATTGTACACTATGACTCTTACCTGCAAATGACGTATGATGGCTGGAAAAACGCCAAAAAGGATAAAAGAGAATATCCTTGGGATGTAAATTTCTACAGGGCAATAGAAGACGACAAACCGCTGTGGGCTTCCCAGTTCTCTAAAAAGAAGTTAAAGGCGAAGAAGAGAGAGTTTATTGAGGCCGGTCTAGTCAATAAGTTTGCTCAGGAGTATATGAATGATGCTCGAGATGTGACGAATGCCTCATTTAAGATAGACAGAATACAGTATTACAACGGAAGGGTTGAATGTAAGGATAGATTTAACTATCTTATAGACGGTGATGATGCAATCCCAATCAATATATACATGGGTGTTGACCTTGCGGCAACAGCTTCTGAGACTTCTGACTTCCAAGTCATACTTGTTATGGGTATTGATTCCAGTAATAATCGTTATGTCTTGGAGTATTTCCGTGAGCGTATCCCTACATTCGATGTTCCAAAAGAGATTATACGTCTTGCAAAGAAGTATTCTCCGGTGCGAAGAGTTACTATTGAAACGGTTGCGGCACAGGAGATGGTTCGGGATATGGTTACACGGCTTTCCTCAACGGAGAAAAGACTTCTTCCGGGTATTTTTAAGGGAGTTAAGCCTCCGGCTAGAATTAAAAAGCAAGATAGGTTGGAAACAAGCCTTGGCCCTCTTGTCAACTCTAAAAAGCTATACCTGCAAAGGAAAATGACAGAACTGGTAGATGAGTTCTTTGAGCATCCCAAGCCAAAAAATGATGATGTAATGGATGCGTTGTATTATGCTGATTACTTTGCCAAGCCTCCAAAAAGTTCCAAGACCTCAAAAAGTGCAATAATGAAAGGTTCGGTGAAAAACAATACATCTATCGGTAAAAAGGCCTATAGTTGGATGACAGGTGCAAGGGTCTAAATCTATTGCACATTGTATTCCTTTGTTGTTAAGATAGGGTAGCGAAATATATACATGCCAAGGTATTCAAAACGATCCAAACAACGATTAGCAACTTGTGACCAGAGATTGCAAGATGTGTTTAATGAGGTTATTAAACATGTTGATTGCTCTGTTTTAGAAGGTTACAGAGAAAAGGAAAGGCAAAATAAATTATATGATGAAGGACGTACTAAGGTTAAGTATCCTAATGGCAGGCATAATCACTCTCCCTCTAAAGCCGTTGATGTTACCCCTTATCCTGTGGATTGGGAAGACCGGGAGCGGCAAACCCTCTTTGCTGGGTTCGTTCTTGGCATTGCTCGGGGCATGGGTCATAAGCTAAGATGGGGTGGAGATTGGGATCAAGATTTTCAAGTAATGGACAATCGCTTTGATGATTTTCCACATTTCGAGATAAGAGATTAATGGCTACTGACACCACCACAGCAAGGGTGCCAATAGGGTCTTACATATTAAATGAAGGCGCTACGAAGACATTTCCTTTTATGAAGGAGGTTGCCAGTATGTTCCGTGCTGACAGTGAGGACATGGCAAATAGTTTAGGTGCTGTCTTAACGAATGGAGAAACATACATTCCCCCGGATGGCGTAGAGGCAATAGGAGTTAAAACATTGGAAATGATGAATGAAACACCGAAAGAAGGCGCTACTTATGAGATAGATCGCCTAATAGCAATGAACGCATTAAAAAATATGAAACTTATGTATGGTGGTGGAGAGGTGAAGCCTACCGCCTATCGAGGTGGTGGCATGGTAGAAGATAATTTAATGGGTATGATGGGTGGTGGTATGGCCAAGAAGAAAAAGGGCTATGGTTATCAAGACGGTGGAGTGGTTGATTACCTGTCAAACTATATATCAGATATGGGTGATGGTATGACTGGCTTTCAGCAAATTGTACAAGCGCCTAAAGAAAGCGGGGGGTTTAGTTATTATTTGGGAGAGGCTCAGGGGCCAAGCGTTAAACAAAATCAGCGCCTCGCAAGGAAAATGGCAATGGAAAAAATGCAAAACGCACCTCAGGACTCAATACCTGCTATGTTAGTTGATTCTTATTTTCAACAACAGGATGAAGGAGAGGATAAAAAGAAAGGCAGCTTAATGAAGTTGTTGGGTTTTAAGGGTATGCAAGAAGGTGGAGAGGTGATGTTTCCACCACAACCTGCCGACCCGTTCCAAATAGACAAGCGACAGGCTGACCCTAGCATGTATGAGGGTAGTGTGTTAGGCGGTGGTGGTATGGAGCAAAATCCTCCACAGATTGACGAAATAATGGCAAATCCTGAAATGTATGTTGATGCACCTACAGACCCTTTACTTTTAGAGTCTGAAATACTAGAAGAAGAAATGATGCAAAATCAGATGATGCAGGAAGATCTTGTTGCGGATAGAGCACGTAAAGCATTGGAGTATATCCGATTAATGGGTGTGCTAACAGGAGCATCGGAAGCGCTTGACTCTCCAGATGGCCGCTCTGGTTTTGAGATTACTCCTCGCAGAACTTTTAAGGGTCGTGTGTTGGGGGATAACCTACAACCGGCTCCCTTTTTCCCCGAGAGATAAATGGATCAAGACCCCAGAGCAAAGAATAATCAAGAATTACATAGAGAGTGGAGAAACGCTCGCTCTGATTGGGATACGGAGGCTAGGCAAGATATTGATTTCTACCTTGGTAATCATTTTACATCTAATGAATCGGATGAATTAGCGTCAAGAAATCAAGCAGACATACCAATGGATCGTGTCTCTGCGGCTATTGAAAAATTTAAAGCAGTTTTGACTTCGAGAGCGCCTGCGTTTACTATAAACCCCCGAGAAGACTCTGATGTTCAGGTGGCCTCTTTATGGCGGTCAATTATGGGGTATATATGGGAATTATCCGATGGCGACTGGCAAATGAAGCAAGCAATACAGGACTACGCTACTACTGGTATGGGTTATCTGTATGCATATATTGACACAGAATCAGATTTTGGTAGAGGTGACGTTAAGTTCACATACGTAGACCCTTTTCGGGTTTATGCGTCTCCAAATTCCCGTGATCGCTGGTTCGGCGACTCGGATGGTTTAATCCTTTCCACCATCCTTACTGGCGAACAGGCCGTCAACCTCTACCCAGAATTAGGAGACCGGCAAGACCCAGAAACTGGAGAAGTTGTACCGGGAATTATTAGAGAGTTGTCTGGGTTTACATACGATGAAGAGGATTATCCGTCCTCGCATAATAAAAACTCAATGACTGTTTTTACACCAGCGGATGTTAAAGATAAGGATTCTCTTAGCGTGGACAAGTATCAGGTTTTAGAGCGTTTTTACAAGGTGAAGGTTCCTTTTTATCGAGTGATTGATTTAAAAACCCAAGACGAAACTATTTTATCCCAAGATGAGTATTATGAATTTATCTCTGAAAACAAAGAGGCGTTTGACATTGGAGCTTTTACTGCTATAGAAGTTTTACAAACTCGTGTAAAGGTATGTGCATCTCTTGGAGAAATTGTTTTGTATGAGCAGGTTTTAAACACGGATGAGTACCCTATTGTACCATTGCCCAACATATGGACTGGAACCCCATACCCAAAATCAGACATATCTAGAGCTAGGCCAATGCAAAGGTTATTGAATAAACTTTGGTCTTTGGCACTATCACATGCGCAAGCCTCGGCAGGCTTAAAACTTTTAGTGCCTTTAGGAAGTGTAGATGACCTCGATCAGTTAGAGAAAGATTGGGCAAATCCAAACGCCGTTATTGAAGTAGATTCTTCTCAAGGAGAGCCTCACTATCCAGCGCCTCAACCACTGTCAGGTGAGTTTTATAGGCTTATACAGCAGTCTGAGTTTTATATAGATTTTATTTTTGGGTTGCCTGAAATGATGCACGGTTTTGCAGAGAAGGCCCCTGAAACTGTTAGGGCTACTGAAAGAATGATATCCCTTGGAAGTGAGCGTCCCAAATCGAAATTAAGAGATATAGAGTTTAGTGTAAATAAGTTGGGTAAGGTGATGTACAACTTAGCCAAGGGGCACTATACATATAAAAAAATATTTAGACTTGCCCAGCCAAATAACAATATTACAGAGGTGATGGCAAACTTTTATACAGATGTTTCTGGTGCTGTGCTAGACCTAAAAAAGGATAAGCACTTGCTAGATCAGCACGATATAAGAATTGAACCGGGTTCTACAATGCCTTCTAATAAGTACGCAGAGTTAAATGTTTACTTAGAGGCGTTTCAAATGGGTATTGTAGACAGGTATGAAGTGTTAAAGAAAAACCCAGAGCTATTTGATAAGGAAGGCATTATGCGAAGAACGGAAGAAAAGCAGTTGATGCAACAGCAAATGCAAGCTATGGAAGAACAAATAAAGAATTTGCAAGGTGACTTGCAGACAGCCCAACGAGAGTCTGTCAGCGATAGAAAAAGAGTGGAGGTTGAAAAATTTAAATCTCGACTTTCTGAGGTTAACTCAGAGTCTAAGGCTGACAGAAGGGTACAACGTGGAAAACTAGAAAACGAGGTGAAGCTTGAGGTGGAGAAATTGTCTAATAATCTCAAAGATGTACAGAGAAAAGTCAGTTCCGCTCCAGAGGCCTAAGGACATCTAAGGAGAAAACTATGTCTACACTAGAACAACAGGATGAAAACGTGTTAAACAATCAACCCGTTGCCAATGAACAGAATGTGGAAGATATCATTCAAGAGAACGCTGGCCTAGACGGCCCAGCGGAATATCAAGAGGAAGTTGCAGAGCCAACTACTTCAATCAATTACGAAGAAGAAGCAAAGAAGTTTCAGTCTATGTATGATCGGTCACAAGCCGAAAATGCTAAATTGCAACAAGGTGCTCAAATTCTTCAGTTATTGGAGCAGAGACCTGACCTTGTGCAAGTCCTTGAAAATGGTATAGCTAATCCCACTGCTCAAAAAGTAAACGAACCGAATGTTAATAAAGACGATTTTAATCCTTGGGAAGCTTTTACAGAAGATGGATCCGAGTCAAGTAAATTTGTCAATCAGAAGATTGACCAAAAGGTTAACCGGATGGTATCAGAGAGGCTTGCCAGACAACAGCAACAGATGCAGGCTGAAATGCAGATGAATAATACGGTTAATGAATTGCGTGGTAAATACAAGATGTCCGATGGGGATATTCAAGATTTTATGCAGTTTACAACCCAACCCAAAGAGCAAGTGGGTTTAAACAACCTAGTGAAGCTTTGGCAAATGCAAAACGGTCAATCGGTTGCTAATAATGACACAATGGAAGCGGTTAACGCCGCAAAACAAGCTCCGAGAACGGCTGGCGTTTTACAAGGACAATCAGCACCAAATAGGTCTGATGGTGATAAAATGTGGGATAGCATAGTTAGTTCTGGGGGTAGAAATAACGTTTTATAACTAACTAGGAGAAAATAAATGGCTACTTATAATAGTGGACAGGTAAAATTTGATACTCCGGGTGCTGTTATTGATAGTACGATTCCATCACGTAGATTATATGATTTTAGTGATAGAGTAGCTGACTTAGCACCTGAAGAGTCTCCATTTTTTGTATACCTGTCAAAAGTTGGAAAAGTTCCAACAACGGATTCTCAATTCCGTTTTTTAGAAGATAGAACAAAGGTCTCTATGACCGATAGAAGCTTTCTTCAAAAAGGTGGTGGAACCTTAGCGGCGGCAGGAAGCAATACATCGCTAACTGTTGACACTAGCGGTGGAGCGGCTGTTAACTGGCTTATCAAAGGGATGGTGGTTCAATTTGCACAGAACGTCAATAAAGGCGGCGGTGCTGATACAGAAGCTATCACTCAAGCTACAGCTAGGATAGAATCTGTAACCCACAATAGTTCTGATACAACTATTGTTGTAAAGACCATTGCTAATAGTGCTGGTAGTGGTACAACAACACTTGATGATAATGGTGAATGTGTTGTAATTGGAACATCATATGAGCAAGGTTCAGGTGCTCCAGATGTATGGTCACAAGAAATGGATAATGATTATGGTTACACCCAAATCTTTAAAACAGCTTGTGAGATGTCAAACACAGCACGTGCTACAGTGTATCGTGGTTATGCTGATGAATGGGCACGTCTTTGGAACTTGAAACTTCGTGAACATAAAGTTGATATCGAAAGGGCTATGCTCTTTGGTATGAGAGGTTCTCAAGGCGGGGTTCAATATACTGAAGGTATAGTGGGAAACATTATAGTTAATGGAACTGCTACTACTGATGGTACTATTGGTTCTTACTCGGAAGGTGTTCCTTATTTGGCTTCATATGCTACAAGCGAATTGACCTATGATGGTCTACTTACTGCATTTGAAACATTGTATGACCCAGCTCGAGGTGGTTCCAGTGCTAAGTTGTGTTTAGCTTCTTTACCAGTCGTATCACATTTTAACAAAATTTCAGGTTTTGGAGAATTGAGTATGAGTGGTGAGACAAGATACAATTTTGAGTCTGCTAAAGGTGCATTTGGTCATAAGGTAATGAAGATTGAAACTGTGCATGGGGATTGTACATTAGTAAAAGAACCATTGTTCAGAAACAATGCTTCTGGCCATATGTGTTTTGTTGATCTTGACCATGTTTCATATCGACCACTGGTTGGAAACGGTGTGAATCGTGATACGCAAGTACAAACAAATGTGCAAGCGGCTGATGAAGACTTGAGAAAAGACATGATTCTTACAGAGGCAGGTCTTGAAGTTTCTCTTCCTGAGACTCATGCTTTGATTAACTTGGAGGACGTGTAAAATGAGAAGTGATGTAATAAATCCAAATAGTAACTCCCAAGCGTTAGCTTCAGGTGAAAACCTTATTAAGGTTAAGTCTAAAGTTGTTAAACATGGAACTGCGGCTACCACTATTGCTTCAGGCGCTATTTCAGTGCCAGCCAATTCGATTATTACAAGGTTAACTTGTATTGTTGAAGAAGCTCTTGCTCAGGCAAGTGGAAATGTTGGTGTTAGCGCAGGGACAGCGGCGGCAGGTACTCAGTTTACTGGTACTCTTGACGCAGATTGTCTTGAAGCCTCAGCCACATCAGTAGCGGCTGGAGTTGGAACATCAACTGATGATGTCTTAACAGCCGGTTTAGGTGGGACTGCAATAATGGGGGCTTTAGCTAATGCTTATAGAGCCGCTGATACAGATGTGCATTTTACAGCAACCTCAAGTGGTGGTAATTTTACTGCTGACACAGGTGCTTTAAGATTCATTGTTGAATATGTAGAGATGGCTAACTCGCTAGATGTATAATCCGAATAAATAAGGATAGCAGTATTTAACTGTGGGAGCTGTCAAAAAAAGACAGCTCCCGAAATATCCAAAAGAATTATTATGAAATGTGTACATTGCAATCAACCTAATCCTAAAAGATGGTTTTACTGTCGTCATTGTGGCCGTAAAGCTTCAAAGTCTTTGTTTACCACCAATCTTTATATGATGAGTGACATCGGCAAAAGAACCGATATTGAATTTTCTTCAATGACAATGGATGAGGATATCGCACAAAGAAATAAAAAAATTTATGGCAACTAAAAAATCTATAAAAATAAAAGGTGTTTCTATGTCTGGTTTAAACCAAAGGCAAGTAGGTGCTATGAAAAAGCACGCAAAGCACCATAGTGTTAAACACATTAGGGGTATGGTTAGTATGATGAACAAAGGTAAAACCTTTACACAGTCTCATAAGTTGGCTATGAAAAAGATAGGAAAATAATGGCTACATTAAAAGTAAAAATACAAGAAGATATTATTTTAGAAAATCAAGACTACGGCTCAAAAAGAACATTTGAAGTTGCTAGTATTGATGAGATTTATAAAAGAATTATTACCGCTCCCGCATCAGCAAGCACTACCATAGCAACATTTGCGGCGGCGGTTAGCACGTCTGATGGTGCATTTGATGTGGCTGATGTAAGGTATATTAGAATTACTAATACAGAAACTACTAATCCGGTTACAGTGGCTTTGATTGGAGCTTCGGACAATGCTCAGTTTGTTTTAGAAGCTGGTAAAAGTTTAATGTTTGGCGCTCCAGATGATTTTATGAGGGGTGAGGTAGATACGACCCCATCATTTGCTAGCTTGGAAGATTTAGCGGCAATTAAAGTTAATCCGGGTGGCAATGCGGTTGGGCTTGAATTGTTTATAGCGAGCGTTTAATGGCAACGTTTGAAGCACAAGTAGAAGCCTTAACGAGTCTTGCGATAGATGGCAGTTCTGCTCCTACGCAAACGGAGCTTACTCAATTTCTTACAGATGGTGCTAAAGAGATTATTAACAACCTACCGAGTTCTTTATTGCCTTTGTGTGCATCATCTAATACGTTTACATCTGGTAGTGCTGAAACATTGGTTACTGGAAAAATATTAAATGTATTTAGGAGTGATGGGGATATTAGTCAACCCTGTAGAAGAGTTTCTGCAAGTCAAAAAGGTAGGGCGTCAGACCCCGATGATATGTCATACGCTACTATAACAGACCCTGTATTTTTTATAGATAATAACACTTTAGATGTTTTGCCTGCTGGTGGCTCTTGTTCTTATTCTGCGGTTGCGTACCCTTCAGTAGCATACAGCGCAGATGCTATTACAGCTTTTCCAAATGAAGCAGAGTATCTTGTAGCTTTGTATGGTGCTATTAAATCTCTTAGTAATAAATTAAGTAGTTTGATAAAAACGGATTTAAATATATCTGCACCATCACCAAGTGCTCCCAGTTTGGCTACCTTGTCTTATACAGATGCCAGTAATGCGGATGCTAGTTCTAGTAATGTGAGTCCTATTAACGTTTCTACAATTTCTAAAGCAGATATTAGTGGTGATATACCACAATATACAAAACCTAGCACCTCGGTTAATTTTGGATCTGGTAATAATTTTGATACTTTACTGGGAACTAATGAAGATACCGAGTTGGCTTCTGTTGAGTTGCAAAAACAGAATCAATTACTAAGTGCCTACAATACAGACATACAGAATGAGTTAAACGAGTTCAATAAAGAAAATGTCAGATATCAGGCTAATGTTCAAGCAGAGCTTGCAAAGCACAACACCGATTTGCAGGTAGAATTAAGGCAGACCCAGTTGGATGCCGCAGATGCACAGCAAGAAGCCTCTCAGGCAACTGATGTAGATAAGTTTAATAAAGCCCAAGATCAGGCACTGGACTTGCAAAATAAAGCACAAGATTTACAGGCGGCTGTGCAAAATAATGACGACCTTGTATCTAAGTTTTCAGCAGAATTAAATAAGTATAGTGCGCAGGTTAATGCTGAGGTGCAAACTTATTCTCAAAACCTTGAAAATAATCAGCGTAATTACAATGTTTATGCTCAACAGCAGGCTAAATTACAAGCTGATTATGATAAGGGGTTACAATTATTAAAGACATGAGGGGGATATAATGGCAGATAAAGCAATAGCAAACTTGAGTTGTAGCATTTTTATGGATAATGTAAGGTCAGGCATGAGCGGTTCTTTTGATTATGAACCAAAAGACGCTAATGATAAATGGTTGTATGCTCAAGTGTCTGTAGACAATACCGCTAGTACAGATTTATTAGATACGGGTGATTCTTATCTTGGTAAATTTGCTCAAGTATCACTATCGGACAAAGTACAGTGGATTGCAATTAAGAATACATCCTCAGTGGCAACTGAAGGCGTAGCCATTGATTTAATTACTGGCACAGCCGCTTATGACTTAAAAGGTATAAATATAATAGGAGCTGGAGAAATGATTATGCTAAAGCCAGTAAATACCACTGTTCAAGATTTACACGCCAGAAGTTGCACTTTAGATGGGACATATGGCTATGCAACCGCTCAAGGCTCTGCAACTGTTGTAGTGCAAGTAGCCGCAATACTAGACGACGTTTAATAATGGCAATACACTCCTTAACGGTAAAGCAAATTATTAGCAGGGTTAGGCAGGTATTCCCTAATGCTCCTGAGGCATATATTATCTCTTTAATTAATGATGCTTTGAATGAGCTAGGTGAGTATTCACAAAAATCTATGTCGGCTAAGGTCAATATCGTAGCCAATCAAATGTTCTACGATATTTCAGACAATGCAAAAGATTCCTCTGATAGTGAAATGGGAATTAATAAAATACACCGTGTTGACGTTATGGACAGTGACGGTGATTATATTCGTATACCTCGTGGGTTAAATGGGGAACCGTTAATGTTTGATATTACATCTGAATCTGCAATAAAGGAACCATCGTAATGGCAAGCAATATTAAATATCCTGAAGATAGGTCTTTATATTTTATACGTGGAGACCATTTAGGCTTGGTCACAACACACGACTCAACAAACGCCAGTCGCACAGACCGTAAGGCGTATCAAGCTTTTGATCATGCTGTAACCAATGGTCTGCTTCTTCATTATTATGGCAATCCCCGTAAAGTTGTTTCAATTACAGATACGCCAGATATTGACAATTTGTTTCATGGAGTGATTGTTGACTATGTAAAAAAATGTTTATATATGGATCGAGCTGGTGCATCACAAGATGCTGGGGGTTCACAAGTGGCTATGGCTCTGATGGCTGAACATCAAAAAAGATTTGACTTAGCAGTAAAAAAGTATGGTACAAGAAAGCGTACAAAGGTTGGTGGTTCTAGAGCGGTTGCGGTGCCCGACTTTAAATAGGTGGGTTGTGTGATTGCTTATATGCTATCAAGAGAGGTAAGTTTTATTGTAAAAAAATAACAAAATATGTGTATCAGGTAGAGAGGTCTTATCGCCTCACAATCGGATACAAAATAATAGGGCAATAACATGGCAAGTATACACAAATTTACAGCATCAGAGTCGGGAAATGTAGCGCTGGGGCAAGCTGGTGCAATATTTGAAGATTCTACAGATGCAGTAACAGGAAAAAGCATTGTAGCGATTCAGTTCTTAGCTGATTCGACATTCACCACCCTTACTCCCAAAGATGCTAATTACATTGGAACTGCTGGTGGTAATGGAGATGCGATAGACACATCAAATACATTCCCACAAGGCATGACTATCCTAGGGCATTGGACTGCTTTTACTTTAGCTAGTGGAACGGTGATAGCTTATTTAGGTTAGGCGATGCTTGGTGTAGGTTTATCCTTATACAGGGGAACGGTAACTAAGTTAAAATATATTACTGAAAACCTCTTACAATACTTTAACATGAAGACTACTTCCCCTGAGTTATTTCTTGAGGGGAGTACTAGTTTTGATGGGAATGACTACATTACAGTTGATGGGGTTATATCATCTCTCGGAACAACTACAGGCACTTGGTGTGCTTGGCTTAATAATCCAGACATCACATCTGCTGAAAGTTATTTTATATCTGCTGGGGATACAAATGCAGATGAGTTTATAATACTTACAAAAGATGATGATGGCGACTTAAGAGCATTTTTAAGAGATGCTGGGTCTAATAGGTGGGAGGTTAAAACAGATTCTCCAGCATTTATAAATAATACATGGCATCATGTTGCACTAAGACACAATGGAACAGAACCAGAGCTATTTGTTGATGGTGCAAAGCCACCACAGACTTTTTCAGTTAGCACAGATAAAGCAGATTGGATTCCCGATTGTACTGGGTTAGATAATTTACGAATAGGGCATTTATCTAAAGGCTCAAGTTTAGGTGGTTATTTTACAGGATTAATTGCTAATGTAGGATTTTGGAATAGGGCTATTACTCAAAATGAATTATTAGACTTGAGGTTTAAAAATTATGCTGACTTATCGGCTTCACTAAAATCGGGATTAATCAGTTGGTATCCATTAGTATCCAATGCAAATGACTCAACTTCAAGCAATAATGGAACAAATAACAATGCTACGTTCCTTTCGTCAGCATATGGAAGAAGCTCACTATTCAAGCCAAGATTATCAAATGAAGTAAGCACCCTAGATTATCCAAGAGCAACAACTCATACTGCAAGAGCTGTAAGCTTTGACGGAAGTAATGACTACATTACAATCCCTGATACTGATGATTTTACTTTTGGCGATAGTAGTAGCGATTCTCCATTTAGCGTATCAGCTTGGTGTAAAATGACTACTGCAAATCGCTATACAGTTGCTACAAAAGGCGTGTCAAATGGTGGTGACTTTGAATGGATGTTGACACAATCTGGCACAAACTTAGATTTCTATATTTGGGATGAGGATACAAATGGCAGTCGGTACGTCAATGTAGCAGGGGCAACTTTCAATCAATATGTGGGGAGGTGGACTCATATAGTAGCTACTTATGATGGGTCTGGTAATCGTTCAGGGATGAAGATTTACCTTAACGCTGAGTCTCAAACACTTGGGGGTGCAGATGATGGAAGTTATACTGCTATGGAAAATGTAGGTGGGGCTTTGACAATTATGAAAGAGCGTACTAATTATGGGACTGGGCTGATGAATAGTTTTAGGATTTATTCTGCAGAACTTACCCTTGCCCAAATTAAAGAGATTTATGAAGCTCCTGAACAAGCCTTACCAACTGGAATTTCTGCATCAAATTTAAAAGTAAATCTTCCTATGCAAGAAGGAAGTGGCAAGGCGGTAATAGACACATCGGGAAACAATAATCACGGTGAATTAGTTGGAGCAACATGGGCAACTGGTGAAGATGGTGGATTTCAATCTTCTTTAGTTCGCTCAAGAGATGTATTTTACAGTACAGAAGGCACAGGTGCAGATGGAAGCAATTACTCATTCGTAAGGGGAACAGGAACTCCTGCTCTTGGAACTACATGGAGTTTATCAGCTTGGATTTATACAGGAGCATCTTTTGGTGGTGGTGGTTATAGTTATTACCTTAGGTATAATGAAGAAATATCAATTACTGTCTTAGAAAGTGACGGAAGGTTATACTCATTCCCTCACCCATATATTGATAGCAGTTTTAATAGATGGAATATAGTTTTATCGCCAAATAGATTTTATCATATAGTTTTAGTGGGTTCAGGGAGTAGCCCCTATGTACAAGTCTATTTAAATGGTTCAGCTCAAACTACAGCCAACCATGACAGTAGCCAAGCAAATGCTCCTACGACAGTAGATGTAACAGCTACCACCTCTGAATTGTTAATTGGTGGATTTGACCATACAAGCAACGGATATGAACCTGAAGGTGCTATAATAGATGAAGTAGCAGTTTGGGACAGTTCTTTAACTAGCTCGAATGTATCTACTTTATATAATAGTGGAGTGCCTTATGATGCTACTAATGTAGCTAGTGATGACTTACAAGGTTATTGGAAGAATGAAGGTGCGAATCAATGGACTGATTTATCAACAAATAGTAATCACCTTACTCCAAGCAATGTAAAAACAGTATTACTAACAGAAGGATTAACTTCAGGTAAAGATGGGTTAGGTTTTGCCTTATCTACTACAGACAAAATTTCAAACGGATTACGTTTTAATGGCTCTGATAGTGTAATGATATACAATAGCACTCAGGTGGATAGCTCACTTCAAGCCCTTGATGATAACCTTACTGTTGAATGTTGGATTAAACCTTTTGAAGTAACTGGTAATGATTCAGGAAATTATCAAAGCTATTATACTATTGCCGAATTAAGAACCCAAACTGATAACAACGATATGCCCGATGGTAGTGGAACTCACATACCTTTTAATCTTGGAATAAATAACTCTAAACTTTGTTTTGGTGTGACAGATAACCATACTACATCTGATGAAAGGATTGATGGAACTACAACTTTGGTAGTAGATACTTGGTATCATGTAGCAGTTACATTAAATAGTAACGCCTATGTGATGTATATAAATGGGGCTGTAGAAAAATCGGGAACTCTTGGAACTGCAACTGGTGATAGAAATGTAGGTATAGGTTCTATACTGTCAAATCTTGTATTTGGTGCAAGGACAACAAATGCAGGAGGCACAACAGGTTATTTCAAAGGCTTAATAGATGAGTTTAGAATATACAATAGCACATTAAGTTTAGCAGATATTAAGCAAAATAAAGCACATAATAGTAGGAGTTAAGATGCTTGGTCAATACACACATTATATAAAATTTAATAATACAACTACATCCAAAAATAAAAGAGTCACAGATAGATATGACTGGATTACATTAGACGATGATGAAAAAGAAGTCACTAATCAAGCAAAGTTAAGTGACTTAATTGAAAGGCATCCAAATTATTTTGCACCTACTTACGCGAAAGATGATTCCGAATGTATTATTAAATCAGATTTTACACTAGCTGAATTAAATGCCCTACCTGCCACATTCGTAGTGTATACAAATTCAGAGGTAATTAACTATAAAAACAACTCAACTAAATGGAACAAATCAGAATGAAAACAATACTTACATTATTATTAATAGCGACCCCAGTAATAAATCAACCAGCAGAACCAGTAGAAACAGAAATTGTTCTTGCTGAAGACGTAAAGAAAAAGAAGAAGAAGGGTAAGAAAATGGTTGGAAAGGGAAAGAAAAAGAAGAAAGGTTTCTTTTCAAAGGTGTTTGGCTCTAAGTAATTAATGAATCGTAAGGTTCGCAAATTAAAAAATGGGGATTTTGAAATTGTTAGTACGAGCTACAATATTGGCTTTCGGTATATTTATTATGGCAAATTGCAGTCAGGGTTGGAGTATCGCAGGGGTTCAACTAACTCCAGCAGACACAACAATTAATACGGTGTTTTTAGAAGTTCTAGATACTGATTCTGTAATGCACTACTATCATCAAAGAATGTACAGTACTCAAAATTGGTGTTATATACATGGTCGGTTTGAGGATGTAGTAAAGGCCCATGAGTGATGAGATTAAAACTGCAAGGAGTTATAGAGGGACTGTGGTTGATGATAACGCAGTCGTTTCTATTAATCTTCGTTGGCTTGGACAAGGTCTGGTATTATGTGGATCGCTCGTATACTGCTTTCTGCAACTGGTGGGAAGAATCACAGAGCTTGAAGATAAGATGTCTGAGGCTAATAAACAAATTGGGGATTTACTTAATAAACATATCGTGGAGGAACGGTCTGAACGAGCAGAGCTGGCAGAGAAAATAGCATTTTATGAAAAAGAGTTTAATATAAACCCGTTAAGTTGGGGTAAGAAAAAGCGAAAGTAGATGGATACACAAACAATATTAGATAGTTATATGACGCTGGGCGCGAGTGGGTTTTGTGTAGTATTCTTAGGATACATGCTGGTTAATTTAATGAAGAGCCAAACCTCACAATCAGACAGCTTAGATAACTTAGCAGTAAGCCAAGCAAAAGCCGAAGAGATAATAAACAACGTTGAGTCTATATTGCTCAAATTACTCGACCGAATTCAAAGAGAGTCAGAAAATCAACAGGGTTCTTCTTCTCGCCGTCACGAGAGTTTAATGAAAGAGGTAGATGATTTGTCAGATAAAATTAGTTATATGTCTGGAAGGTTAAATGGCGGGGGTAAACATTGAGAAGAAGCCAAGAAGATTTATATGGAATGATGGTTAAGTTAGATGAGAGGCAAAAGACTATTTTTAATACTTTAATTCGGGTTGAAAAACATTTAGAAAAGTTGAATGGAAAAGTAGCTGAACATGAAACAGATATTGCTAAAATGCAAGTCTGGGGAAGTGTAGCTGTTGTTACTTTTCCTCTAATCGTAAACATAATAATGAGGTTCGTATAATGTTAATTAAAATGATAGCAGATGAATTACTATCTGATCAAACAGGTGAAGAAATTATTGATGAAATTAATAAGTCAGTTGATATCCCAATAATTAGTGAAAAAACTGAAAAAGCAATACTAGAAGCGTTATGGAAAATAATTAAAGTGGTGTTGTATAAAAAAATAGGTGCATAATGCCTAAACGGATGTTAACCATTCGAGATTGGTCTGGAGGAATGAACAACCGTAAAGACCCTAGAGACATTGCGCAAAATGAAAGCTCTGGCATTGTCAATATGTCTATTGATGCCTTGGGAAAAATCAAGACTGCTGGTGGTCTATATGCTCATTCAAAAGATACAGATGGTTCGGCTACTCTCCCTCAATATATTGTAGAGAGGGCGGCATCTATTGCGGGTGCTGGTGGCTATGGTTTGTTTTATTTTGAGGCTGATCAGGGTCGCGATGCAACATACACTATTACAGATACAAAACATCCCGGCAGTAGTAATGCTTTAGTCTTAGGCACTGGTGTAGGAAATATTAATTTTGTTGCTAATGCTGGATTTGGCTCTGAGGATGATGATGATGTGCCTCCTGCGATTGGTGGTGGATAGTAGATGCCAGCTCCATTACAGCAACATCTTAAATTAGTTGGCGGGGCCAATTCTGTTAATAGTACTATTTATACTTCCTCTCTAATTAAAATTGGTGATAATGTAAAAATCACTGGTTGTGGAGGCAATGATGGGGTATATACAGTAACAGATGTTGTGAGCACCCTCAATACGGGAGAAGCGTCCGGTACCACTTTTACAGATAATGTTCAATCAGGTGGTATTGAAGATGAAGCGACTACGATTATTATGGATGGTGCTAATACAGCCCTTGTGGCTGGGCTATCTGTAAGTGGTGGAACTATTGGGTCTGATGTATATATTACTTCCGTTACTCAAACCTCTAACCCTGCTACATTTGAAATTTCTAAAGAGCTAGATGGTGCATTGACAGGGGGGACTACGCTAACATTTGGAGATCAAGATATTTATTATGTCTTAAAGGGGAAGGTTATTTCAGCTCTGACATCAGGTGGAGACCCTGAAATTAGGGTGATTGGTCAGACCGGAGACAAGTTAATAGCTTTGGGCGATGTAGACAGTGCTAATGGAATAGATATATGGTCAAATAACGCTGTGTCTAATTACGCTACAAAAAATAGTGGTTGGCAGGCGGCTGAAATCAATCCTACTACTCGAGGTGACAATGCTAAGTATATGTATCTGTACGCAGATGGTACTTTGCGTGCTCGTGACGTTAATCCCGAAAACCAAACACGGATTAAGTGGTATGGATATATTCAAAGAACGCAATTCAACCTAGGCACTGGATTGGTTTTCGCAGAATGGCAAGAGCATCGAGTTGGTTTAAGCCCACCTAGGCTTGCTGGTGCATTTACCTATTCCCTTGGTACGAGTGATGGCGATAGTCATACTAACTCACATGCTGGTAATTACTACGAACAACACGGTTCTGACCCTAAGAACTATAGAGGGGTAGCAATACATAAACAAGGTAAGGTTGGTGGTACTAGATATGATGTTCATGTTAATGGTAATGTTTCTGCTACTGCTGAACTTTTTAAATTTGATGATAATTCTAGCGTAGACCTTACCGAAACCGCTAGGGTTGGGGAGGTTATATCTATTAAGGAAGCGAGTGGTGGAGTTGGAGATTTGGGTGAATACCCAAAAGAGTTTTTATTTTGCAAAAAAGGACATAACTCCAAACTTGGCTCTGCGACATATCAACGTGCATATGGAGGAGCTTTGCCTGACGGAACAGCACCTTTTGATTTTGCGGATAATGAATCGCCAATCATTGAAAGGGGTGTAGGTTGGAATATTGGTGTAACCGCAGTAGATGGAGGGTCTTGGGGTGCTGGTACATATGAATTTTATCAAACCTTTGTTTATGATAACAACCAAGAGTCTCTTCCTGTGCAATTTGGTAATGGTGCCGCTACGATTGTGGCTTTTGAGGTTAGCCTAGAAGATGGTCAAGGATTTAAGATTTCTGTATATGCGGACTTAGCGTATAATGGCAGGATTACAGGCGGTAGGATATATGCAAAGCTTAAAGGTGGCGAGGGGGATTTAATCCTTGTTCAAGACTTAGACATTGTAAAGGGTGTACGACCCAACTTAATTGATAATCACTCTATGTGGAGTTACCAGACCGGAAAGGGCTATTACGTGATTCCCGCTTCCGCTAAAAACAAATCACCCAATCTTGACACATATGAAAGTATTAATGGCTTTAGCCCTGAGTTGGCTTTCTTAGGAGTAGGCGGTGAAAATGAGGGGTATCAAGCTGGGGTGATTGCTAACCGCAGAACGTTTATTGCTAACGTAAAAAAGCGTGCTAAGGGTGGAGAAGTAGAAAAGAAGGGCGATAGGATAATGTACAGTGAGATTGGAAAGTTTGATACGTTTTTGCCACAAAACACTGTAGATGTACCTATTACAGATTATGGTGAATACACCGCAATGGAGTATTACGCAGACCGACTTTTAGCATTTAAACATAATTTGATTCATGTAGTTAATATAGCAAGCCCAAGTCCTTTTAGTTGGTATTTAGAAGATACGATAAGGCATATTGGTGTTCAGTACCCGTTTAGTGTTACAAAAACCCCATATGGAATTGTCTGGGTGTCTGATGAGGGTTGTCATTTATATGATGGTTCTACTACTCGCAACTTATTAAATCGAAAAATAGCTATTAGTGTCTCTGCTTTTAGCGGTACTAATATTAATTGGAATACATGGTTTCGTGGTTCTGCACTTATTAAAGATATTATGATTGGTTACGATCCTATAAGTAATTCCCTTGTTATGATGAGGAGTCCTAATGATTCATCGACTAACTCCAATCAAGCTTTTATATATGATTTTGACAGTGGTGGGTGGGCCTACAATACAGGAATGTTTACGGATAGCGCCTACCACACTAATTTTATTACAGATTTTAACAATAACCTTTCTATCGGAGTGTATGACGGTAGCTCTGATGTAGAATTTAAAAAAGTATTACCCGTAAGTCTTTCTCAAACTGGGCAAGAGTTTTACACTGCCGATATTGATTTTGGTGCGCCCGGAATTGTAAAAAAGATATACAAGGTAATTGTTACGTATATATCTGATGGCGCCGAAACAACCCCTTTTAGTTATGCGGTAGATGGTAAGCAAAACTTTTCTGGGGATGGTGGCGGAACATTCACGGGCAACTTTGCTGATACGTCGGGTAAGTGGGATGTAGTTACGCTAACTCCGTCTTCTACTATTTCCTGCCAAAGTTTACAAATAAAGTTTGCATCTCCCAGTGCGGGAGTATTTGAAATAAATGATATGAGTATTCAGCACAGAATCATATCACAAAAAGAAGCTACTTGATGAAGTTAACACAGCGAGAATTAAGAAAGTTAATGAATAGTAAACAAGATACTGTAGAATTTCGTGGTACCCCATCTATGGACACGATGCTAGAGGGACAGGTGGCGATTGAAAAAAAATCTAATAGTCTATTGGCGCTTTATAGAAAAAGATTTGGGAAGCTGTGGAAGGTGTATATGTCTGCTGATGGGAATCAAATTGTTGATAAAAAGCTTACCACTAATGCACTTGAGTACCAGAGGGAATTTATTGACTATCGTGTGTTTATGCACAATTTTACAGATGACATTGGTACTTCTACCATATACATTCCTTGGCAGGGAACAGGAGAGCAAACAGCAATGAATTCATCTACCTCTGCTTTTCTTACACCCTTTAATATGAGTTGTTACAAGATGTTGTTTAGGCCCGAAACATTATCTGCTGGTTCCGCTGACTTTACTTTTACACTTGTTAAGCAGGATGATGGTGATACAACTGTGGATACGGTAGCGACCTTTACTTACACTACAACCTTAGCTAGCGACACTCTTATTACTATTAATGAGTCAGACTGGAACAATGCTCCAAAGGTAGAGGCTGGTGATAAGGTTGCAATCAACGTAGATGCGAGTACAGACCCATCGGGAGAAATAGACTGGTATGTAACATCTGTGTGGAGAGTAAAGGTGGTTATATGATAAAAGTTTTATTAAATTTAAAGGAATTATACTATGCGTTATAAACCTTCCAATATACAAAATAATAATTTATTAAGCATGATGCAGACCGGAGGTCGTGTTTCAAGGGGTAAAACCGCAGTAAGAAGAGCAAAGCAAAGGAGGTACGATAAATCTCAAATTGCAAAAACCCAAAGGAGAGAGGCTAAAAGGCAAAAGAGAGGTGGCTTACTTGGCTCTATTGGTGGTTTAGCTGGTGGTTTACTTGGTTCAGCATTAGTAGCTACAACCGGGCCACTGGGACTAGCCCTTGCGGCTGGACTAGGGACTGCTGGTGGTAGTTTATTAGGTCAAAAATTGGGATATGGAAAGGGAAAAACAAAATTAGATAGAAAGGGTACTGTGTATGCTCAAGATGCTTTTTCTGATGTGAGTCGTGCTGGATCTGACTACCGCTCAGGCATGGGAGAAAGAGCATTGAAATCAGGGATTAAGGCTGGTTTGATGGCAGGTGTTTCTGGGCTAGGTAAAGGTCTCTACGGTAAAGTTGCAGGAAAGTTACGCAAAGCCCCAGTGCAAGGAGAGGTTTTGACTAAAAATATTTTTGACCAACCACTACAGTCATATAGCCGTCTAAGTGGTGATGCTCTATCAGTTCCTTCAAGTCTAGGCAGAAGCTTTACGCCAATCGCAGAAAGAACATTTGCGCCAATCTCAGACGATTCACTACTATCTTTTATTGGCCCGCCACCTTTTGCTCAGGGAATAGAAGGTAATCCTTTCGAGATCACTCAGCTTTTAAAAAATATAAACTTTCAAGATGGCGGTTATGTACCGGGCGATGATTTTATGGATTATGACCAAACCGCTGATACAATTTATAGCAACATACCGGGAAATTATGGATATACAGCTTCAACTCCTACTCCTACTATCGGAGAAGAGATGAGAGCTGGAATAAGGCAACGTAGGAAAGAAGTAGCGCAAAGAGCACTCGACAGAGAAGCATCGGTATTAGCGCAAGGGGCAGAGTCCACTCAATATGGAGGAGGTTTTGACAAGGCTAGTTTATTAGGTGATGAGTATAACCTAACCCCAGATCAATTAAAATTGATTACTGATGTAGACACAAGCCCAATAACCGAAATGGCTACTCAGGGTACAGAGGCCCTTTCGAGATTATCTGGTCAACCAGCAATGGCTACAGCGCAAACAGGCCTAGGTTTGGGTGCGGCTACGTATCAAGCCGGTCAACAAAGACAAGATATTCAAGAAGGCTTTGAAGCGGGCGTAGAACAATTTAGAGAAGATGTTAGGTCTGATTTAGAAGGTCAGGTTGCTGGTTTAATTGAAGAGGGAGCTACTATTTCTGAGAAAGGAGAGGGGGGCATGCCTGAATTTGCCACAGCACCATCTACACTACAGGTGGCTACTGACAAGGGGGGTGTTAATTTGCCTTCATTTGAGATAACAGTAGGTGGAGAACCGCACTACTGGTCATTAAGACTGAATAAATATTTAAGTAAAGAAGATTGGAATACAATGATTATGGGGCCGCCGGGGTGGGGAGACCCAAATTTTCATGGTGATATGCAATCTTTTCAAGACTCTCAAACTGGTCAAATCGCATAATGGCTAACGGAACTAGAAGTATATATAGTAGGGAACAAGCTATGCGTCCCGGGCAGTATGACACTAGCCTTGCAGACTTTTTGTCTAGATTGCCGGATTATTATGCTCAGCTTGAAGGTGTTAAACTGGCACGTGAAAAGCAGGAGTTGGCAGAGACAAGGTATCAGGATGCACGAGAAAGGGAAAAAATAAAGTATGAAGATTCATTAATTCAGCAAGATTTTGAGAACCATATGAAGATATATAATAGCCTAGATAAGGCTTCTCATAAACAGCAATATCTTCAAAAATTTTTACAAGACCCAAAGTTTAAAAACTTTAATGTAACAGCATTGAATGACGCTACTTCAAATTCTGTTAATCTTGAAAATGCTTATGATGACATTATCTCCAGATATCAAGATATAGCGGTAACTCCGTTTAAAAATCAGTTTTCTAGGTATGAAGACATTAATAAAGTTTTTACAGAGATGGAAGGTATGTTGTCTGATTATAGGGGAACCGAATATGAAAAGGATTTGTCTAGTAAGTACAAAGAACTTTCAACCCTAAAAGCAACTTTATTAGAAAAAAGCGGTCAAATAATTCCTCTTGATGATGCTGATTTTAGCGTGAAAAGTAAATACAAAAGCTTGAACAAGCTACGGGAAAATGCAGGGACAGCATTTAGAGAAGCGGAGGCAAGTCTATATGAAATTGCAGACTATGACCGTACATCGAAAACACACAAACTTATAAGTGGCTGGCGAGACAATCAAATAATGCAACAAGATTTACAAAAAAGAACTCGTTCATACAATCTGGCAAAAAAAAATCTTGATGAGGTTGACAAAAGGCTAAGTTCGTTTATAGAAGATAATAATTTAAGATATCCTGAAGTTGCAACTGCTAAAAAAAGAGAAGCTGGTGAGGCTATGAATAAGGAGATGACTGACTGGTTTTCTGAAAATCAAGCATATATGCTATCTAAGGCTGGGGAAGATGGTATGTTTGCTGAAATGCTTTACGATGATTTATCTGGTTTATCTAGTACTGAGCGTTATGAAAAATATCAAACGTTAAAAGATATTGTTAATCAAGAAAAGGAATTTGACCAGATTGTTGCTGAGTTTGATGAGGGCGAGGGGCAAGATACGGTTGTTGCGGATAATCAGGTTGTTGACGATAGGGAGCCCTATGAAAAAGGTGCGATGGAAGGCGCTACTGAAATGGAAACCGGTGTTGAAATTACAGATCAGGACGTTGATGATATCCTTGCTAGCGTAAGAGAGACAACTGGTTTTTACCCCGAGGGGAACGCTCCAAGGATGGAGGATAAAAAGGAAATAGAGCCAAGCCCCGAAACTCCAACTCTTCCACCTGTTGTTGAACAAGCTCAGGCACGGGATGGCAGGTTTGTTGATAGGGTAATTGAGAGGAGAAAAGAACAAGCTCGCGGTGCTGAACTTTTTCCTAAAACAGAAGCCGTAACTATTGACTCTTTAAGAAATACTTCTTTAAAAGATGCTAAGGGTAATAAGGTTGACTTTAACAATGCTATGGAATACAATACCCAAATCAATGGAATGTTTAAAAAGATACAAAATATAAATAAACAAATAAGACAATCTGGAGGCAGGTTGTCTAGGGAGCAAAGGCTATCTAAGTTACAAGAAGCGAGACAGGTTCTTTCTAATTTAACCCAAGCATTGATGGCAAAAGATATTCAAAGTCCTAAAAGTGTGAGGGATAAGAATATCAAATCAACAGCCGCATCTTTTTTAAAAAGAAAAAAGTTTTCTACCATATCTGATTTAGAACAATACTTCAACAATCTACTTCAATAATATCTATGGTTGATAAGGGCAAAACATATAGTTCTTTTGCAGAGCTTTTAGATTTAGCCGTTAGCGATCAAGAAACCTATGCAAACTCTGCAAACACTCTTCAATATTTTTCAGATAGAAACGACCAAGCTGTAAACAAACCACTTATTGATACTAGCCCCTACATACCCAAGGCTACAGCCGGGTTGGTAGATGAGATAAAAACGTCTACCAAGGATGAAGACTTGTATGGTTTTATACCGGGAAACTGGCTACATCCTTGGGTAAAAGAAGGTTATAACAATAGTTTAGAGGGGTTGGCTTATGAACTTGCCACCGGTGAAAAGAAATTTGATCTTAGTAAATACGACACAGAAGACAAGGGTATTCTAGGAGACATTACAGCTTCTCTTGTTTCATTTTTAACACCAACAGACTTCGCTACTCTTGCTTTTGGTGGTGGGGTAGCTGGTGGTCTTGTTAGGGCTGGTGCTAAAAAATCTGCTATTGAAGCTATAAAGCTAGGTGTCAGGGAACCTTTAAAGAAGGGGATAGCCAGAGAGTCTGTTGAGACTGTTGTTGAGGGCAATGCAAGAAAAGCAACTGAAATATTAATGAAGAACAATATTAAGAAAGATATTGCAGAGCAGGCAGTAGCGGAGGCAGGAAAAAAGGTAAGTAATAAATTATATGCAGAGATTGCACAGGGTGCTACTGGGCTGGGTTTTTATAGCGGTTTACAATCTGCTCTAGGTCAAAAAGTAGGGGTGGGAGATATAGACGCTGTTCAAACTTTACTAGATGTTGGTCAAGGTGCTATTATGGGTGCTGTTCCTCCGGCTACAGCGAAGCCAATCGTAAACGCTGTAAATAAAAAAATATTTGATTCTACTCTCAGTTCGACAACTAAATCATTTGCAACTAAGGCGGTGGAAACTGCTGAGTTTGGAACAATGACTGGTTTATTTGAGGGTAGGCTACCCAGAGTTGAAGACTATGCTCATGCGGCTGGGGTTATAGGTGGAATGTATGTTGCTAAAAAACTACCAAGTAAGGCAATGGAGTTGGCCGGTCTTGAGAAATTGCCCCTTACGTCAAAAGAATATGCCAAGCAGAGAGCTGAGGTTGAGTACAGTGCTCAAAGAAAATCTCAAATATTTACAGATAAAGACGGTGTTCAAATAACCAATGTTGAATTTATAAAGCCTCAAGAAGGAGCTGGAAAAAAAGCCACAAGAGTAAAAGCAAAGATTATGAAAGATAATGTTGCAACTGGTGAAATTGAAATGACTGGTTCTGAGTTTTCAAAAAGAAAATTTTCAAGAAGGAAGGTAGACAGCAACAAAATAAACGAAGCAAGGCAAAAAGAGGCTTTTGGTAGGAAGAGCAAGCTTAAATTATCCGACCAAGAATTTAAAGCTGAAATAGAGGGCTCTATTGGAAGAAAAGTTGGTGAGTCTAGGAAAACTGGCTGGTCTCAATTAACTGATATTGAAAAGGTGAAAGTCCTTGATAATTTACGAAAGCAATCACTAACTAAGAAAATCGCCAAGACTTTTAAGCAGGCAGGTTATGAGGATTACTTGATTCCACAAAGAAAGGCAACTGCATATCTAAAAAAGTATGGTGAGCTTTTGATGCAGGTAAAAAACAGGGCAATTTCTCCCGGCGGTGTTGAGATAGTAGACAGAATAAATAAAGCTGACGCTAGGGGAATAACAAAAACTGGAACATACTTGCAAAAATTACAAGAGTATAAATTATATCGTGGCGGCATTTTTTCTAAATTGCTTGGCACCTTTGTTGTTGACACACCTACGGGAAAGAAAAAAATAAGAACTGAATCGCAAGCAAAAAAATATTTTGAAGATTTAGGTAGGAGAATGGGTGATATTGCTAGACAAGGCGATAAAGATGTCAAGAACTTAAGATCTGTCCTTGATGAGATATATCGAGATGCTAAAAAAGCCGGGGTTCCTGTTATGGATTATAGAAAAAACTATTTTCCAAACCACATAAAGCAAGGATATCTTGATAAAATAGGAAATGATATTTTTAAATTTATAAACGAGGATATATCGTTGCATAGTACATCTATGGATAAATTGCCAGACATTACAAAAAAAGTAAATGATATATACAGCTCTGATAGGGTAAAGCTAAGCAGTATTACAAAAAAAGCTTTAAGCCATTTACAAGGGTTTTTTCAAAAAAAAGAGAACGGAGGTTTGTCTAAGGATGAGGCAATAGCTAAAGCTTGGATGCAGTTAAGAGACACTGTTTATAAGCAAAGGTACTCAGTACATTCCAAGCTAGAAAAGAAAAGAAAGGCTGAGTTGCCTGATGATTTTTATGAGCGTGATGCTAGGTTAGTTCTTACCAAGTACGCATCTGATGCTGGTAAACGAATAGCGCACGTTGAGTTTTTTGGGCCAAAGAACGAATGGTTTATGACTCAGAGAGAAACATTGGTTAATTTAAGAAACCAAACTATTGACCCCAAAAAGCAAGTGCTTTTGGCAAGAGAAATAAAGTTGCTGGATCAGGCTTTTGATTCTTTTACTAATATGATAGAGTTTGACCCAACAAAAAACTGGGGAGACCCTAGGGCAAAAAATTTTTTTAAGGGATTGGTTGACTTTGAGGTTGGTACAAAAATTGGTTTGGGCTTTGCGACAATTCCAAATGTAACACAAACATTAATTTCTACGGCAGTCAAGGCTGGTTACTACAATACATTTAAGGGGATTTTAAAACTTGCAAATCCTTCTAAATCTGGTAAGGAGTATCGTGCACTTGTTGGAAAATCTGGCATTAGCACTCTTTCTGTGTTTCAAATGCTTTCTGGGTTAGAGCCATCTTCTTCTATTATGGGTAAGTTTGCAAACTTTACCACTAAACTTGGCTTTCAACAGATGAACAAGGTAAACCAGCTTGTTGCGGCGGCGGCTGGCCGTGAGTACACTAACGCCTTACTCAAGGCTAGAAATAGCAGGGTGGGATGGAGAAGGAATTGGGCAAGAAAAAGCTTACAAGAGCTTGGGATTGACCCAAAAACAAAACAGTTAACAGAGCGTCAAACATTAGAAACAATGTATAAGTTTTCTAGGGATACCCAATTACAAAGAAATATTCTCAATGATCCGTTGTTTTTTAATGACCCTAGATTTAGGCCTTTTGTTTTATTTAAGAGGTTTGGCATAAGGCAGTTTAATTGGATAAGGGAAACACTATCTGCGGAGTTTATGCGCGGTAATTTAATGCCTATTCTCCGTTTGGGAGTTGGGGGAATGTGGGGCTCCCATTTTGTAATTTGGTCGAAGAAAGCGCTGAATGAATTACTCACAAGTGAGGATTACGGAATAAGTAACCTGCCAACAGGTCAAAGGGTGTACGATGAAAATAGATTATTTATACCGGGACTGCCAAAGGGAACCAAGATGGATGACTATGGTGCTGACTCTAACGTAGACATGTCTCAGTTTACAATGTCTGATTTCTTTGACCACGTTTCTTCTGTTGGAGCATTTGGTTTTATAGCAGATATTGTAGCTAGTGAAAATAAATTTAGAGCCGTAGAGTTTCTTTTAAAACCTGCGATAGTGCAAGACGCATTAAAGGGCATAGATGCCATGCAAAGAATTTACAAGGATATGCAAGATTATGGTATGGGTGCTGGAAAAAGGTCTGTAAAGTATTTAGCACCGTTATTAGGAACAGTTCCCAGAAGAATTGCAACAAGATTTGAAACCCCCGGACAAAGAGAAAGCTATAGGAAGTACAGAAGGGGTGTTATTAAGTCAAGAATACTAGACTTAATGCAAAAGGGTAAATCAATTCAAGCCTATAAAATGATTGATGCTTGGAACAGGTCTAATCCTAGCGATGTCTTTTATATTGAGGATATAGGAATAGATGCTCAGTTTGAGAGAGCAAAAAGAAAAGCAGAAAAAAGATCTAATCCTTAATCTTTGCCTTTGCCTCATCGGCCCATTCTGGAAAACCCTCTCCCTCCCAGAACACAGCAAGTCTTCTATAATAGTTGTTTAGGTCAATCGCCCCCGTTTGTAATCTTCTCATCAATTTATATAACTCCGTAGCTTTTTCATCTTTCATCATTTTTTCTTCTTCTGGAAAGTCATCTAAGATATCCATCACCTACTCCCTTTAATTTTCATTTCTAAATATTTTTGTTTTTGTTTTTTTGTGAATGTGCTTCGCTGACTCTTGGTCATGGTAAGCCAACAGTCTGGTAAGTTAGAAACAAGAGTGTTATAACCACCTGCAATACCACAAAATAAACTTTGTTCGTTATCATTTTTTTGTTTTTCTGGGTTATAGTACGATTTTGCACAAAAACCACACGACCTATTTCTTTTACTACAAAATTCAAACATCTTACTTAAAAAACCCCCTCTATATTTCCGTTTAAAGCGATAAAAAATATTTTTTGATATAACTATCGCCTAAATATTTTATAAAGAATAAGGGGGCGCTAGCCCCCCTATTATCAACCCAAGTTAAAAAGGGCTATTCTTCTTTTTAAAAGGCTCCTTAAACTGACCGGAGAGGTATCTTTGTCCATTATCATCCTCATTGATCCACAAAGAGAAATCTTTTTTCTCTCCATTGACCATTCCGTTTCCGGTGTAGTCAGGCTTTTTATCGCCATCTTCTTTGTACTTGTTTTTCCACAGCTTAAAATTGCTGTCTTTCATTTTGTATTCGGCCATATTGCCTCCTATTTATGAGATGGCTTAGTTCAGGTCTTCTGTTTTTATCAATTTAGCCAACGCATGATCATCTGTCATACTTTCTTGATATCTGACACCAAGCCACCTCGTTTGTTGTTGATATTTTAATTCCAACTGCCTCATTCTGCGATATGCAGAACCCGACTGCTGAATCTTACCCTGCTTCAATAGTTTTTTATACATCCCTATTAACGCTCTCTGTTTTAAAGTTTTATATGCTGTGCTCATTCTGCCAACTCCTTCATAATCACCAATATGTTAATAAAATATTCATAGTCCAATACAATGTATGGTTTTCCCCTGTCCTCTCTAATCACCACACCCTCTTCTTGCTTTTCTGGTTTCATCCACTTTGCTATTTGCTTTCTGCGTTTACAACCATAATAATGTCCTTCAATTTCTATATCTCCTTGCTCATGTTGTGCTCCACCTCTATCTCTATTAAAAGCCTCGAGTCCAATATCCTTTGCCATTCGTACAGCTTGCCTTTGTAACTCAGCCCCTCTTTGGCGTGCTCTACGTCCACGTTTAACATTGTTGGGGTTTTTCATAGCGCCATCCTCATTCTGCTCTTTACTTGATTTACAAAACATTTTGAGCATACAGTAAATAATTTCTTAGAGTGAGACCAGATTGTGTTGTCGCATTTTTCACATTCATATAAGTATTCTATAGAATCATATCCTTCTTTCGTAGTTCTTCTTGTAGTATTACGCATTTTGTATCACATCTCCCTCTACTGACTGCTCATCCTTATCCCTATTGATAAGCGCATCGTTTTCCTTTTCAAGCATCTGATCTTCAATCCTCCTCATATCATCTAAGAGTATTTGATACCTACCTCGATAATTAGCCAAGGACGGATTGGAAAGGGCCATCTTTAGCGCATTTACATGTAGCTGTACCTCATGCCTTGTGTATTTAATTTTTGCCGTGCAAATCATTTTCTTCATAATAGCTCCATACCTTTCTCAATGGGTAGATACGCATTTGCCCTATGTGCAACCCCACCATTGATTGTTTTTTGTGTTTTGGTTTTTCTGACCTCAAAATCAAAAAGAAAATCCCCATGCTCATCAGTAATCTTCCAATATAAAATAATCTCATCTTTAATTAAATAAAGAAACCCCATAAATGGAACACATAGCATTTCAGATAGTCTTTTCCCGTCAAGTATTTTATCGAGAGTGATAAGCCATGAACCGTATTTACGCAATTCCATAAGACTTAAATCTCTGCATTTAGACTCAAACACCCCAGCGAGTGTATTATTTTTAACAATAACACCATCTACCTTGGCACTTGTATTCTTATCTGTCTCAAATAAATAAGAATCAGATTTGTGATTTTTACAAATATGAAATCGTATTTTCTCTAACATGATTCTTTCATACTCTAATGAGCGTTGACCTTTTTTAGTTAGGATATCCATTAGAAAGGAACCGGTGCCCCCTCTACTAATTGTATAGTTCGTGCCACGGGGTATATCACCTCATCATCAATATCACTAACAAACTTTTTCATAAAGACATCAATTAAAACCTTTGCTTTTTCTATGTCAGCAAGGTAAAGGTAGGGTAGTTGCCCACCCTTACCTTCTTCCTTAAGGAGTTGCATAATAGAGATGAACTTAGCGAAACCCCAGTTCTTCTTATGCTCATACAAACAGTCACCTATTTTCTTGTAGCGAAAAATACCATTATCCCTTACTGTGCAATCTGCATATTCAGGATGTTCTTTTTCAACTATTTGATACTCAGGCTTAAAAACATCTGCTACATACCTACCAAACTTTACATTCTCAGATGTTTCCATTGACACAATCTTTGCCACATACCTACCCGAAGGCACAGACCGTGTAAATTGACTACTGTCAGATGGATAATATGCGTCTCCAAAATCTACCATTATCTAAAATCTGTTCATTGTACTAATTTTCTGCAAGCAAGCATCCAGATTCTCAAGAGTAATATTGCCCTGCTTTAATTGGTACAATACCTTGTTCTTATCTTTTTGCCCTAAGCCATCCACCGCCTTATTGATTTCATTCTTAATGTAATCCTCGTCAGTCTCCTTAATTACCTCACCATCAAACTTTTTCACCACATCCTCTGCCACTTCTCTGTCTGTCATTTTCTTACCCGTATCTAGTGCTTCTTTTATACCATCATATCCGTGTATGATAAACTGTACCCACTTCTCCATCGTTTTCATGTTGTTGGGATTAAGCTCCTGTCCCTGTTCAATGAAGGCTACTGCGACACCATGTCGTATCTTACCCTCTGTTATCTTGTCCCAATCGGGTTGTTTTTGATCGCTCATAGATCATCTCCTTTTTCTTTTAAGCCTCCACCACATATTTCATAAAAGTTGCAGTACTTTGGGTTACATTCCCACTTGTACACCGGAGCAACTCCCAATTCTATTGGTGGATTTCCTTTTTCAAATCTTTTATTCACATCTAGCCAATATTCTTTTGCTCTATCGATGTAAGATGTCCTTATAATCTTTTCTTTCATTCTTGAATTGTCTTTGTTATAATACAATAACGCTAACTTTTTTAGTTTGTTCCCATATTCTTTTTCATACCACCAGCCGTATGTTCCTAGCTGTAAATAATAATTTTCTGGTGGGTTGGCATCAGGTGTTCTTCCAAATAGGCCCTTCCATTTCCAAGCGTTGCATGTTTTAATATCGTAGAGGGCGTTGTCCTCCACAATAATAACATCTAAAAATCCTCTTACGTTTACCTCTGGAAGTTGTATCTCTCGCTCTATAAGTATTTGTGACCCGTGTAAGCTGGCATACTCTATTAATGCTTCTTGAATATCTCCATGTACCAAGTCTCCTAGTCGAAACAACCGTAATGTATCTTCCTTAATCTCTTTTGGTTTAACTCCGGCAATATGCTGAAAATAATGTTTTCTCATACACATACCTGAAGCAGACCCATGAAACCATTTCTCGTGCCCATCATATCGTTTCTTATAGTGAAGGTCATTATTCTTGCGAAGCCACTTGTGATATATTGCTTGTATGTCAATCATGTAATTTTCCTTGGTATGTGAAAAAAATGCAGGGCAGACTGAGATGTGTAGTCATAGGCTAGTCAGGTAAAACGGAATAGAATAAAAACCTGACCATTAGTCCACCCTGCGTGGTATTTATTTTTTGTACCTCAATAGTTCGTAATCTCTTGAGAATAAGGTAATTTCTATGTATTTCCCATCCTCTGTTCTCACTACCATTGTTCTGTAGTATTTATTATTCTTGCTCATGGGGGACTCTAATGAGCTAGAGTCTTCTACAGATACTGACGATACGCCATGTATAGTAATATTCTGTACCTCACCTACTTGTAAGTTCATAATTTTCCTTTCCTTCTTGTTTGGTGGCCCACTTGTCTAGTTCGGTAAGTTCTCCCGCTTCCGCTCTTAAGACATGCTCTAGGGCCCGTTTTAATCCACATATCTCTGCATAGTAGTAATCATTGTCGGGGTTGTCATCCCAGCATTCTTCTACGTGAGTTATGTCTTTATTGATGTTGTACTTTAACTTGCTCAAAACAGTGAACATCGCCGTCTCCTTCTATGTCATATATGTCTCCAATATCATATGTAATACCCGTATCAGGGTCATACATGATTGGTACCGTAACATGCCGTTCTCCATTGTGGCCATGATACTCATACCTAATCTTAAGTGATTCTTGAAGCCCTCTATTTATTGTTGTTTTCATATTGTACACTTATAACGATTCTTGTCATCTATAAGTTCCAAATTAGTTTCATATTCTTTTATCATTGTCTGAATATTTTTATAATAATCATAATCTTTATACGTTTTAATCTTGTGGCAGTTCCTACACCGCACCTCACATTTCTCAATCTCTCTTTTAATCGTGCTCCACTTATAACCATTACGAACCATGTACGATACACCCTCTGTCCTTCCGAACTTTCTCTTGGTTCCTCTCACATGGTCGAACTCTAAAATCCTATGGTCTTTTGCACCACAATCCACACACCCCTTAGCGAAGTATAGATATAATATTTTTTCATAATTTTCTAATTGCAACCTAGCCTTCCTTTCTCTTGTGTCTCTGATTCTCTTCTCCCGATTCTTAACATACCACTCAGAGTTGTGATAATATTTTTGACACACAATACAGCAATTTTGCCTGCCGTCAGGTTTTTTTCTGTTGCGATAAAACTCACTTTTTGGTTTTTCTGATTTACACCTACTACATCTCTTTAACTTCATAACTACTCCTTAAGTTATTCATTATCAATTAGATATACCATTAAAATCTTGAACGATTTTCAGGGACAACAACGCAGGGGGGTGAGGCCCACACCACATCAGGTTTAAATGATGTCTTCTCCGGAGTAAGGTAGAGAATGTCTGTTGTAGGTCTATATCATTATACCCGTGAATATCAACGGTGTAAGCCTCGTGCCCATACTCTCTTGCTGTCTTGGATAGGGTGCAAGAGCCTGCAAATAATTCTAGTGCTTTAATTTGTCTTCCTCCTAAATTGTTCTTTGGGACTTTCCTCCCACCACCAACCATTGCCGTGCTCCTTTAACAATTCCCTTCGGTCTTGTAGGTATTGCTTGTTTTCCAATACATCTCCACTTCCATAAGGCCAATTATTTAATGGCGATGAAAAAGAAAATTTGTATTTTTTATTTTTTATTTTCATTACTTACCCCCTTTATCAATCGTGTTGATTTGATTTAACACATACTCTAAAGCCTCTATCCATCCTTGATTAATCAAGTCACCTCCATCTTCTGAACGTTCATAGGAGGGAGTGGCTTCCCTGCAAGACTTGAGCGTCTCCTCTACTTCTTTGCTTAATTTTATTTTATTTATATTCATTACACATCTCCTTTTAAAAACTGCTCTAATTCAATTCTATATTTTTTAGGTAATCTTCCAAAATCTTTTGGTATTATTATTGTGCCATCTTTTTGAACGTTAGCATAGTCAAGAAGCGTAAATAAATCATCACCATCATCTTTCCATT
>TARA_R100001594_G_C4054357_1_pt1 | contig 35998 bp, 48 predicted proteins | sample TARA_R100001594 | Tara Oceans TARA_R100001594 (sample SAMEA2622752) | marine metagenome | biome: marine biome (ENVO:00000447); feature: marine epipelagic mixed layer (ENVO:xxxxxxxxx); material: "saline water (ENVO:00002010), including plankton (ENVO:xxxxxxxx)" | depth 150 m | reverse complement strand
AGAGAGAGAGAGTGATGACTAATGATTGAAGTAGGACAGACAGTCGTAATCAACCACCCCGGCAAACACTTCGGGGAATGTTTCGTTGTCGGCAAAATCACCAAAACTAATTGGGGAACTTTGGCGATCAACCAAGTTGACCCGAACAAGTCAAGCACTTGGGTCGGGTGGTTGTTTAAGGACCTTGAGCCTTTCGACCCATACCCATAACGGGTAGCCGGTAATGGTTTACGCAGGTTCGATTCCTGTACCGGCACGATGTAGTTCAACCAGGGCTACACAAAAAGATAGGAAAACCATGTTATTTGACCAAATTAAAGACGTTGTTGCCGACATTGAGTCAGGGAAATACGACGACAAGTTGGACCAACTAAAGGCAGAGTTCGACACGGTGTTTCGTCGCCGTCAAATCGTCCTCGCTAATCAGATCACAATTGGTGATCGCATCAAGATAACCGGCAACATGAAGCCGAAGTATCTGACGGGCGTCACCGGAACTGTTCTCAGTAAGGACCGTAAAGGGTTCTGGGTACAGATGGATAAGGACCACCCCAATCTTGCTGGACGCAAGTACGAGAACTATGGGGAGGTTGGTCTACCGCTTGGTTGTGTCTCTAAACTAGAGGCATAATCGGTCGCAGGGAATAGTTGTAGAGGGGTGCGATTCCTCTCCCCTGCACGACACAGCTACAAAGCTGTGCAGTAAGGAAAAACCATGACAGACACCGCAGACCGGGGCATGACGATTGGATCGTTCTGCTCCGGCTACGGCGGACTTGACCTCGCAGCACACGAACTCTTTGGAGCCTCGACGCTGTGGTGGTCAGAGATAGAACCGGCGGCTCAGAAAGTAATGAGTGCCCGGTTCCCGACAGCAACCGCCGTCGGAGATTTAACAACCATAAATCCGCACGAGCTGGAGCCGGTAGACATATTTACTGCCGGGTTCCCGTGCCAACCATTCAGCCAAGCAGGGCTGAGAAAAGGAAACCAAGATGAGAGAGCAATCTTTCAATGGATTGCCGACGCCATCGGCATTCTTCGACCCAGATACGTTCTCATGGAGAACGTCCAGGGACTCCTTACTAAAGGAGGACTTGACATCCTTGGAGCGCTTACCTCAGTGGGGTACGACTGTAGGTGGGGTCTTGTACGAGCATCAGACACCGGAGCACCTCACCGGCGTGCGAGATGGTTCGCGATTGCCGAACCTACCGACGCCGACCGCTCAAGCAGCGAAGCATGGGGCGACACCGGACAAGACAGCCAACGCCTACGGCAAGAACCTGTGGGACATACCGCATCTCCTCCCAACTCCGACAGCGTGGGTGCAGGGCGAGGTAGATATGGAGAAGTACCTAGCTCGTCGGGAGCGAGTCAAGAAGACAGCCAAGAACGGCAACGGGTTTGGGATGCCGCTAGACATGGCAGTCCGGTTGATTGGGGAAAATGGGAACCCGCTGTTAGACGATGGGAAGCCATCCGACAAGTAGAAGCACCACCCCCCGTCATTGACGGCAAGTTAAACCACTGGGCAGTCGAATGGATGATGGGATTGCCGACCGGCTGGGTGTGCGATGTGATCGAGCATCGAACAACCGCATTAAAGATGTTAGGGAACGGAGTGGTTCCCCAACAAGCAGCACTCGCATACCGACTGCTGTTGTAGTACCTTAATTAGAGAGAAAGAGAGGGGACAAAATGTCTCAGATATTTAACAACCCGGAAGTGTTCGGGTCTGGACTCCTGTTCGGAGCAGCGTTCGCATGGGGGCAGATGCTGCTCCACATCAAGTGGGAGCAACGACAACAACGGAAACGTGACGACCATGCACGCCACGTCGAACTGCTTCAAGCTGAATTGGATGAGGTAGCACGGAGAATCAGAGAGGAGTGCGTCTGATGGATAGTTATTACGAGCCGCCGGACAACCCGTTCGACTACATGGACGACGAAGAATATGAAGCCATGATTGAGGCAGCGGAAAACGCAGAATCAATGTACTGGGATAACAAAATCGACGAGTTAAGGGGAAATTGATGAAAGTCACTGGATGTATCTGTTGTTTTCGTCGGGAGTCAGAATTAGTCGCGGCTAATTTCCCGAGGGGCCTCAAACATGAGTATGCCGAGTTTCAGGTTCTCAATGTCCATGAGGACGATTGTGAACCGGACCATGTATGGGTTCGCGGGGTGGACACAATTCCATTTCAAGTACCTCGGGAAAGTTTGGGGGGGCAAGTGTGATGAAAGTCACTGGACGTAAAGCCGAAGTTTTGAGAGCACTTCAACACGCCAAAGGCGACTGGGTGGGTGGACCTGCCCTCGCGAACGTAGCGTGCGGAGGTAGTGAAGGACTCCGCAGACTTCGAGAGTTGCGTGAACTGGGGTACGTGATTGAGAAAAAGAAAGTTGATCCCAAGCACAACTACTACTCGTACAGGCTGCTAACCCATGACTGACAAAGACTGGCGCAAAAAAGCGGCGTGCCGCGGACTAGTCGGACCTGACTTCGACTGGTTCCCGGCCCGTGGCCGATACATTACAGCTCGGGTTGGATCAAATCCGAGTGGAGAAATTCAAACCCTACTGGACATCTGCAATAGCTGTTCAGTCAAGAACCCATGCCTAGAATTTGCCATCAAATTCAATGAGCCAGGTATCTGGGGTGGTACAAGTTCTCGTCAACGACGAGCGATTAAGAAAGAACGAGCGAAGGGGATACAGATAGATGGGTAGAACGAAAGACAGTCTGAATTTGAATGACCCGGATGCGTTCACCCGTGAACAGATCCTAGAAGCACGTCGAGATAAGGACGCTGACGACTGGGATCGTGGTAAGGAGCACGCACGCCAGGAGAAAGAGGAGCGCGAAGCACACCAGTGAGATACCTACTCATCTGGCTGCTCATTGACGCAGGCTCCATGAGAGTGGACCACCCTCCCCAACAGGAAATCGTGCAAGCAGCATCGGTTTACTGGGAAGAAGGGGAGGAGTTGGTTCGCTCTCTTTCTATTGCATGGTGCGAGTCGTATCACACCATCACCGCCTACAACGGTGAGGACCACGGAGCGTGGCAAATCAACGAGCATTACTGGAAAGACGTTTTCGGCCACAGAACGTGGTCACGCAGATACACCGCCGAAGCTTCAGCGACAATGGCCCACCATGTGTGGGAGGCAGGGGGCTGGAAGTGGTGGACATGCGGCAGGAAGTAACACGAAAGTGGTACCATGTATCACAAGGAAACAGACCCATAAGGGGGGTCAAAATGAAAAACAAATTCCATCTCAACACACGATTCGAGAACGGAGGATTTGACGCTGAACCGTGGTTCATGGCGATAACAGAGCCAGCGGACACCGGAGTCACCGTCACCGTCCAGCACCGTTCCGAAGTGGAAGCACACCAGTACGCACCGTCACACTGTGACTGGCTCGTACAGATCGACACAGACCATGCGATGTCAGAGACAATGAAGTTGTGGCTGACTGATAAGGCGCTCCGCAAGTTGACTGACGCTGCGGTGACCGAACTATGGGAACGACCAGTGCCTGCCGCCGCTGGTGACGAGATGTATCAAACATTTGACGAGTGAGTAACGTCAACATAGCTCGTGCTGCGTGTCTCAAGACACTCCACGAGGAGAGAGATGAAGAAGGGCATCGTCCTACTGCCTTTGGAACCCTCGGCAGGGGTTCAATGGCTGGCGGTTGTGACCGTGCCTTAGCGCTCGACATGATGAGCGCTGAACCATCAGAAGAAATCTTGGACAGCACACTGATGGCATTCAAAACAGGCCAACACCTGCACGATTTGGTGCAAGCCTCTATGCGTAAACAACATTCTATGGACTGTGAGGTTGGGGTAGACCTCAGACCTCTCGGCTACCCCATTAGTGGACACGCTGATGGCGTGTACGTCTTCGAGGGTTTGACGATTGTCGCTGAGATTAAAACAAAGAAGGCGTACCCAATCAAACTGGCACGCCGCCAACTAATACCAGAGCTTCACGAAGTGCAGCAGGCCGGTATGTATGCGATGGGAGTAGGAGCGGACGCTATTCACCTCATCTACTACGCGAAAGACAACGCAGGTACAGCTCGCAAGCCCACTGATTTTGTGGAGGCTGGTGAAACTGTTGAGTGGTTGTTGTTCATGGACGAACCAGTCCCTGGTGATGGCCGCACAGTAGAGCAGGTCGCTTCCGCTGAAGCCACTCGCATCACCGCTATCGCTGGACAGGTCGAGGATGGGATGATCCCCGAACGATTTGTTCCTGGGTATGGGACGGTGCCTGTGCTTCCCGATCCGGGGAGTATGGATGCGCCGTGGCGTTGCCGTTACTGCGACTACTGGGGGCTGTGCGAGACACTCCCCGCTGGTCAGGTGGCTGCGGCTGATGTGTTAATACCAATAAGAAAGGATGCAGATGTCGGATCTGTTGAAACTATCGAAACCGTTTAACCCACGGTTCATCGAAAAGAAAGGTGGGTCGTTTAATGCAGACTATGTGTCCCACTCCACAATCAACGAGTTCCTGTTAGGGATACTCGGGCCGTTCGACTGGCAACTCGTTCAGGTTCTGCACGAACCAGATGGTATGGTGAGCGGTGCCGTGTACCGGCTGTCCACCGAGATAGACGGACGGATGGTGCATGTAGAAGAAGTTGGAAGTATCCAACAAGGCGGCACCAAGAACAACGGTGACCGCATGAAAGACGCAGCTTCAGATGCGTTGAAACGGTGTGCTATGCGTATGGGACTGGGGTTACATCTCTGGTCGCAAGACAAATACATTTTGCACACCACGTTAGAATCAAAGACCCCCCAGAAAGAGGAGAAAAAAGATGGCCCTAGCGTTTAGTGGGAACCTAACCCGCGACCCCGAGTTGCGATACGGAAAGAGTGGCACCCCTTGGGTGACGTTCACCGTTGCCGAAACACGAGGTCGAGATGACAACAAGAAAACCACGTTTTGGGAATGCAAAGCGTTCGGTGATATGGCCGAGCACGTAGCCGAGTTCTCCAAAGGGCAACGCCTTATCGTTGACGGCTCCGCTGAAACAGAACAGTGGGAAGACAAGGACACCGGCAAGAAACGATCCAAGATTGTGGTAACAGCGTGGGAAGTAGGCCGTTCAGTACGGTTCGATCCCATTGTTGGTGACGCACCAGCCGCGAAGAAAGAAGATGCCCAGGCAGCTAAGGCTGTGCAGGCAGCGTTTGCAGATGAGGAGCCGTTCTAGTGATGGCAGTCAAAGGATCACACCTCAACCTGCGTCTATCAGACGACGATCACACTTGGTTGCAGCTCTCCGCTACAACGAACGGCGTGTCGAAGTCTGAGATGGTGCGTCGTTGCATAGCCATGTACCGAGAAGACGAAAATTCTTTGGACGAAATGGCTGCTTACTACAACCAACAGTAACGTGATGTCACGTGACAGAATGGGGGGATGGACGATTCTCCCGAACTTGAAATGGCTCTCCAAATCCCTGGCGAAATGGAGATGGTGGCATTAGCCATCCCTGATCCGTTGCTGTTGGAACTCGACATTTATTGCGACAGTCTCAGGATGCACCCCTCGTGTCCTGAGGAGGTCCGTAACCTCCCTATGTGGGCGTTCCGCAGCAACGTGATTCAGGCTTCTATCCGAGGAGCTTTGGAGATGTATGCCCCAGACGAGGGCATAGAAGACGAACTCCAATTTATTTTCAACTGGTACAAGGATGAATAAGGCAAAACAAAAGGGGACCGCTTACGAAACGGCAGTAGCTCGTTTCTTGGCTGAAGAAACTGGGGCGTGGGTAGAACGTCGCGCTCTGTCAGGGACCGCTGATAAGGGCGACTTGATAGGTGACGGTGTGCTAGCAGACTGGTGTCTCGAAGCGAAGAACCACAAGTCGATTGACCTGGCAAGTTTTGTAGATCAGGCTGAGGCTGAAGCGAGGAACGCTGGGTCACGCTGGTTCGCTGCCATAGTGAAGCGCCGCAACAAGAATGTTAAAGAGTCGTATGTTGTGATGCCTCTGTGGATGTGGACCGAGCTGATCTGCGATGAGTAACAATCAGCAACACGGGCCGCTCAACATTACTGAGAGCGAATACTTTGGACCGAACCAGTTTCTTGCGCGAAGAAATTTTGACCACCCGGAATTAGCAGCGAAGAAAGCCGCAAAGGCAAAGAAACGACATGAAGCTCGCATGGCTGCTCATCGTTGCGTGAAATGTGATCGCCAGAACAGGCATTTGCAGACGTTGGGGCTGGTTGGGTTAGCGATACAGGACTTCACGGCAGGCAACAATGAGTAACTTACGCATCGCCCCATCATCCATCACAGACGCACGCAAATTGGCAACGAACGTCGTCCCCCTGAACCGAAGATTCGTTGGCGGATAACGCTATGACTGAGCTAGTCCACGTACCGCCAGGTCAAATAGTTACAGACGACCACGCCCACCAAACAGTCCAATACTTCTGGGATCGAGTACACCCCAAACCACTCACCCCACTCCCAAAGATCCAAGCCATAGCCAAACGAGCACTCATCGCCGGATACACACCCGAAGAAGTAGTGCGCGCCCTCAACCAATGCCGTGCCTTCACCCTCCCAGCAATCGAATACCAGCTCAGGTCTTCTTCTGTCCCCAACTATGGGCGTAACGCTGAACGAGTATTACGAATGATGGAATGAGTACCGAATCGCCGTACTGGTTTGACGGAGCGGCCTGCAAAGGGCTGCTGGCCGGGACGGTGCATGAGCAGATCTGTTGGGAGGAATGCCCGGTACGTGAACAGTGTTTGGCTTACGCTATGGGTGTAGCTGATTGGATTGGGACTGCGTACATGCCTCATCTGGTGTGGGGTGGGTACAGCGGTTATGCGAGGGAGATGGCTATGAAAGAAGTTGATTACAACGTAACTAAAGCAGTTAACCTGTTGGAGGGGAAATGACTGACGAGGAAGCAACCCGAGCACTACTACACATGACACAAATCTGGTGGCAACGAGAACTACCAGACTCAACACTCGGAGTATGGAAACGAGAAATCGCACCCCGAGACTTCGAGACAGTCATGGCAACAATCAACACACTCGGCAGGGAACATGACTTCTGGCCGTCATTCGCACAGTTCGCCAAAGTCTACGTCGAGTTAGCACCGCAACTTTCCACGCCACGCAACCTGGAGTTCATTGAGCACGCGGATGGTTCAGTGACTCGCATTGTGGATGGCGTGACAGTAAACTAGGGTTGGAATAACAAACAGCACTTTCATGGTTTTGTGCTGGCTCCCGTCGGGTACTCTCTCCCCGGCGGGAGTTTCATTTTTAAGAGAGACTTGACAGATGTGGTACAATGGTTTTTGAGTGAAGGAATTGCCTTCACCAGAGAGAGGACATAATGAAAATTGATAATTCAAAAGTCTTTACTGACGATTCCGTGCTGTATTGCTTTCAAGCAAAAGAGTACCGCCCCCTTGGGGGAGTTAGCACTGACCTTGTTCAGCGATTTTTAGAAGCTGAAGTTAGGTCAATGGTGCTTGCGTTTACCGTTGATGTGAACACCATCGAGGATGAGAGGACTAACAGGTTCCGATGGGAGTTAGCCGAAATGTTGGTTAAGGCTGGCGTATTCAAACATGCAAAGGACGCAATGCACACTTGGGAAATATGGCCGATGGATGGCATCATCCCCTCAACGGGTGAACCACTAAACCCCTAACCCCCTGACCCAGATCGAACCCCTCAGCTACGGCTGGGGGGTTCTTTCTTTTTTAGGGAACCAAGTTAGGTGACGTTGCGTCAGACCGCACACGCTCACGGCAATAAGCACCACACGCCTTACACTGAAGCTGCACATACTGGGCAACCTTCGTAGACCGGCACCCTCGACGCATCAGATCAGGGTGACCGCAAGTAGGACAAGAATCAGGGCGACCGTCAAGCAGCGCACGATTCGGATGATTGTTCATCCACGGACGCAACCGGTGATACACCATTGACAACAAATCAACGTCCTGCCGAGCGTACTTCTTCATAGTGCGCCACGACTTCTCGTCCCCCATCATGCAACCCTTCCACAAAGCGAAACCGCCCGTGGCTTCCTTATTGCCCAGCCCCAAATGTTCTCCCAGGTCACCGAGTTTGTTGCTGTTGAACATGAAGTATTTGCGTGCAACTTTCAGGGTGTCTACCTGCTGCACGGGGGTGGGGGGTGTCATGTGATGGGCGATGAATCGGGCGTTAGCTTTACGCATGTCAAACTTGTCGCCGTTGTGAGCGATCACAATGTCGGCTTCGTCAAACAACTCCCACAATGCTTTAGCTACCTCGCGGTCGTTCTCTGGTTCAGTGGCGTACAGCTCAAAGTCTGGGAGTGCGACTACTTTCGTAGTTTTCTGCCCTTCCCATTTGTAAGAGAAGCACATCATGTACCACTCTTGGTGCTGCTCGATCACGTTCTGGTCGTATTGACCCCACACATACGCCAAGTTAGGCGCGGTTTCAATATCGTAGAACAGTACCTTTGCCATGAGGCCCCCTTATGTGGGTACGGTCAGTAGCCTCACCACAAGAGTACCTTCCCACCAGCTACCGTCGTCGGATAGTCTCTCCGGCTGCATTGAAAGTCGCTCTATCGTAACTTTCTCTGCTCGCGCACCCTCGTTGTAGTCAACAGTGACGCCCGATTCCATACGGTTACGCAAAGAAGTGAACACTTCGTTTGAGTCGTAAGTTGCTGGCGCTCCGCTGTTACGTGAGGTCAACACCTGACGGCGTAACACAATGGGGGCAATGATTTCGTCCACCCTTTTAGGGGTGACAACACAAGTTGTTTGCCAATCCGCAATGATTGGGCCTTTAGTCGTGTCGTCTGTATCCCTGGTCATGGTGATAACAAACTTGTAAGACACAGAAGATTGAGTAGTAAACGTGAAATCGCTTGGGACACCCTGAGATAATGTCAATGTGTCTGTGACGTTGTTGTCGTTCGTGGCGCTGAACTGGATACCACCTAAGAAAGCCGCAACAGGGTCACCGCGGTAACTGTATGTGTTGTGCCGGTAGTCAATCCCACCACTTTGGCGGTAATCAACTTCACCGAATGTGTATTGCGCTCGATCTTGCCGCACTTCAACAGAACGCAGAAGCTTGGGGGCCACAGTTGACCATGACACTTCACCAATGGTGAGTGTCCCACTAGCAACTTTGATGCCAGTCCCCGACTCACCGTACACGCCGTCGCCTTGCGCTCCGAAATACGTTTTGCCTGCGATACGAGCGATAGAAGTCACGTTGCCGCTACCACCAGTAGACACCAGATCTGATGCCCATGCAGGAACAAGAGTGGCAGTGAACTTTGTTAGATCAGCACGATAAATTTGCCCCGAGCCACCACCCCACCACACGAAACGGTTATCCACTTCGAGAGAGTGAGCTGCGCCACCGTCGTCAATGACAGGGCCAATAGTCACAGCGTTAGAAGAAGTATCCACCAAACAGGTCCGCAAACCTTCGCTGGTAGCAGCGAGGAGCACCCCGTTGTAGATGAGAATAGAGTTGATGGTTTCCCCACGAGGCATTTCGCCTGCCACTGTGGGAGTGGACAAAGTGCCGTCAGAAGAATTAACCCCTATGTGGTACAAGGAGCCGGTGCCGTTAGCGTTCGCCGCAGCGTAAATACCGGCAGGACCACCAGCAATATCCACCCACTCAGTGCCACCTAAGGTAGCTGTGTAATCTAAAGACGAAGAAGCTTTAGCTCCGTTAGCGTTCAACTCAAAGATGTTGCCACCTAGCGCCCCAATGAAGCGTCCTGCGACAATCGCTACGATGTCTGCGTTGACAGCACTACCACCCCAGCCAGCGTCGTAACTGGTGGAGTTGACTTGCACTCGACGTAAAGCGTTCGTTGATCCGAAAGCCGTGTAAACGTACTGGCCGTCAGACGCGAAGTCTTTAATGTCGTACCCCATGTCCGCTGTCGAAGCAGACCAGGTGGAACCCGTGACACTTGTAGTGTATTTCAGGTTTTGTCCATCAGAATAGTAAGCAAATGTGTTGCCCGAAACGATGTCAACTATGGACTCCAGTTTCAGGTCAGTGTCAGTGACGTTTACCTTTTCTTCGGTGATGGGGAGTAACGAGAGTTCGCCTTTCGTCCACGGATCAACACCGCTAGAAGACTCAAAGCGCCTCCTATCACTATCATCCAAGTCAAAATGCTCTTGACCCGCACCTAAACTCCAATCTGTTTGTGAGCGAACCCACGCACCTGTATTGTCAAGCGTGTTCTCACCTGGTTCTTTGCTGGTGTCTCGCTGTTCACGTAAGGCAGGGACCGTTGTTCGAGCGTATTGGCGAGCGTCAACCAAATAGGCGACGCCATCCAATTCAACTGGCAACGATTCTGCATTAAAACTCACGACGAGTATCCGCTCCATTGAGCGGTCGGGCGCACCGCAGAGTTGCGAGTCCACATTTGGGGGTACTGCGATGCAAGTCGAGAAGCTTCCGCCTCAACACGCGCACGCCTTCTCCCCATTAAATCTCTAAACGAAGCAGAGATCGCTCCAGGCGGCACCTCGTCCGCCATGCGCGACGTTCCTTCAGCGTCAAGGAACTCCCTACGGATCGGTGTTGTGGTCATCAGAGCCATTGCTGCGCCGAGTGGAGGCAAATCGTAGGCTGTAGCAGCCAGCCCCACAGACGACCGGGAAGTAGACGCATCAGTGATAGAAGTAAACGGAGCTTTGTAGGACACCGTTATCTTCTGCCCAGGCCACGCACCCGTGTAAAGAATCAACGCCAAGCCGCTATCAAACGCACTCGTGTCACGATTCCTTTTCAGTTTCCACGACGACACATCCGGCTCGCTAGCTTCGCTACCAACGTCGGCATACGTCACCGAATAGATCGAGTCAATCTCAGCGGAAGTCAACCCAGCCAAATTGTAACCATCAACAGCAGCGTTGTAGGTAAAGCTCGTTGTTTTCATCTGGAACAAACCTTGACCCGGTGCTGACAGATCAGCCAAATCATCGTTAATGGATTGGATAATTCGGTGTGTGGGGAATTTAGGAGAAACCCTCACCACATCACCAGCCGTGTGCGCAGCCGCAGTAGAACCACCGTAGCCACGCATCACAGAAACAGTCGTAGAGGTAACCGAAGTGACATACATCAGCTCAGAGTTCACCTCAATAACAACACCCTTCACAATAGAAGAAGCAATACCCTGCACCACCAACGTTGTGCCAGTAGTCGCAGGCGAAGGAGCCGTCGTCACCAAATCCAGATCCTCGACATAGCCCGATAAGAGCATGTCTCTGGTCTGGTCAATCCATACTTGTGCGGTCATCACGTACTCCCAAGAACGTCGTTAAGTGCCGCCTCTTTACGTTTGCGGTCTTTCTTTGTGAGGACTTGACCGGCTTGGACTTCATGGGACGCTCCCGCATGTTTCTCAAGCTGTGAAGACCCGTTAATAGAAGGGGGTTGTAGCCCCTCAGAGCGGAGGCGTTTGTACGCTGCCATGTCTGCTTCTTTGTTTTTCTCATTGCGTTTCGTAACTCCCCAGTCAATGTTGCCTCTCGACGGGGTAGCTGAAGGAGCGAACTGGACATGCCCGAAATACTTGCGGACAACTCCGCCGCATCCCTCGCAGTCAGCACCATATGTTTCGTCAAAACCATGACGAACATCAATAGTCAGTCCACAATCCAAACAACGGTATGCGTAAACAGGCATCAAGTACCACTAGTCCCTACATCAATCGGAAAACCACTTGCTTTAAGTAATGATATCTCAGTGGCTGTAAGGTCTGTGGGTGGCAAATGCGCCCCATACAGGGTACGAGTAACCGTTGACGCATCCGCAGGCATAAAGTTCTGCACCGAACTGTTGTTAATAATGAACAAGTTGTCGGCTTTAGGTCGAGCAACGTAATGCCGCATCAAAGCGTAAGCCGCTGGAGTTGGCTCATTCCTCAACCCAATCGGGGGAGTCTTCCTCGTTGACCCCGGATAGAACGTATACATTTGATCCGTACCCACAGCGGAAGTAACAGCAATGTCGCCGGGTGTGACGTGAGCTGAAACGCTGACCGCCGGAACAGTCGCTGTTGCCGCAATCGTGGCAGGGAGCAGGTCTACTACCGCCGTACCACTAATCGCTGTAGTAGCCGCAATCGTTGAAACGCTAAGTACCTGATCTGCCCGCAGAGTTGGGGCAGGTAACGCCGCTACAGCGCTAAGGTCTACTTCCTCAATATCAACATAGTTAGCGGTTACCCCCGCACCAGGTAACGCTGCTACACCAGCAATCGTTGAAACAGAAATGTCTGCCTCGATACTGGCAGCAGCGGAGAAAGCGACAGTGGCAGTGACCGTTGTTACGGTCGCTACGATCTCAACAATACCTGTATCAGATTGGCTGTATGTGTAGTTGTTGCGATATGCCAGTCCCGATTCACGGTACTGGACACTTACTTCGTCTAAGACTGTTGCGGTGGCAGCAATCGTCGCAGGGGTAACCGTCGTAGGAGCGCCATACGCCACCCCAGATGCCCTATATTGAACCCCCGTTTGACGATACTGCGTCACCGTACAGCCTCATTTCTAGTTAGTAAGCGAAGCCGATTCTGAATCCCCCACTCGTGTCGCAGCGACAGCTTTAGCAACAGCGATAAGCGCCGCAACACCGGCGACTTTCAGAGCATCAGCCCAATCAGGGCCAGGAACAGCCATAGCTGCGGCCCAAGCTTGTGCGAACGTAGATACTCCACGCTCAAGTGAATCTTTAATAAAACGCGGGTTGAACAATGTCATTCCTTTGCAGTTGCATCGCTGACCATGTACGAGGGCCAACGATTCCGTCAGCAACAAGCCCTTTAGCTCGCTGCCATCTCATAAGTTTTGCTTTCGTGTTCCTCCCAAAAATACCATCTGGGGTCGCACCTATGCGTTCCTGAACAAACTTCACAGCAGCAGACCGTGAACCTTTCTTCAAAACACCTGGGAACGGCACCAAACCATCTTCGGGTTCTTTCGGTAACTTGATCTCTGGTTTCGCTATGTTCGCTTCATGGGCGACCATTGCACGAAACTCTGACATATCAAATGACGGATCTACCTTACGTGACGACCATTCAGAATGTCCGGCCACGCGAGTAAATGGGTTCATGTCATTTGTGAGACACAGATAAGCGCACAACGTCACCGCTGCCGACATCTGCTCCTGAGGAATATCTTCACCCAAACCGTCGTTGATAAACGACACACCGATAAGTGAACCGTTTGCGCTGATCTTCCCCGGAGCCGTAGCTCTGCCCCTCACAGGGCGATCTGCTTTCATGCGTGACAACACGTCTGCCATGCCTCGACCAGCGTGGTTAGCTTTCACGTTTGGTGCGGTGAGCTGCACGATGGTGCCGTCACGTTTAATCAAATAGTTGTATAGAGGACCAGGAACTTTGTTGACTCCTCGAATACACATTGCGACCACGTTGTCGGGGTCTGCGTTGCGGTTTGAGGCGGTGTGGTGGACGATTATGCCTACTGGTTTGAGTGGCCGTCCAGTGTTCACTTTGCCGGGGGCATCAACAAGTTTCATTGCTCAGAAGAAACGGTTGGTTCGATCCATTCGCCATCAACATATTCAGCGATCAAACGAGGCTGGTCAGTCCATTCGCCGGTTTCTTCATCAGTTATCCCTACTGGTAACCGTTCGCCCGGTGTCCACGTCTGTCGCCATTCGCCGTCTACTTCTTCAAGGCCGACAATATGTCGGGTCACATGCGATAGATACCGTTTTGTGTCGTCTTCGTAGGTTTCGAGAATGTCCGCCGGGACAGGGGTTCGTGTTACTTGATGCCAGCCGTCCGGTAGGGGATCACCGTCGCTCCAACTTGGAACGGCTCTGGTGATGTCTCCGGGGTAGCGTGGGTAACCCCCGTCGGGGGCACGGTAACTGGTCACTAGCCTGTCACCTCGGCTTGCACAAAGGATCGTGTATTAGAAGCTGTTGATGTTCCTAGGTTCGTTGTTGAACCGGTAGAAGCCGAAAAATACTCTCCAGTGTCCGACCCGGCGACTAGGTCCCCTGCCGCTTCGGTCGGTGCCCAGTCCCCGGTCAGGTCGTTCATCCAGTAAATATTGGCTGTTGAATCACCCCGAGGTTGTATCGGTGAACTGCTGGTCAGTGACCCGTCGGTCGGTAGTCGAGCGATAAGCACCGCCGGATGGTCGGTACTTGAAGTAGTGATCCCAGTGATGCCGGTAAACACGAGGCTGTCGTTGTCGGTGATTGTCAAAACGACCTGCTGATCGCCGGTGTATTGGTAATTACTGCTGCCTTCAGACATGAGTGTTCTAGCCCAGCGGAACGTCCCGTCGTTTTCCCACGAAGCAATGATGTAACATTGTTTGTTTGGGCTTAAAAGTTTGACACGATAAGCGACATAAACATTTCCGGCGCTGTCCAAAACGGGTTGCGCGCAGTTCCGGGGTGAATCGCTATAAGTGTAGGCAGTTGATCCGAACTGGATTTTTCGCACCCATGCCAGCGTTTCGGGGTCGTCGGCGCTAGTCGCCTTCGCAACTGTGATGCCGTAAGCCGTGTTCGGCCAACTAATCGCCGACACTAAATAGCCTGCCGTGTCGTAGCCGCTGCGAGCGGTATACCGGCTGTTGTGAAACCCGTAGCCGGACGCCGTCAGGGTTTTTTTCGTAGTCCCGGCGTCCCCTGGATCAGAAGTGTCTTTATCAAAGCCTAAGAACTGGATCGGATGAATGTTCGACCCGTTTTCTTCATGGTAAGTAGTCCACAACATGTCACTATTACTATTCAACGAAATGTCATAGTAATACTCGTCGTTGCCTGTCCTAGTCCCGTCCCATTTCAAGGTCACGTTGCCGCTAGTACCCGATGACCGAGCCTTAAATAGTTGCGGTCGTTTCCATCCGTAAAAATTGTTGTGATCGTTAGCGCCAACAAAATCTTCGTTATCCCAACTATCCATAGCTCGCGAATAGAAAAGGGAGGCGCTACCCGTCTGCGAGTTGGTGATGCTGTAAGGCGTGAACCCGGAAGCGATAGACCAGTCGCTGCTACTAGTGTGCAACGAATAATACATATGACCACCGGAATACGCTGCCCAGCCAAGCGCTATTTTGCCGTCCGCACGGACCTTGACAGTGCCGTTGCCGTTCCAGTTAGAGAAGCTAGAAAAGTAGCCGCCGCTATCAGCGATCACCGATGGAGTGTCTCCGCCGTCGATCGTAAAGCCGGTGGGGTTGTTCCAGTTATCGCACGCTACGACGACAATGTTTCCGCTGGCGTCTAGGTCATGGCTGGGTTTTAACGTGATGTAGCTGCTCGATCGTTCCTGATACCACAAACCGGCCCAATAGGTTTCACCCGTAGACGCCGAAGCACCCAAAATTGATGCTTTGAAACTCCCCAAAGGCATTAGGCCATCGCCAATCCAGCAGCAAACCCGTACCAAGTAGTACCAGCGTCCACAGTTGTAAAGGCGAGCACGTCCACACCAGAAGTTGTAAGCGTCGGAGCAGAGCCACCAGCCCAATCCACAGCAGCGGGCCAGTTCACAGTTTGAGAACCGCCATTAGTAAGAATCAAAGTAAAACTGCATGACACACCCGAACCAGATGGATTCGAGAACGTGAAAGTGTTAGCCGAAGTATCAACCGTAGCTGTAACAACATTCCCTGCTGTTAAATCAATATCCTGTGTACCGCCACCCGTAGCACCGATCACATTAACCGTTTCCCCATAGTCCTTATGGGTAACCGTTGACATGACCTGATCGCCGCCAGTGACAGCTCCCCCAAGAGTCACAGCAGGCAACGTAGAAGACCACTCCGAACTACCAGAACCCGTACCCTGCAACAGAGTACCGCTAGTAGCGTTCGAGTCAGTGATCCCCAGTTTCGTTTCCAAAGCAACAATCGCTAACGACAGATTCTTATGCAACAAATCATGTTCAACGTTCGTTGCATCTAAATCAGTAGACGAAGCTGGCTGAGGGAACTCAACTGTTGCGCTAGGTGTAGCGTTCGTATCGTCGAGTGTTGTTGGATAACCGGAGGTTGGAATTGCCATCAGTTACTCCTACGGGGTGAGATCAAGCGTAAATATGCCGCTTGCGTTCCAAGTAATTTTGAATGTTCCTGCCGTAGTAGAGAAATCCCCACCAAAATCGACAGCCCCAATCAACGGTTTGTTCGTAAGATCATCGTCGTAAAGAACTGCGTAACGGGCAGCAGTAATCGTGCTTCCAGTCCACTCAACGTCCGCTGCATCCCAAGTGATAGTTCCACCACTCGTAGCGAACGTGACAGAAGTCAAAGACTTCCCACCCGCATCATACCCATCACCAGACACCTCGTTAGTCACATCAGACTTAATCGAATGGGTGCTGTACAACGGTGTCCACGAAGCTGTCGTCAACATAACTTTGAAACGATCAGCAGTCGTATCATTAAAATCAATATTAAAGTTCGCTGTCTGCTCCAGGTTGTATTCCATCGGCAGGCAGAAAAGGCCACTAGCCACGTTTAGTTCCTCCGGTCCCAGTTATGGGTTTGGGCCGAATCGTGACATTCCCATCACTCGATGAACCGGCCATTACTTCTTACCCCGCTTCTTGTTCGTAACTTTTTTGCCAGTCTTCTTCGCATAAGCACGGGCAGCACTTTTGCCTGCCTTCGTGTAACTAAAATGACGATTTCCGACTTTTGGCATAATTCCTCGCTTTGTAGCAAGAATAGCAAAGAAATGGGGGAGCCGGGGAAAGGGGGAAACCCGACCCCCCCAAATCTTTTAGAAGCTAACTATTAGTTAGCTCCAATGCTGGATGAAGTTTCAATGCGTTGCAGAGAAGCTTCACGGAATCGGCCATAGCCGACAAGGTGGTACCAGCCAACCGGGTTGAACCGGCGGAGGGTATCGGTCACAGGACCGAAGACCACTGAAGGATCTTCACCGAAGCCAGGAGCACGAGAGAATGCTTTGGCAAGCGCTTGACGGCCACAGATCAAAGTCTGGTATGCGTCGCACGTACTCGCACCGCCATCTGCGATAAGACCCGCACGCGGGTTCTCAATCCACTCAATGCCACCGAATACGCCGATGGAACCATTGCGAACAGAGGCAGCATCTTGGCGGATTTGGAAGGCGATTACGTCAGTGACAGCGGTTTCGCTACGGAGGTCATAAGCGACATCCGGGTGAACCATGCCAAGGTAGTTGCCGTTCTCGAAGCCAGGTGCACTAGCTGTACGAAGTTCGGCTACAGCTTTACGTGCCAAGTCTGCGGTGATTACGTCTGCCGCCACAAGTTCGTTGCGAGCGGTAGCATCGCCACCATAAATGACGTTGGTGCCGCCGTTAGCAACATCAGACACAATCTTGTCGATTGAGTCAACCATGTTGTAACCGATGATGTTCGCAGCGTCAGCATCAACGTTGAGGAACGAGGTGCCACGCAGTTTCGCTGTGGTAATGACAGCGTTACCGTACTCTGCAAGAGTTACGGTTACGGTGCTATCGCCAAGAGCAACTGCTGTAACATCATCGGCTTCCGTCAAAGCTGAAGTGGCTTGAGAAAGATCGTTGTAAATGTTGAACTGGACTGCTGAACCGTTGTGGCTCTGAGCAGTCGAACGGACATCCGCAACCATTTCAAACATTGGTTGCGAACGAAGCGCGAAATACGCTAATTGCTGAAACGCCGTCGTATCTGAAGATACGTCGCCGGTGCCTGTATAGGCCATGTTGTTAAGTCCTTACGGGAAGGACTCCACAAGTTAAATCAGATTGCTGCGCCCCACTGATAACCCTCTGACTCCATCAAAGCTCGAAGTTCCTCTGGGTTCTTCGTCGCTGCGATACGAGCATTTAGGTCGGCTTGTGACACCGGATCTCCACCTTCGCCAGCAGTAGCTATTCTCTGTTCCGCTGCAAGGGCATCTTGCATGTATGGGGCGGGACTAGCTGCTGGAGCATCTGATCCAAGGAATCCTGCCGCTTCCGCTTCTGCACGGATAGCATCCGGGTCCATTTCACCGTCATACGCTTTAACAAAGTATCTTGCACGAGCATCGTCAGGGTCAATTCCTGCTGATCGAAATGTGTCTCGACGTTCGTAACTTTCAAGTCTCGAAGCGTAATCTGCCGCTTGTTGTTCGGCTTCTTTCGCCCGATTCTCTAGGTCACGTCGCCAATTCGGTTTCGATTCGGTTGGGCTGCCAGAACCTTCTTCACCGTAAGTGGAGTCGGAGTCTGTCATATGTCACTCACCTATCCTGTAACGCATCCCAGCGGTGGTACTGGAGATGGAGGGGTGCTAAACAGCTCGCCCAACGTGGGGCCGATCAACACTCTCAAAGATACATTAAGTGACTAGCAGATTTCAAGTGTCTGCGGCACCAAGCCCCGAAATACCCGTACCCGTAGTCAGAGCAGACCCACGGCCCATCATTGGAGCCAAGCGGCCTTCTCTGCGGCGACGCATCTTTGCTGCTTCGTCAACATCTAAACCGAACTCTGCTTCAGCAATATCTGTGGCACTCAAGCCTTCACTCCCCAAAAGATCTTCAGTGAGTCCAGCTCGTTGGCCGAGGCGTGACTGGATTTCCCTACGCTGGATGTTTTCACGTTGCAACGCTTCCGCAGTTTGCACTTCGAGTCCTTCACCGATTGCTTGTGTAGCCGCTACGGAAAGTCCCGCTGCTTCAAACTTGCGGCGTTCCTCAAACACATTTTTTGCCACTTTAGGGTCAAGATAGTAGGCGGTAATGTCGCCCTCGGTAAGACCATAGTTGTCTTGAAGTTCGGTGATGATGTCTTGGTTGGCGGTGTCGCGTGCCGACTCAGCCAACGTCACTCGCTGCTGGAACTCTTGTGCCGATACGTCCCCAGAAATGAGATTCGTAAAATCGTCGGGAGTGTCATGGAAGTTGGCAGGTAAATTCGCTGCACGCATGATCGACCTGTAGTCGCGCTCTAACCTGATGTATTCGGCTTCACTAATCGCTGGAAGTTTGAGATCTCGGCGTACTGCCATTGCGGGGAACCTGGCAGCGTATTCGGGGCGTGCCCTAATTTTTTGGGCTATACCTAGTTCTGATTCCCCTGCGATCATTTGTTCTGTGAGGAAGTCAGTGATGGTGCTGGGTAGCCCGTAGCGTTGAACGAGATCTGCGAGTATGTCTGTGCTGCTTTCTTGGCCTGCGAATCGTAAAGCGTCGTTCTCTAACTGGAGGTTTATGGCTTTCTGTTTTTCTGCTTCCAAGTCCAATCGTGTTTGTCTTTGGGCGGCTGTTTCCCCTGAGCGATACCCGTTTTCCCGCATGTTGGCAAGTTCGGAAGGAGCGAAGGTTACCTGTTCGGTATCCGAGACTTGGACTTGGATATACCATTCGTCACCGGCTTTAACCCAGGACTCGTTTTCCAACAGTTCTATGTTGGGCTTCGAGAGATCATCTCCAGCGGGTTCATCATCGACACATCGCTGTAACCCTTCATCCCAATGCTGACCCACCGGACAACTTTTATCAACTTCTTTGTTTAACGCAGCAACTGTGACCCGCGCCCCCTCAGTCTCAGGACCAACAATGCCATCAACAGCAATCAGCGATTTCCCCGCAGCCGCCAACGCTACGTTAAGCTCACGCTGCTCTGTTTTCACCTGCTCACGTATCTGCGAACGAGACAAACCAGCCAAGTTCGCAGCAAAATCTTCTGGGTTTTCGACAACCATCAGGCCACCGCTCCAAACATCCGACCAACCTGGTCAGCCATACCACGCGCCTCCTGAGTAGCGTTCCTCGTATACTTCCACTCATCCAAACCACGGAAATACCGGTTCGCCTGAGTCAACGTCAAAGGCTTCTGAATATAGGTATCGTCCTGCTGGCCGCCCATAAGATTAATAAACATATTGCGGTCTTCGCCCATGAAATCAATCTTGCGTTCAAGCAACCGTTCCGCCTGACTCTTATACGACGAGAAATACATTTGAGGGGTATACCCCTGCTTGATAAGACCACCAAGCTCAGGCATCTGCTCAATCGCTTGGTTACGGAACCCGGCTTCAAGCCCTTCTATCGTTGATTCACCCAAATACAAAGACTCAGCCGCATCAGCTAAAGCGTCATCGTCGAGCAGAAGCATGTATTTGCCTGCTGTCTGGTTTACTTTGTTACGCAAAGCAGCAATGTTCCCCGCCTGTACCGCTTCCGAATCGAACGACAATTCCCAATTATCTACAAACTCTTGACGAATCTCGTACTGATCCATCCCCATCATCTTGGCGTTAAACGACAAAGCGTAAAGCTGTTCTTCGCTAAGAGTTAAACCAATCTTTTTAGCTTCACGACTAATCAAATCAGCCGTTTCGTCAAGCAGTTCCTCACGACCGGCTTCGCCAGCTATTGACCATTCTCTTTCAAAGGCACGAGCTGTAGGTCCGGTGTCTTGATACCATTTGGTTTGAGAGATTAGCCCTAAGACTTCTTCGTCGTTTGTTTTGCCTGTGCGCTCAATGTATTTAAGGACGTTGACTGGTTCTCCCGTTTCGGGATCTTCAATCAGCATGTCGTCACGGTCAAGGAAGAAACTGGTTAGCCCAAAGTTTTCAAGAATAAACGTGGCTGTCGCATCTGACGCAAGATTAACGTCAGCATCAGCGTCAGCGTCTTCCCTTATAGCTCCATCACCTTCTTCGCTGCCTGTAGGTCCGTCAACACTCGGAGTGCCGTCGTCTTCAACAATCTGAGCGTCTTTTTCTTCTTCGTCTTCTTCTGTCGTAAACGGACCAGTGAACCTGTCGCGCTCCCCTGCTTCCAGTGGGCCACCAACACCAGCGCCAACCATGCGCCGAGAAATCGGTTCATCCGCAGCGGGACGCCTTGACCGCATCCTTTGGCCGGGATCCATAGTATTAGCAAACGGTTCGGTGTCTTCAGCGAACACATCTGCACGTCCCCCACCAAACTGGCCTGATCTATTCGGATCAGTTTCCCTTGTTCTTGCTCTTTGGCTGGGATCATTAACAAAACGGTCTGAACGTTGCGCCGCTCGATCACGACGATCTTGGGCTGCCTGTCGCCGTACCGCTTCAGGAGAGAAAGGTTCGTCTGCGTCTTGGCGTTCTGAGTCTGTTACCGCTGCCCGACGCAAAGCCTCAGGGGAACCTGTAGTGTCCCGGCTTAACTGAGCCTGCCGATCCCCCGCCGAAATGCGTTCCCTAGTTAAACGATCTCTGTTGTCATCTACAAGTTTGCGTAACGGTGCCTTAAAAACTGTTTCATCTTCAAGGAGATCTTCTAACTCGCTTTCATAAGAAAGACCGCTATCCCCTCCGTCCATCATCCAAGAAACAATCGCTTCTTGTTTTTCTTGCGAAGACAACCCTTCAAGATCAGGGGCTTGGTCTAAACGATCTTCAAGAGCTTGCGTATCAGTTTCGGAAAGATTCTCTAATTCAAAATTAGTTGAATTTATGTCACGTTCAGTTGACCTGATATCCCTCTGAATTTCAGTAAGCTCATCCCTGCCATCAGCAGTAAAAGTTTCTTGCGAAGATATTTCGTCGTCAAGTCTGGCAAGTTCTTCTGCAAAAAGATCTCTAATGTTTTCAATTTCAGAGCCTAAAGAACGCTCCGAAGTGAGGTATTCAGCTTCGTCAACCAGCCAGAACCCGAACAGATCTCTCGCCGCATCATTCCACTCCTTAACCAGTTCTGCTTTAGCGCTATCAGAAGCAGGGATAAAGAACGAAGGGAGAGCTTCTCGTTGCCAAGCCTCAGCCTGTTTTTTCTGGTTTGTTAAAGAACGAACTTGTCTTACTGAATCATCAACCCGATCTTGGGCGTCTTGTAACGCTTGTTGGTGATCTAAAAGTTCCCCATCTAAAAGATCTAGTTCCCGCAAAAACGGAGTTTGGCGTTCCCGAAGCTCTACCGCTCCAAGGCGCTCATCAGTTGTTTTGCGTTTCTCTAAATCTTCTTTGGCTTCGTCGTAAAGAGCTTCAAGTCGTTCTAAGTTTCGAGCGTTACCGCTACCCGGAGTGTCGTCATCCCCCATTTGATCTGATATCCAGCTAAATGCTTTTTGAGCCGCATTTGCCCCATCCAAAACAGTGTCTTTTACCAGTTCACCAAACGCCACTGGCCCTTCTGCGGTTTCTTGCAGGGCTTCTAACCAACTCATCCTCTCACCCGTAGAATCAGTAAGAATCCAGTCGGCAACATCCCCAATCGTTCCACCCGCATCAGTAACTAAATCAAAGGCTTTATCAAATTGTTTAGCCACAAACACAGTTCGGTTTTTGCCTGCGTCTACCCAAGCGTCATATGCGCTTTCTAAAGCATTAACTACAGGGGCAAAAGACTCCCCGAAAGATGAACCCGTATTATTTTCTTCTTCTGCCATTACCGCAGTCCCAACACTCGTTTAAGAGTCGCCGCACTACTCGACAACGACATCGCCTCAGCCCTAGCCGGATCAGCCGCTTCCGCCTGACCCTCCACAATGCCAGTCACATCAACCGACTCAACAATCCCGCCACCCTGCATAGCGTTACCACCAGCAACCTGGGCTGCACGAACCGCACCAAACGCAGCTCGACGTTCCTCCGCTGTAGGTTTACGGCCAAGAAGTTTCCGCCAGGTTTCTTCAACCATACGGTCAACCGCTGAAGACGGCATCACACGAATCGTAGGCTGTTCCTCTTTTTGTAAATACTCGTCTTTAGCTGTATTCAGATCTTCGATAGTGAACTCAGCGAACCGGTCTTCTAAAGTTGGGACACCTTCCATCCCTGGAGTTATACCCTGCTGGTAGGTGAGAGCAGCGTCGCGGGCAACTGCTTGCAACGCTCGACCGGTTTTGATGGGGTCTTCTATTTCGGTGATGTCTTCGATGGTGCCGTAGTAGCCTTCGGAGAATAGTGCCTGCTGTAATGTGAGTAGTTCGTCGGGTTGTAAACCGACAATGTATTCTCGGAGATCGTCTTCGGTGAACTTGTCGCCTGCTACTTCAATTTCGGTTTCAAAACGGGCAGGGCCTTGACCTTGGGCGCTTTCTACCATTCCGGTTTCGTAAGTAGTGGGGCCTTCACCTAGAACGACCACTTGCCCATTAACAATTTCGGTGTTAGCGGTCAACCCCATAGAAGCAAATAATTGAGTTAAATCCATCATTGCTTTACCTGTTCACCCATGTCTTTTTGTCAATCGTGTCATTCTCAAAATACCGGTCAAAGATTTCTATAAAGTCATTGTTGTTACGCAACTTCACCCTTACAGCATCCCACAACTGTTCGAGGTCTGCGTTAGTGCGATACCCTAAAGAATACGCATCTGCTTCGCCGCTAGCATTACCTCGACGTTCTAATTCTTTTTCAATGAGTTCACGAGCCTCAAAATACTCGTCAAGTAACGGAATTTCGGGGCGATACTGGAAGTCTTCAGACTTAATCAAAGCACGGAAACCGTCCATAACTTTGGCCTGATGAAGCTGGTCATACGTTTCGTTGTACGCTTCCCACCACCCAGGATTATCCTGAGCTACTTTCAACTTCACTCGATCCATAAGCATCTGTAAATCGTTGTTGGCTTTCGCCCCCAAACTGGCTGAACCACCCGCTTGTTCGCGACGTGCCAGTTCCTCATACACAAGGTTCTTCGCTTCACGCCACTCAGCCCACCCCCTGTTTTCTTCGGGTTTCCGCATAATCTCTTGGGGGGTGGCACGCACCCGACGACCTTCAGCTATCTCAGATTTGTAGACCGCATAGTTGAACTCAAACTGCACATCGTCGGCACCGATCTTGCCGATAATGAAGTCCCCTATTTCTGGGTGAGCGTCAGCGAAGTCTTTGTGTTCCCGATACTTTGCGTCACCTTCCAATGTGGCGGACGCAACACCTTGCACCATTGTCCGTCGAGCCGTAATTGCCCACAACTCTGGGTGATTAGCTAGCAGCCAAGTGGTTGCAGCATCAAACCCGTCTTCCTCGGTGACTTTTCGGTAGTCCTCTATGACTGCGTGATATGGCGACTGGACTTGGAAAGCGAACGGGACACCCAATCCGGCGAGTGCCCGAATTTTTAAGATGTCTTCGGTGCGGCGGATCGCTTCATCAACAAACTCTTTCTCTAACTCAGGGGTGTTGATTTTTATGCCGTTGCCTTCATATTGGGCGGCTAAGTCAATGGAGACTTGGGCCAACATTTTTTGGCGTTCCGGTACGTCGAAATATGCGCCTTCCATACGACGCAGAAACGTCGGCTCAACCTGCTGCCACATGCGATGGAAAACACTTGTGCCCTCCGATGCGCCGTAAGGAAGCAACCAATCCATAGATTCTTGCAGGGAGGGCTGTGCGATAACAGATTCACTTGCCGCTATTGTGACGATGGGACCGAACCCTGGTAGTCCCGCAGAGATCATTGAAATCGAGTCGGGATGCAGTTTCAGGGAAGTAAACCCGAGGGTGCCGAGTTTCCCGAACACCGGTTGTCCCGCTATTTCGGCTCCAAGCAGACCTTCTGGCATACGGATCACGAAATTGGAGTTGCCTTCTTCGTCTTCGCCTTTGATGGCTTGGAAATATCGGGCACCCCTCGCCACGAACACGGGGTTTTGTACGGCGAGTCCGGCCCAGCGGGTGATGACTTCTTGCCATGCGCTGTAGAACGGCATGAGCATTCCGACCATTTCTCCGAAACGGGTACGTTCCGCCAGGTCGTAAAGCAATTTGCGGGTGTCATCAAGTGCGACACGCCGGGCAGCGTTCTCAATGCTTTTTAGTTGTACGTCAGTTATGCGATAAGTGCCGTCGCTCCTTCTGTACGTTTGCACTAACCGGGCAAGTTCGTTTCGGTAAACCCCTGAGAACACGGTGCTGCGTGACAGGTTGTCCACAGTCATCGTTCCGAGGGACTCCATCCAGCTATCTATCTGTTTGGTTGCTCGTTGGATAAGTTGTCTCGTTATTACAGCGTCGGCTATTGCCCCGCTTGCCCCGTGGACTATCCCAAACTCAGCGTATCTACCACCTTCTAACTGGTGTATTGCTTTGACACCAGCATTCACTCCGCCGTAGTTCTTGTTCAAGATGGGAACAATGTCGTTGACCCAACTGATGTCTTTACCTTCAGCCAATTTCTGTCGCACTAAAGCAAACTCTGGGGTGTTGGGAACATAGTTGTCTATTTGTGTGCGAACAGCGTTTACCCATTGCTCTATGTTTTGTTCTTTACCGAAATGGCGGGGCATGGCTTCTTCGAGTTTGGAACCCTGCCGAGTTTTCAGCCACGCAATTATTTCAGCATCGCTTCTGCCTTGCCAAAACATTTGAGTAAACATTTGGAACTCTTGGGGCATTGTGTCGTCAAGCAAATGCGGTTTGAACTGGTAATTGACCGTGCGGTCATACGCCTCAACAAAGGCTTTCCTGTTTTGGTCAAACTTGTGAAGCCGATATTCCTTCCCGACTATTTGACTTTCATAGTTTCTTTTTGTGGCACTCCCCACTGTTTCATATGCGCCACGGGTAGACCTGCTAGATGACAATGCTTGCTTGTTCATTTGAACAGCGAAAGGAGTGTCCCCAAACTCGTTCGCAAACTGGTAGCCCCCCATGTAATATCCGCCGACACGGGCTTGGTGCATCAGTTCACCAACTCGATCAAAGTTGGTAATCATCTCTGAGTATTCCTCAGGCAAATCGTATTTCTCTGTAAGATCTGCGTCTTTACGTTTCGGAGTTCTAAGAACAGAATGCTCTAACTGCTGTTTAAGGGTACGAGCTTGCGTTTCCGCAAGATCTTTCCGATGCTTCAAATTGTTAAGCAACCTGGCGGCTTCTTCAGGAGTCCTCACCCCCTCTTTCACCGACTGCCTTATCGCCGCTTCAGCTTCATCAAATTGTTTCTTAGCTACCCCTCGAACCTCACTATAAAACCGTGCAGCAACTTCCCGGCGAGCCAAAGAAGACATTGTGCGTCGAGCATACAAACTGTAAAGAGCTGCGGAAGCCAACGCCCCACCTGGCCCTAACGCAAATATCCCCAAAGCTGTGGTAGCGCCCGTTCTTTTCACAATACGGTTTCTGCCGTAAGCGTCGTTGATGGCGTTGCGTGTCAACTTTTCTGTCGCTTTAGCGCCGTGCTTTGCTTCATACTGGAGATACAAGTCCCCGTCAGATAGTTCGTCCCCGACTTTCAGATCGTCCCGCATCTTGGCGATGACAGGGGCAAACACATCTTCACCATTCTTTTTGAACCAGGCGGTACGAAGATCATTGAAACCTGCGAATGTTCCCCTCATAGTGTGCATACCGCCAAGCGCAGCAGCCGAACGTAACAGCTCGTCAGAAAGAACACGAATAGGCCACGCCGGACGCAGCAGCACAGACTTTTTCCATGCCATCATAAACTCGTCACCGAGTTCAGCGCCTCGCCCCATGAATTTGCGAATAGCGCTGTGTTTCATCACTGTGGCGATTGCGTCATACCGGGGAACAAGTGACGCTTGGCGAAGCTGTTGAGGGGTCAAGTTTTCTATGTAACGTCGAGTGATATTGAAATCGGTGTCAGCTAAATCAAATTGGAGATCCCGGTTGCCGTACACTCTTGCGTTTTCGGCTTGCCCTCGCAAGACTCCTTCCGCTTCATCCAACGCTTCTCTCATCCGACCCTTCGTCAAAGGACGAGATTTCAAAGTGTCTGCGTCAATACCCTCAAGAAGTTCATCTGCATAAAGTTTTATGACACCATCATTCAAGTCATCAACAATGTTTTCAAACATGGCCTTACGTTGATACTGCGAAGATTTAACCCATCTACCTAACACTTCGTCAACATTGACACCGGCTTCTTCTACAAGAGATCTGCCTTTGTGGGTGACTCGACTTGCGTCACGCAACATGCGTTCAAACTGGTTGAAGGTTTGGTCAACGTCATCCCAAATCATCATCTGTTGGGCGCTTTTTTCCCGAAACACATTGACCACCCGCAACCCGGCTGGCCCCAGCATTGGCACCTGGCTCATAAAGGATGTAACGCCGTACCCCAACTCTCTTACGATACCTATCTTGGGTGCTTCCCTTAAAGACCCCACAACCATTCGGTTACTACTCGCTGTTTCCGCCAGGATTGGTCCAAGGATTTCATCGGCAACACCAGAAACCAGACGGGGAGAGTCGTTTAATGCTCCCCACGCAGCATCAACAGCGTCAACGCTTACTTCATCAGCGAAACGAGGAGCCAACGCAGACAAGCGTTGACCCTTAATTGAGAAAGCAGCGTTAAAAACGCCTAAACCGGTAAGACCTTGGGGCATCCCTCTTAACAGATCAGCGGCTTCTTTTTCTAAAGCCATGACTTGCCTGTTCAGGTTTGCTCTCAACTTTTGTTGCAACCCAGGCGAAGCAATACTGTCAGTCAGGCTATCTATTTGCTTTTGGATAGTGACCATGCGATCCACAAGGCCACCTTGTTGCATCAAACCAGCCCATTCGTCAGCCAAGTTTCTGACTTGCTGCAACGCTTTCGCATCTCCCATCGCTAAACGAAACACCAGTTGGCGTGCTTCAAGCGTTGGAGAAGCTGCTACAGCGTAAGCAACATCCGGGGTGAAACCCTTTATGTGCTTGTGTTTTTGGTGGACTTTCGTCGCTAACTCGTCTATAAGAGTTAGGTCGTCGGGTGTGGGTAGCCCCTTGTAATAGCCTTCGCTGAATCCAAGGGGAGCGGATGCCAAATCTTCTAAACGATCTGCTTCATCAATTATTCCCTGAAGCTCGTCTTTGGCAGCATCATCTAATTTTTGACCAGTCTCATCGACACCTTTTTGGAGAGTCTTTTTGGCTTCGTCTGCGCTGGCACGCAACCCTGCTGCCAGAGTGCGGCTCGCACCTGACGCTGCTGCGGTGCGACCCTCAACCATTTCATCAGCGATAGCAGCAACGTCTTTCGTTAAACGCGCAAACCCAGCACTTTCGGTGACATGCGTTCCTGCACCAGCCCTCATGCGGTGGACTCGCGCAACGTCACCCACTACGGGAGCAAAAACTTTAGTGGGAACACCTATTTGGTAGAACGGATCGTAAATAATAGTAAACAATGCGTCTGTGGTCCCCGACGCTAAACGGTGCATAGACGTGCCCTCCCACTTGTCTACTTCGTCTTTGTCGAGAATGTCTTTCGTTCCAACAGCAAGCGACAAGGCTTGGCCGAGAGATTGACTGTTTGAAATATCCCAAGCGTGCGCCCACGTTTCAGTGTTAAACCAGTTACTTAATCCACCTTCAAATTCGTACTCATTGTGTGTGCCTTCACCGGAACTGTCAGCAACAGAAGCAATCGTCATAAGCGTCCCCAAAGGACGATCTATTGCTTGTTTGACCGCAACGGTAGCAGCCTTAAAAGTGGGGTCGATCACACTTTTTATCGGTTTGCGTACTGCGGGAGATATTGCCCCAATGATGGTCCCCCCAACACCTTCAGGTCCGATAGCGGACTGCATCACCCCACCTTCGCCAAGAACATTGTCGTTGAATGATCCCCAAATGGTGTCAGCTATCCCGCTGCCTTCGTATTCGTCGCGACCCGGTAACGCTTCCTGTGCGATATCAGTAACAAAGTCAACACTTTGGACAGCAGTATTGAATGTCCCCTTAGCGATTTTTTCAATAAAGTTCCACAGTCCCACAACTACTGGTCCTGTCTAGGGACCATCGCTTGCATGGCTCGAACGATGCGTCGAGTCGAAGGAGAAGCGTAAGGTGAAGATGCGAGAGGTAAAAGTGACGGCAAAATACGTGCCACGTTTTCACTGGTTAGAGGTTGCTCCGATCTAGGCATAGGAGCAGCAGGAGCCATCACTGACTGCTGCGGGTATTGACTAGGGCGAGTCATGTCGCCTTCCCCGCCAGGAATTATCGGTGCCGGAGGGACAGCGCCCATACCGGCTTCCATTGGAACCGCAGAAAGCGCTTCTTCTTGTTCTTTGGCTTTACCGTAAGCCTGCCCCCGGTAACCTGCATCAGCCATGATTGTGAACCTTCCATTTCTTCGGGTAGCCACACACCGCACAATCCTCAGAAGATGAAGAAGGTTTGAAGGATGTGACTTTACTTCCTTTGCCTTTGCGTGGCATTACAACGCTCCAAGTAGTTCACCTAAACCACCGCCGCCGCCAGGAGGTGCGGGCATTGCTTTAGCTTCAGCCCCCATACCTGGCATAGCTAAACCGGGTTGCGCTTCAGGCGCAGCAGCGTCAACTGTGCTCGCTTGCCGTTCCTGCGCTTCCTTGTTTGCTTTTTCTACCGCTTCAGCTAATTCGAGTTGGTTTGTGGAAACAAGTTCCATAATGCGAGCAAGATCCGCTGGGGGAATAGATCCTTCCGAGGCTTGCTGCTGAATTGAAACAAGTAGCGCTTGTTCAAGTTGTTCTGCGACTACAGCGTCGTGTTCAAATTCTGGGTCTTCGACCAGTGGGTCAATAGCCATGAATGAGCGTTTTGACATGGTGCCCATGCCGACTCGTTGTCCTCCCCCTATGACAAGGTTGTTGATGTCAGCTCCCGCTTGGGAGTAGATCACTACGTTGTCAGTGGAATCGAAGTTGTCGTTGGGTGTGTAGTCAACTCGGCCTTTAGCGTTTTTGCTGGTGACATAAAAAGATTTGCCTTTGTTCCCGGCATACTTTTTAGACATCGTTACAGCTAACTCGTTTTCTTCTTGCAGAGAACGAGCCATGATTCGTTGCGCTTCTTGCACAGGGAAGTCAACAACTGCGGAAAGTACGGCGTCGCCTCGACGACCGGTACGAATGTTTGTTGTTGATTCGCCACCGAACTCTGGTGGGATACCTGCGGTTAAACGTTGCGCCCGTTCCAAACGGTCAATCGCTGGGTTCGTCATGTACCCAGGTTGCATCTGCATGTCGCGGAGATCCCCACCACGCACCAAACCAACTTCGCCGGTTAAACCATCGGCAGGGTTTACGATCTGGGGGGTTTCGCCGGGGCGACCAATCAGCCATGTGTCTGGGAACACGCCTTTCTGAACTGCAATAACTTCAAGCGCCATCAAACGAGCTTGCATTTGGTACATGCCAAGGATGCCGTCGAACTGGCCTTGAGCGTCGTCAAGACTAATTCTTCCGGCGCACACTACAGGGCATTCCCCAAGAGGGTTGGGGGCACGCTCTAACTCAACAACAATGTTTTCGTCGGAGTTAGTGGATGTGGCGAACAGCCCGGTTTTTACTGGGCCTCGCATAGCGATCAGGACTTGTTCTTCGTCGCTGACGTATTCAATCATTTCGATTGGTTGGTCGTCACCTGCGCCGCTATCACCTTGGAAAGTGCGGGCAGCTTCAGGATACATCGTTCGTAAATATCCGAGAGGACGTTCGTAAGCGAACACCACATCGCGGGGACGCATGTCGTCCACACCGAGAAGTGTTGCCGGATACGCAGTCAACGGGTCACGCAAATGCCATTCAGGGCAACCAGTCTTAGGGTTAAACCTGATCTGTGTAATTGTTGTCGCATACCCAATAAGGTGACGGGCACGTTTCGCTATTTGGAGATCCATGCGGGAGTGTTCCCACCAGCCAAAAATGGCTTTACGACGAATCTCTGAATTGTCCCTTGACCGTTTCTTTGCTGGGTCAGTTGGAGGACAATAAATGTCGGGGCGGGTAGACGCAATCCGCATAGCGGTCTGGTCTAAACCCTGTGCTAACAAGTTCGCTACCGCTGACTGTTCGTCAGAGTTAAGTTCGGGTAGCGGAACAATTACGTCGCCGTTATAGTAGTCACGCAAGTTCCGCATCCGTGACTTAGCGTCATCAGATCCTTGCTGCCGTGACGCATATATCGCGACTATTTCTTCAATAGTTTTCACTTAAAACCTACCGGATGCTGCGTACTCACTATCTTGCCCTGAAACCCATGACGGTCGCCACTGTTTCACCCCTAATGAGGGCGCAACATACAGCTTTTCCAGGTTGTGTTCTAGGAACCATTGTGCCATAACACAGTCATCCGTGCGGGCACCGGTTCCTTCAGGGTTCCAGCGAGTTACTTCGTTTACTAAAAGAAGGGAATGTGGGCGTGCTTCGGTACGTTGTTTACCGGGCAAACGGACCCTCCCGACACGCCACAACGGTGCCAACATTTGCACCCCATACTTGGGGTCGCCTTTGTTGCGGGAGTGCGTGTAGTGCGGAACAAGCTCCACACCGCGCATCGCCGCCCACCGTTTGAAGTGGTCGTATTGGAGAATAAATTTTTGTGCCGCATTTGCTTCAATGATCCAGTGAGTGATTGGGCGACCCAGGTCGTTTGTGATTTGCCACCACTCCTCAGCTATCCCAGTGAAACGCTGTTCGCTGTGATTCCAGTCGAGGAAACTTGGGGCATCCATTTTACGTCGATACGATTCCAACAAATATCGGAACTCGGTTTCGGGGTTGTACGCCCAGCATTGCAACGCCCAAAACTGTGAAGGCGACGGATCGGCGGTCGCTACGACAAACAAGTCCCCGGATACACCTGGGGGTATTTCCCACAAGTCCCGGTCGTTGTCCCAGCAGCCCACATAGTCCACGCCGTCTTTGCCAACACCGCCACTTACCCACAAAGGGTCAACGAGAACACTCGCCGGGTTCACATCAGACTGCTGATAGAGAACCTCGAACCGGTCTGGGGTTTGAGCTTTTATGTGTCGGAGTTTTCTCCACGGGAGTCGTCGAGGGTAAAGTAAACACCCTTCGGGCCAGGGTGCGCCTTTAGTTGTGTGATCGCCCGAACAAAGTTCTTCATAATGCGCTTTGTAGCTGATGTGATGGTATTTCCGCCAGTCTTCTGGCGCGTCTTCTGGATCAAAGTCTTCCAATTCGATTTCGTCAGGGGGAGCGACCTTATCAAGTGCGTACCGGTAAATGTCGTCTGCGGACATGCGTTGCCCTTGAAGGATTAGTAGCCCTCCCGGTTCAAGCCGAGTTTCAGCTACTTCATCCCACCAGCGCCGCATATCTTCACGGGATTCTGCGGAACGCATTTTGCGTGGGTCGTATACGTCGTCCCAGATTACCAGATCGAAACGGCCACCTAAGAAACCGGAGTCCATCCCGAACGCAGACCATGTTGGCTCTTTCTGAGAGAGCGGCTGGTCGTCTTGCTGAAGAACAGTGAAAGCTTCAGCTCGCCAAATTTCTGACGAGTCTGGCTTAAACATTCCGAAGTCATCTTGCAACGTGGCTTCGGCGTCAACCGCTAAACCGAGTCGAACATCGTTCAGTTCGGCTTTGACCGGATGCGCTCGATCTAATTCGGCGCGCAACCTACGGCAATACCATTCAGCCAATCGTTGCGTTGATGAACCGATCATCCCACGGATAGCACGGTTACGCACGGTTGCCCATGCGGGAAGCACTTTAGCAAAGAAAGTTGATTTACCAGACCCCGGTGGGGCGTTAATTACGGCGTACTCCTCGTAGTCTGTGTTGAGGAGATCCATGATCCGTTCGGTTGCCTCAATCTGCCAGGGTTGAAGAATAATCCCGAAATACCTTTTGGCAAAAACTTCGATGCTGTCAAATGCAGCTTGCGCTTCGGGGGAAAGAGTTTCATAGGCGGGAACCTCCGGTTGAATGGTTTTCCCCAATGCTTCTTCCGCCGCAAGATAGTTACGTGGAGCTTTACCGTTTTCTGCGTCGCGGCAAGCGTGGTAAGACAGCCCGCATTGTTTCGATGCTCCGTATAGAGAAACACCTTGTCGCCGCATCGCCAGGTAGTCGGCCCATTTCTCTATTGTTGTGGCTTTGCCTGAAGGCATAGTGTCCCCTTATTGGCACGATTCACAAACGTCAGGGTTCTCCAACCCGCACTCGATAGGAGTGTCATCTGCGAAAGGATCTAATTCTGGGCGTTCACCCATCTCGTTTAACGACATCCACATGCCATTATCGAATAGTTCTTGGGCGTCGGCCTGATGTTCCATAGCATCCTCTGGGTTAAAACAAAAACAATCTTCAGCGCATTCCGGGCATTGCTCACAAGCGCAGTCATAATGATAGAAGTGACAAAAGCATTCTTCTTCTTTGCATCCACACTTCGTTTCCACTAGTCGGCCTCAATATAAATACATTCCCCCGGACATTCTTCCGCTGATTCTATAACAGCTTCCAAATCGTCGTCTTTGAAGTTCGCTAACCCAAATGCGCCACCCGGATTGTCGAACACATGGCCGTTTTCTTGAACGTAAGCAAGCCCGTCATCTCGCATAACAAAAACGTCAGGACATATTTCCGCACACAACCCATCACCGGTGCAGAGATCCTGGTCGATCCAAACTTTCATCAGCCATCCATATGTCCGCAACAGTCACAATGATTGCATCTACAAGGGCATGACTCACAACTGCAATTTAAGCATTTCACTTTCATTAGCTACCAACTCAATTTCTTTGGAAGCCGATACCGTTTCTCTTTCACATACGGGCGCACAATCGGTCTGATCTTAAAACTTTGACCAGCACACATAGAAAGTTTGAACTTCGTCGCCATGCCAAGAAAAGATAGCAGAAAAAAAAGAAATGGTATTATTGGGTAATGACTATAGAAGACGTAGCAGACCGAGCTGACGCATGGTCAGAGGCAATAAAAAAAATAATCAAAGCGATCTCAGCAGCCGGAATTGCCCTCGGAACCGGCATCGCAGCACTCCTAGCCCTATGGCCCTCCTCAGAAACAACCGAACCAACACCCGACGTATTAACCGGCACCGGATACGGGCCACAATGCTCCCAGCTATACAACACCATCGACCACACCTGGACAGAATCCCAATGGACAGTATGGGAACAACTCAGACGTGACATGGACTGTTAGTTATCCACAAAAAGGGGATGCTATAGTAACCAACACAAGCAGAGACATCGTGAACAGAACGACGCTAACCCAGGCGAAAGTAGGGTTGCGAGGTGCGAAACCTTCGACCCGAACAATCGACGTAGGGCCAGTAAAGCGTTAGACGCTGCCAGTCTCCAACGCCTACGTGAAAAACACAAGCAAAGGCGTTCAACAAAAACTCCCAAGACTGAAATCGAGTGCTGGTAAAGGGAAGCCTGGGCAGCACACAAAACATCGACCAGTCACAACCCGGCCTTCCAACCGACTAATCCCCGGTTGGCTCCTAAGCGAAACCACGGCTCCGACACCGTACAACAACAGGAAGCTCCCCCACTGGGGGGCTACCTCTGCTCACCCACCCACCAACACCGTCCGAAACACCCCCTCGACCAGCAAAACAATTAACAATGAGGAACCATCCTCACCCCCCTCAAAAGCAGTATTCCACAATACGGAACAAACCCCTGAACCAAACCCCCCAAAACACCGATAAACAGAATGTGTGTGGTAGGGGTGGCGGCACTCTACCGGGTTTTCCACAGATTTCGAGAGTTTCCCAGAGCTTATCCCCACCTACCTCCACAAATTATCCACAGGAGGGTACCGAGACTTACTGATCGTTCGTTTAGCTCGTGTGAGGGTTTCTAATTTTGGTTAGGTTTCTGGTGGTGGTGTCAGGGTTTTCTAATGGTGGTTCGATTGTGACGGTTTTGTGACGAGCTGCCGGGTTGGTTTGTATTACGTGGTGGAGGGTGCTAGTTGTTGCTGTGTTGGTTGCTTCGGTAACTGGCCCGCTAGTCGGAGGCCCGCAGATAGGGAAGCGGCTAGCGGGGTCACCTACGGGCCGCCTTTGAGAGGGGCAGCGGCCACGGTGGCTTACAGGCGAAGACTCATCACTTGAGTCTCGTTAGGCCGGTCTGTTGACCCGTGCCGTGTAAGTCGTTCTGAGATGATCGACGCATGGGGCGGCGAGGGCGAGGGAAGGCGTAACGGGAAGTGCGGCGATAGTTGGCGGCGGCCACGATTTAATCGGAGGTCAGCAGCGCTACAAGGTCAAGCGCCGACCACGGGTCAACACGTCAGCGGTACGGCAAGCGGTGTGGAGATGATGGCCCCTAGGTTGCTGATGAAGCGACGACGGTTACAACGGCGGCAGGCTGAGACAATGCCTGCCGTAAGTATCCCCAAGTTGAGAGGCGTTAGGGGAGCCGGGTGCCTAGTGGAATTGGCGGCTGTGCAAATTGAATGGTTTTCATGGTTAGGGCGCAGGCTAAAAATCGGTTTGGCGTTTATGACGTCGAGCCTATTTAGGGCCGCTGCGGGTGCGATCCCCGGGCGCTCACGATGCGGGAAATACCCGCACAGAATGAGAGAAGCAAACCATGAGTAACGAGATGAGCCACGAGGCGGCAGAGTTGGAACTGTTCCTAGTAAACGACTGGAACAGTTACCGGCACCTTCAAGATTGCATCAGCAACCTTGAACGCAAGGTAGCCCGTGGCACTTACGACAACGACCGGGCACCAAAAATATTTAAATACCCGGTCGAAACTGCCGCTAAGGAATACGCCAAGGGCTACGACACGCCGTGGCACGTAATGTTTCCGGTGGCAGTACGTCGCGAAGTTGAGCAATCACTGTTCAACGAATACTGCGACGAATACCGCTAGGCGGTGGCCCCGAACGGTTTATGCCGGTTCGATTCCGGCAGGGGCACGATTCCTGAATGGTTCGGGATCAGATAGGAAACCATGAACAATGAACTAGGCACGGATGAGGTCATCTCACGCTGTGGTTACTGCGGCGACGTGATCGACTACTGCCAAGGACACGGAGAAGTTGAACGTGCAGAATTCGGATTCGATTACGATTCCGACGAATACGACGCACGCCGTGCGGAGTTTGAAGAACGCCAATAGGCGGTCGCCGCTAATGGTTTATGTAGGTTCGATTCCTACGGCGGCACGACTCCCGGATAGTCCGGGATCAGATAGGAAACCATGAGCATTACAGAACTACAAAAGCACCTAGG
>TARA_R100001594_G_scaffold45372_1_pt1 | contig 36101 bp, 67 predicted proteins | sample TARA_R100001594 | Tara Oceans TARA_R100001594 (sample SAMEA2622752) | marine metagenome | biome: marine biome (ENVO:00000447); feature: marine epipelagic mixed layer (ENVO:xxxxxxxxx); material: "saline water (ENVO:00002010), including plankton (ENVO:xxxxxxxx)" | depth 150 m | reverse complement strand
CGTTTCTTTATTTCCTGCAATATTTTCTATAGAAAACGTATCTCCGTCAGTAGATATTAATTTTACATTTGTAGCGTCTCGATATGTACCTTCTGGCTGATATCTAGGATCATTATCAGAATGCATCCCTTTAGTAAATACTTGAGTTGTGCCTTCCATCTATTAGAAATTTTGTAATCCATTAGTTGTTTTTACAGGAATCATAGAGTTCCATATAGCTCCGATTCTGTCCCATTCATTATTTGTCGGCATATTATCGTTTCCTCTTGCCTGACCACATAGCCAATACCATCTACTCTCTAAATCTTTATATATATATTGAGGAACTTTTCCAGCATAATATTCTATAGCCTTATACTTCCACATTAAATAAGCAGAAATAGCCTCTTCATGACCTTCTTTTATCATAGGAAAACCATCATTATCTATAGGTAAATAAAAATAAGATATAGTTATTTTTCTTCCATCATCTTGATTTATATTTATATAAGCATTTGTACTTACATTAGTAGGTCGTGTATTATGAGAATGAGGACCTCCATTATCTATATAATATCTATTTTTATAAACCAACCCATTTAACCCATCCGCTGTTAAAGTAGTTTCATAGTTAGCATCTGAAGAAGGCTCTTTATTACCTCTAAATGTTGCAGAAGTTGGTTCGCAATACATACCATCTTCATCTTTCACATCTATCAATTTTATCATATGAGTTGGTAATACAGCCCTCTTATCTGTTATAGTTAAATCTTCCTCCATTCTAGGAAAGGTATCATAACTACCTATAAATTTCATAGCCTCAAAAGACCACTCAATAAATTTATCCATATGTCTTTGAGGATTCTCTATTTCCATATCACGAGAAGCACTAGATATTACTCTCATAACACTTATTCTACTATGTGGATTTATATCACCTATAGCCATAATTATTTAATTTTTTTTATTTCAGATTTAAATATACTAAGAGGTAATATTTTTGATCCAACCATCTTTGCAGATTTATTCCAAACAAGTTTATAATAATAATCGTCCAATATTGGAACTTTATATTTAACTATTTCTCCTGTTTTATTAGTTTCTTCTACATCAACTCTTAAATGAAAAGGTCTTCTATGAGGCCTTTTATCTAAATAAATATATCCTAATCTATTCGGTAAATGAACTAATTTTAATTTATGTACAACATCTCTTATTAATATATTAAAGAAATTTTTTATTATACTATAGTAAACTTTATACGTCATAGGTTTTTTACCATTTTTTAAATTTCCTTTTATGTTATTATAAATTTCCCTTAATAAAACATATTTATTTTTATATTTTTTACTAATCACCTTATTTCTTAGATTTACCTTTAGACTCTTTAACAGGTTTAGTAGCCACTATACCTGATCCATCATTTAACATATCTACAGGAGTAGTTAATGTCATATTTAATTCTTTTTGTAAAACTTCTAAAATCAAAGCTGGAAGCAATTCATCTGGAAAAGGATATTCAAAATCCGCATCATAACCTTCTATATTTTCAGGATTTGAAAATACAGCCCAAACTTTCGCTAAACTTAAATCAGAATCCCAATCTGGTAAAATAATAGAAATTCTATTGTGATATCTAAATCCTTGAGGCTCTATATACCACCTAAATAATCTTTCTCCGTTTATAGCTCTACCAGGAGTAAATCTATTAAATTGTTGAAATCTTAATCTATCTTTATTTGTTGGTATATGTTCATGACAATCACACAATTCTATTGCGGAATTATCAGGAATAATAACTTCAGTCCATGTCACTGTATTTAATAAATCATCTAAATCTGTTTGTAATTTTTGACCATTAAAAACTCCCATTTCATAATTTAAAGACCATCCATACTGATCTAAAGCTCCATACCCCGATGTATAATATGGATTAATATAATATAAAGGAGATAGATCTACCACTTCTGAATATGGAACCGTTCCAGTAGTACCATCATGAGTATATGTCCCATCAAGCGTTGATTGATTTCCACTACTAATAGCTCCAGCAGCATGTAAAGCAAAAGGTATATTATATTGAATCTGAGCTCCAGGATCTGATTGTCTAGTAGGATATAAAAAAGCTCTAAATAGCTTATTATGACTTGCCAATGTTTCTATATGAAATATCCAATCAGCTTTCCAACAAGCTGAAGGATGAACATCAGCAATAGTAGCGCTACTAAAAGCTCCAGTTAATGCTGTATTAGCGCTTGTATAACTAGATATATCATGAGAACTCTGTTCTGCATTTCCATTATCGGTAGCAAATCTCCAAACATTAACCGAAGTACTAGTATATGTTGCTGTTATTGATGATCCACTACCTGGTTTAGCAGCTACCCCATCTAGAACAGCAGGTTGACCATTTGGAAGAGATGGACTTGTCGGAAGCCAATGAGCACCAGGCCCACTAGTAACAGGATGATTACCACCAGGTCTCCAGTTTGTATGATATGGACCTCCATAAGGAGAAGCGGCTCCATGATTAGCATCAGAAGCTTCATCAGCAAATATTAATACAACCACATTATCATCAGCACTTGCAGCAGGAGGAGGCCCAAATCCTTCAGCAGTATTTCCTAGTCTTCTATTGTCAAAATTAGTTAAACCAGAAGGAGTATACTGTTGCCAACCGTGAGCTACAGAATCTGTTAATGCTGGACTTGTATGTGTTGAATAATTTGACGCCCATGTTCCTGGTTCAGTATCATAAAATATTATTGTATCTTTATTAGATCTATTTGATAAAGAAAGATTATATCCCAATTTACTTGTTGTAGCTCCAAGTATCGCTCCTCCTACTGCGCTCCATCCTCCTGCGTTCCATGCGTAAACATCTGTTCTACCTCCATTAGTTCCCCATCCAGCATTAATATCACTTCCTAACGCAACTATAACTCCATCATCAGACATAGATACTGCAAAAGATTTATCACCATTAGCTGTACCATCAATATCAGAACCTCTTTGTTCATAACCATTAGCAGCATCATAAGCATAAACTCTAGCAGATCCTCTATTTGTTCCTCCACCTGCATTTAATTTAGCTCCAGATATAATAAACTCACCAGTTTCATCTATATCTACACTACATCCAGACTCACTACTATTTGATTCTCCAAATACTGGATTAGTTGTTCCTGGTTTTTTTGCCCATCCAGTAGTTTGTAAATTATATACATATGTAGCTCCCTTATCTGTTCCTTCGCCAGCATGTCCTGGAGCTCCAATTACTACATGATCTGCTGTTTTATTCATAGCTACAGAAAATCCAAATTTATCACCAGAATTTTCTCCATCTATTGTAGCTGTCTGAATCCAAGAGGCTCCATTCCATTTAAATATTTTTACAGCTCCATTAGTTGCAGTTGGATAACCTATACATATAGTATCTCCCCACTTAATAGCATTTAAATCAAATCCTCCAAAGGCTAATGTATTATTATACCCATCTCCACCAGCTTTTGTATATGAACTATCCCCATCTAAATCAGATCCCATTTGAGTCCAAGCAGGAACACTAGCATTAGGATCATAATCATATACTTGTATAGTACCATTAGTATCATGTTCTGGAGCAGAAATAGCAATTCTATATCCATCATAACTTAAAGCAATAGAGTTTCCAAAATCATCATTATCTACTTGTCCTGTTATATCAGATCCTAATTGAGACCAATCACTAATAGTATCATCATATTCATATACTCTTACTATTCCTTTATCCCCAGATCCAGAACTTGTTTCAGGACATCCTACCGCTATTATATTTCCATCTTTACTAATATCTACAGACATTCCTAAATGTTCTTCTGTAGCTCCAGTAATATCAGATCCAATCTGAACCCACTGATTACTTATATTTTCAAAAACTCTTGCAACACCATCTGTAGTATTTCCTCCTATTATTATTCTTTCATTTTGACCACTTGCTAATTCATAAGAATCTCCACCGTTATAATAAATTGCTTTTTTCGGAGGCTCGTTATAACCTTGACTACCAGTATAACCATTAGACTGACTATTTGCTGGATTATTTAAAATATGATTATTACTATTTTGAACCCAATCTTGAACCCTCCAAACAGGACCATATCCATTTCTGTCCCATTCTATAGCGTCTCCAATTCCACCACCAGGAAAAGCTCCAGTATCATCACAATTTATTGTTACACTAGAAGCTGTAACACCTGGATAACCTCCTAAATTTCCAGATTCTGTACCTGTTCCAGTAATACTTCCACTTGACTCACTCATATCATTACCCCCACATTTACCTGTACCATCTCCTCCACTTGCACAAGCATTATTAAATCTACCTGTTAAAGACACTGTAGCCCAATCTAACCATCTTTCACTTGTACAAGCTGTATGATAAGCTATTTCAACTTTATGACCTTCTATTCCTAACTGAGGATTATCTATATAATATTTTTGTTGATTAATCCAATCTACAACACCATTATAAGCTTGTTTTACATCAGGCAATTTTAAAGAAGTCATATCATAATAAACATATAATTTTATTTCTTCAGATTGAGTTTTTGTAACTGTAGAAGGAAATTCCCATCCATTTGGATGACAAGTCTCTATTCTTTCTATAGCTCTTTGTCCTGAAAAAGACATAACATCAGGAACCTGATCTATTCTACCTTGATCACATTCAGCATTTATAACAGGAGCTATCCAAACTTGTAAACAATTAGGATGTATTTTTCTTCCATTACTAGTATATTTTTGTAATAAAGCCCCTCTATAATAATGTATCCAATGTTTTATTTGATTTATTGATAATGTATCATCATCACTAGATATACCGCTTCTTGCTATATTTAATATATTATAAGCTATTTCATTTAATGTAGCCATTATAATTTATTTTTAAGTTCTTCAGTTATTTGTACTTTATAGCCCTCATCTTTAATATTCCCCATCATCTTTCTAACAGTCATATTTACTACATCTTCATGAGTATGATCAGGAAGACTAGCTATATTATCTGAACTTTCATTCCAAGATAAATATGTTAAAGTATGACTAGTTATAGGATTGACATGATCTTTATAAACCTTTATTTTATTATCTTCTATAACACCTAAAATATTTTCCATAGAAGGCTTATTGAAAGGATCTTTTTTAATAGCTAAATAATCATCTAGTTGAACAATCTTAACATATTCTATTTCACTACCAATAATCACTTCAAAAGATAAAAAATGTCTATAATCTGACAAAGATGAAATGTCAAATTCATCAGGATTTGTTTGAGTTAAAGATGTACTAGTTTTTACAATAGTACGCAAATTATCCCTAGTAGCTTGATTTAATTCAAACTTTTTATAATTTTCATTTATAAATTCTTTTATACCTAGCTCTAAGAATAAAGACACCTCAGCATCAGTAAAGTAAGGTGATCCCGCCTTATCTAATAATAATCTTATTAAAGTAGTAGCGGTACTCGTAGTTAAGTTGGCCATTATTCAGCATCATTTAGGATTTCACTCAATTTTGAATTTCCTCCTTTATCCTCTGTTATTTCTGGTTTAACTTCTTCTTCTTCTTTTACTGGTGCAGATCCGTCTCTCAAATCTTGTTTTATCAATGCATATATATCTGGATTATCTTTAAACCAAACAATAGCCTGATCTATAGTTAATCCTAATGTATTAGATCCATATTTCCATACACCATTAACAAAACTTATATGTTTAGACTCTTGAGCATTCTTTATAAAAATTCTATAATCTTTTTCTTCATCATTATAAATACTTAAAAATCTAGATGGATTTGTACTAGCAGATTGAATCACTTTAGCTTTTAATAAATGATCATCAAAATCAGTACTAATACCAAGTAATCTAGCCATATCTCTATATTCTTTAGTATTTAACTTAGAAGCTATAACTACAGCGTCAGCTGTTTCAATAGCAGATTCTGCATTCTTTTCTTCGTTAGCTCTTAAATCTTCAATTGCAAATTTACCACCCTTTATTAATGGATGATTCTTTAAAAAATCATAAACTCTTTTACTATCCTCATCATTAATATCTAATGATAAAACTGGATTAGTCATTTCATATCCAGTCAATGTAATTCCATTAGGATCTACAAGTTCATGTAATTTACCTTTCTCATCTTTATAATTACCGAATTTACAGTAATTAAACTTTTTTGTGTTAGTTGCTTTGATTAATACTACGTGTCTCATTTTTTTTAATTTTAAATTAATACTTTCTTAATTGGTGACTTTTCCACCTTTCTTATATCTTTTTACTCTACCATTTTCTATCCAAGTTTTATTTTGTGATGATTTAACCCATTTAAAACCTGATTGACCTCCTATATGAAAACGTGTTTCTTCTGTTTCTTTCTCTTGTCCAGTAGTTTCTACTACTTTTCCTAATTCTTTATCGTATACAAATGTTCTCTTCATAATGCAAATATAAGGATTTGAGGGGGACCAAGCCCCCTCTTAATCCAAAAATTAATTACTATTACGCTATACCAGCTATAGTTTCTGCAATAGTACCAGTTGTAAACATTCTAGCGTCTACAAACCATCCTTCATTATCTACAGCAGTCACATGTATAATAGATCCTTCTAGACCACCTGTAGCGGTACCATTAGAATCCGCTATAATATGATCATAATCTTCAGGAGCCGCAGCAGCAGTTGCTTTTACAACTGTTTGTACACCATATTGGTCTACCGCATCACCCTGAGATACACAATAATTACCATAGAAGTAATCATAACCAGCACCTGAACTTCCATTAGTAGCAGTAACTACTTGACTACCACCAGTAGTGTGTGCAGCAACGTCCACAACTATTGTAAAGTGTAAACCAGCTTCAGCAGCAGGTAATGTAATATCAGTATCATTTGTACTAGCATCCCATAGTATCATAGCCCCACTTTGATGAGGATATAGAGTAGTATCAGAAGATACAGCTATTACTTCTCTTGCATTACGTAAAATCGGAACGTAAACCGCTTGTTCGCCTACAGTAAGTGATCCTCCAGATGTATCTACACCTCCTAAGAATCCTTTAACTGCAGTTCTTAATTTGTTAAAACTAAATTTTAAAGCCATTTTATTATTTGTTTTGTGGTATTGGGGGGTTCTATTTTTTACCCCCCTTTACCGAATTATACATTAAGGTATTCATGCGCATAGGCTGTCCATTCACAAATACCAGTTAATTATTATTATTACGATAAAGCAATAGTACCGCAAGATGTTGCAGCAACAGTAGTTCCTGAAGAAGCAGTTGTAAAGTATTTACTACTAGTGTCATCAGCAACAACTATAAAAGGCTCTCTAGAACTATGAATATGTTCTGTTAAAGCTTTTAAAAATTGTTGACAATATCCAGAAGTAATATCAACTAGAACTGAACCAGAAAAATCAACAGCGTCATTACTTCTAAAGTAAAATTGAATCGTATCAGCGTCTACTATGTCTATTGTCGCTAAATGATCTACATTTACTAATATAGCATCCGCTGTACTGTTTTCGAAATATAAATATTTTCTTGCCATTTTATTTTTATTTTAAAAAGTTAAGTCTAAGGGAGGGGAATTTAATCCCCACAGTTAGACAATTAAATTAATTATAATATATCTAAGCTACAGAAAGAATACCACAAGATAGTGGATTTCTAACTACAATACCAGACTCAGACATAATATGACATTCAAACTTATCGTCTGCGTTAGCAGCCATCATAGTATTTTTGTCATACGGGTTAATCATTCCAGCAACATATTTCTTAACGAAGCTTCTGTTAATACCCTCAGCACCTTTAGTAATCAAGTCAATGTTAGAAACACCGTTTGTTTTACCGAAGTCAAGGAATACCATTTTAGAAGATTCTTTAAGTCTGTTATCACCAAAAGGATTAGTTCCACCAGTTGAAGAATGTAAATGAGGATCGTCAAATACAGGACAGTAAGCAACAGTAATTTTGTTACCTAACGCACTATATGAAGCGAAGTTCGCTCCTAAATGAACATCACCTTTAACACCTTGCATAGTTCCACCTGTCATTGCACCAGCAGGAGCAACAATAAGGTCTTTCATAGCTTTGTGGAATGCAATTCTACCTTCAGTACCAGTGAATACTACCCACTCGTTACCTTCAGAAGAAGTTGCGTTAAGAGATAATTTACCAATAAACTCAGTAAGAATATCTTCAGTTAAAGATCCAGCAGTATAAGTAGCTTGGTTAGAAGAATCAATTTGAGTTAATAAACCATCACCAGTAATAATACCAGCAGCAGATGTTCCAGAAGTACCAATTGCATTAGTAGTTGGAGCGGTTGCATAAGATGAAGGAGAATTAGTTACAGTTCTCTTACCATACCATCTTTGTAGTTCTTGTTGATACATGAACTCGTCCATTAACATTTGTTCTCTTGTAAAGTACCATAGTCTGTGACCATTGTTTTCAATCCAAGTTACATCAGTTGCGTCTTTACCTGTAATAGAAGTTTTCTTTCTCATTATAGTAAGATAGTTCTTATGTGTTTCAGGTAATACGTGGTTTTCACCGACATCAGCTCCGTCAGATCCATTAGGGAAAGCAGAACCAATAGATGCGCAAATTGCTCCAGCAGCTACGTCAGCATTTGTTAATGCTTGACCTCCCGATGGAATAATCATTTGTAATTTGATTTGATAATCAGTTGAAGCTCCAGAAGACGTTGTATTTGGAATAGGATCTTCTAATACTAAAGCTGTAGCTCCAGATTGGAATCTTACCATATCAAATTTTCTTAGAAAGTTTCCTGTATATCCAGATGTAGTATCATCACCTAATACGTATACAATTGTACCATCAGAACCACCATTAGCTGTAGCTGTTAAAGCTCCAGTCGCAGTTGCGGAACTACCACCAATCATGTAAGTTGGTTTATTATAACGTCCTAAAATTTTCCACTCAAAAGAGTTATCACCTAGGACTTTTTCTGTAGCATATCTACCTGTTCTTTCAAGTAGGTATGTAGCAGAATAACGTGGGTATTGTTTAACAAGTGTTCTTGCTATTTCTGGGTACTGCATTAAAGCTGTGTTTAATGAGTTCTCAGGCATAGTATCACTGCCATACAAACCAGCATATATTTGTGCCATTTGTTTTTATTTTTAAAATTATACAATAGATTAGCTTAGTGCTAATCACCAAAAATATAAGTTATAGAAAATTTTAAATCAAATGACTTTGTCAACAGACTTTACTCTTTCATAAACTCACTAACATCAAATTCACCTGATTTAATTTTCAGATTAGGTTTTGATGACCTATTAGTGCTTGGTGAAGTAATTCCATTAAAAATATGGGCTTTGCCCTTTTCAAATCCTTCACTAAACAATATCTTTTTTATCTTTTCTTTATTTCTCCACATCCAAGCAACCTCAGCGACATTTGCATGCGAATCATATATTTCATCATTAAATTTTCCAGATGTAATATATTTATATAAATTTCTTTTTTCATTTTGACTAACCTTACCTCCAAAATAAGAATCTACACTTTTTAAATGATTTTGTAAATCTTTTTTATTTTGAGATAAAGCTTCAACTTTTTCTTTTTCTGTTTTCTGTTTATTATTTTGGATATTTTGTTTTTCGTTTTTTAAAGCATTTTTTAATTGTCTTCTAATTCTAGTAGACTCTCTTTTTAAAACACCCGAATCTTCCATTTTATCCAAAGACTCATCGATATCATATTCATCCATTCCATCTGCTTTCATTTCTTCCGCTAATAATTCTCTATTAGATAATTTAATTAAACTTTCTAACATAGTTATAGAATCAGAAGTTACATTTTTATTTGCATCACCAGATTGTTTTTCTATTATTTGATTAACAGCATTAACAAACTGCTCTTTTGATGAGGCCTCAATACCCAATTCATTTGATACTTTTACCCAATCAACATCTGCATTCTGATCAAGATCTTTTTCCTTCTCTTCATCAGTATTTTCTTTTGACTCAACTTCTTCCGCATCCCAATCCTCGTCTTCTTCTTCCAATTCTTCTTCCTCTACTTCTGGTTTATCTATCGTTATGCTATCCCAAGTTCCGTCTTCTATTTCTTCTGACTCTTTTGATTCTTCGTTAACTTCTTCTTTTTCTGTTTTATCTGCAATTATTTCTTCAGTAAAAGCGTTAACATCAAAAGCTTTTTCATCTTTTGTTTCTTCTACTTGCTCTAATAATTGAGACTTTTCTTCTGTTTTACTCATAATTTATTTTTTTTTATTTTGACAAAGATACGAATTTTTTTATTGCTGTGGAACTTGCTGAGACTGCGATTGCTTAAGAGCTTGTGATTCTGACTTATTTAAACCCTCAACACTTTCATCTAAAGTTGGACCTTTCAAAATTTGCTCTTCTGTTAACTCAGGAGTTAAATTTTCACCATCTTTTCTCGTAGCTCTATGTTCTGAAATTAATCTACCTCTTTCTTTCATATCTTCCACATCTCTTTTATCATCAGAATTTATCTCAGCTACATGAATTTTAGTTTCATTATTCATCTCAGCTATTTTAATCTGAGTATCTAATTCCATTTGTTTTATTTGGGCATCAGCTTGTTTTTCAGCCATAGCAGCTTCAGCCTCAGCTTGAGCTTGTTGTTGAGCTTGTTCAGCTTGCATTTCTTGAATCTTTTTCATTTCGTCCATACCTCTTTCTAAAACATGTTCAGCTTCAGTCATAGTATCAGCTTTCATAACTTTAATAACATTTAAAAAGTCTATTTGACCAGACTGTAAAGCTGTTTGAGCTAACTGACTTACAACACCCTTCATTGCTTCATCCTTACCACTATCTCCAAGATATACACCATAATCATTTAATGCTATATCAGGCATAACATTTAAAAACTTATAAGCTCCATCACCCAAAATAGTAGCGGCCTTTTTACCTCCAGCCCAAGCTAATTTCATTAAATCACACAAAGTTTCAAAAACTCTCTTCTTAGTTTCGTTATGAGCGAAAAACCAATCTTCCGTAATAACAGACGACTGTACAACAGCTCTTTGTACATTACCAACGTATTCATATTGACCAACAGCTCCCTCTCTTTGCTTGGTAACTCCAGATATTGTTCCAGCAGTATCTTCTAACATCAACTTTAAATTAATTAATTGTTGAACAGAATTAGATAAAGTAAAGTCAACCTGTTGAAATTGATTAAAAGCAGCAGCTTGATTACCCTCATCTTTTGAATTAATAGGAATAATACCATCATTTTTTATATGATATAAAACAGATTGCATATCCATACCTAAATTTGCGGGCATTTGAGAAACATCATACACTACAGCCTTACCACCAGATCTTGCCATTGTAAGTTCAATATGATACATTACAATATTATAAAGCATTTGTACATCTTTTAACATATGAACTAAAGAAACAGATCTACCAGTTACATTTCCTTTTACACAACCTATATAAGATAATTTAGTTTTACCCACATCATCAACAGATCTTACTTGATTAACTCTTCTTTGGCACCCAACTAATATTTTACCTCCAATTTTTGTACCTTCCCAAACATCATCTATATATTTTATTTCTATATTATCTTTCTTTCTTGGTTTATATGTATCGGGTAACAGTTTTCTAAAAGGATTTCTAGGATTATATTTGTTTTCAGAAACTTTAAACCTCATTCTTTTAATAGCTTTCCATTCACAATGTACAACTCTCACACGTAAACCAGAAGCTTGGTTCCAATCAACCCATTCTACAAATGAGTTCCACTCTCCTAATTGTCCATGACTAGTTATACTCATCAATTCAGTTAATTTAGCAACATCATCTTTTGATAAATCATCTCTATATTCATCTAAGATTTCATTGACATTCATCCACCTTTCTTCTCCTACCCACTGAGAGTCGTCTATAAAATCTGAATCAACATTTTGATCATATATTATAGCTCTAGGATCCACTCTTCTAACATAAGGATCTCCATCCTTAACATAAACTTTATAAAATTCTTTAGCTGTAACTAATAAATCTCTAAAACCATTTTTAAATACATCTTTTAATCTATTATGATTTATAAGATATTCTAATCCATCTTGAGCGGTCTCCTCAATCATTTCCCTATAATTATATCTCATATATAAATCTATATCTTCAGGAACTGGAAATTCTGTTCCATCCTCCACATCTAAATCATGACCAATTTCAGCTTTTATTTCTTCTTTAATATCTTTTAATAATTCGTTCATCATAAGATTAACCTTATAATCTTCTTTTCTTACAACAGCCTCTTTATTTACAGTCGACACTTTATAATCTAAAGGTCTCTTCAAATCTTCACCTACCAATAAATCTATCTTAGGCTTTATAATAGGATAATTTACTAATCTCGCTGGATATGCAAACCCATACTGCTCTGTAACGTATTTAAAATTTTCTCTATTAATTTCTCCATTATAAATTTGATAATGCATTAAATCCTGTATTTTATGAGATTTATATTCATCACTACCATTAGTATAAGTCATAATGGCATCAATCATTTGTTCACACCATTTTTCATTTTTTTCATTTTCACTCAATAATAGAGGAGGAAAATTTGCACTATATTTAGCCATATTTTTTAATTTATTTCAACTTCATAGGGAGTTCCATTAGTACCCATTTTATAATATTTAAATCCAATATCTTGTATTTCTTCTTTTTCTTTAACTCTCATTCTATAATTATCTATATTATGTAAAAGACACATACCAAAAGCAAAAACCCTATCAGTATTTCTAGTTCCATAATAAGAAAGTTCATCAATCAAATCTGGAAACCAAATATCTTCTACACTATCTCGTATATAATCATCTATAATATCTTCCATTAAAGATTTTACTTGTTTATTCATATGTACACCATATCTATTTCTAACCTTAGATCCAGGAGCATGAGCAGACTCAGGTTTTTCTTTTAAATATTTTAAAGCATTCATACGCTTAAAATAATCTAAAATCCCTATCTTTGTATATTCTACCAACATCTTAGCTCCGTAATATACAGCTAATTTTAAACACCCATCCCAAAAGTCTTCTTTTTTCTTTGGCCTATCTGTATATTCAGCTACAACATAATCACTTGCTATTTCTGTATTTACAAATCTTCTATAGATCATAGCTGATCCCATAGAGTCAGAAGCCCCAGCCTCATCTTGATCATAACTATCTATACCCCCTATATCTAATCCTGTATATTCTTTTTTTGGATGAGATAGTATTCTAAAAGGACCTAAAGGATTAGGCTCCCATCTTACTGTTTCTCTTCCTTCTTGAGTTAACTCCCAATGTAAATTTCCTCTTTGTATTTGATATTCTAAATACTTAGAAGAATATATTCTACTTCTTTGAGAGTTTAATAATCCTATATCAAATCTAGATCCCTTAGCATTTAAGAAAGCTTCTTCAATTGTTAAAGGATAATTTTGTAAATGTAAATTGTAAGCCTCTTGATCTCCTGATTTTTGTATAACCTCTCTTTCTTCAGTTAATTTCTTTTCAGCTCCATGAACATTTTCGGTACCTTTTTCAATATCAAAGAATCCATAGTAAGCTTTTGAAGCTGGAATAAACATAGGTATAAGATTATAAGCTTCACAATTATAATACATGTCCATAAAGTCTTTGGAAGCTTTATGAATATCACCACCTGTTCCTCCCACAATAGGTACACCAAATTGTATATCCCCATCCATAAAACATGCTTTGGAAGACATGTATGCGTTCTTTAAGTGTTTAAACTCACCAGCCTCTTCAAAAACCATAAGAGAAACCCTTTCACCTTTAAATACCTCTGGATTATCCATTGTTCTACAAATGATGGTAGATTGATATCCTCCTATCTCCCACTTGCCATCTTTATTCTTTTGTTTATATCCAGATCTCATTACTCCATCAGTATCTTTTAACATAGAATGTTTAAAGTTAGGATGTATACCATTAAGACCTTTTTTAGTTTTATCAAAGAATGCATCAGCAGTTGCTTGTAAACCAGCAGCTATACCCACATCATTAAAAGGATAGAATGTATATTCATGAGCAACAGCTCCAGAGTTCATATAAGAGAATCCTTTATCCCTTGCTTTAATTACAATCATACCCTTACCTTCCTTTTTACATGTTTCTATTGTATCAAAGTATTCATGATCCATCGCACGATACCAAGGAGATATTAAACTTTTACGATTACCAGATGTTCCATCGTTTCCAAGTATTTTATAATAATTTAAATAAAAATAATACTTACCAGAAATCTTTTTCATTCCTTTTGGCTTGTATCCATTTTTACATCTTTCTATTTCTTGAGACCAGTATTCCTGATAAGCTACAGAATCTGAACTAATATCTGGATGTCCCTTATGTACAATAGGCCTATATTTTTGAGGATCAAACTTTATCTTACCCATACTTAATCATTTTCTTTTTCTTTTCCCCATACTTACCAATCCTATGAAACCTACCAGCAAAATCTTCATTATATCTTTCAAGACCTTCTTGATGTATTGTATTAGCTAATTCCATATCTCCATTAGAAACAGCTTCTTTATACCTCTTATATAATCTATAAGAACCTTGTTTTGTTTTTCTTTGTTCGCTTGTATACCTACCCTTTAAAGCCATTACTAAACATTTTGTTGCATATCTAATTTAGTCTCCAAAAGAGACATACCCTTATCTCCAACAATTTTCTTTCTTTCTCCTCTCTTCTCTATAGCATCTAATAATGTTTGCCTTGTCTTCAATATCTTTTCAATACCAATCATAATCTTTTGTAGATCTTGAGCAGTATCTTGAGTGATAGGCATATTATTCATAAATGCCGTAAATTGATCTATCTTATTATTAAAAGCTAATAACTGTTCGTCAAGAGGATCAAATTGTAACTCTTTATATTTTTTTACAGCATCTTGTATCTCTTTCCTTCCTTCTTCATTCCATTTAACATTTCCATATAAGTCTAAAGAAACAGCTTTAATACGTTCTTTTTCTATAAAATGTCTATAAGGGGAATCGTAGTCATATATTAATGCTACCCACTTTAGGGCCGAAGGCCCCAAATTTTTTGCGCTCAAAACAGACTGGAACTCTACGACTCCAGTAACACCATCATCATCTTTATAGACGTCTCCCTTTCTGTTTAATCTTAATAGATACATTAATCATTTAATCGTATTGAGGCCTTTCGTTATTAGATTTTTTAGATTTAGATTTAGATTTAGTTTTACCTCCATGACCAAATAAATTAGCGTCCAACATTGATCCAGACGCATTTCTACACTTTTGTAAAGCCATTTTAGCGGCTACTATATCTCTTCTTAATTGAGCTACATTTGTTCTAGATCCTTGAGTGGCGATCTTTATTTGATTTTGTAAAGATCTTAATGCAGCTTCTTCTTTAGCACAATTTGCCATAATTAATCGTATTGTCTACGTCCGTTGAAATTATTATTTGTTTTACCTCCCTTATCATATTTCTTTAAACGCTTTTTCTTAAAACTCCTTAATCCTGGAAAAAGAGGATTTAAATAATCCGATATAGGTCTTTTTCTATGCAACTCTTCAGATAAACCTTCTAAAATATTTGGAACCCCCTTTGGATTACTTTCTGTAACATCAGTATTATACCACCATCCTTTATCTAGCATGGTATACTTATTAGCTCTTTTATTTGATTTTTTACGTTTTTTTCCGTTTGCCATAATTAATATTATTATTATTTTACAAAAATACTAAATTTATTTATAAAACGTCATTTTAACAGATAGAATAAATCTCAGCCCGTTCTTATTAGCCCCTAATTTTAATGACATATCTCTTATTACAAATCCAGCGTCTACTAAATCATAGATCAAATCGTTTTTTTTCCTAATTAAACTAACATAAGAATTAAAACCTCTATTTAGTATATAAGTGTCATTATCGTATAAAGTTATTTGTCCATTAATTGAATCAATTATTTTTACAATTTTCATCCTTTATAATTTTTATAATGCCAAGTAAATAATTTATTCAACCACTTTTTTCGTTTTGTACAATCACACTCATCTAATCCGAACCAACTTCTAAACCTATCCTCTGTAACTCCAAATTTCTTCAAAGTTCCCTCAACAACATCTCCTAAACCAACTTTTTTATAATTAGCAATGTGGCTTATTTGATTAACTCCCTTTTTTTCTAGATCTTCTATTACTTTATCAATCTCTTTTTCTACACCCATTTTTAATCATGCTGAGTTCTTCCTCCGCCGATATACCTACTTTTTAATCTACCCCCTCCCTTGAGTTCCATCCAAGGAGTTGGTTTATCTCCTTTCTTCGGTTTTTTCTCAAGCGGATTTCTCCAATCTTGAATCTTTCTTTTTTTGGATTTCATATGTTTTTCATACATATCCTTCGTCATTTGTTTTTCGATTTTTTTCTCTTTATCAGTTTTCTTTTTTTCTTTGCCCGTACTTGGAGGAATAAAAACTCCTTTATCTTCTTTTTTCTTTTTCTGCTTCTTAGCTATATCCCAAGGATCAGTTTCATTTGCCATGACTTATACTTTTTTAAGATTAATAATATGCAAAGATAGAAAAATTTTTTTTTATTATTTTTTTTTTCTAATTGTGGGGGAGTCATACCCTATCCCACGCTGCCCCGTGGGTTCCTAGATTTTTTCATAGGGTACGGGCTTAAGTGATGCCTGACACAAATCACATTTGTTTAACTAAATACCTATACGATTATGAACGTAACAATCAATGGTAAGCCTGTTAGCTTCAAAGCTTCTATGCTTAGAGTAAAGCAGTCTTCATTCGTAGGTGTTAATGCAGCTAACAAGTTCTATGCTGAGAACTCAACAGATGTAGTAGCTAACGCTTCTGTTGCTGTAGCAGCCACTGTTAATACAGCGAAGGCTTCTTACAATGCATTAGCATCAATCGTTAAGAAGTAATTCTGACGAGATCTTAAAGATCGAAACATCCTCATTAAGTTGAGGGTGTCAATTACTAATCAATACTTTATCAAACATGACAAACATGAGTAACATTACAATCACTATCCCAACGGATAAGATTAAAAGACTAGCTGAACTTACTGAACAAACAGTAGATCAGACTATACATGAATTACAAAATGAACTTATAAATGAGTTAATATCAAATCTAGAAGGATTAGATGATTTACACAATTCAATAAAGAGTTCACGTGAGGAAATACAAAGACATATATAAATAAATATCAATTATGAGTAAATTAAAACGCTATCAATTAGATCCTACAATCAGGAAGGACAGGAATGATATGCTTGGATACAGTTGTGTATTGCCTGAATTAAATATGGATATTTATTACAGCAATAGAACTGAAGACATTCCATCACATGTCATATCCACTACGCTCCTTGAGTCATGGATCAGACGGAAAGGATATAAATTATCCTTAATGAAATCACGGATGAGTAATTACTATCTTATAATAACAGAGAATAATTTCCACAAACTAGAGGAAATGAGTAAATATAAGCTAGAATTGGTTAAAGAATTGGTTTAATTAGTAATAATGCAATCAATAACGAACAGTTTACACGCACTATTGGTGCATACTACACCCAAATTGTCAAGTTTATTACAAAATTTATGTAAATGTGTGTAAGAGCCATACAGTCTATACTACACTATTTTACTACTATTATACTATTATTACTATGTATTTAATACTTAATCTATTGATAATCAATCAGTTATTAAATATTAATATGATTTATGAGTATAAATTATATGATTTAATGTATTTAAGTGATTGCAAATATACTACATATAAAGAGGCCACGAAGTTAGTCTTTTTTTTTGATAAAGTCAAGTTTTATAAAATAAATAATTATGAACACAGGAGTATTGTCGAAAATCCTTCAAAGAGTAGACATTAATATAAACTATATTATTATGAATCAAATTAGTTTAGGTTGGTCATGGAATAGACCATGGAATATGTATATGAATACAGATTCACGTGATCTTATCTATGATCCATTCATTAAAAGAGTGATCTATCTTGGTAAGTTAGAAATAACTATCGGTGAAAGATTAACTCACGAAGAGCGTCAACAAATAGATGCTTGGAGTAAAGAGATAAGAGTAAGCCGAAAATCTTAAAGAGTAGGCATAATATTAAATTAATTAATATGAAATTAGATGTAAGTAGCTGTGAGCTACAAACACGAATCAAATCTGGCTTAGATAAACAGCTAGAGGAGACGAGAGATGAGAAGAGGACACAATTGAGTGTTGTCTTCAAGTCTAAACGTAAGCGCCCAAGAATTGGTCAAAAGATTGAAGTATACACACGATCATTTGATACACCAATTCCTCCAAACAGATTTAACAGTATGATTGGTAATTATGTTAATACATTATCAATACCTGATAAATATAAAGAGGAGAGCGTGATACAAGACTATAAACAATGGCTAGATAAAGTGAGTAAATACTTGCCTAATGGTCATGTTTACAAACAAATATTTATTAATCTTAAAAAGTAGAAATTATGAGTAAATTCAAGAAAATTCCAATGTATGCTTATCATTGTGGTAACACTGAGTTCTTTAACTTTGTAAAGACTAAGCTCTTGATCAAAGAGAACTACTGTCCAATGATAGACAAAGAAAACAAGACAATATCATTTAATGATGGTAATGTAGAAAAGTATGATAGTTATATTAAGTTTATGGAAGAAGTAAAAGAAATAAACGGAACTATCGCAAAGTACAACAAAGAGTTTAATAAACAAACTCGTAAAATGATTAAGTCTAGAATGGTTCCACAGTCATGGGTTGAGGAGTTTAAATCTAAAACTCTCAAACTATCTGAGGGAGCAGGTACTAAACTTAGTGAGTTCAAGGATATACTTTCTAAAGCAATAGCTAAAGAAACAGAAGGTGTAGACTATATTATTATGAATGGTGTTAAACAATACATATAATTATGAATATATTAAAGATAAAATTGCCTAAAGGATATAAATGGACTGAAGAGTCCTTAAAAGATCCTGAAACTAGAAGTAGCTGGAACGCTATTTCAATAGATGATAATAACTATATTTATAGTTTATTGATTCTAAAGGGATGGAGTGAAGGATATTATGAAGCGCAGTTTTTTACTGATGATTTTATGTATAAAAAACCAGTAGAATGTAAATGCTGTGGCAATACTAAAAAACCTATGTTAAGAGATGAATTTATAAAATGTTTTACTAAAGATTGTGAATCATCGCTAAACGAGATTGCGTATTGCAATATGATTGGGGATATGTGTTATCCAACTATGGATAATGCAACAATAAATAATATTAATAACTTATATAAAAGAACTAAATAATTATGAGACCATATGTTCAGGAAATAATAGACTTGACTAAACAAGTAGACGATCTAACATCAGATAATGTTGATCTCAAAGAACAATTAAATAATTGTCAATCAGAATTAGTTATAGCTGGTATAAAAGGCCTTAAAGCTAGAAACCAACAACTAGATCAAATGATAGACATACTCTGGGAATATATATCTAAAAATGATATAGAAAAGATAGAGGAAAGATTTGAAAATATATAAAATATGATGTCAACAATAATAATATCTTACTTTGTTTACCATATTGGTAAAGAAGTGGGAAGAAAAAAGAGGACTAAAGAGATCCTAGAAAATATTAATAAACTAAATAAAAATAAAGACAATGAGTAAAATTAAGAAAGAGCACTTTATCAAAGGTCTAGTAAGACAGAATGTTAAAAAAGGTAACGCAAAAATTACAATAATTAGTATTAATGTTAATGAGTTGCCTATCAATGAACAAGGTTGGACTAACATTGGTATACAAAAGAAAAAAGACGGAACACAATTCATGTTCAGTTATGATGACTATATCAAGGATCAAAAGAATCCAATAGAACTATTAAAAGATATTGTCGATAAAGATTATGAATCTGGAGGACACATTAAAATTGTCCCTGAAGATTATGAACTGGAAAGTAGAAAACATGAGAATTGGAATAAATAAAATAGTATTAGTATTTATATCATTGCTATTGTTTTCATGTACCGCTGTAATACAACATAGAGTGGTATATCCAGAAAGACATATGGCAGATTTGATAGTATTTACTGAAATAGAAAATGGTAAAATAATGGCTAGAGATACCATGAGTCCTTATCAATGCGGATCATGTGATTATTGCATAAAATGGCCATTTAATCATGTTGTAAATAATTATTGGGAAATAGATACAATAATTACAGATACTTTGTATCATAGATCATATTCTTTTGATACCAAAAATTATTATACAAGACAATTGATTACACGTGATACAATATGGAAAACTAAAAATTAAACAATTATGGATATATTAATTATCGCAGCAATGACTGCAGGAGGTACCTACATTATTATATATAAAGTGATAGGTAGAAAATTATTAGCTAAGACTGGTGTAGTATGGGACATCGCAATAACTGTAGGTGCTCCGATACTATTCTTAGGATCATTCGCTGGAGTAGCTAGTGGAATACTAGCAGGAGTAATATTCTCTGGTATGACAGCGTTAACACCAAGAGACTAATGGATAACTTACTAATGATAGTTACCAGCATAGTATTCTTAGGAATTGGGTTTGTGTGTGGACTATATGTATCATCACAAATAGAAAAATCAATAAATAGAAATGTTGACAAAGAAACTTATAAAGATTTTGTCAAAAAACATTATAATAAAAAGAAATGAGTAAAGTTGAAACAAAAATTGAAAGACTAGCAGATGAGTGGGAAGAATATGTTAAAGAGAGCTATCTCAAATATATCAGCGAAAATATGTCCGAGTTTGTTAAACACCTTTGGGAAATTGAAAAAGGAGGACTAGATGGTCATATTAAAGAACACTTTCAAACTAGTCAAGAAGATGCAGAAGAAGTGGCTAACGAATTATATGACAGACACTTTATAGAGGACGAAGATTCATTATATGAGTGTAATGAAAAAGATCCTTTATTATATTCATTTCTAAATAAAATTAAATAATTATGAAAACAACAGAAGAAATTCTTAATGAAAGTGGACTTAACTGGAATGTAACTAAAGAAAAGTTAATGTATGCAGGAGAGTGTATTCCTGGAGCTAACAATGGATTACATGATACTGATTACTATGCCATAGTTCGTGAAGACACTGGAGAAGTATTTAATGCAGTTAAAAAAGGATACACTCCGACACAAAATCATGTGATAATAGACACCATGAAGAAAATAGCTGGAGACAATGATTTAGAAATTGTTAAAGCATTACCTATAAATGGTGGTAGAAAAATACTAGTTCAAATGGCAAAGCCAGATAACATAGTGACAATAGGTGATCAGAAGACAAAGCAATATATATATGCTATTAACTCTCATGATGGTACATCAGCCTTAAAGTTTGGATTTATGAACGAAGTAATATTCTGTGCAAATCAATTTACATGGCTAAATAGTAATGGATTAAAAGGATATGTTCATAAACAATCAATACAAGATAAGGTGAGTAATTTGCCAGAAATTCTTAACTTTGAAGATCAAGACAGTAGAATAGCTGAACTACATGAAATGAGTTTCCAAAGTATTACACGTAAGGAAATCAGTGGATTACTAGATTATCTAACTGGTATAGACTCTACAATTCCTAATTGGGCTGGGAATATAAGCACAAGAAGGAATAATATTAGAAGAGATTTATATATGGCTATTACTACTGAAACTAATAGATTAGGATATAATAAATGGGGATTGTTTAATGGAGTAACTATGTATACATCTCATTATAAATCTATACCTAATAGAAAAAATGGTAAAGAAGAATCTGTATTTACAGGTTCTGGACAGAAAATGAACGAAAAAGCTTTTAATTGGATAAAAATGAGTTAATTTAAAAAGGAGGATCACTGAGCATTAATGCATGGTATCCTCCTCTTTAAACAACTAAACAAATTACAATATGAAAATAGAAAAGCAAATATACGAAAATAAATTAATCAAAATTATGATGAAATTTAAAATAAAGTTTGATACAGGTAAATTCAGATATATGATAATTACAGATTCTAGTAATAAAAAGGTACATATATACAAGAGATATTTATATTTATTTTGGAAAAAACATTGTACTTTTCCATCAACAGAATTGACACAAGCTATGGTTTATCTAGAATATTTACAAAATAGATAATTATGAACAAGACATTGTTAAAAACTATTAGAACTATATTACATGAAGAAGTTGAAACAAGAGATAATGAAAGGCTATTACACTGCAATGTATGGTGGAATGAGATTAAAGAATTATACCCAACACAAGCTCAAGCCGCTTGCCAAGATTTCTTACGTATATATAACGATGGACATCTTACCCCTCCTTCGACTATTTCACGGGCTAGGAGAAAACTACAAGAAGAAGACAAGACCTTACGTGGTGAAAAATGGTACAAACGTAAAGGTAGAGCACAAGAATTTAAACAAAACATTATAAATTTTAAGTATGACTTTTAATTATCAAAAACAATATTACAGTGTGGCTGAAGTTAAAAACATTGTAGAACTAGAAACAGAAGAACAATCACGAATCATAGCCCAATATCAAGAAAAAGTATTGGAACTGCTTGATGAAGTTAAAATATTGCAAAGCAATTTAGAAGTTCTTAGAAAAAAGAAAGTTAATAAGTCTAAAAAAAGAAAAAATGGCTAAGAAAAAATTCAGAGTAGAAATACATAGAACATATAAATGTTATTATGACTATGATGCAAATTTTATTCATGAAATAGAAAACATGATCAACTGGAATACAGGTGCAGAAAGTGATGTAACAGATGAAATGTGTAATGATTTTTGGGAAGAGTTAGATCGACAAGAATCAGAACAAATGGATGTCGACATAGTAAATTATAAAATATGGGAAGACGGAAAAGAACAACCTTGGAGACAAATAAAAATTAAATAATTATGGGATTAGACATGTATGCAGTAAGACGCTCCCCAATAGAAAAAGAAGAAATACATTATTGGAGAAAACACAATAGACTTCATGGTTGGATGGAAGAACTATGGAGAGAAAAAACAGGAAAAGAAGGAAGATTTAATACTGAAGAAGTTATTCTAGAATTAATAGATATAACTAATTTAGAAAAAGCCATTATTAATAACGAATTACCTGAAACAGAAGGATTTTTCTTTGGAAACGATTCTTATGATTGGGATAAAGAAGTAATACAATGGCAGAAAGAAGATGATTTAAAATTCATAGAAGAAGCTAAACAAGCCATAATGGAAGGAGATGAAGTTATATATAGTTCTTGGTGGTAATTAATAATTAAAAATAAAGAAAATGGGAAAATACAAAGTAATAGAAACAAATGGAGGTAATCATTCCTTTAAGAAATATAGTATTGTAAGAGAATTTAATAATCTAAATATATATGAAGCAGAAGATATATATTTTAAATTAATAAATAATCATTCAGTAAGACAAGGTTATAATAATGTTAAAATAATTGAAACTAAAACTAAATAAAATGGGACAATATTATAAACCCACATCAGTGGACAAAATGGAGTCGTTGTACTCACATGATTATGGACATATGTCAAAATTAATGGAACATAGCTATATAGGAAATGAGTTCGTAGAATTAGCAGAAGATTTACTTTCTCCTGAAGGAGAATGGTATGAAAATTCGTTTGTATGGGCTGGAGATTATGCAGATGAAGAGCCATCTGGAAATAATCTATATACATTAGCTAAAGAGATTAAAATCAATTCACATAATAGATCATCTGCTGGTAGATATATAATCAATCATAGTCTAAAGGAATATGTAGATAAAGAAAAAGCCCCTAAAGACGAAGAAGGATGGAGTGTTCATCCGTTACCTCTATTAACCTGTGAAGGAAATGGTAGAGGGGGTGGAGACTATAGAATAGATAATGACTCTATAGGATATTGGGCTAGAGATAGAATATCAGTTGAAAACTCTATACCTGAAGGATATACAGAATTAGTACCTAACTTTGAAATGGATTAAATTATGACAAAACAAGAAATTAATGAAAAGTTTTTTGAAAACTTATTTCAAGAACAAATGAAAAAAATTAACAAAACAAATATAAAAAGTTCTGTTGAAGAAGCTCACGAAATAATAACTACATTGTTATTTGAGTGGGAGACTAATAGTAAAGATAAATCTATAACAGATAGAGCAATTAAATGGTTATCTAAAAATAGTAAAATATGACTGGAGAAGAAGTAAAAACATATCTAGAAGAAACATATGGAGAGTGTAAACATGATGAGTACGCTATGGCAGACGCTGTAAATCAGACACAACAAGATATGGATTATGACAATGAGTGGGACTTGTTTCACTTATTAGTAGAAAATACACCTATACCATCTTTACATACGCATAGTTATGGGTTCCATACTTCAAATGGTAGAGGTATAATAGAAAGAATGCAAAGTTATTATTACGAATTTGAAAAAGATAATGGTTATGCGGTTTAAAGATTGGTTAATATCAACTCGTCAAGGATATGACGATCCTACTGAATACAACGGTGCTGATATAGATTACTGCAAGAACTGCGATATGGAGCCTAAAGAATACGGTGACGTATGCGAAGACTGTATAGAACTTTTTGAAGAACAAAAGCAAACAAGCCTTTGCTGCAGTGATACTTTAGCAGAAGACATAAATAGATGTACGTCTTGCTATGAATGGAGCGAAAGCATGTTTGATGAATATTGTAAAAAACATAACTTCAACAAAAATACATATAGATATGAGTGACAAAAAATATATAACGGTATTAGATTTTACATGGGGAGAAGTTTTTCAATATAAAATACCAAAAGTATTTACGGGAAGTATACCATGGCAATATGAAGATTATGAAGACTTTTTAAGAGAAAAAGGTCATAGCTTAAGTAGTTGCGAATGGATGGAACATAAAAAAAGTAGAATAATAAGAAATAATTAAAAAATATATGTATGAAGACAAAGAAATAGAAAGAATACTGTTGGGCAAAATAATAAGTTTTCCTGATCAATATATTAAACATCATGATAATATAACAGAAAACATGTTTGTTGATCCAACTAATATCAATGTTTTTAATTCTTATAGTAAGCTACAATCACAAGGTAAGTCTCCAGACTTAATTAATCTTAGTAAAGATTTAACAGGAACGGAAGATCATATAAATCTCACTTTGTCTAGAATGGCAAATCAAGATGCTTTTTTACCTATTGAAGTAGAAACTTGTATTATAAGGCTAAAAGAAGCTCAAACAAATAGAAATATATTTGAGTTTGCAAAACAATTAGGAATATATATAGAAAATAGAGAAGATGTTAGCAAAATAATAGATTTCATCAGTAAAAAATCAGGTAGTTTAGATTCTAATAGTATATTTAAAGAAAAAGAAATATCTGATCAATTATCTGATGTATTAAAAGAACTAGAAAAACGTATTAACTCTGATGGTTTAACAGGAGTTCCTACAGGATTTGAATCTCTAGATAAGTTTACTGGCGGATGGCAAGAAACAGATCTTGTCATAGTTGGAGGAGCTTCATCTATGGGTAAAACTAGTTTAGCTTTAGCATTTGCTTTAAACGCTTCTAAACAAAGTGTACCAACCGCTATATTTTCATACGAAATGAGCTATCAACAATTGTTAATGAGAATGATATCCTCAGAAACAGGAATAGATAATAAATGGATGTTAAATGGTACATTAGACATGAAGAATTTTGAAACTATTAATAAACAAATAGGTAAGATTGAAAAATTACCTTTGTATATAGATGATTGTAATAGAACATCTCTAACATATTTATTAAATAGAATAAGAAAGCTTCATTCAACGAAAGGTATCAAACTTGTACTAGTTGATTATTTACAATTAGTAAACGCTAGTTCTAAGAAAAATAACAGAGAACAAGAAGTAAGTTTGATAGCCAGATCTCTTAAAAACATATCAAAAGAGTTGGGCATAACAATTATTGCGTTATCCCAATTAAATAGAGGTGTGGGATTAAGAACAGAAAGCCGTCCAACGATGGCTGATCTAAGAGAGTCTGGAGAAATAGAACAAGCAGCAGACATTGTAGTTCTTGTATATCGTCCTGAATACTATGGTATTACAGATGTAGAAGGAGAAAATACAAGAGGTTTGGCAGAAATAATATTCGCTAAAGGTAGGAATATTGGTGTGGGTAAAATAAATATGAAATTCATACCAAATTTAACCAAATTTGTTGATAACTAATGGTAATTTTTTGTATATTTGATGCAGAAAGCAGAGAAAAATGACCAAGAAAAAAAGTGCTCTAGATGATATTGTATCAGAAATATCTATAGAAATCAACATTGATGAAAAAGATGTCAGAAATGCTTTAAAGTGGACCTTTAAACAAATAGCCGCTACGCTTATATTGTGGAGAAAACCAGTGATGATCAGAGGTTATATTAAATTCGTTCTTGCTAAGAAAGGAATAAAGAAGATCATAGAAGACTATAATAAATATAAAACAAAATTAAAATGAATTTAGAAGGTTTAAAAAAGGAACTTCCATATAAATGGAGAGTTCAATCAGCTAGGTATGGCAAAGCTACATGTGTAGCTTACATAGACGCTAGAGACTGTCAAGACTTATTAGATGAAATGGTAGGACCAGAAAACTGGCAAAGTATATTCTACGAAGAGAACGGATTACTGTTCTGTAAAGTAGGAATATTTGTCGGAGAATGCTGGGTTTGGAAATCCGACACAGGTTCTGAATCTAATGTAGAAAAAGAAAAAGGACACGTATCAGACGCTTTTAAGAGAGCGTGTGTATCGTGGGGTATAGGTAGGTTCTTATATAGATTACCGATACAAACTCTTAAAACGAAAGATTATAAGGGTAAAGAATATCCTTACGCGCCAGAAAAAGATAAGATTATCTTTGACGGAGAAACATTAACTAATTATATTAACTGGAAAATTAAAAATGGAAAATAATGGGATTTTGGAAAATCTCAGATGAGATTGCAAAACTGCAGTCAGAAAATTATACACGTAAAGACCTACGTGACGAACTAAGGCAACTTTATATTTTATTAAATAAAGAAGAATTAATAGAATCATTAAAATTAACCAAACAAAAATTAAAAACAATAAACAATGGATAAAACAATTTCATTTAACTTAGGATCCGTGGAAACAGGGACGAAACAAAAACCAACTAAAAATACTGAATACATTACAGAAGGAGCTTATAACTGTGAAGTTATTAGTGTAGAAACATCATCTTCAAGAGAAGATTATAATGGAGCTCCTTACATTATGTTTAATGTAAAATCTGGAGAAAAACTTGGTAGAGCTAAATTCTGGGCTATTAGAGAATCAGATAAACCTTCTACTCAAGAATGGAAAGCTAAACAATTAAAAGAATTTTTAGTTAATTGTGGGGTATCTGATTTCTCAGATGATGCCGAATCAATTAAACAAGCTGTTGGTAAAAAGGTAAACATAACTTTTATATATGAAGAATATGTTACTAACAACAGAGAAACAGATGAACCAATTATTAGAAAGGCTATAAAATATAGATGGTCTTCTAAAGATGGATCTAAAATAGCTTATAAAGAGGAATATAATCAGCCATTACCTAAAGAAGAAATGAAAGAGTATATGGATAAAAGAGAGGATTATATTGCGAAATCTAGAGAGGTAGAAAAAGAAGAGGACTTACCATTCTAGGTAAAACTGGCAAAATTAGGGTTGAGATAATTTAATTATCTTTGCCCTAAAAATGCCAGAAATTTTTATACCAGGAAATGTACCAAGTTCTAAAAATGGAAAAAGATGGACAGGAAAATATCTTATACATTCTAAAACAGTTATGAATTATATTAAAGAAACTAAAAATAACTATATAGATAATAAAGAATTATTTTTACAAATGTGTGAAAATAAAGAAAAACCTTATAGAATATCTTTTACATTTTATAGAGGATCTAGAAGAAAGTTTGATTATGTAAATCCATGTCAAACCGTACAAGATCTTATGGTAAAATATGGTTATATAGAAGATGATAATTGCGAAAACATTATTCCTTGTTTTGAACCATATGAATACAATAAAGAAAATCCTGGCGTTAAAATTAAAGTATTATGAACAAATATTATATAAACGAATTTATAGATAAGTTTTGCGAACTGCATTATATTACTAGAAGAAGACTGTTTTCAAGAGACAGAACAAGAACATTAGTAGATAAAAGAGCAGTTTTAGCTTTCTTTCTAAGACATAGAACTAATTTAACTTGGCAAGCTATTGGTAAAATTATGAATAGAAACCATGCTTCTATGATAAATTATGTTAATAATGTAGAAAGTCTTATGTCTGTATATCCTCATATATCAAGAATGATTGAAAAAACAAATAAATTATTCTTAGAATATGATTATTTAATTAATAAAAATACAGATTTATATACTGGACTTTTAACTGAAAATCAAAAGTTAAAAGAAAAAGTAGAACAAAATGAAAAATTAATAAAAGAACTTATAAAACTAGAAAAAAATGAGTCAAAGTAAAAACAGAAAAGTTAATATCGGAGGAACTAAGTACAAAGTGCATGAAACAGTATACAAGTATATGGAAAATATAGCCAATGTACTACAAATGCACGAAATAGCTATGTTAGGTTGGGCGAAAAATTGTTATGAAAAAGTTGACCAACAATACACAGAAGAATTTTATAGATATATTATGTCTATACCTCACGCAGTGGAAACCATTAAGAAAATGGAAGAGGCAGATAAAAAACAAAATGAATCAAAAGAAACATCAGAGAAAGGAGAAGAAGTTGAGAAATAATTCTTAACTTTGTAATCTCTCCTTTTTTCTGCTTTCTTCTGGTAGGTTAGTGTGCGAGCCCTTTGGGGCTCCTACTAGCCTGCTTTAAAAATTAAAGCATGGAATTAACAGAAAACAATTTAACACATAGCAACTATTATAGTTGCGATCGATATATATCTAACAGTATGTTAAGTCATATATCAGTATCTCCTGAACATTTTAGATTTATGATGGACAATCCTCAGCCTGCAACACCTGCTATGAAATTAGGATCTGCTATACACATGAATATATTACAACCTGCAGAATTTCATAAATATTATGGAGTTTCTCCTAAGTTTGACAGACGAACGAAACAAGGTAAGGAAGACTATAAAAACTTTATTAACAACAACTTGTCAAAAACTATTATTAGTGAGTCTGATTTTGAACTGATAGAACAGATAACTTTGAAAACCATGAGAGACAATACAGTCAACAGGCTTCTTTGTAATGGCGAAGCAGAAAAAATAATAACATGGGTTAATAATCATCATGAAGTGGACTGTAAGGGTATGTTAGACTATCACAGAGACGATATGATAATAGATATAAAAACAACGAAAGACGCCTCATATAATGGCTTTATGAAATCTGTTAAAAAATATAAATATCATAAACAGGCTGCATTTTATATGGACGCTGTAAAAGCATATAGATTTATTATTATAGCTATAGAAAAAACACCTCCGTTCGCCATTAATATATTTGAACTTTCAGATGATATGATAGACGAAGGTAGAGACATGTATAATCATGAATTAGAAATATGGAACTATTGTGTACAAACAGATTACTGGCCAGGTCCAGGATACGATCCATTAGATCAGAACTCAGAAAGAATAATACATATATTAGGTGAAGAATTATGAAAAACTCAGTAGTATTTGAAGGAGGTATTGATAAAGTTAGTACCTTAGCAGACGGTAGTTTAAGAATACATTTAGGTACTCCAGAACTATCTAACGAAACAATGGTAAAAATATTTGGTCTAATAAAAAGACCTGGTTTTGTATTAGTGTCAACTAATAATATAAATCAAGAACAAATAGATGCTGTAGAAAAAGCAACAGCAAATACAGAATTTAATGAAAAAACATCCTCACAAAGACTTAGAGGGGTTATTTATAAATTATGGGAACAGACACAACCAAAACAAACAAACGTTGATTCTGGCTCATTAGAATACGTTGATTTTGATTTATTCTACAAAAGAAAAATGAATGAAATTATTAACCATTTAAAAACTAAATTAAGTTAATGGCAATAAAAACATTTCAATATACAGGTAATCGTAGAAAAAAACGTCCTGGAGTTCACTCTAAAAATGCAAGTAAAAGTCAAACCAAATATAAAAAGAAATATCGTGGACAAGGAAGATAAAAAACATAGTAAATACTATTATGATTATGATAGAAATAAAGGAATGACCTCAACTCATGATATAAATGATGATAGAGTTCCCGAATACTATAAAGGTAAAGAAGGTTATGAAGCTAGAAAAGTTTGTGATAATTTTGATTTAACATATCATTTAGCTACAGCAACGACATATATATTAAGAGCATACCGTAAACACGATACGCCTGTAGAATGTTTAACAAAAGCGATAGCTCATTTAGAATTTGAATTAGAAAAAATTAAAAGAGAAAAATAATGTTAACACTAATAATGACTATAGTTGGGTTCATATCAGGAATGTATGTTGCGGCTCAATACGAAAAAGAAAAAAAGAGAAAATAGTGGATAAGTTGGATCCAGGAGAAATAGTCTACTGTGATATAACTTACCAATATGAAAAGGTTTTTAAAAACAGAAAAAAGAGTCAGATTGTTACGTTGCGAAATGTAGTTTTTGGTAGGGAGTATGATTGTTCATACCCCTATCTTGACTACATTACATATAGGCGTGATATTAATAAAATTAATCCAAAAAAAATTTTGGTATTTGATGTAGAAGTTATAGATTTGCAAGTACACTCTAGAACTGGATATAAAAATAAAAATAAAAATTATACACTAGCAAAAAAGAACAATGAATCAAGAAATAACATTACAGGAGCCTATGAATAAATATACAGGTATTAAGAAAATATTAAGAAAACAAGTAACTGATAAAGTTCATACTTTTTGGGCTCATATTACTGACGAAAAAGGCAATACCTTAGAGTTCAGACAATTATATAAAACAGTTCCAGAAGATGTTAGTGAAGTTTATTCCCCTAAACAATTATTAGATAAATTAGATAAATCTAATTAATATCTACATTATAATTCATAATACATTGTAATCCATTTTTTCTATGGTAAAGAAAAGCTTGTGCTTTTTTAATGTTCCCTATGAATCCCTTACTATCATGCCAATAATCTGTAGCTGACATTGACGATAAATTACGTACAGTAATACCAGATAATTCCTCTATAGCAGCTAACTTAGCAGCTTTATTGGTATGTAGGTGTCCTCTATGTACCTCAACAAAGTCAACATCTGACCATGCATTTTTATATCTCTGAGAAATAATAGCAGGTAAATTTTGTATTTTCGGACCATCTCCATGATCAGCTATAACCATGTTTTTACCATATACCATCATCTTCATAAGGCAATCTCCATTATCTACATATACATTATCATTATTTTCAAAATACAATTGAACTGTATCTCCTAAATGCATCATAGACTCTCTATCATGATTACCAGGAACTACCATAACATGTACAGGAGATACCTCTGTAAGATACTCTATAGCTTTTATTAACATCTTTCTACCAGATCTATATATATCTATATGATAATTAGAATTAAATTGTGGAGTCCCTTTTGTCGTAGACGGTATTGGCCAATCTCCATCAGAGTTAAGAAAGTCATTACCTATAATAAATAATATCTTATCTATATTATATCCTTGAGCTCTATATAATAAATGATCTATAGCGTCAAACAATCTTGTTTCTGCTATTTCTAAACTATAATCATCTCCTTTTACACCTATCTTACCCAAATGTAAATCAAAAGCAGATATCTCTAAAAGATACATATCTTTGCGATCAGTTCTATCTCTTTTTTTTCTTTCAACTTTAGGAGACAGATCTTTTAAGTCTTCTCTAAGTTGTTCTGATATTAATTGAAGATTCAATTCTGGTTTGATTCTAGTTAACCACGCTTTCATACGATACATAGTAACAGTTGTAGGATGATTATCTTTATTAAATCCTGTAACTTCATAAGTTCCTATATCATATTTATTAATCTCCCATTCATTTAAATCTATTTTACAATGCTTTATTAAATCCTCTATTGATTTTACTCTATTAGAATTTTCAACATATACCTTTAGATTATCATCTTGTTCTTCTATATTAATAACTTCTTTTTCTTTTTGGTTTTGTGTATCACCAATTTCTTTGCGTAGTCTACGAGCTGTTCCTCTGATTACCTCATAGTTTGTATTAAACATGATGGCTGTTTCTGCGTAGTCTTTTCTAAGTTTACTTGGGTTTTTTAATAAGTACTCTTTTATCTTATCAATCTTATTCATTTTAAATTAATTTAATACTGCCAAATTAATTTGTTTTGTTGTTCGGTAAAGATAATAAAAAAAAAATTATAAACTTTTGATTGTTAATATCTAGCTTAAAAAATATCCCTCTAAAGTCACCGACAAAGTCTTTATAGTACCATCTACTTGCAATACATTTAATTTCATATCAGATCCTCTAGGTATGAAAATATGAGAATTAAAACTATGAGATCTTATATCATGAGATGCTCCTGCTGGTTTTTCTGTTAGTATATTCCAAAGAGGAGTTAACATATTTCTTTGTCCCGCAAAAAGAATAATATTAGAAGCTACGCCTTCTGTATCATGATGTACAGAAATGTTAGTTATATAAAGATCTTCGTCTGTTGTATATATAGAGCTACGAGAATAATTATTTGTATTGGTTATTTGTGCGTACAAAACTGAATCTCCCGCTGTAGAGTTATATGCTTTTATATCTCCAGTATTAGATAAATATTTTTTATCATTAACTGTATATCCTGTCTCTATTACATAAAACTCATTAACTCTAAGATATTTATTTTTTAATGTAACCTCACTAGTTCCATCCATATTAATATCTTCATACAAAACTCTATAATCAACTCCTAATCCTTCTATACGCACTATTTGAGCTCCAGTACCTCCAACCGCATCATGTGCGCTAGAACTTTTTACAGCATCAACTAAAGTATTATTAACATTAAATTTACTAGAGGGTACGCTCTTTAAATCTTCAAACGATAATGTTCTATCAAGTTGAACATTAAATTCATTATATATGGGCCAAACATAAAGACCTCCTGCATCGCAAATATCTTCAGGATCAGTAGAAGTTGTAATTTGTGTACTTTGACAAAATTTACGAAAATAAGTTTTATCTCCTATTTTATATTTACTATGCACTAGCGACCAATACTTCTAATTGCACCGTTGCAGATCCAGTAGGATGAGCTATAATGCTTTCTATATCATTCAAAGATGTGTCTGGAGCGGCACTATCATCACTTGTAGCCACAGTAGCGTCTGGTGATCCCATTACAAAACTCTGTCCAGCAGCCATTTGTATAGTTGTTTGGTGATCAGCTCCATCTACACCTGTATCTATTTGTAAAGAAAGATTAACAGTATCAGTTGCGTGTAAATTAGTTATTCTAATATATTTTGTACTTTCCATGTCTAAAACACTATTAGCATCATGTAAATCACTATCAAAAGCTATCATTGTTGTGTTTTGATCATTAGTACAAGTAATTATTTTTTTCGTTACTTGCGTTATAGAAGCTATAGTAAAAGTATTACTACTTCCTTGTTGATATCCGTTTAATGTTAAGTCTTCTGTTAAGGTTACCGTCAGAGTTGCCATATTTATTTGTTTTTATTTTTTATGTCCAAAATCTCTTGACATTTTTCATATTCTTCTAATTCACAAAAATAATCAATTATTTTATCATATACACTATTATCTAGCACTTTTATAGTAGGGTTAAAGGGGAATCCAGTATTTCCTGATCCATAATCATTTGCTTCATTAAAATCAAGTATATCATTTAAACTCTTTTTTTTAGTTAATAAATAATAAGCATTAACCATAGAGTTGTGATATACTTCATCATCATTTTGATTCATGAACATATCTTGTTTTTCCATTAATCTTTTTTGCAACAGTTAATTTTTTTCTATTAGGTCTATTTGTAACATAACTTACATGTATCCAATTAGGATTTTCATCGTCTCCAAATTCCCATATTAATTGATCAAAATCTAAATTATCTTTTATATAATGATACATTTCTGCATTTGTTTTATGTCCAAAAGTATCATCTATATCCATAGCTTGACCTTTCATATGTTGAGAACGCTTAGATCCTCCAATAGCTGTATTTACAGGCTCTCCTCTAAAAAAACTATTAATCTTTATTGGTCCTCCAACCCACTCTCTTAAAGGTTCAAATATATCTTCAGCTATATTTATCATTTCTAATATTTCATCATTACCTGGAATATTATCTAATCCTCTACGATCAGCAGTTCTACTATACACTCCTTCCTTCCAACTTACATGTTTACTAAATCCTACACCTTCCTTGAAATTCATTTTTTTGTTTTTTCTAGTGATCTACCACCAAAATAAGCTCCAATCACTGTTATTAATACTAATTGCAATAGGTCTGTCCACTTAGCTTCTACTGTAAAATTAATTATACCAGCATCAATAAATATTAATAATACTGTTGATATAACTAAAAATATTAAAACTAATGGCCTTACATTTTTACTTAGCCAAGAATCAGATTTCATATCAGCATTCCATCTATTTGATATTTCTTTTTCTAAAGTATTTTGATATGAAGCCACTAATTCTTTTATCTTACGTTCAGCTTCAAGCTTTTCTTCTTTAGATGTATGTAAGTTATCTATAACCCCACCTACACCTTCTACTAAATCTTTAGCTCCTCCGCTAAATATGTTTCCTAATATACTCATAATTTTTACCTTTTACCTCCGTGATACTCCACAGCATGTTTCTCACTAATTAATAATTCATTTAAACTTACTAAAGTTAATTTCTCTTGACCATCAACTTTATCTAGCATTATCTCACCTAAGCATCTACCAAATTTACCAATACCATGAGATTTCAATGTTATATTTTCACAACCATCTAATAATTGTTTAACTCTATCCTTAGCGGCTAACCCCTTAGCTTTTTCTTCTAAATCTTTGGTTCTAGATTCTGGAGCATTTATTCCCATAAATCTTATTCTTTTTTTTACTTTAATATCAAACCCTAAATCTACATCTGCATCAATAGTATCTCCATCAACAATTTTTAATGGAGAAATTTTATAAGTATACATTATCTTATTATATAGTTAATACCAAATTTAAAGTCATACCATTCTCTATTCCAATACTTATTATATTTTCCTTCTGCAAATATACCAAATTGTTTATTAATCTTTTGACCAAATATAATTCCACCTGAATAATCATACCACTGTTCTCCATCATTATAATTATGATAAGAATATTCATTACCCATATCATAATGATAAGGCATTAAATTACCCCATGAATGAACCCAAAAATCTTTATTATAATAATAATAATCAAAACCTACAACTAAAGAATGATTCCATTGAGCATCCAATTCATCTCTTTTTCTTTCTGTATAACTAGACAATACTTGAGGTATAACAACTTCTTCCCAAACCTCTACGTTTGTCGCTACAACTTCACCATCAGGATTTGTATAAATGCTATTATAAACATCTATATTATATCCTTCCTGTATAGCTAAATATGTATAGTGTATATTGCCGTTATCTAATTTCCAATCATTTAAAGGGTTATAACCATAAGGCTCTGCAATTCTTTGAGCTGCTCCTATATTAATAGAAAACCCTTTTCTTATAGTATGTCTATATCTTTGAGAGGCTTCGTAATATTCTACATCAGCAAAACCGTCTTTAAGATACTCTACTTTGGTATTCCATTTATCCGCTACATATCTAATAAAATGATGTTGATCTAA
>TARA_R100001594_G_scaffold14471_2_pt1 | contig 36232 bp, 36 predicted proteins | sample TARA_R100001594 | Tara Oceans TARA_R100001594 (sample SAMEA2622752) | marine metagenome | biome: marine biome (ENVO:00000447); feature: marine epipelagic mixed layer (ENVO:xxxxxxxxx); material: "saline water (ENVO:00002010), including plankton (ENVO:xxxxxxxx)" | depth 150 m | reverse complement strand
AAGGAGATGATGAAAAAAGGAGCGACGCCACCACGCCCTAAAAAGAAGATGGTTCAGCAAAAACCGAAAAGAACGGGGAAAGAGATAGGTCCAACACTTAAAGAGCTGGGAACTAAACGACGCCCTAAAAAGAAGAGGGTGACAGCGTCGGACATTGAAGCGAGACGTGTAAAAAAGAGAGGAGTAGGTTCAAAACTTAAAGAGCTGGGAACTAAGAAAACGAAAGCGAAAGGTGTTTCTCCTCGTCTCAAAAAACAATTTGACCCTAAAACCCCTACAAAGAAATCCGGTTCTATAAAAGAAGAGTTAAAACAGAAAATAATAAGAAGTCGTCCACTAAAACCTCGTAGGTTAAAAGCTTAAATAATATGGCGAACAGTAAAGAAAGAAAAAACCCTAAAAAGAGTTTAAAAAGAACCATTAAAAAAAGCTATAGCGAAACTTACGGTCAAAGCTTACGGTATGGAAAAACCTCTGCTATCGACAGTGTAGCCGCTCGAAAACGAAGACAAAAAAGAGAGGAGGCTAAACGTAAGCAGGCCGAGAAAGAAAAAAAGGCTAAAGCAAAAAAGATAGCCAGAGATAAAAAAGATAAAGAAATTAAAAAGAAAAAAGATGCAGCGGCTTCTGAAAATGCAAAAAAACAATTAAAAAAGAGCAAGGTTAAAGAGGAGACTAAACTTAAAAAGATATTAAAACCAAAAGGTCCGAAGAAAAAGAAAGTAACAAAAAAATCAAAATCTAAAAAATCACAAAAGACTCTCACTAAGGCTCATAAAGTAGCCGATAGAGCTGCAGAGAAGAGGCAGAAGATTAAAAGCAGACTCAAGAAAAGAAAAGAACAATTTAAAAAGACTTTGGATCGTAAATTAGAGAGTAACAAAAAAAGAGAGAAAAAGTCTATATTAAAAAGTCATAAGCAAAAAATTAGAAGATATCAAAGAGCCGCGCCTACGTCTTTTAGTAAAAGATACAGTGGGCGGTGGACTAAAAAATATGCCCGAGGAGACGATTAATATTAAAACAAATACAAGTCATTATAGTAAATATTACTATGATTATACTCGCAACATGTCTTTGGTTCAAGCCGAGGAATTTGAGCGAAAAAAGAAGAAGAAGAAAAGTAGTATATTTGTAAAAAAATAAAATTTATGCCAACAGTATCATATAAATGCAATAAAACAGGAAAGATAAAAAAGAGAAGCTTCCCTTATAACGCTATGGGTAAGGCTCAATCTACAGAATTTGCTAAATTAATGGATGGTACTAAAAAGAATAATCCGGGAATAAAAAATGTGAAAAAAAGGAGTTGAGTAAACTGGCAGAGCAAAGAAAATTGATGGCTAAAAGACAAAAATAAATTAGTATATTTGTAAAATAATTAAAAACGTAAAATTATGAAAAAACAAGGTTACAACGCAAGACTTGATGAGTCTTTAGGAAGCAAGCATAAAGGTCATCATTCACAGTCTTACAAAGACAGACGAGATGAGTCTAAAGCAATGTCTAAAAAAGACTATGGTCATGCATACGGTGGGGATCATTCTATGAAATATGAGAAACATTACCCTAAAAGTGTAAAAGGAAAAATTGGAAGTTTAATTCGTAAGTAATGGCTGGAAGAACCAAAAAGAAAAAGTTTCCTGGAATTAAAAAGGCAGACCAAGGTAAATTTACCGCTTGGGCTAAAAAGAATGGATTCGAAGACGCGTGTAGTGCGGCTAATGCTGTAATGAAGAGTACAGATGATTACTCTCCGTCAGTAGTGAAGATGGCTAACTATGCAAAAAACTTCGGATGTAGGACGAAAAAATAAAAATTATGGGAAGATTATTAGTGTGGTTAGGCAATAAAATTATAGCTCTAACCTGTAAGATTAAATGTAAGTGGAATTGGTTGTTAATCAAAATAATGTTTAACATATCCAATTGTCCATACAAGGCGTGTTCTTGTAAAAAATAACCGCGATGAGACGAACAAAGGTTAGTGAGTTAAAATCCAGAGGATTAGGGGACACTATAGCTAAGTTTACCAAAGCCACTGGGATAAAAAAAGTAGTAGACACTGTTGCACAAAAAACAGGTAAAGACTGCGGATGTGGAAAAAGGAAAGACACATTAAATAGAATTTTTCCTTACGATAAATAAAAATATAAAAAAATGGCATATCAAAAATTACAAACCGGAGGCGCGTTAAAGGTTCATCCAAGCGCAACTGTAATGATTCCGGATCCTTCTACGAAAGTTCTCTCGGGAACTACAACTGCAACTACTGCAAATAAATTAGTAGATGGAGGAGCAACTTTTGCATCAGCAGGTATTCAAAAAAATGCTATTGTTTATAATACTACAGATACTACTGCTGCTTATGTGACAGCTATAGACAGTGACACCACTTTAAGTCTTTCTGTGGATATTATGGCGAATGCTGAAAATTATGTTATTTATAATAGAGAAAGTAATGGTTGTGTCCTATATGTAGGAACAGCTGGTAATGTAACCGTTCAAATGGCGTCAGATAAAGATTTAAAACCAAGTGATAACCCAGAAATCACATATTTAAATGTAGCTAACGCTTCTTTTATGCCTATTCAAGTAGTACGAGTAGATAATTCCACGACGGCTACGGATATTATTGCTCTTTGGTAATCTTGTATTATGCCGACGGGAATAGGAACAGGAATTAGCGGAGTCTTTGATAATAAAATAGGAGTAGTAGCTCCTTCGTGGGACAATAAATATTCTATTGATTTTGATGGTGTAGATGAATTTCTTGATTTAGGAAACGATTCAACTCTACGACCTGCAGTAGCTGGAGGGGTAACCTTTTCTTGTTGGGCTAAATGGGAAGATGTAACTTCAGGGGTTTCTCGTATTTTTTCTAATAATTCTATGATAGACTATTATTACGGAATAGCCGTTAATAAAAACGCTTCAGGATGGATTACTATGGATACAGGAGATGGTGATGGTAGAGGATCTGGCGACAGAAGAACCTGTAGAACAGACAATAATGAATTAAGTGACAATACTTGGCATCATATTGTATGTGTTTGGGTAGATGAAGATATGGCGAGCTGGAAGATATATATTGATGGAACGGCAGTATCAACAAATACTAACGGAACAGGAGATGCTAATGCTTATACCCCTGGTAATAATGCTTATATAGGTAAACGATTTACGAGTGCAGCGGGATATATGGACGGAAAATTAGATGAGATAGGTTTTTGGGATACAGCATTGGCGGCCGCGGAAGTAGCTGCTCTTTATAATAGCGGCACTCCTTTTGACATTACATCTGATTATGAAGCTTATATTAGTAGTGGGGATTTAATAGGGTATTGGAGAAATGGAGATCCGAATGGAACAGCGTCTTATCCTACAATAACAGATGATAGTACAAATAGTAATAACGGAGCAATGACTAATATGGAGAGTGGTGACATCACAACTGACGTTCCTTAAAATAATATATCATGCCTTACGATAACAGAAAATATGTAATATTTGATACTGCAGAAGTAAGCTCTATTAATTTCTCTGAAGTTATAGAAAAATCTCCTGAGACATTAAGATATTCTATAGACAACTCTCAAACTATTCTAAAATTTACGGGAGACACCCCAAGTTTCTTAACCGGAGAAACTCAATATACACATAGTGAGATATGTGCAATAATCCAAAACCCTGATAACGGTTGGGTTGATAACGAAGACTAATTATGCCTGCAAAATTAACTACATCTAAAATGGGGAAAAACTCTCGTAATAAGCATAAAACCAAAAAAAGAGATGACTCCTTAAAAAGTAAAATAAAAAAAGGAATAGCCGATACTACTAAAAAAATAAAAAAAGGATACAAGGCTTATAGAAAACTAAACACCGAAGGATATGATATTCCTAAAACTGGTTACAATGTGATAGATTCTTTAACTAAAGGACACAAGGTAGTTGGAGGATTTGGTAGTGACCCTAAAATTATTAATAAAAAAACTGGAAAAGAGTCTAAGGTTAGAAGCAAGTTAGCTAAAGTGGCAAAAGCAGGGTATAAAACTTATAAAAAAATAAAAAGAGGATCTAAAAGTAAGACTGCTAAATATGTAAAAAGTAGATCTTCAATGCCAGCTAAAGTACTGAAATCTTTAGCTAAAGGAGACGCTAAAGGTGTGTTTGAGGCTGTAACTTATAAAAAATAAATTAGTATCTTTGCGTTTATGAATTGGACAATTACACATACATGGGGAGACACTCCGTGTATATATACCCTTAAAAAAATAACAGATGAAATCCGCCGTTACCGATACAAGTCAGGTATTAGCCGCTAATGGAAGCGCTTTAGGTTTAACATTGACTGATTGCAATGAATTTTTACAATTTCTTTCGCTTTGCTTAGCTATTGCCTTCACGGTGTATAAATTTGCTAAAGCACGAAAAAATCAATGAGTTATAAATATTTTAATTTAAAAGAATTTGATTCACCCGATGTGCCGGGATCAGGAGAAAACATGAAACATGAGTTTTTAGAAAGACTTGATTTGGCGCGCGAGGAAGCGGGATGTAGTTTTCGTATTACCTCTGGATTTCGTACAGAATCTTACAATAAAGATTTATTAAAAAGAGGGTATAAGGCTTCAAAAAACAGCTCCCACTTAAAGGGCTGTGCGGCTGACATTTCTTGTAAGTCATCAGACAAAAGATTAAAAATAGTTAAGGCGTTAATTAAGGTTGGCTATACGCGTTTGGGGATTTCTAAATCCTTCATCCATGTGGATAGCGACCCCGATAAGCCTGATGCAATCTGGTTATATTCATGAGTGAAATTTTACAATTAATAGAAGGATATGGATTGCCCTTAGTATTATTATTAGGAGCCTTATATGCTTTATATAAGTTCTTTTTTTTTAGTATTAGAGAGGTTAAAAACACCTTTTCAAAGCATCATGAAAAGAATGCTTTAAATATGGAGGAAATAAAAAAGAAAATAGATATTATATTAGAATACATTAGAAAAAAATCATGAATTGGATTAGTAAAATTTTTGGAAAAGGAGCGGTAGAGGTGGCTGATCAGGTTGCGGGAATCGCCGATAGATTTATACAAACTAAAGAAGAAAAAGCAGCTTTTGAAATGGAGATGGAAAAGTTAATGATTTCCGCTGAACAAGCTATTCAAGAAAATGTAACAGAAAGATGGAAGAGCGATATGACCAGTGATTCATGGTTAAGTAAAAATGTTAGACCTATGGTTTTAATATTTTTAGTAGTATGTACGGTGTTAATGATATTTATTGATGCAGGAGCCGTTAATTTTCATGTGGAAGAAAAATGGACTGACTTATTACAATTAGTATTAATTACAGTTATTGGAGCGTATTTTGGTGGACGCTCTATTGAAAAAATAAAGAAATAATGGCAAAAGGATCGGCATTTGTATTTAGAGGTTCTAAGCAAAAAAAACGACCCGGTATTCACGCTAAAACTAAAAGCAGTAAGCTTAAATCAAGCAAACACTATCATAAAGTTTATAGAGGACAAGGAAAGTAAAATACATTCCTTAAGTTTTATTATCTTTGCATTATTAATTAATCAAAATATAATAAAATGAAAAAAATTAAAGATGAAGAATTGCAAACTCTTCAAAAATTAAACACTGAATTTAATCAAACAAAAACTCAATTAGGAGACTTGACCCTACAGAAACATAGTTTATGTTTAAAAGTGGAGCAAATAAAAACTGAGTTTCAAGCAATGGAGCAGGCTTTAATGGAGTCTTATGGAAAAGACGCGGTAATTAATTTAGAAACAGGAGAAATAAAAGAAAAAGAACCTAATGGCGAAAATAAATAATACATCTGTATATCCTAATATTATTCCTACTGCAAATGATTTTGTTGTTTTAACAGATGTTAATGATGAAGATAAAACAAAAACGGCTAAAGTTACGGATTTTCAAAAGTTTTTTGGAGTAGTTACGGCAGAAATTACGTTGACTTCGGCGGAAATTTTAAGCAGTTATTCTAACCCTGTAGAAATTATTGCATCTCCTGGAACAGGAAAACAAATCATTCCTTTTGGAACTGTGGTTATGAAAAGTGTTTTTAATAATGCAGCCTATGCTTTTGCAGGACAAGCTATACTTCAGCAACCAGGAACACCAGAAATGATATGGGCAAAAATTGCGGAAGCAGATTTAGAAGGAGTGGCTACAGAGACTCATGTTTATCTCCTTAATAATTTAGGATTAACTAATGATATTACGGGAACTCTTAATCAAGGTTTAAATTTTAAGGCGTTAACCGCAGATCCTACCACGGGCGAAGGAACAATAAAGTTTAGTATACAGTATAGAATAGTAGAATTATAAAGATATGGCAAAAATTAAAAACACCACCGTCTACCCTACAGTCACTCCAGCGGCAGATGATTTATTAATAGCGACGGATGTTAGTGACGAAAATAAGACTGTTACTTTTTTAGTAAGCTCTATTACGGGAGGAGCAGGTGTAAATCAAGGGTTGCAATCTGTATTAGATACAGGAAATACAGCTACTCAGACCATGCAACTTACGGGTAATATAACCTTATTAGGAGGGGCTGGAACAGGGTTTATTGATTTATGTCAAATAAAATTAGGAGGAAGTTACGGTGTAGCAGGCCAAGTATTAACTTCTCAAGGAGCAGGATCGTGTGCTACATGGGAAACACCAGCTGCTACATCATGTTGTAATTTAGCTGATACTTTAACAGCTGGAAATACCGCTACAAATACCATGACTCTAACTGGTTTAGGAACTTTTACTGGGGCCGGAGGTGGTGTAGCAGTTACTGCTGGAGGAACATTAACTACAGACGCAACGTCGGCTGCAACATTTGGTAATGCTGTAAATTTAGGAACAACCTTAAATTTTGGAGCTACCACTACTTTAAATGATTATTCTGGATCTGCAGGTACAGCTGGTCAAATATTGGTAGTTAATGGCGCGGGTACAGGAGTAGAATGGTCTACTGGGATTCCGTCAGCAAGCACACCTACTTTACAACAAGTATTAGTGGCCGGTAATGTTGCAACTGGAATAGGAGCCTCTTTTGTAGGCCCAAGCTCTACTACTTTTGACGCTAACGCTAATATTGTCTCTGCGGGAACTAATACATTTTCTGGAAACAATACTTTTTCATCTAATGCAACCTCAGCCAGCACAGCCGCTATAGCTTTAACCGGAACATTATGGGATGGTAGTTCAACAGGAACTGCTGGACAAGTTTTAACATCAACAGGAACAGGGGTACAATGGTCTGCATCTTCTGCTGTAAGCGTCAGCTCTGTAACGGGCGCAGCAGCCACTACATCTACAGGAAGCGCTCAAACAATTACTCCAACTACAGGAGCCGTTGTAGTTACTCCCCATATATATAATGGAGGAGCAAATATAGGAATGGTACCAAGTGGGGGGACGGCCGGAACTTTTTTACAAGGTGATGGATCATGGGCTGCAGGAGCATTACAAGATTTATCCTCTGTTTTAACTCAAGGAAATAGCGCTGCTAATAGCATAACATTAACCGGTTCTAATAGTATTACGGTTCAAACTGGAATTTTCACTACTCTACAGGACAGTGGAGGGTCCAGCGGAGTAGCTTCGCAAGTTCCTACTGCCAATGGATTAGGAGGTTGGGCATGGGGAACCCCTGCGTCAGGAACGGTAAGTAGTGTTTCAGCAGGAGCACCAGGAACTTCAGCCGGGACCGCTCTAACTATAACTCCAACATCAGGAGCTGTAGTAGTAACCCCTAATGCGTATGCCGGAACTACTAATGTAGGTCATGTGCCTGCTGGTGGATCGGCTACTACTTTTTTACGAGGGGACGGAACATGGGTAACACCTACATCTGGTTCTATTACAGATTCAGTGGTTATAACTCAACCTTTTAACGGAACAGGATCTTTTACTACGGCTACTAACTATTATACTTTTATGGGCGCTGACCAAGCGAATTTTGAAACCTCTTTAGGACGGATAAATAATGATTTAGGAACCGGATTACCAGGAGTAGGAGTTTATAGTGGTTATGACCATCATGCGGGATTCTTTTTTAGAAATCCTGTCAGAGGTGCGTGTCCCACTTCTGTTGACGACTTAACTATATGTTCGGTAGATGTAGAAGTAGTTGCAACTCAAGGCGGAACTTTTAGAGTATTTTTATATGTAGGAAATCCTTGCGATCCTGACGTAGCCTTTACTCAAATAGGAGTATGTACCTTTACTTTAGTCCTGGGAGTTATATCATGTTGTAGCATGACTCTTCTTTCCACCTCTTTAGCTAATGGATTGGGATTGTTTTTAGTTGTAGCCCCTATTGCAGATGATCCCCATAGTTTTTCAGGCAGAATAAATGTAAAAATGACTTCAAGTTAAAATAATTAAATACAAATGAAATGGACATTAGAAAAATATCAGTTGGGTCCGATTATAAATCGGGAGCAATGCATTATATTGTGGGGCAAGATGTTTTAGGAGGAACCCACAAGATTCATCTTATTCAAGAAGAATCTACTTCTTATAAAATTTGGATACAAAAGGTAGATGAAGTATATTTATGGAAAGAACTTCTTAAAACTCTTCCTATTTCCTTGGAATTTAATATAAATTTTTAATGAGAGCTTTGTTTAGCTTTATTGTAGAGCCTTATAATTTACGTAGGTATGACAATATAAAAGATATAGAAGGGGTGGACTTTATAACCAGCACCACTAAAGAAGATTCTTCTTCGTCTAATCGTTTGGCTACTGTCATTGAAACTCCCTTAAATTACACAGGCCCTATCCAAAAAGGGGATATTTTATTAGTACATCATAATGTTTTTAAGTATTATAACGATATGAAGGGAAGAGAAAAAAGCGGAAAAAGCTATTTTAAAGATGATTTATTTTTTGTAGAAATGGATCAATTTTTTTTATATAAACAAAAAGACCAATGGAATACTCATGATAAATATTGCTTTGTACAACCTATTAAGGCAGAGGATTCTTTTTTAAGCAAAACAGGAGAAGAGCCTTTGATAGGAATAATAAAGTACAGTAATAAAGAATTAAAAGAGAAAGGGGTAAAAGAAGGTGATAGAATATCTTTTACTCCTAATAGTGAATACCCTTTTATTATAGGAGGGGAAAAACTATATAGAATGTTTACCGATAACATAACTATGATTTTATGATATATATAGTAGATAATTTTCTGGATAAAGAAATTTTAACAGGTGTTTCTAATTATTTGAATGACGGAGAGTTTAATAAAGAGATTAGTGGAGGAAAAAATTTTTATATAAAACCTTCTCATGAAGATTTTGATAACTATATATTAAATAGACTGATGCAACATGAAGTAAAAGACCTTGAAAATATTTTAAGTTTTTTTAGGGTTTCTACCGATGAATTAGATACTTCGTGGAGGATTCATTCTGATTTAAATATAAAAGGAGAAAAACCTGACCGAGCCTTAGTGTTATATTTATCTCCACGAGAAAAAGAAGAGCTGCACGGAACAGCTTTATGGGAGCATGCAATTTATGGAAACCAAATACCTTCTGATATTAGTAATGAAGAATATGATAAAATGATAAAGATAGACGCTAATAACTTAGATAAATGGAGATTAAATACGGTAGTAGGGTATGAGTATAATAGAGTAGTATCTTATCCCTCTTCTTATTTTCACAGCAAATACCCTAATAAATCATGGAAAAATGGTAGAAAAATATATGTAATGTTTTATAAATATAAAAAAAATGAAAAATAAAGACGCTTATAAGCCACTGCCTCCATATTTAGCAATTGGCCCCTCCTCTATTCATGGAGCAGGGATTTTTGCGACCGAAGATATTCCTAAAGGAGTTATTATGGGTATTAGCCATATATATGATCCTAATTTTGAGAATAACTTTATTCGGACACCATTAGGAGGTTTTATAAATCATAGCGAAATACCTAATTGTGAGTTAGTAGAGGAAGATGGAGATTACCATTATAAAAAAGTACAAACCCTTACTAAAATAGAGGCAGGTAGAGAATTAACTTTAAAATATAGTTTATATCAATTTAATGGAAAGTAAAGAAATAAAATTACAAATTATAGAGGCAGGTAAAAAAGCTGTTAAACAACTTATTAAGGTAGCTAAAGAAGATATTATAAAATATGATAAAGATGATGAATTAGCAGCTGATAGGCTAAAAAACGCTGCCGCCACTAAAAAATTAGCCATCTTTGATGCTTTTGAAATATTAAATAGGATTGAAAGCGAAAAAAATTTATTAGAAGGGAAGGTAAAAGAAAAGAAAAACATAACACCTAAAGGCTTTGCAGAATCACGATCAAAATAAGTTATATCAAATAAAGAAAGGATTGGTCCCTAAAAATGTAGTAAGCAATAAGAATAGGGCACATACATGGAATTATGGATATAATGAAAAATATGATATTGTAATAATTTCTCGAGACGGAACCTTAGGGGAAGTGTATAATATTAATGGCTTAAATATAGGGTTGCCTAAAAAAAATAAAGATATTATATGCCGTTCTACAACTAAAGAAGAGCAGTATTGGGAACCTACTCTTTTAGATAAAGAATTAAAACGAATTACTTCTATTTTTCAATGGCATGATACTCCCGATGAATTTAAAAGTAAATGGGTAGAATATATTGAAAAAGAATTTGATAGGCGAGAATATGGGACGTGGTTTATGAATAAGGGAGTTCCTACTTATATTACAGGAACTCATTATATGTATTTACAGTGGACTAAAATTGATGTAGGTCAGGCTGATTTTAGAGAGGCTAATAGAATATTTTATATTTTTTGGGAAGCTTGTAAGGCAGATAAACGGAGTTTTGGTATGTGTTATTTAAAAATAAGACGTTCAGGGTTCTCTTTTATGAGTTCATGTGAAGGAGTGAATAAAGCTACCATTACTAAAGATGCAAGAGTAGGAATCCTTTCAAAAACAGGATCTGATGCTAAAAAAATGTTTACAGACAAAGTGGTGCCTATCTCTAATAATTACCCTTTCTTTTTTAAACCTATACAAGACGGAATGGATAAGCCTAAAACAGAATTAGCTTATAGGGTTCCTGCGTCTAAGATTACAAAAAAGAATATGCATACTTTAGCTGATGAAGAGTTAGAAGGATTAGATACAACTATTGACTGGAAGAATACTGGGGATAATAGTTATGATGGGGAAAAACTTCAATTATTACTTCATGATGAAAGTGGTAAATGGGAGAAGCCTGATAATATATTAAACAATTGGCGAGTAACTAAAACCTGTTTACGGTTAGGTAGTAAGGTTATTGGTAAATGCATGATGGGATCTACGTGTAATGCTTTAGATAAAGGAGGAAATAATTTTAAATCTCTTTATTATGATTCATTTCCTAACAAAAGAAATGCTAATGGACAGACTAAAAGTGGGTTATATTGTTTGTTTGTTCCAATGGAGTGGAATTTTGAAGGATATATTGATAAATATGGAATGCCGGTATTTAGAACGCCACCTAAGCCTATTATAGGGGTAGACGGAGAAGATATAAATATTGGAGCCTTAGATTATTGGGAAAACGAAGTAAATTCTTTAACCCATGATTCAGATGCTTTAAATGAGTTTTATAGACAATTTCCTCGTACAGAATCTCATGCTTTTAGGGATGAAAGCAAACAATCTATTTTTAATCTAACGAAAATATATCAACAAATTGATTATAATGACTCTTTGATTTTACCTCATCACTTAACACGAGGATCTTTTCATTGGAAAGATGGTATAAAAGATACTAAAGTAATTTGGACCCCTAATAAAACTGGAAGATTTTTAGTAAGCTGGACTCCTCCCCCACATTTACAAAATCGAGTAGAATCACGCCGCGGAGTTAACTATCCAGGAAACGAGCATTTAGGATCATTTGGATGCGACTCGTATGATATATCCGGAGTGGTGGTAGGTAAAGGTTCGAATGGGTCTTTACACGGATTAACTAAATTTAATATGGACCAAGCCCCGAGTAATGAATTTTTTTTAGAATATATTGCTCGTCCTCAAACTGCAGAAATATTCTTCGAAGAGGTTTTAATGGCTTGCGTATTTTACGGGATGCCTATTTTATGTGAAAATAATAAACCTCGCTTACTCTATCATTTAAAGAATAGAGGCTATAGGGGTTATTCACTGAATAGGCCTGATAAAATTTATACCAAATTATCTAAAACAGAGAGAGAATTAGGAGGTATACCTAATACTTCAGAAGATGTAAAACAATCTCATGCAGCGGCTATTGAATCATATATTGAAAAATACGTAGGTATTGATTTAAATGGGGATTTTAGAGATGCGGAAGATATGGGAACAATGTATTTTCAACGCACTTTAGAGGATTGGGCTAAATTTGATATTAGTAATCGAACCAGGTACGACGCGTCTATAAGCTCAGGGTTAGCAATAATGGCTAACCAAAAACATCTTTACACGCCGTCTAAAGCTAAATCAAAAATAAGTATTACCTTTGCAAAATACAACAATAGTAGTACTATAAGTAAGTTAATTACATGAAAGAAATCCAGATAGATATTAAGTCTGCTGTTTTTCCCGATCAATTTGTGGCTGACTCTAAAAAAGCCACTAAAGAATTTGGGTTACAAGTAGGGCAAGCAATACAATATGAATGGTTTAGAAGAGATGGGTTATCATGTAGGTTTTATAATCAGTTTCGAGAGTTTCATAAATTAAGACTTTACGCGAGAGGAGAACAATCTATTTCTAAATATAAAAATGAATTAGCTATAGATGGCGATTTATCCTATCTTAATTTAGACTGGACTCCTATTCCTATAATACCTAAATTTGTCGATATAGTTGTAAACGGAATGTCCGATAGATTATTTGACGTAAAGTGTTACGCTCAAGATGCTTTGTCGGCGGAAAAAAGAAATACGTTTCAAACTATGGTAGAACGAAACATGCTTTCTAAAAATTTATACCACCAAATAGAAGAAGATTTCGGGGTTAATGTTTTTGAAGTAAATCCAGACCAACTTCCTGAAAATGATACTGAAATGGAGTTATTCATGCAAATGAATTATAAGCCTGCGGTGGAAATTGCTAATGAAGTTGCCATAAACACTATGTTAGAAGAAAGTCAGTATCCTGAAGTAAGAAAAAGAGTAGACTACGATATTACAACGGTAGGAATAGGAATTTGTAAACATACTTTTCAAGAAGGAGACGGAATAAGAATAGAATATGTAGACCCTGCCAATGTAGTATATAGTTATACTGAAGACCCATATTTTAAGGATTGTTTTTATTGGGGCGAATTAAAAACTATTCCTATTACGGAAGTATTAAAAATAAATCCCGATTTAACTACAAACGATTTAGAGGAAATATCTAAATATAGCCAATCTTGGTATACTTATTTTAATATAGCTCAAATGTATGAAAATAGTCTATTTTATAAAGATACGTGTACCTTATTATATTTTAATTATAAAACCACTAATAGTTTTGTGTATAAAAAGAAACAAATGGCTGATGGGAGTTTTAAGACGGTAGAAAAAGACGATCAATTTAATCCACCTGAGGAAATGCAGGAAGAAGGAAAATTTGAAAAAGTAGAGAAAAGAATAGATGTATGGTATGAAGGGGTAATGGTAATGGGTACAAATATTATTATAAAATGGGAGATGATGAAAAATATGGTAAGACCTAATTCAGCTAATCAATTTGCCATGTCTAATTATGTAGCCTGCGCTCCTCGTATGTATAAAGGAGTGGTAGAATCTTTAGTGAGACGAATGATTCCTTTTGCAGATTTAATTCAAATTACCCATTTAAAATTACAACAAGTAGTTTCACGTGTAGTTCCTGATGGAGTATTTATTGACGCAGATGGTTTAAGCGAAGTAGATTTAGGTACGGGAAATGCTTATAATCCAGAAGACGCTCTCCGTTTATATTTTCAAACTGGTAGTGTGGTTGGGAGAAGTTACACTCAAGATGGGGAATATAATAATGCGAAAGTTCCTATTACTCAATTAACCTCTAACAGCGGAGCCTCTAAACTACAAATGTTAGTAGGTAATTATAATCATTATTTAGATATGATTAGAGCTGTTACAGGATTAAATGAAGCCCGAGACGGAAGTACTCCTGATCCTAACTCTTTAGTAGGTATTCAAAAATTAGCCGCCTTAAATTCCAACACAGCTACACGTCATATTTTGGAAGCCAGCTTATATGTAACTAAAAGATTAGCCCAAGCCCTCTCCATTCGTTGCGCGGACGTATTGGAGTACGCAGATTTTAAAGATGAATTTGCGATGCAAATTGGTAAATATAATTTAGGAATATTAGAGGAGATTAAAAACTTATATATTTATGATTTTGGAATATTTATCGAAATGTCACCAGATGAGGAACAAAAACAACAATTAGAAGCTAATATTCAAATGGCTCTATCTCAAAAAGATATTAGCTTAGAAGATGCTATTGATATTCGGGAGATTAAAAACTTAAAAATGGCTAATCAGTTATTGAAAGTTAAAAGAAAACAAAGAGCCGACCAAGTACAGCAGCAAGAAATGCAAAAACAACAAATGACTGCTCAGACTAATATGCAACAACAACAAGCTTCTGCGCAGGCAGCTATGCAAAGGATTCAGGCAGAAACTCAATCCAAAATGCAAATCAAACAAGCAGAGATAGGCTTTGAAATTGAAAAACAAAAAAATGAGGCGGCCTTAAAACAACAATTAATGTCCGTAGAGTTCCAATATAATATGCAGTTAAAAGGAATGGAACAATCTCAAATAGATGCAAGAGAAGAAGTAAGGGAAGAAGGTAAATCTAAAAGAATTGCCGAACAAAATACTCAACAGTCTAAAATGATTGAACAAAGAAAAAGAAACTTACCTGCTATAACTTTTGAATCTAATGAAGATAGTTTAGATGGGTTTGATTTAGCGGAATTTGAACCAAGATAATAGGCTTAAAAAGAAGTATAATAATTGTGTAACTTTGTAAAAATTTAAATTTAATAAAATGGAAAATAACGAGAAACCAAAATTTACAGTAAAAGCTGTAGGAGGAGTTGAAGAAAAGTCAACTCAAGAAGTGGAACAAGAATTGCTTCAGAAACATGAAGAAAAACACAGTGAGGAAACTGGAGTGGAAGCAGATAAAGTGGAGCGAGTGGATACAGGCTCTGAAAGTGCCGACGCCCCATCGGAACAAAAAGAAGTACCGAAGGAAGCAGAAGCACAAGAAACAGATGAAGGAATAAAAGATGCTGATATTCTTAAATATATTAAGGATAGGTATGATAAAGAAATATCATCGGTAGATGATTTATTGACTCAAAGAGAGTCAAATGAAGATTTACCAGAAGATGTTTCAGCGTTCTTTAAATATAAAAAAGAAACAGGTCGAGGTATCGAAGACTTTATGCGTTTGCAAAAAGACTACGATAAATTAGAAGACGACAACGTGCTAACGGAGTATTACGGCATAACTGAAGAAGGTTTAGACCCTATAGACATTCAAGATTTAATGGATGACAAATTTGGTTATGACGAAGAGCTTGATGATGAAAAAGTTGTCAAGAAAATAAAGTTAGCAAAGAAAAGAGAACTTTCAAAGGCGAGAAAGTTTTTCAATGAACAAAAAGAGCAATATAAACTACCACTTGAGTCAAGGCCGGGAGAAAGCTCTACAGAGTCCAATGAAGAATTTGATCGTTATAAAAGTTACGTAGAGGAATCTAAATCTCGAGAGGAGGCCATGAATAAAAGGTATGATTGGTTTGTCCAGAAAACAAATGAAGTTTTCAATTCGGATTTCAAAGGTTTTGAAGTCACGATTAACGACAAAACTTACAACTACCGTCCTGGTGATGCGACTGAACTCAGAAACAAGCAGTCTGATTATAATACTTTTGTAAAACCGTATTTAGATCAAGAAACTGGAATGATGACAGACGCTAAAGGTTATCATAAAGCAATATCAATTGCAATGAATCCTGAAAAGTTCGCCAGATTTTTTTATGAACAAGGTAAGGCCGAAGCTATAGATAATGTAAGTAAGAAATCAAAAAACATTGATATGGTTAGGAAAACCCCTCAAAGCTTCAATAAAGACGGTTTAAAAATTCGTCCGGTTGGAGACACATCGAGTGGAAGAGGACTCAAAATTAAAAGTATAAAAAGAGTATAAATTAAAAAAACACAAACAAAATGGCAGTAAATGCAACTCCAGGCTATGACTTAATCCCTTCAGCAGAGAGGGTCACCCTGCAGACAAACTACATTACCAATTTTGACTTTTTAAATCAGTATCTTCCGGATACTTATGAAAAAGAGTTTGAAAGATATGGTAATAGATCAATTTCATCATTCTTACGAATGGTGGGTGCTGAAATGCCTACTAACTCTGACATGATAAAATGGGCAGAGCAAGGTAGACTACATATTAAATACACAAACGTTAACGCTGACAGTGCTGCGGCAACTGATGTAGGCGCAACGTTTACTGTAAACGATGTGTTAGCTCCGGTTATCCCAGGTGGTACTACTACTGCTGGGAATGGAGGAATTGCAATAAGAATAGGACAGACTATTATGATTTCTGATAATACGGCTGGTTCTAACTTAAGTAATAAAGCAATTGTAACAGATGTTAACTATACTACAGGCGTAGTAACTGTTTCTTTTTACGAAGCGGCAGGTCAAGCTATGGCTATAAACACTACGGTTACAATCTGGATTTATGGTTCTGAATTTAAGAAAGGAACTGAAGGAATGGTTGAGACTTTAGAGTCTGATGACTACATCTTTGATAATAAGCCAATTATCATTAAAGATAAGTACGCTGTTTCTGGTTCTGACATGGCTCAAATCGGTTGGATTGAAGTAACATCCGAAGATGGAGCTAATGGATACTTATGGTATTTAAAATCAGAGCATGATACTCGTTTAAGATTTGAAGATTATATGGAAACTGCATTAATTGAAGCTGTTCCAGCGGAGAACGGTTCTGGTGCAGCAATTCACTTTGGTAACGCTGCTGGTACAGACGGGCAGGGTGGTTCTGAAGGTGTATTCTATGTAATAGGTCAAAGAGGTAATGTGTACGGCGGAGGTAATCCAACTACATTAGCTGACTTTGATTCAATTATTCAAAGACTTGACAAGCAAGGTGCTATTGAAGAAAATGTTATTTTCATGAATAGACAATTCACATTTGATATGGATGATATGTTGGCTGCTCAAAACTCTTATGGAGCGGGTGGTACTTCTTATGGTTTATTTGATAATGATGAAGAAATGGCTCTAAACTTAGGTTTCACTGGATTTAGAAGAGGTTATGACTTCTATAAATCTGACTGGAAATACCTAAACGATCCTACAATGAGAGGTGGTTTAACAGGTGGTGCAATCAACGGAATGTTAGTTCCTGCTGGTTCTACTACAGTTTATGACCAAATCTTAGGTAAGAACGCGAAGAGACCATTCTTACATGTTAGATACAGAGCTTCTGAAACTGAAGATAGACGTTATAAAACTTGGATCACTGGTTCGGCTGGTGGAGCAAGAACATCTTCTTTAGACGCAATGGAAGTTCACTTTTTAACAGAAAGAACTGTATGTACGTTAGGTGCAAACAACTTCTTCTTGTTTCAAAATGCATAATGCATAAATAATTGAGGGGGGATTAATCTCCCCCCTTTTTTTTAACTTTAATTAAATTATAATAAAATGAAAAAAATCAAAAAAATATTTACAGACAAGACGTATCGTCTTAAAAGAGAGGTAGCTCCTTTAACTTATATGCTGGCTTCTCACCACACGCGAAGATCTCCCTTACTACATTTTGATGAGGAGACAGGTCAAAACAAACAATTAAGATATGCTCGTAATCAAAAATCTCCTTTTATTGAAGAGCAGGATGGGAATGTAATAATGGAACCTATTATTTTTGAAGATGGATTTTTACATGTTCCTAAGAATAACCAAATTTTACAACAATTTTTATATTATCACCCTTCCCGAGATTATGTTTATGAAGAAGTAAATAGAGAAAGAGATGCTTCTGCGGAATATGAATTAATGGAGTCTCAATTAAGCGCACAAATTAAAGCGAAAGATCTATCTGTAGATCAATTAGTAGCTTTAGGACGTATTGTAATAGGCCCTTCTGCACAAAAAATGTCAACAGCGGAATTAAGAAGAGATATTTTATTATTTGCTCAAGAAGAGCCTGAGACTTTCATGGAGATTATGGAGGATCCTGATTTGCAATTCGAGGATGAAGTAAGACAATTTTTTGAATTAAGTCTATTAAAATTTAGAAATAAAAATAAAGACGTTTACTTTAATATACCTGGAAATAAAAAGAAAATGTTAACTATTCCTTTTAATGAAGATCCTTACCATGTAGTTTCTTCGTTTTTGAAAAGCGACGATGGTGTTGAGGTTTATAAAGGGCTTGTAAAACTGCTTAATAAAGATTCATAGTTATTTGTATCTTTGTATCGAGAATATTCTCATATAACACTTAATTTTTTATATTATGCAAAAGTATTTAAGTATCCCAGTAAAGAACGAGGACAATCAACTTGTTCTTGTTAACGATGTAGCTATTGTAGAGCAAGCGTCTACAACCGCAGTAGATATTATTTGGACTTCAGGAAAAAAAGTCACTGTGGCGCACGACACAATGGCCGCTAACAATGAAGAAATAAGAAACAAATTCCAAGATTATATCTTAGAAGTATTACAGTACAACTGGCAAAAGCCATCAGTACAAGTAAGCTTGGCCGGTATCACTGACGCAGGTGGGGCTGTTCCTGAAATCACAGGACTAACATTCTCATAGTAGATTACATTATTTAGAAAGAGGAGAGGTTCTAAAAAATTAGAGCCTCTTTTTTTTTGTTATCTTTGTAAAAAGTTTTTAAGATGCCTATAAATGATGTAAGAAATACTGTATTAGCTATAGCTAATAAAAACAATTACGGATATATTTCTCCACAAGATTTTAACCTTTATGCAAAACAAGCCCAGCTTGATATGTTTGAAGATTATTTCTATCAATATAATAACTGGATTAATAGAGAAAATCAACGGACGGCAGGAACGGGTTATGCTCATATATTAAAAGGATTAGAAGAGGTGATTGATATTTTTTCAGTCCAAGCTTTTTTAGGTTTAGTGAGTGCGGTTGGAGTGATTGATGCTCCTTCGGGACTATCGGGACCTTCATCTTATTTTTTACCTAATGATTATTATTTAATAAATAAATTATATAGATACCCTACCTTAAGAGTTGCCGGAAGTACTACTACTACTATTGGAGGAAGTTTAGATTTAATAGATACAGGGACTGATTTTTTAGCAGCAGGAGTACAGCCAGGAGATTTAGTTATAAATACCAGTGCAACCGGAGTTGCTAATTACCCTTTAACAGGAACTTTAGGATTACAGGGATTTGTGCAAAATATTCTTAATTCAGCTCCAGGGGCAGGTAATAATACTATTACATGTTCTGCTCAATTATTTGTAGATCCCAATGGGTTAGGGTCTGAAAATTATGCTATCTATGACGCTAAAAATATAGTAGAAGTAGAAAGAGTTAGTCAAAGAAAAATATTTAATTTAACCAGTTCTAATCTTACCGCTCCTACTAAACAGTATCCATGTTATGTTTTAGATGGGAATATAATTTCCGTTTACCCCACGGTCTGGGACGGATACAATATCCCTTATACGGTAGGTGACACTATGGGCTTATGTGATGTTAAGGCTCAATATATTAGATACCCAAGAGATCCAAACTGGACATGGGCTACATTACAAGGTGGGGAACCGTTATTTGATGAAACACAAGCAGATTATCAAGACTTTGAATTGCCTTTATCAGATGAACCTGCATTAATTGCGAAGATTTGTCAATATGTAGGTATAGAAATTAGAGAAGCAGAAGTAACGGCTTTTGGAAGCGCTGAAGAAACAATGGAAACACAAGAAACAAGTTAATTATTATGGCATATATAACAGATTATCAATATTACGAAAACAGTCAAAATGTACCTCAAGAAGCAAATTGGGGTTCTTATCAGTATGTATCCTTAGATGATATTGTTAATAATTTTATGTTAATGTATCAAGGGAATAATGAGTTAATTAATAATATAAACAGGTATCAAGTTTTATTCTTTGCTAAACGAGCAATTCAAGAACTAAACTATGATGCGATGAAAGAGATTAAAATTTTAGAATTACAAATTTGCGATCAATTACGATTTGTATTGCCTCCTGACTATGTAAATTGGGTTAGAATTTCTTTATACCACAATGGTGTTTTATTACCTATGGTAGAAAATATTCAAACTAATTGGAGTGGAGCTTATTTGCAAGATCATAAATGCAGGATTCTTTTTGATATTTATGGGAATGTATTAAAACCTGAGCAATCTAAAATAGATATGGATAGGTTAGACGGCACTAAAAAAAGTATTTATTTAAATAAAAATAGTCCTTATAACGGCAAGGAAGGGTGGTGTATAAATGGATGTTGGTATTTTGATTATCCTATAGGCGCTCGATTTGGCTTAAATACAGAAACAGCCAACTCTAATCCTACCTTTAGTATTAATAAAAAAGGGGGAGCTATAAATTTTAGCTCCGGAGTAGCTGGAAAATTAGTTATATTAGAATATGTTTCTGATGGATTAGAAAAAGGAGACGACTCTAATGTAAATGTAAATAAATTATTTGAAGAATTTATTTATGCGGCCATTAAGTTTTCTTTTTTAAATAACCGATCATCTGCTCCAGAGTATGTTGTTAATAGAGCTCGTAAAGACCGTTCGTCTTTATTAAGAAATGCAAAATTAAGAATAAGCAATATGCACCCTGGAAGATTATTAATGAATTTAAGAGGGCAAGCTAAATGGATAAAATAAGATGTTAATACAAACTAATTTTGTTTCAGGAAAAATGAACAAGAGTGTTGATGAACGCCTTGTTCCTGTAGGAGAGTATGTGGACGCTATGAATGTTCGTTTGGGATCTACTGAAACAACTGAGATTGGAGCGGTAGAAAATTCTCGAGGAAACACTATTTTAACTAATATAGAATATTTAGGAGATCCTTTATCAGACGCCGCTCGATGTATTGGAGCGTATGAAGATGGTATGAGAGAAACCATCTATTGGTTTGTACACGACGAATCTAATCCTAATTCAGCAACAGGAGTAGTAGATTTAATTCTTTCTTTTAACACTCAAACAGGTATATTAGTTTATCATATTTTGAGTGAATCGGTATTAAATTTTGATAATCAATATTTAATAACAGGAGTAAACAAAATCGGAGACTTCTTATATTTTACCGACGACCTTAATCCTCCTCGCTATATTGATATTAATAGGTTTCCGGCTTATCCTACAGATACCACCTTATCCCCTATTCCGCTACAAGAAGAGGATATTAGTGTTATAGTAAAAATACCTGGATTTGAAGACCCTACCCCTCTTGAACCATTAGGAGTTCCTCATGTAGCTATGCTCTCTAATCAGTCTTCAGAAGACTACCTGGAAAACAGATTTATATGTTTTGCTTACAGATACAGATATTTGAACGGAGCCTATAGTGCAACTTCTTTATTTACTAAACCCGCTTTTTTACCTCAAGAATTTGATTTTAGTTTAGAAAATTATCAAAATGAAGGAATGCTTAATAAATATAATGCAGCTAATATCACTTTTTCTACAGGAACCCATAGAGTAACAGAGATTCAGTTACTATATAAAGAAACAACGAGTAATCAAATTTATATTATTGATAGGTATAATAAGGCAGATTTAGGGTGGCCCGACAACACCTTTATTACAAGGCAATTTACGAATAGTAAAATTTTAGCAGTAATAGGGTCGGATGAATTATTAAGATTATATGATAATGTTCCTCGCCTGGCGAAAGCTCAAACTATTCAAGGAAACCGATTAATGTATGGAAATTATGTAGATCAGTATAATATTACACGAACTGAGGGTGGATCAGTAATTCCTATCCGATACAACTTAGACCCTGTTTCAGTAAATATAGGAGGTGTTGACTTTCCTGACACGACCATTACCACGTCCAGTGGATTAATTAATATGTATTTACCGCGGAATATTGTTGATAATAAAATAACGTTTGATATAAGCTCTTTAGGTAGTAATATACCCGCTGGATTAGAATTACGCTTCAGGTTGGCCATACAGAATGTTCGGGTGGAGGATAATGGAGGTCCCGATGCGGTTACTGCCCCTATAATAGATTTTGAAATTTCCCTTAATTTCGTCACAACGGTCCCTTACCCTTCTCCGGCAGATTTACTTAACGACCCTGCTTTTGCGGAAGCTGTAGGTACGGCATCTAACATACAACCTATTTTACCTCCTTCGGCTCCTACGGCAGTTTCCACCGGAACTACCTTAACAGACTTTTTTAATGCATCCATATATGGCACCCTTACTTCTACAGCTGGAAATCAGTTGCAATTATTAAATACATCGCGTACCGGTACGTGTCCGGCTATCCCTTTAAGTGTCTACCCTCCGGTTACATCTTTATGTCTTCAACAACCTATTGGACTTAGTACTTCTGGAAACAGTTTTACTTTACAATTACCCGGCGCGCAATTTTATTTTGATCGTGACCCAGCCAGTCCAGGTACTCCTGGAAATTTTACTAATCAATATAATTATTTTGCTTTCAACCCATCTTTAACTCAGGCCGGATATAGTACTATTATTGATAATAGCAGTTTACATAGTCAAAGAGATTATGAAGTAGGAATAGTTTATATGGATGAATATGGGCGCGCCTCTACAGTATTGACGGCAGAAAATAATACACTTTATTTTCCTGCTACTACTATGACTCAAAAAAACCAAATTCAAGTAACCTTAGACCGAGATCAACCCGCTCCATATTGGGCTGAAAAATATAAATTTGTAATTAAACCGAGTCAAGGGAGTTATAACATGATTTACTCAAACATGGTATATCAGCAAGACGGAAGCGGAGAGGGTGCGGAAGGATTAAGCACTGCGGACAATGCCAGCTTTTGGTTTAGATTAGAAGGAGATAGTCAAAATTTAGTTAAAGTAGGAGATGTATTAACAGTAAAAATGGATGCTAATGGGCCTGTTAATGCAACGACACGAGTGGAAGTATTAGATAAAGAGGCGATGTATTCTAAGCAGATTACCGACGTTAGCCAACCAGGACTATATATCAGATTAAAACCTTCGGGATGGGCGGCTATTAACCCTGCCGTTCCTCCAAACATTTCATGTAGTAAAAGCTCAGATAATGGCTCGTCTTCTAATTGTGCCGCCCAACGTATGAATTGTGGGGTTAATGACCCTGCTCTCAGTACTGCCGCTGCAATTCCAGCAGGCTCAGTAGTTAAACTCTCTTTTGCAGCCTGGAGGGGAAGAAGTGGGTCAAATTGTAGACAGAAAAAAATAGTATGGAAAAAATCTATTGTGGCTACACAAAATTATGCCTCTATTCATGCGATGTTAGTAGGAGAGCAACTCCAAAACCAGGTTACCACCGCTACAGCTACAGATGTAGATGCGATGAATATAAGTTTTGATCCTATACTTTACAGTAGCCCTACAATAACAGGAACAGGTCCATCGGTTAGTTGTTTTAACGCTATTGCATGGGTAGCTGAAGAGTCTGTTTCTGGACAACAATATGTTAGTTTTAACCCGGCTATCGAAAAATGCAGCGGTTCATGGGGGGTAACACAGCATGGAAAAGGAAAATTAAAAGTAGATGTATCTTTTTCACAAGGATTGTTTGCTTTTGAAACCGAACCGCAAGCCGCAGACCCTAATCTTTTTTATGATGCCTCCGATTTATTAGAAATAAAAACAGATATAGCAACTGGCTTAAAAACTCATCAAGCTACTCGGGTATTTAATCCAACAACTCAACTCGAGACTATTGTAGATGGATGTGTAGATGGACCCTGTCAAGACCAAGTTTTAGGGTCGCTACCTTTAAGAACTCTTCTTCAATTTGCTAATTGTTATGCGTTTGGAAATGGGGTAGAAAGTTTTAGAATACAAGACAGAATTGACGGTAAGTTTTTTCAACTTGGACAAAGACAGTTAGCGGTATCTAATCAAGATTTTGGTGAGGCTGACAGGTTTGCTTCTATGACCTATAGTGGAGTGTTTAGTGATTCTGCTAACTCTAATAATCTAAATGAGTTTAATTTAGGGTTAGTAAATTATAAGGACTTAGAAACCTCTTTTGGCCCAGTTATGAAATTACATTCCCGCGAAACAGATATATTAATCCTTCAAGAGGACCGTATTTCTTATATTTTAGCCAGTAAAAATGTAATAACTGACTCGACAGGAGGAGGAGCTATTGCTTCTGTTCCAGAAGTTTTAGGAACCCAAATAGCGCGTATAGAAGAATATGGAATAAGTTTTAATCCGGAAAGTTTTTCTTCCTGGGGATATGCAATGTTTTTTACTGACACTAAACGAGGAGCAGTTTTAATGTTACAAGGTTCGTCTGCTAATAGTGATCAGTTAACAGCTATTAACACCTATGGGATGCGCTCATGGTTTAGAGATGAGTTCAATGCAAACCTTACTACTCAAAAATTAGGAGGATACGATCCTTATATGAATGAATATGTATTAAGCAGTAATGATCGACAAGTTCCTATTCCAATTGCGGAAGTACCATGTGGTCAGCAATTAAGTCAATATGGGGCTACTGCTACTGTGACGTATGATGTAATTTTAGGTCCAATAATTGGAAATGTAAATATTCCTTATACTATTACAGCAGGAACTATTAAAATTGATATTACATGGAATGGAGTGGTTTATAGTTCAGGAAATGTATCGGCCAGCGGATCGTTTAACTTTAATAAAACGGCCTCTACTCCCGATACAGCTAATGTAGTTATAACCCCTATTACGGATTCAGCAACTTATGATGTTGAAGTAGAATGCCCGCCAGAAGTACCATTAACCATTATTGAGGTAGTAGTTAATACTTCAAATTATAGTGGTGAAACTATTCATACGGCTTTTAAATGGAATGATGGAACCACCTTTAGCCCTACGGCTCAAAGTGCTATATCATTAAATCTATCCACTCCTACTTCGTATTATAATACACTACCAGGTGTAAGGTCAGTAGGAATGCATCCTTACGATGGAGCTAATATTACTTTACGAACTAATAAAATTCCTCCGGATACTTTTGATTTTAACCCAGCCCTACATAGATTTAAAATATTATCAAGCAATAACCTTTATCAAAATAACGCTTTAGATATTGCAACATTATTAACAACCGCTCCAAATGTCACTCCAATTCTCAACCCTATGACTAATGAGTATGAAGCAACTGAATCAGCTTTTTCAATGCCCTTAGCTAATGAGTATTTGTATTTAATTTGGGACTTTAGAGATGTAATTTATAATGAACTATGTTATAGTACTATAAGTATTTTAGATGTTTGTTGTGAATGTGAGACCACTTGTGGTAGTTGTTATTTTAGTCCCGTCCAGACTGATATAGCTGGGGCATGTATGGTAGATACTAATACATTTGGATGGAATACCTACTCTTTCAACGGGTTAGGAAGTATACCAGAGTTAGGGAATATAGTTTATGCAAATACAGGATGTGATTTTGGGTTAGTAGCTCCTGCTGGATTCTATATTGTAGATATAGCCCAACCTTCTGCCGCTGTTCCTAAAAACTGGATAGAGGTAGATGCAGGGGGAATTGTAGTAAACACAGGAACATGTTAAAAATTAAAAATTAAATATTATGCCTTTACAACCATTTTACTATGACGGACTTACTTTTTCAGCCGCGACCAATGTTTTTACGGACCCGACGTTAGCTACTCCGGGGCCCGATGGATTTTATGCGTTAGGAGGAATTGTACGAACAAAGACAGGAGGAATTTTAGGGCCTCCCCAACCATGTCCTTCGTGTGCTATCCCATGCTCGGTGGACGGTTTTACGGGATCAGGAAATGATGGGGTATATACTGTAGAGTTTGAATTAGGAACAACTCCCGGAGCGGCTATTTTAACTTTTAGCCCAGGAGTATGGAACGATACTTGTTTACCAATACCTGATTCATTAACGTGGACATATAATGGGGTATCAGCTTCTGAGTATAGCTCTTTGGTGGGAGGTTATCAAACAGGTATGATTGGAGCGCCAGATGGCCCGCCTAAAGGAGGTACTCAATGTAATGCGTGTGTAGAAACAGGAGTTCCTTCAAATCCTTCCGCTACTGCTTATACTTATGATTCTTCTACTTCTACTTTTGTTCCCGGACCTACCATAGTTATTCCTGCATTAACAGGGTTAGGAAATTTTTCTCCTTTACCTCAGCCGGAATGTACTTTATTAGACTGGAATAATACTAATCCTTCAGGGACAATGACAGACACCTTATGTAACACACAAACCGGTTTATCCTTTCCTGTAGGCTCGGATGGATCACAACCTGCTGCTCCTAACTTACCTTTAGGAGGTATAGGTAATTGGCCGGCTTCTAATAATGAATATCGTGGAGCCACCATGGTTATTCCTTCTCCTCCAGGAGTAGGGAGTACTATTTTACAAGTAGTAGTAACAGCTCCTTGTGTTTCCACTTGGTGGGGACTTACAGTAGAGTGTCCTCGAGAACTCTCAGGATTTTCGGCTTCTGATAGATTAGCTCAAGGAACAGCTAAAGCCACGGTATGCGCAGCAGCTATGACTCAAACTTTATACCATGTTCCTATAGATGCTTTTGGAAACAGTAATCCTCAATCCTCCTATTTTAATAATGATAATTTCCCTACTTCGGGTAAAAGCGGTCAGCCCGACGGGGTATTAGGGTTTCATGATTGGTTATTTACGGATCCTTACGGAGAAACTCCAGCTCCAGTAGGGGAATATAAAATTGAATCTCCAGCGGGCTCAGGAACTTTTTATCATGTGTCTGTAGGAGTTAGAGAATATAGAGATGTAAACACGGTAGGAGGAACATGTGCGCCCAACGCTAATACAGTTCATGCCTTACCGCCAGAGGGATATTCAGGTAGTTATAATGGAGTAGTAGGAACAACACAAACTTCAGGTCCTTATGTTCCTGGGGTTGTAAGATCAATGGTATTATGTTAAACTTAAATATATAAATTATGGCTTATAGTAATTGTTACACATTAACATACGCAGATGATGTCCAAGGATGGCCTTCATTTTATTCTTTTTGTGCAGACTATATGATTGGAATGAATGGGTTTTTTTATACATGGAGTGGAGGAAATCTATACAGACATAATACGAACGCTCAAAGAAATGTTTATTATGGACAGTTTTCACCTTCTACTATTACGGGAGTATTAAATGTAGAGCCCAAAACTATTAAACTGTTTAAAACCATGTCTTATGAAAGTAGTGATTCTTGGACTTGTACGGATCTCTTTACAGATTTAGCTACAGGATCAATGTTAAACACCTGGTTTGTTCAAAAAGAGGGAGAATGGTTTACATTTTTAAGAGAAACAGAAGGAACCCGAGATTATAGAGATAGAAATGTTAATGGTATAGGGATATGTACAACAGTGTTAGGTCCGCCTACTGCGGTTGAAATTAGCTTTGGGGTAACTTTAAGCAGCATGATAAGTATAGGAGATTACATTTATCACTCTACTCATACTCCTCCAGTGCCTCCAGCCCCTAATGCTACATTGGGACCTCAAGTTTATGGAGGTCAAATTACAGCTATTGATAGAGTGAATAATAGGCTTACCGTTAATACTTTAATTCCGGAGCCAGGGACTGCTGTAGTGGGAGTGTCTCCTATTGGATCAGATTATATTTTTGTATTTAAAGATGTAGTTGCTGAATCACATGGAGCCCGTGGGTATTTTATGCAATTTACGCTCTCTAATAACAGTCAGGATCCTGTAGAGTTATTTGCTGTAGGTAGTAGTGTGATGAAAAGTTATCCATAGATTTTTATTATCTTTGCATTAATGAAATTAAATATAGAGCCACTACAGGAAGGAGATTATGAAAACATTTTATGTAAATGGTGGAAAGACTGGCGATGGACTCCTCCTTCTAAAGATTTTTTACCTGATAATGGGATAGGTGGTTTTATGGTTTATGACGAAGGAGTACCCGTATGTGCCGGCTTTATGTATTTAACTAATTCTAAGGCTGTATGGTGTGATTGGATAATATCCAATATAGAGTATAAAAATAGGCAAGGTAGACAAGAGGCAATAGAATTATTAATTAATACTATAGCTAATTTAGCTCAAGAGTTAGGAAATAAATTTATATATGCATTGATTAAGAATAAGCCTTTAATAAATACTTATAATAAATGTGGTTTTGTAGAGGCAAACTCTTACACGACCGAAATGATTAAAACAATATAATTATGGCAGTAGCAACAGCAGCAATAGTAGGTGTAGCCGCATCAGCAACTCAAGCAACTATGGGATTCATGAATGCCGCTAAACAAAAAAGAGCAGCCCGAGAAGCAAATAGGCAGGCTAAAAAAGCGATGGCTGAAGCCAAAAGAAGAGCGGAAACAGATCATTATGCGGGATTAGACGTTCCTTTAGATGCTTATGAAGCTGAAATGGAAGCAAATTTAGCGGCCGATAAACAGGCTATTGAAGCCTTACAGGAAGGTGATACACGAGCTTTAGCAGCCGGAGTAGGAAGAGTAGGAGCGCAACAAGCGGCGGAGACAGAGAAGACTCGTCAAGCAATGGGTGACGAGATGTTTAATATAGGAAAAATGAAAGCTGACTCTAAAGAAGCTATAAAACAACAGCTTACAGGTATGGATGTAGCAGAAGCTCAAATGCAAGATCAGCGTGCAAGAGAGGCCGAACAGGCACGAGCACAATCAATTCAATCAGGAGTTGCGGGAATTGCAGGAATGGCTTCGGCAGCCGCTCCATTAGTTCCTTTATTTGGGCAATCCTCAGCCGATAAGAGAGCGGCTAAAACTTATGAATCTTTAGACAAAACTCAGTTAGGAGGGAAAAGTAAACAAGAGGTTATAAATATACTTTCTGATAAATATGGAAAGAAAGATTATAAGAAAGACCTTGGTACTGGATTTGAAGAGTTTGATTATAGTATATTCGGTGATTAATAAAAAATAAATAATGGCAAGAGATTTAGATATTAAAGGAACGGCGGGTATAGTAGGTTCTGAACAGTATGTTTATAGAAAAGAAAGAGACCTCACTAAAACCCAAGTGGATTGGGGGACAGTTAGTAAAACTCTTACGGATACTATTAATACTATAAGAGATGATAGGGAACAACAAAAAGCAGATTTAGCTAAAACTACTCGGGAGCGAATGAATAAGCTCCAGGAGTTGGAACAGTATGACAATCAATCTCTTAATACTAAAATTGTAGGATTAAGTCATGAGGCTGGTAACTTTATTCAAACACAAAATGATTTAATGAGAAGAGGGCTTATTAGTCCTTCAGAGTTTTTACAATCTACCCAACAAGTAAGTGATAATTTTAAAAGCATGAAGACCGCTTTCAGTACATTTGATAAAGACTTCCAAAACGCACAGCTGAGAACACAAAATGAGGAATCTAATATCATGGAACAATATGAGATGATGGGGATAGCAGGGTTTGGAAACTTGGCTAATCTGGATTATTTTTTAAACCCAACTACAGGAACTGTTTCTTTTGTTAAAAAACAAATGGTGGATGGAGAATATGTAGAAATGACTGATGAATATTTAAGTGATCCAGCGAATCATTTAAGTATGAACACTATTAATGTCAGATTAAATAATAAGAGTAATTACACTAATACAAGTGAGGCTGTGGCGGCAGAGGTAGAGAATTTAGGAGAAGTAGTTACAGCGGAGTATATGCTACGACAAGGAGTGCAAACTTACGAAGACTGGTATCAATTAGAAGATTCTCCTAAGATTCTTGAAGGCCTGATAACTACCGTATTAAATAATGACGCTCAAAAAGCAAGCTGCCTCCAAGATATGGACTATAATGCAGACGATTTTACTGAAGATCCTGAGGTTGCAGCTAAAGACCCTCGTAAAATACTAATGGTCCCTGCTAAGGATGGTTCAGGAAGATTAGTACCACAGTTTAACGAGCAACAGGAAGAAGAGATGAAAAAATTTATCGCGAATAAATTTAGAGGTCAAATTAACTCAAAACTAAGCTTGCTAAAAGGACATCAAGTAACTTATAAGCCATCTCCAACAGCTACTGAAATAGGATTAAAGAGGGATGAGAAAAAAATATCTAATCTCTACGGTACAGTAAATGATTTAGTAACGGGAGACGCAAACAAAGCTAATTCATCAGCCAACACTTTAGTAACTATATATAATAAAAACAGAGGAGAAAACGACCCAATGATTAAAACGATAACCAGAAAGGGTGGCGTCTTTACAATAGAGACCACTGAGGGTATAAGAACCGTTGAATCTACCCATAAGGATGGTACAGCAAAAACTACTAATGATATTATTAAAGAGATTTATGATAATGTAAATCCTTATGAAGCTGATGTAACAGTAGCTATAGATGCTTACGACGGAACGGTAGGAGACACAGTTGGTGAAGGAGATGCGACCGGTACTTCAGCGTTTGAGAAAATACCGGAAATTGATTATGATAGCCCAATGCTGATAGGGGGAGTGGAGACGGGAGCCGAAACTTATATAGAGGGTAAACTTGATGCAAGGTTTGATGATGGGTGGAATGCAGAAGCAGATGAGATAATAGCGGCTTATTCCACTGTTATTGACGCTTCACTACCAAAAGTACTGAGAGATAATTATGATATAACAGTAGAAGCTTCAGATGCAGAGAGTGACGAGGATCATGGGGGATACATAAACGTGTATGCTAACGGCGAGCTGATTGGAACCGTTAAAAGAACTCATTATAAAACCACAATGGGTGCATGGAAAGAGATTCAAGGGTTTTTAAATGGACTGCGTGAGGACTATAATAAAAGGGCTGGAAAGGGCGGCAAAGAATTAAATAAATAATAAATGGAAAACTTAACCAAACTCCATAAAGTTTTAGTAAGAGACGGCTACATGGATCTGTCTTTTGAAGATTTTATTGCAAAAAGTGAAGATACTGATTATCAAGAACGAGTGTATGAAGTAGTGACGCGCGATGGGTTGTATGAAGGAAGTCGACCGGATTTTAATGAACAGTATTTCGCGGAGTTAGAAGTAAAAAAAAAAGACGGTTCCGAGTCTATTGTGGACGTGGAAGGTACGGAATCCACTACCGATCGTCCGGGCGAGCTTGGATTTGCGGATTCTTCCGCTCAACCTCATCAGTTTGAAGCCGGGCGTAGAAATCGGGGGCAACGATCAGATGTAGATTTTACTGGACAATTTCAAGCAGAGGAGGATGTAACAGCAGATGTGGCTGCCGACGTTGATGCAGATATAGGCTTTCTTACAGATCAACAGAGAAGGCAACAAGAAATACAGAAACGTAAACAGCAGCCTGTAGACACCCGAACTGATAGGGAAAAAATGACCCCCATAACCGCTGAAAAAGATACGTGGATAGAAAGGACGTTGGGTAAAAATGAGTTTACCGATTTTTTTGGAGATCTATATAGGGCAGCCGAAACAGGTATGTCTCAAGGAGGTTCAGTAGATGATGCGTTAGAATTATTTGGAAAAGGAGGGAGCGTGACTCAGCAGGATGTTGCTGAATATATTGAGGCAGCTAATCGACTTAACGAAGCGGGAGTTTCTGATGAAATGCGTTCTTTTAATGAGATTTATGAGCAGGAAGGAGGGGGTATTTGGGGTTTTATTAAAGGGGTTGCCAGTAATCCTACGGTAGTGCCTCAACTTTTTACTACCTCTGTAACCGCCATGTTAAATCCAGCATCTTTAACAGCAGCAGGTTTGGTATCAGGAGGATTTATCACTAAAGGAGCTTTAGGTGGAGCTGGAATAGGATCGGGAGCAGGAGGAGTAGGAGCGGCTCCAGGAGCCCTGGCTGGAGCGCTTGCCGGCGCGGTAAGTAGTATTCCGTTTGCTATTGGGGCAGCCGGAGGAACTTTAGAAACAGGATTAGCCTTCTCCGAATTTCTACAAGAAGAGATAGCTAACAAAGGATTAGAATTTAACCACGCAGGGGTAATGTCTATTTTAACTGACCCAGATGTTATGTTTAGAATACGATCTAAGGCTGCGGGTAGAGGTTTAACTATAGGTATTATAGATAGGTATGCTTCGGGATTAGCAGGAAAAGCTGTTAGAAGTATAGGAAAAGCGGGTAAGGCTGGAAAAAGGACTAAACTCAAACAAATTGGAGCGGGTACAGGAATAGAAGCTGTAGGAGGATCAGTAGGAGAAGCGGCAGCTCGAGGAGTAGTTGGTCAGGAGATGGATGTGGCGGAGATTGGTTTTGAAGGTATAGCGGGAACTGCAACCGCTCCCCTGAGTGTAGGGGTAGGGATGTTAACCACAAAATCATATCCTGGAGAATATAAAATTAATGGAGAGGTTAGAACCGGAGAAGAAGTGGAAAAGTTTATTTTAGAATCGCCTGATAAAGATTTTGCGGGAATGAAGTTAAGAATTAATGACGATCCTAAATTAAAAGCTTTAGCGGAAGAAAGAAAAAAGAAGCTTAAAAAGAAAAACAAGTTAATAAAAGAACTTAAACCTATATTAAAAAAAGCTTCCTCTGAAACCTCTAATAAAATTGTGGAATTACAGATGGAGATGGATGAAATATCAGAAAATCCATCTAATAGTTATATAGGTAAGAAAAGACAGCAGGCACGATTAAAGAAGATTACCGCAGAGTTAAAAGCTTTAATGCTGAATATCGATGAAACTACTCAGCCCACACAAGAAGTGGAAGTAACGAACGAGGAGGTAATGCAACGAATAAAAGAAGAAAAAGGAGAGGACGCTGTTTACACGGACGAAGAATTTGAAAATATTAAAAAAGTATTAATTAAAGAAAAACAAGATGCCATTCAAAAGCAAAGCACAGAGGAAGTGGATGTACAAGAACTTACCGAAGATGGCTCAGAGGTGGGAGAGGGAGACACCGAAGGGGGAACTACCGTTGAGGGTGAAGGCGAAACCGAAATTGGGGCGCAGACGGAGGAGGAAATAACTCCCGGCGGAGATGATTCTCCAGGGGGTTCGGTTACTCGAGGGTGGAAGAGTAGAGGAGAACAAGATCCCTCTGTCGATCCTGACACTGAGCAAGAAGTACAAGACCTTGAAGAATTTTTAGGAGACGAAGTAACTCCGGGGCAACCCACACCGCCTACACCACCTACACCACCTACCGAGCCTGAGGTTACTATGGATGAGGTATTAGAAGAGTTAGGGGTGGACCCAACTGATCCTGATGCTATAAAACAGGTGACTCCGGAACAAATTATAGAAACTCAAGACATTATTAAGAAACGAAAACAGGCGGCACAACAACAGCCAGACCAACAGCCTACTACAGATAAAATAGAGGCGGTAGAAGTAGACACAGAAACCGGGGGGTTAAAAATACAAAATACTCAAACGGGACAACAGGTTAACTTTAGCGGAGAACAGGTAGTAGTTGACCCTTCTAATCCTAATGAGTCTAATTTATTTGTAGCAGACGAGACTACTGTTCAGATAGATCCAAGTTATAAAAATACTCAATCTCAGACCAAGCAAGAGTCTAAGATTACTAAGTTGGCTCAGAACGCTATTAAAGCTATTAAGAAAATTCTTCCTAATACTAAAATTGTATTACATAAGACAGAAGCATCCTATAATGCTGCTACCAATGAAAATTCTCAAGGATCTACGGGAGGAGGGGGAACACGGGGGTTATATAATAAGACTACTAATACTATTCATATTAATATGCCTCATGCTACGTCTCGTACCATCGCTCATGAAGTTTTTCATGCTATAGTAATGAATAACTTAAGTAATCCTGAAATTTTTGCTTTAACGGCAAAAATGGTAACGGCTTTAAAGAAGAGTATTAAAGACCCTTCTATCTTAAAAGAATTAAATGACTTTACAGCTAAATATAAAGGGGTTAATGCGCAATTTAAGAATGAAGAGTTTGTAGCGGAGTTTATAGGAATATTAGCGGAAAATTACCAATCAATGAATACTCCTTCTAAAAACTTAGTTCAAAGATTTTTAAGTAGAATAGGAGCTATATTAAAAATATCAAAACCATCAATTCCTAAAACTTCTACTGATACTCAATCTTTATTAAATATCTTGGCTGGTAAAATTCAAGAAGGTCAACAAATTGAAGAGGTTGATATTGAGTTTGTTAAAGAAGGTAAAAAGAAACCTACAAAGAAAACTGAAGTACAAAAGAAACCTGCAAAGAAAACTGAACCTACAAAAAAACCAACTAAAACTAAAAAAACGTCTGAGGAATTTCAGAAAGAAATAGAGGAATTATTTGTAGAACAACAGCTTAAGGAGTTAGAGGATGAGAACGCAGCATTAGAGGCGCAGCGAGCACTCGAAAATGAAATACAAAACCTTCCTAACCCTCTGGAATTATTTTTATTTGAAAATTTAGGGAAAATCCATATTAAAGATTACGATTTATTTGGAGATCCTAACTATAGAAAAGATTTTGGTTTAGCATTAAATAGGCTTTTACGAAAAACAGGAAAACAAGATATTGATGTGGTAGCTATGAGCTTAAGTGAAGAATGGGGGACAGAGATTACTCCTCAAGATATTGTAGATTTTTTATACGATAGAGCGGCTACTCCCGGTAAATATACTGCGAAAAACGCCGCCCGAGCCCGAGAGTTAGGGTTATATGATAGACAGCAAAGATTTTCTCCAAAAGAAAATACTCAACAAAAAATTACACAGATTGCAGTTCAAAACGGTATTAATCAAAATGGATTTTTTAACGCCAATCTCTTTAATCCTCAAGCTCTACGTAAACGATTAGAGTCTTTCGGTTATGGATTAAAAGCAGCGTACAGGTCTTATGGGGACAGAGGGTTAACGGGGTATTATATTACCCAGCCTAATGGAAGAAAATGGAATCTTCCTCAAGATCAAACCCGTCGACAAGCTATGTTTGATAAGAGGGATGATAATGTGATGGATATTATTAATAAGGCACGAGACAATAATTTTTCACGAGCAGCTATTAGAGAGTATTTAATTAAACAAAAAGGGTTGAAAGCAAAAGAAGCGGATGCTGCATTAAATATCGAGTTAGATAATTTATATGAACTACCCCCAAGTTATGGTAATATAGGGTTAAAATCTGGTCTAAAATTATTTAAACGAATTAGTGAGAGAGCTAATAAACTTTTAAATAAAAATTTAACAGAACAAGAGGCCCTTACACAAACTTTAGAGTATTTAGAGGCTCAACCTGAATATCAAAATGCTACCCAAGATCAGAAAGATCAAATGTATGCAGACACACAAAAGGCTTTAGGTTTAAAACCTACTAAAGATGTGGGGATTAAAATTCGTAACCTTAAAAGAGACGTGAGTCAACGTAAAAAAGGAGCTAAGGGGTTACAAGAAATAAAAAGAAAACTTCGTAATTATATGAGGCAAGTATTGCCAGCTGATGTTTATAAGAAATCGGATGTCGTAAAAATGATACGTAAGATTACTAATGCTACAGAAGCTAATATTGATATGCTTATGGACGAAGTGACGGATTTTGCAACCACACGTCAAGTTAAACATTTAAAATCGGTAATAGATAATATTCTTAACGGAAAATATGAGACTCTCCAGGGTGGAAGAAAGAGAGGTAAAAAAATTGATACTAAAACTAAATTAAGATTAGAAAATATTAGAGATAATTTAGTGGCTCCGCCTAATTTTACTGCTGAGGATATTATAAAACGAAATGAGGCACTTAATGATCAATATAAAGAGCTGAGCGAGAAAGTGGACTTAACTCCTCAAGAAGAGAATTTAATGATAGATATATTGGCTGCACTGAGCATTAATAATGCTAAATTAATGTTGGACACAGATATTCATAAAGTAGAGTCTTTACAGCGTACCGAAGATATTTTAGCAGCCATGTTAGGGGAGGGGCGACAGACTTAT